>Ga0214473_10007210_pt1 | contig 13221 bp, 12 predicted proteins | sample RVTome_7_FD_203509 | JGI IMG/M metagenome (GOLD analysis project Ga0214473, IMG submission 203509) | Soil microbial communities from uranium-contaminated site in the Upper Colorado River Basin, Wyoming, United States - RVT98D197 | ecosystem: Environmental > Terrestrial > Soil > Contaminated >...
GCTCAGGGCTGCGGCTCAGGGCAGGCTCTGGGCAAATGGCTGCGGCCGCACATGGGGCGAGCAGAATAATTGCTCCTTGCGGCCGCTACGCCTTGCCCTCCTCGCAATGACACGCCTTTGAAAGGTTTGAACTTCGGACCTGTTTTTTAAAAGAAGATTAGAAAGTTGTTGTATTTTTCTTGAGGGGCGCCACCTAGATTTTTTCATTTTCATAATAAGGATTTGCAAAAACAGCCTCCTTTCTCAAAGACAGTAGGTAGTGACGAGCTATTCATGCCGGCGGCCAGCCGCGGCTGGCCACTTACGCAATTCATGACGAATTGGTAACGGGGCCCGCTGGCTCTTGTACGGGAGCGTACGCATGACCCCACATGCTGAGCACCCGCCCGCAGCTCACTCCTAAGTTCTAGGCGGCCTGGAGTCCACAACCGGAAGTCTCGGCGAGCCCTTATGGCATGAGGGAACCCTTTCAGCGCGCTATCGCCTCATGCTCGCATGCTGCTGCCGGTCTTTCTCCGCTCCTCGCAACCGGGCGAGTTCGATCCAACTGCGGATCGGCGGTATTAAAGCAGGGATGAATGAATTTAGGTGGGAAGGGCGGTGGATTTCAAGGGGTTTGACATTCTCTAATACCCCTTGAAAAGAAAAGGCGACTCGAGCCGAGTCGCCTTTTCTTGGTGATCGGTTTTAAATTTATTCCTGGGCAAAAAGCGCAAATATCGGCGGGAAGGTAAGCAGGAAACCAAGCCCAACCAAGACTAGCGTGATGGTGAAGGCCTTGCGCAGGTCGTATTTCTTATTCTTCCAGATGGCGCCCAGCAACAGCCAGCTAAGCAGCCATACGATGATGCCCACAGAAGTTTTGCCCGAAAGAGGGCCGGAAGGGGTATAGAAATTCAGAGCTTGTTTGAGCCCGGCGCTAAATTCTGCTCCCGTGGTCATGATGCCGATGGTTAGCGTGCCGATCCCGGCGGCAATCATGGCAGCTGCTCCGGGGCCGGTCGGAATTGATTTTGTTTGAGCGCTCATATAGATCTCCTTTTTTGTTTAAGCGAATTACAAGATGGGCGCGGCTTTGGTGATGAAGGCTCCGAGTATGCCGGCAATGCCCGCGGCGGCGAATGCAAGGATGAAAAGGACTATGGCCATGCGGCGCAATTGTTGGTTTTCAGCCAAGGTTGGCCCGTATTTGAACACCAGGTAAGCTACGGCAACCGCCAGAATCGGAGAGAACCAAGCGACGTGTTCTTTCCATTCCATGCCGAAGGTGTGCCAGGCGGCAAGGTTTGGATTGGCCAGCAGGAAGTTGCGCGGATATTGAGCCAGGTCCGCGCCCTCGGGTGCAGCTGCCCGATACCAGGGATAGACAATGTACGTGCCGCTGAAAACAGTTAGAAACGAGACCAAGGCCATCAGGCCGGTTTCCCATTTCATGCGGCCGATGCGCTCTTTGATGCCTGCTGCACTAAGCCAACTGTGCCTGAGGCTATACAGCCCGGCCAGGCCTCCGGAGAAGGCAATTAGAAATCCTCCTCCCAGGATCATGCCATGAATGGCAGCCCAGAGTTCTCTTGTGGTGAGTGACATAAAACAACCTCCTCAAATTAAGTGAATGCAAGCCATGCGCTTGCTTCAGATATTTTACTGAAAAGCATAAAGTTTCTTAGGGACAGATGCCCCTTTTTACGGGACAAAACTGGTTACTGTTGACCCAATAGCGCCTGCTGATGAGGCCAAAGCAAGAGTGATAGCCCAGATGCCCGTCCTTTACACTTTCGTTTTGCCGCAAGCTTTGTGCTCGCGGCGTTATTGTGCCATATGACCTAACGGCTAAATTCTGCCAGCTCAAGCAGGTTTCCGGCTGGATCATGAAACATTACCCAACGACTATCCTGATCGGACTCAATGCCCCAAGGCAGATCCACACGGTGAAGCTTAAGATGCTCCACCGCCTCGTCTAAATTCTCTACTTCAAACGCAAGCAGGGGAAAACGCAAAGATTGTTCCTGCGGCTTCATTGGGCTTTCGCTTTTCAAAATGGTGATGATGGTTTCGCCCACTTTGAAGTGCGGACGCGGCCCATGATGCGGCAGCATTTGCAGGCCTAATACTTGTTGATAAAAGTGAGCGGCGCCTTCCACATCTTGGGCCCACAGGCTGATCACGGCTATTTTCCTGATCTTCATTTTCGTGTCCTTTCTTGTTTATGATGAATATTACTTATAAAAAAAGGACAGGCAAGAGGCCCCCGGCCGGTTACTACTGTCGCATATACCAGCCGCGGGGAAGCGATTTGTGGGGAGAACGGATGGGCCTGGATCCTGCTCGAATATCAACATCAAACACAGCCAAGCCATGGAACAAATGTAGACCCTATGATCTAGTTCTGTCGCGCAAGTCGGTGAATAATGGCCCAAGCTGTGGTTCCAAAGATGCAATCACGCCTTTTAGTTCATTAGCGACCTCTCGAGACATAATGATGCTCCGCGGAACTTCATAAAAAGCCCCCTCACCTCGCTTTTGGATAGCAGTAGTTATTTGAGGCATTAGTGCTCGGAGAGTGACCTCCCATGCTTGTAACAGTGAGTTGTTTTGCTGAGAAACGACCCCATCTATGCAAATCCAATTATGGAGATTCGCGACTTTTTTCTCTAGTATTTCTTCGGCCAGCTGACCAATGATGTAGAAAATAAAATGCTTCGATGCCGAATACTTCAAAACTTCATATTCATTGGTCTCCAGGTTCGTCGCAGTTTTTTCTGAAACCTTTACTTTTAGCTCTGCTTTAATGCGATCTATTGCCATTGATAGCATTCGAATAAGAAAAATGTGTTGTGCTTTTGTTGTCTCAGGAAAAACCTCGTGATATTTTTTGTCTTCAGTAAAGATACTACTGCTGTTGCGATAAGCAGTTTGTGGATCACCGTGAAATGCACAAAGAGCTGGGCCAACAGCTGCAGCAGAAATTGAGTTCCGAGATGCTCTTGATGACGAACGGCGATGAATATATTCGATTCCAAATTTTTCAAATTCGGTCTTAAGGTGTCTCTGAGTGCTGTCGTTGCTTCGTATATCAGCAGGTTTAATTTCATTTTGCGTGTTGTTGTATCTGATGATTCTATCCACAACATCTTTTGAATCACATTCGACTAGTCTTATAAGGACTTTACCCTTCGCTGCTGCTTGCTCCTTGGTGGCTTCAAGTGCTCCTGTGGTTTGAGCCCCATTGATTATTGATATTCCCCTGATCTTTCGTTTACGCCCTAGTTTTAATTCGTAAGTTAAAGCAGTAATTCCATTATTGTATACCCAGAAATTTTGCGGCTCACTCTCAGCTGTTGTGACGATTTGATAGTTAATGTTTTCCTCTCTTTTTACATACCCCAAGTAGTCTCTATAATTTGCACTAAATAGACGGTCGCCGTGCAATTTGTAAAGCCTTCGCACCCAACTTAATGGAATTGAGGCGACTACAGCTTTCCACTCTGCTCCAGTCTCCTCTACAAATTTCTGAAATGGTACTTCAATCCAATCTTCGATCAATATCTCACTGTCTCGGGTTATGAATAGTTCTTCAATAACATTTATGCCCATTTCTCGGTGAGACACCGATAAAGTCGTATTTTCGTCTCCTAAAAACGAAGAAGCTATGTCTTTGGCAGCATTTGCTACCGTCTTTAATTGACCTTCAACGTTTTTACTTTCCTGACAATTATGGATATACAAAATTTCGATCTTTCTGAGACGCCCTTCGCGCAGTGCCCTTCGTGCTTCAAATGCTTTTGTCTTTAGACCTGGAGGTATATCGTCCTCACTGGATGAAAGAAGCCACGCTACAGCTGAGCTAAGATCGCTAGCCTTGTTTTCGAGAGCAGACTTCCTTTTCCAGTTAGGTGATAAATAGCATTGCGCCAATAACAGAAAACCTTCTTCTTCATTGAGATAGCATATATCCAGTTTCTTGTCGTTAAAGCCATCGGTAATTGAATTTGTAGCAAATTCAATTAAATCTTCAAGACGGAGATACAACGATAGCGCGAATACACCTAAAGCATTCGGTCCATATTGTTGAAAATCCGCGTCTCCTTCAAAGAAGGACTTGAATGTAATTTCGTTCTTGTTTATAGATTTTGTCATCCAACCCTCAAACTATTCTTAATCTCGTAATGTAATTGACAATACAGACATATCTACTCAAAGTAATACAACTACTATTTGTAATTTTACTTTATGAAAAACAAAGACGGGCGAGCTCGCCCGTCTTTTTGTTTACTCGGTAATTGGCGTTCAGCTTAGCCCCGGTCGCGCCGGCCGAAATCTTTGCGCCCGCCGCCGGGGCGTCCCCTTCCACCGGGGCGTCCGCCGCCATCGCCGCTGGGCCGGCGGCCACCGCCGCCTTTATCTTTTTCGCGGGCTTCCTCGGGCGTCCAACCTTCCAGCACGGCCTGGCGCGAAAGGCGGATCTTGCCGCTGGGGTCAATATCCGTGATCATCACGGTCACCTCGTCCCCCACTTTCACTACGCTCTCCACCGATTCCACGTGGCTGCTATCCAACTGGGAGATGTGCACCATGCCGTCCACGTTGGGCAGGATCTCAACAAAGGCGCCGAAGTCGGTGGTGCGCACCACCTTGCCGGTGTAGATGGTGCCGATCTCCGGCGTTTCGGTGAGCGCCTCAACGCGTTCTTTGGCCAGGTTGGCGCTTTCGGCGTTGTTGGAAGCGATGAACACGGTGCCATCATCAGAAATGTCGATCTTGGCGCCACTCTCTTCCTGGATGGCGCGGATAGTCTTGCCGCCTGGGCCGATCACCGCGCCGATCTTGTCGACGGGTACCATGACGGTGGTGATGCGCGGGGCGTGCGGCTTGAGGTCCGGCCGCGGGGCGGGGATCACTTCCAGCATCTTGTCCAAAATGAAGGCGCGGCCTGCTTTGGCTTGCTCCAACGCTTCGGCCATCATGGCCGTGGTGAGCCCAGAGATCTTGATATCCATTTGCAGGGCGGTAATGCCTTTATCGGTGCCGGCTACTTTGAAATCCATATCGCCCAGGTGATCTTCGATGCCCTGGATGTCGCTGAGGATAACGTGCTTGCTGCCGTCCGTCACCAAGCCCATGGCGATTCCGGAGACCGGGGCCTTGATCGGCACGCCGGTATCCATCAGCGCCAGGGTGGAGCCGCACACCGAGGCCATCGAGGTCGAGCCATTCGAAGATAAACATTCGGAGACCAGCCTTAACGTGTAGGGGAATTCCTTTTCGGGAGGGATGACCGCCAACAAGGCGCGTTCGGCCAAGGCGCCGTGCCCGATCTCGCGGCGTGAAGAGCCGCGCAACGGCTTCGCTTCGCCGGTGGAGAAGGGCGGGAAATTGTAGTGGTGCATGTAGCGCTTCAGCTCGATAGGAGAAAGGGTGTCCAGCTCCTGGGCTTCGCGCGGTGTGCCCAGCGTAGCCAGGGTCAGCACCTGGGTCTCGCCGCGGGTGAATAAGCCGGAACCATGGGCGCGCGGGCTGTAATCTACCTCGCACCAGATGGGGCGAATTTCGGTGGGCTTACGCCCGTCGGGGCGGATGCCCTGCTCGATGATGCGGCGGCGCACCACGGCTTTTTCGGCTGAGGTGTAGGCTTCTTTGACGTCCGCTGCAAGTTCAAGGTCCTCGGGCGCCATTTCAGCAACGACTGTATCGCGCAAGGCGTCGATGGCGGTGTATTGTTCGGCTTTTTTCAAATCCTGGGCGAGGATGTTTTCAAGTTCATTCTCAACGCGGGCCAGCACTTTTTGCTTGAGCTCATCTGCAATGCTGAAGTGCTGATAGTCGCGTTTGGCTTTGCCCACTTCTTTAGCCATTTTTTCCTGAAGGTCGATTAACGGCTGCATTGCCTTGTGGGCTTCTTCCAACGCGGAGACGATGACGCTTTCCTCCACTTCATTGGCGCCACATTCCACCATCAGGATAGCTTCGCGGGTGCCAGCCACGCGCAGGTCCAGGTCGGATTTTTCCAGTTCGGGATAGGTGGGATTGATGACGAACTGGCCGTCCACGCGGCCCACGCGCACCGCGCCCACCGGCCCATTCCAAGGAATGTCGGAAATCATCAGCGCGGCGGAAGCGGCGTTGACGGCGATGACGTCGATGACGTTCTCTTCGTCCGCCGAAAGGGCGTACATGATCACCTGCACATCGTTGCGCAAGTCATTGGGAAAGAGCGGGCGCAATGGGCGGTCAGTGAGGCGTGAAGTGAGGATGGCGCTCTCGCTGGGGCGGCCCTCGCGGCGGAAGAAGGAGCCGGGGATCTTGCCGCCGGCATACATGCGCTCTTCGTAATCGACTGTGAGGGGGAAATAATCAATGCCGGAGCGCGGCTCGGGGGCCATGGTGGCGGCCGCCAAAATGAGCGTGTCGCCCAAGCGGGCTGTGACTGCGCCGCCGGCTTGCCCGGCCAGTTTGCCGGTGGCCAGGGTGAGCGTTTGCTTGCCCACCGTGGCGGTGAATTTTTTCGATTCGGGTTGCATAAACACTCCTTGCAGCCCGCCAGTTCAGGAACTGGAAATTGCTGACAACTACGCAGCGCAGAAGCAGCGCTACTAGCGGAGTTTCTAGTCAGCTTCGCTGACTAACGAAACATCCACCGAATCGCGCAACGCAGAAGCGGCGTTGCTAGCGGAGTTTTTAGTCAGCTGCGCTGACTAACGAAACATCCACCGAATCGCGCAACGCAGAAAGCAGCGTTGCGAAGTTGTCCCCAAGTTCCAAATCCCTAACCAGCGGGAGATGAAAAATGATTGACTGTAGTCTTTGTTCTGCCGCACGCCCCTAGCCAGACTGAAACAAACAGATGGCCTTTGGGCCATCTGTGCTTACTAAATTACTTTCCGGCGGATCTTGAGGCGATCGGCAAGGGCCACGTAGCCCTCGTAATTGTTCTTGCGCAAATACTCCAGCAACCGGCGGCGACGGCCCACCATCATAAGCAGTCCCCGGCGGGAGGCAGAGTCCTTCGCGTGAGCTTGCAAATGCGTGGTGAGCTGTTCGATGCGGCTGGTGAGAAGCGCCACCTGCACTTCAGGCGAACCTGTGTCGCCCTCCGTACGGTGAAATTCTTTGATAACTTTGTCTTTCTTTTCTTTTAAAAGCGGCATGACGTCTGCGATCTCCTTTGAGCAGGTCTCCAAGCCGGCAGCTAGCAAAAATAGTGAGAGCCACCTGCTGGTCGAGTCAAAATGCAATTATACCAGACGGTGCAAGAGAAAAGCCTCCCTAGGGCCTGAGCGCCTGCCTGAGTTGTTGGCCTTCATCCTCTGGAAAGGATTTCAACACCTGGCGCGCCACCCATTGGGTTTCATTGCCCGGACTTTCTGCCAGGCGCTGCTGAAGAAAATAAAGCGTTTCCTTGGGGCTGCGCCGGGCTAACACGCCGAGCAGATCGGCCAGGTAGAGGCGCAGCTTTTTGGTTGGGTCGGCAGTGAGTCTTGCCAGCACGGTAAAGATGGCCGGCAAGTTTTCAAAATGGTTATTGGCCAACAAGGTTTGCAGCGCCCCTAAAGCCAGGATCTGCTGGCGGGGCTCATCGCTCAAGATAAATTTCGCGGCAAAGGCAACCAATGCATTTGGATCTTTTTGGCAAAGATAGAGCGTGCTAGCTCCGCTGAGTTCAGGCACCAGGAATTCCTCTCGATTCTCCAATGCCCAGGCTTGCAATCGTTGGGTAATTTCATTGGTTTCCTCAATTGGAATATGGCCCAGCAAGCGCGCCGCCAAGAGGCGTGTTTCCACCGTGCGGCGTGCCCACAGCGCATCAGCAATCGCCAACGCATGCGCCGGCGATTGCTTAGCCTGCATTGTCATTTCCAATTGAATTTGCTTCAAGAGGGGAGGGGGAACCTCGTAGCTGAGCAGCACCGGGCGCAGGCCGCGCACGCGCCCCTGCCGATGGATGGTAACGCTATACGCCTGGAGCAGCTTTTCCACCGCCCGCAGATAGGTTTGTGGATCGGCGAAATGCTCGGAAAGCTGCGCCGCTTCCTGTTGCAACCGCGCCAGTTCGACGGCAGGCATGGGTTAACTCTTCAATGCTTTCTGCAATAGCCCAAAGGCGAGGTCTACGTCCGGAGCAAAGCTAAGCAGCTGGCGATGCTCGCTGCGGATGTGGCTATCCTGCCCGGAAAATAGGCCCTGAAAGGTTCTGTGCCAGGCATCGCCGATGAGGATGAGCGGCCTGACCGGCATCGAGTTGGTTTGCATCTGACTCCACATCACGGCGATCTCGGCCAGCGTGCCAATGCCGCCGGGCAGTGCTAGCGCGGCGTCGCAGCTTTCGATCAAGTCATAAAGGCGCTCGCGCAGGGTGGGGAGGCGCCGCTCTTGCTGCACCCAAGAGTTGGCTGACCCGGGGCGCCAGGCTTCGATCTCGGCGCAGGTAATGCCAATCGTCAGCCCGCCGGCTTCGGCGGCGCCGCGCGAAACGGCTTCCATGGTGCCGGTATAGCCGCCGGTGAGCACGCAATAGCCCGCCGCGGCGAGGAGTTCACCCAGGTGTTGAGCTTCTGCATACCTGGCCTCGCCCGGCTTGGGCGAAGAAGAGCCAAAGACAGTAACGTTCATTTCTTTTGCGCTTGGGCGATGCGCCGTTCGGCTAAGGCCGCATAGTTTGCATTGATTTCGTAGCCCACATAATCGCGGCTAGCCGCCCGCGCGGCAAGGGCAGTTTGCCCGCTGCCCATAAAGGGATCCAGCACCACTTCGCCGGCAAAGGTGTACAACTCGATCAAGCGCTGGGGCAGTTCCTGAGGAAAAGGCGCGGGGTGGCCAATCTTTTTTGCGGAAACTGCGGGAAAGGTCCACACAGATTTGGTGTCTTCCAAAAAGCTGTCCTTGCTGATGGTGTTGTGGCTCCCTTTGGGAGCCAAGCGGCCGAAGATATCCTTGCTGAAGATCAGGATGTATTCGTGCACGTCGCGCAGGGTGGGGTTGCTGGCGCTACGCCAGGAGCCCCAGGCGGTTGAGGCGCTAGCGCTGGCGGCCTTGTTCCAAATGATCTCGCCGCGCATGAGAAAGCCGAGGGCCAGCATGTCGTTAATGATAAAGGCGTGCAGGGGAATATACGGCTTGCGGCCCAGGTTGGCGACATTGATGCAGGCGCGCCCCCCGGGGACGAGCACGCGCAAGACTTCTTTCCATACCTTGCGCAGCATGGTGAGGTATTCATCCAGTTTCAAATCTTGGTCATACTCTTTGCCGGCATTGTAGGGCGGCGAAGTGACCATCAGGTGCACGCTGCTGTCGGGAAGCTCGGACATTTTTTGGCTGCCGTGGGGGAAGATGCGGTTGCGCGCAGCGGCGGGCAACGGATTCTCCACGTAATCCACGGGGCGTTCACCGGGCAGGGAGGCATAGAGCGAACTGTTGTAGAAGCGGCTGGCGTCGTGGTTCACCCGACCGGCGGTGCCAAAGGAAGAGCTCTGCGTGCGTTTTCTAACTTGGGAAATGGACTTTCTTTTTCTCACGCTTTGACTGTAACCGAAAGGCCGCGCCCCGGCAAGAAGCGCGCCTAGGACTGGGTGCAGCCAGGACGGTCATCGCTGATCAGGGTCATATTGAAAAAGTTTTCGGAAGTCGAGTAATAGCTTAGGTCGTCCACAAGGGGATATTCATATTCGAAATACGTGTCAAAAATGAGGCGGAAAGAATTTACCGGGCTGATAGATGGATACAACTGGTTGCTGCCTTCGGGCAGATAGTAGGCGTTCAAGATTTTCATGCGGTCGTGCGAATATTGCGTGCCCGGCCCGCCGTGATCGCCCTGCAGGATGATTACTACCGGGCGCTCGGATTCATTGATCAGTGTAGTGAAAATCTCGAGCAAACGCCGATTCAGGTAAATCATTTGTTGGTTGTAGGCTTCCTCCAGGCTGAGCTCTTCTGTGGTGAAGTTGCCCTCGGCGTCAAATACGAAGGGGCCGTGAGGGATCAGCAAATGCACAAAGACGAATTTGGGGCCCGCGACCTGCGCCAATTGGGGCAAGGTGTCTAGGGCGTAGCGGGTAATGTCATAGTGCTCTTGCAAAGGTGAAATCTCGACTGCGTTGACCAATGGCTGGCTGAGCAGCGGTTGCAAGTCAACCACGGCGCGCAGCAAGGTGGTCTTCAGCAGCAACGTTTCAAAACTGTTCAGCTGCACGCCGTTCAATCCCTGCTTTTCCCTGGAAAGATAGAGGTCGGCGTCAGGCCACTCCGTCCAATAAAAACCGGTTTCGAAGGAAACGATTTTGTAACCTTGCGCTTCGAACGTCTTGCGCACGGTACTGTTGCGAATGCGCCGCCAGAATTCATCGGCCTGATCGTTGGCCGTGATGCCCAACCCCTCCATGTAATCCATGTTGAGCGAGGAGGTGAGCGAGAGCCGCGTTTTTGGATAGTTGGAAAGACTGCATTGAGCCACGTAAAAGCCCAAGCCCTGCAGTTGAGCCAGAAAGTCGCGGTTGTCGAAATGATAAAAACTCTGCAGCACATCGTCGCGCGCATAAGCGTCGGCGATGATGTAGTACACGTCTGGGGCGTCCGCGCTTGCCTGCAAACTGAGTGCTCTAGTAGTTGAAGCGGGTTGTTCTTGTTGTGCGAACCAGTTTCTGATGAGAAAAGAGGAAATTTGAAAGAGGGGAAAGATGAGCAGGAACAGCGCGATGAAGTTCAGCGCGGCGGTTGCGCCCCCCATATTTTTTAATTTCAAAATCCGCCACACGGCTAAAGCCGTGGGGGCTAACCACAAGGGGAGCAGAAAGCGGTGGCGCGCCAAAAGCAGGCCTGGCGCGCCCAGCAATTTGAGCGCGTCGTACAGATGGCCGTAGCTAAAGAAGGCAATCAACAGGACCGAGGCGATTAAGCCGGCGCGGGCCCAATTTTTATGCAGAAGTTTAAGAAGGACCAACAGAACAGTGGCAAGCAGCAGGCCCGCGGCCAGGGAGCGCACCGCTTCGCTTAGAGGCGACTCCTGAAGGTTGAAAGCGATCAAGGCCAAAATAGCATAGGCCCCGAGAATGAGACTGTGCAGCGGAAAGCGCCAGAGCTTAGCCATTGCGTTTCATCAGGAAAAGCCGGCGTTCAGAATCTTTGATCGGGTGTTCGGCCAGGATGCGGTAGAAGGGTTTGAAGGCGGCCTTGAAACCATCCAGGTGATAATCGCTGAAAATATCTTTGCGGGCCGCCAAGAGCAGCTGGACTTGCGAATCGCTCTTGGGCACGAATTCGATGAGCAGCCATTGGCCCAATTGGCTGAAGAATTCAGCCAGGCGGCCGAGCGGCACATTATTGGCGATGGCTAAATGATGGACCAGCGCCAGGGCCATCACCGCGTCTGCCGGCCCGCGCTCCAGGAGCGATTCGTGCTCTTGGTTGGCCCAGCCAAGCGCGGCGCTGGGGTTAGTCAGGTCCAGGAGCAGCGGCAATAAATGCTCATCGCGCTTTTTCTTTGTCTGCAAATAATTCAGATCCACCGCGGCCGGGTCAGCGTCCGCGGCCAGGGTAAATATGCCGCGGCCGCTGGCCAGGCGGCTATAGCGCCCGGTGTTCGCTCCCAAATCCCATAAGGTTTTCACCTTGGTGCGCGCAAGGAGTTGGCCAACTAATTTTTCTTTGTGGGCCGCAGCCTTAGGACTGTAATTGGTCTCGCCATAATATTCTGCCCAGGCTGTGCCGCTTGGCTGCCACTTGAGCGCGTGCACGGTGCGTTCCAAGTGGTCGGTCAACCCTAGCAGTGCCGTGCGGCTTATGCTGCGCCCGGGTTGAGACTGCACCGCCTGGCCGGCATAGCGCTTCTCGGCCGCGGCATGCAGATGAATGTGCGTGGCCAGGCCCAGGTTCAGCCGGGTACGGCCGGGCAGCAGCCGGCTGGCCAGGTCGAGCGGAATGCCCTCTACATAGACGCGCAAGAGCTGGCTTAAGCGCACGTCCTTGTGCGCCATCAGCGCTAAAGGGGCAAGGAAATGCTGGCAGAACTGGCGATAAGCCACCCAGGGCTGCCCTTCGGGAACCGCTTCGAAGGACAGGCTATCGATCAGGATAGGGCGCCCCTGGTGAAATTGGATGTTCTTGGCACTGGCGTCTTTAATCCAGAGCCCGCGCGCTAGAGCGCGTTTTTGCAGCTCCAGGGTCAGCAGGGCTGCGTCTTTGAATTGGCTAAAGCACCATTCGTAGGGATAAGAGATAAAGGCAATTTGTTCCGGCAGCAGGACTTTGTATGCAATTTTTGGATCGTAGGGTTGATCCCGCACTTCTTTGTGGGCAATAAGCAGGCCCCCGTGGGTGAGTTCTTTATACAGCCCCGACCGTTTCAGCAGTTCGTAATTCTGGCGATAGCTTTGATTAACCTGGCGGTAAAGCTTGCCCTTTCGTTTAAACAAAAATCCGCTTGGGTCGCGGAAAGAAGCTCCCAGGCGGTGCGCCGATGGGCGCAGCCTACTTGGCATTGCGCGAACGGGTTTTCTTTATCTTCTTTTCTTTATCTCGGCGGCGGGTGAAGCCAAGTAGCCGGGCAACTTGGTTGCGCATGATGAATAAAAATCCCGCCGCTCCGGCGATGATCATCTGCAAAATAAAGCTGCCGGAACCGGGATCGAGGTATAGCGATCCGCCAGCGTGCGGCATGACGAACAGACCAGCCATGAGCAATCCTGCGGGGAAGATGTTTGATTTCATTAATTGCGTCCTTTTTTTAGATGATAATACTCTAACTGCTCGGCCGCAACGCCGTCAAGCGGGCCAGAGCGCCCCAGCGCGCACGATGCCTTTGGCCGGCACATCTGCTTTGACGGTGGCGCCATTGCCAACGCGCGCGCCAGCGCCGATCTTAACGTTGAGATTGATAGTGACACCCATGCCGATCAACGCACCTTCGCCAACAGTCACCGCGCCAGCCAGAATCGAACCGGGAGCTAAGTTGGCGTAATCCGCGAGCACGCAATCGTGAGAAACAATGGCTCCGGTATTCACGATGCAGCCGAAACCGAGTTTCGCTTCTGAGCCGACGTAGGCTTGGGGAAATATTTGTACTCCGGACCCAAGCTGCGCGTTCGGCTCTACTACCGCGCTGGGAGGGACGAGGGTGGGGAATTCAAAATTGGCGGCGCGCAAGCGCTGAAAGACCTGGATGCGGCTGCTCATGGCGCCAATGCCGCCGACGGCGTTAAGGGCCAGTTTGCAGCCCGCCTCACGCAGCGCGGC
>Ga0214473_10007211_pt1 | contig 13220 bp, 8 predicted proteins | sample RVTome_7_FD_203509 | JGI IMG/M metagenome (GOLD analysis project Ga0214473, IMG submission 203509) | Soil microbial communities from uranium-contaminated site in the Upper Colorado River Basin, Wyoming, United States - RVT98D197 | ecosystem: Environmental > Terrestrial > Soil > Contaminated >...
GGGCCCCCGGTTGGCGCGAGCCCACTAAAAATCAAAATTTTATCTTTTTTTGCGGTACCTTGTCAATCTTTTATTGCTCGGCCACCGCCGGGGGCTCCGGTTCGGCCTCCACTATTTCCGGGGCCGGCAACTCCGGCGCTTCCTCTTCCTCGGCCAGCCTGATGTTCAACTCCCGGTACTGCTCCAGGCCGGTGCCCGCCGGGATCAGGCGGCCCATGATGACGTTTTCCTTGAGGCCGTGGAGATAGTCCACCTTGCCTTGCACCGCGGCGTCGGCCAGCACCTTGGTGGTTTCCTGGAAGGAGGCGGCGGAAATCCAGCTCTCGGTGGTCAGCGAGGCCTTGGTGATCCCCAGGAGCAGGGGTTCGCCGGTGGCCGGCCGTTTGCCGGCGGCCATGGCCTCCTCGTTCTTTTCCTCGAAGACCCACTTCTCCACCTGCTCGCCAATGAGAAAGTCGGTGTCGCCGGGTTCCACCACTTTGATGCGCCTGAGCATCTGGCGGACGATGACCTCGATGTGCTTGTCGTTGATCTTGACGCCCTGGAGGCGGTAGACCTCCTGGACCTGGTCTACCAGGTAGCGAGCCAGCTCCTTGAGGCCGCTGATGTTCAGGATGTCATGGGGGTTGGCGGAGCCGTCCATCAGGGCCTCCCCGGCCCGGACGTAATCGCCCTCCTGCACCGCCACGTGCTTGCCCTTGGGGATGAGGTACTCCTTGGGTTTGCCCACTTCGGGGGTGACGATGATCTTGCGTTTCCCCTTGATGTGGCGTCCGAAGGAGACCACGCCGCTGATCTCGCTGATGATGGCGGTCTCCTTGGGTTTGCGCACCTCGAAGAGTTCGGCCACCCGGGGCAGCCCGCCGGTAATGTCCTTGGTCTTGGTGGTTTCCCGGGGAATCTTGGTGATGACGTCGCCGGGAAAGACCTCGTCGCCTTCATTCACCATAAGAATGGCGCCCACCGGCATAAAGTAGCGGGCAAAGGCCGGGGTCCCGGGGATGCGGGCGGTGGCGCCGGTCTCGTCTTTCACCGAGATGCGGGGCCTCAGTTCCTGGTCCCGGCTCTCGATGATGAGGCGGGAGGCCTTGCCGGTCACCGGGTCCACCCGTTCCTGCACCGTGACGTTCTCCACGATGTCGCCGAACTTGATGCGGCCGCCCACTTCGGTGAGCATGGCGTTGGTAAAGGGATCCCACTCGGCCAGCACCTGGCCGGCTTCCACTTCCTGGCCTTCCCGCACCTTGAGGTGGGCGCCGTAGGTCAGGGGATACCTTTCCCGCTCTATACCCTTGTCGCTGAGGAGCACCATTTCCGCCAGGCGGCTCAGGTTCACCTGTTCGCCGTTGCGGTCCACCGCGATCTTCATGGGGCAAGGGATTTCCTTCTTGGAATCAACGAAGTTGTCAAGGCGCACCCGGCCCCGGCCCTGGGACACGTGGAAGCTCTGTTCGGCCCGGCGGGAGGCGGTGCCGCCGATGTGGAAGGTGCGCATGGTCAGCTGGGTGCCGGGCTCGCCGATGGATTGCGCCGCCAGGATGCCGATGGCCTCGCCGATGGAGACCGGGGTGCCGTGGGCCAGGTCCCGGCCGTAGCACTTGGCGCACACCCCCCGCCGGGTCTGGCAGGTGAGGACGGACCTGATCTGGACTTTTTCCAGGCCCGCTTCTTCGATGCGCCGGGCCGCGTCTTCGTCGATCTCCTGGTTGGCTTCCACCAGCACTTCGCCGGTGTGGGGGTCGACGATGTCTTCCAGGGCATCGCGCCCCAGGACCCGGTCCCCCACCCGCTCGATGATTTCGCCCCCCTCCACCAGGGGGGTGACAAAGATGCCGTCGATGGTGCCGCAGTCGTCCTCGGTGATGACCGCATCCTGGGCCACATCCACCAGCCGGCGGGTCAGATAGCCGGAGTTGGCGGTTTTCAGGGCGGTGTCGGCCAGCCCCTTCCGGGCGCCGTGGGTGGAGATGAAGTACTGCAACACCGTCAGGCCTTCCCGGAAGTTGGCGGTGATGGGGGTCTCGATGATTTCGCCCGAGGGTTTGGCCATGAGGCCCCGCATGCCGGCCAGCTGCCGCATCTGGTCCTTGCTGCCCCGGGCGCCGGAGTCGGCCATCATGAAGACGGGGTTGAAGGAGGCCACTTCTTCCTGGTGCACCACGACTTGGCCGGTTTGCGGGTCGGTTTCTTCCACGTCCACCATTTCCCGGGCCATCTCGGCCATCATCTCGGCGGCGATCTCGTCGGTGGCCTTGGCCCAGATGTCCACCACCTTGTTGTACTTTTCACCCTCGGTGATGAGACCTTCCTGGTACTGCTCCTCCACCAGAATCACTTCGGCCTTGGACTGGGCCAAAATCTCGGCCTTGTTCGCCGGGATCACCATGTCCTGCATGCAGATGGAGATCCCCGCCTGGGTGGCGTATTTGTAGCCCAGGTTCTTCAGCTGATCCGCGAAGATGACCGTGGACTTGATGCCGCACTTGCGGTAGGAGTGGGCGATGAGCTTGCGGATCTCCTTTTTGGTCATGGTGGTGTTGATGAGCTCGAAGGGGATGCCCTCGGGCAGGATTTCCCGCAGGATAATCCGGCCCACCGTGGTCTGGTGGATCTTGCCGTTGATGCGCACCGGCACCCGGGCCTGGAGATGCGCCTGTCCCTGGTCGTAGGCCACCCGCACCTCTTCGGGGGAGGCGAAGGGCATGGGCTTTTTGTCGCCTTTGGTCACCCGCTCCCCCGGGGCGAAGGGCCGTTCCCGGGTGAGGTAATAGAGCCCCAGGACGATGTCCTGGGTGGGGATGATGATGGGGTCGCCGTTGGCCGGGCTCAAGATGTTGTTGGTGGACATCATCAGGGTCCGGGCCTCGATCTGGGCCTCGATGGACAACGGCACGTGCACCGCCATCTGGTCGCCGTCGAAGTCGGCGTTGAACGCGGTGCACACCAGGGGGTGGAGCTGGATGGCCTTGCCTTCGATCAAGATGGGTTCAAAGGCCTGGATGCCCAGCCGGTGCAGGGTGGGGGCCCGGTTCAGCATCACCGGATGCTCCCGCACCACTTCGTCCAGGATGTCCCAGACCTCGGGGGTCTCCCGGTCCACCAGGCGCTTTGCCACCTTGATGGTGGTGGCGTAGCCCCGGGCCACCAGCTTCTGAAAGATGAAGGGTTTGAAGAGCTCCAGGGCCATCTGCTTGGGCAGCCCGCACTGGTGCAGCCGCAGTTCCGGGCCGATGACGATGACCGAGCGTCCGGAGTAGTCCACCCGCTTGCCCAGCAGGTTCTGGCGGAAGCGCCCCTGTTTGCCCTTGAGCATGTCGGAGAGCGATTTCAGGGCCCGCTTGTTGGGACCGGTGATGGTGCGGCCCCGGCGGCCGTTCTCAAAGAGGACGTCCACCGCCTCCTGCAGCATGCGTTTTTCGTTTCTGATGATGATGTCCGGGGCGTTGAGCTCCAGCAGGCGTTTCAACCGGTTGTTGCGGTTGATGACCCGGCGGTAGAGATCGTTGAGATCGCTGGTGGCGAACCGGCCGCCGTCCAGGTGCACCAGGGGGCGCAGGTCCGGGGGCAGCACCGGGATCACCTCCATGACCATCCACTCGGGCCGCTGGGTGCTGTCTCTGAAGGCGTCGATGATTTTCAGGCGTTTGCCCAGCTTCTTGCGCTTGGCGTCGGAGCTGGTTTTGGTCATCTCAGCCCGCACCGTGGCGGACAGGGCGTCCAGGTCCACGGCCTTCAGCATCTCCCGGATGGCCTCGGCCCCCATGCCGGCCTGGAACCGGGTGCCGAATTCCTCCCGCTTCTGGCGGTATTTCTCTTCCGAGAGGAGTTCCCCTTTTTTCAGATCGGTGTCCCCAGCATGCACCACCACAAAAGCCTCGAAATAGAGGATCTTTTCCAGCTCTTTGAGGGTAAGGTCCAGGAGGTTGCCGATCTTGCTGGGCAGAGATTTTAAGAACCAGATATGCACCACCGGGCAGGCCAGCTCGATGTGGCCCATCCGTTCCCGCCGCACCTTGGACTGGATCACCTCCACGCCGCATTTCTCGCAGGTGATGCCCCGGTGCTTCATGCGTTTGTATTTGCCGCAGTTACATTCGTAATCCTTGGCGGGACCGAAGATCTTGGCGCAAAACAGCCCGTCCCGTTCCGGTTTGAAGGTGCGGTAGTTGATGGTCTCCGGCTTCTTCACCTCTCCAAAGGACCAGGAGCGGATCATTTCCGGAGAAGACAACGACAGCCGCACCGCTTCGATGCTGATGGGGTCTTCCGGCCGGGCAAACAGGCTGTTGAGATCTTCTAAAGAAACTTCGCGCATTTTATCCATATAAACTGGCTTCCTCGGCCTATTCTTTGGCCTTGTCCTTTTTCAGGAGCTCCACGTTGAGGGAGAGGCTCTTGAGCTCGCGCACCAGGACGTTGAAGGACTCCGGCAGCCCCGCTTCCAGGTCGTATTCGCCTTTGAAGATCTTTTCATACATGCGGGTGCGGCCGGCCACGTCGTCGGACTTCACGGTGAGAAATTCCTGAAGGGTGTAAGCGGCGCCGTAGGCCTCCAGGGCCCAGACCTCCATCTCGCCCAGGCGCTGGCCGCCGAACTGGGCCTTGCCCCCCAGGGGCTGCTGGGTCACCAGGGAGTAGGGTCCGATGGAGCGGGCGTGGATCTTGTCGGCCACCAGGTGATGCAGCTTCATCATGTACATCACCCCCACGGTGACGTCCCGGTCGAATTCCTCGCCGGTGCGGCCGTCCCGCAGTCTGGACTGGCCCCCCACCGGCAGCCCGGCTTCCTGCAAACAGGCCTGCACTTCATTTTCCGTGGCCCCGTCGAACACCGGCGAGGCCATGTGGATGCCTTCCTGGTAGTGTGTCTTCCAGATCCGCCGCAGCTCGTCATAGTCCAGGTCGTCAATTTCCCTGGACATGGTTGCATCTGCGGCCATGATCCGCTTGAGGCGGTCCTTGATGGCCTCCAGGCCGTAAAACTTGTCGATCATTTCGCCGACGCGTTTCCCCAGGATATGGGAGGCCCAGCCCAGGTGGGTTTCCATCACCTGGCCCACGTTCATGCGGGAGGGCACCCCCAGGGGGTTGAGGACGATGTCCACCGGAATGCCGTCGGCAAAGTAGGGCATGTCCTCTTCCGGCATGAGGCGGGACACCACCCCCTTGTTGCCGTGGCGGCCGGCCATCTTGTCGCCCACCGCCAGCTTGCGCTTCATGGCCACAAAGACTTTGACCTTCTTGATGACCCCGGGGGGGAGTTCGTCCACCTTGCGCAGGCGGCCCAGCTTGGCTTCGAAGACCATGTTCACCAGGTGCAGCTGCTCCTGGTAGCGGTCCAGGAGCTGGTCCAGCTGGTCCTCCAGGCCCGCTTGCTCAAAGGAGACGTGGCGCCAAAATTCCAGGGGATGGCGGGAGACCATCTCCGGCGCCACCACGGTGCCCTTTTCCAGGATAATGTTGCCGGTGCGGTCGTCTTCCAGGTTATCATCCAATTTTTTGCCCACCACCAGCTCTTTGAGCTTGCCCCGGTAGCTCTGGGTAATGATGGCGACCTCGTCGGCCTGGTCTTTCTGAAGCTTGGCCACCGCCTCATCTTCAATGGAGCGGCTGCGGTCGTCCTTTTCCACCCCTTTGCGGGAAAAGACCCGGGCGTCGGTGACCACGCCCTCGATGCCCGGGGGGACCCGCAGGGAGGTGTCTTTAACGTCCCCGGCCTTTTCGCCGAAGATGGCCCGCAGGAGCTTTTCTTCCGGGGTGAGTTGGGTTTCGCCCTTGGGGGTGATCTTGCCCACCAGGATGTCACCGGGGCGCACCTCGGCCCCCAGGCGGATAATGCCGGACTCATCCAGGTTGCTCAGGGCGTCCTCCCCCACGTTGGGAATGTCCCGGGTGATCTCCTCTTTGCCCAGCTTGGTGTCCCGGGCCATGACCTCGAACTCTTCGATATGGATGGAGGTGAAGACGTCATCCCGGATGAGGCGCTCACTCACCAGGATGGAGTCCTCAAAGTTGTAGCCGCCCCAGGGCATGAAGGCCACCATGACGTTTTTCCCCAGGGCCAGCTCTCCCATGGCGGTGGCGGGGCCGTCGGCGATGATCTGGCCGGCCTCCACCGCGTCGCCGGGCACCACGATGGGGCGCTGGTTGAAGCAGGTGTTCTGGTTGGTGCGCTGAAATTTGGTCAGTTTGTAGATGTCCACCGGGGAGCCGTTGCCATCCTTGGGAGGTTCCGAGGCCCGGATGACGATGCGGGTGGAGTCCACGTCCTCCACCACGCCTTTGCGCCGGGCCACCAGGGTGACCCCCGAGTCCCGGGCCACCACGCCCTCCATGCCGGTCCCCACCAGGGGGGAACTGCTGGTCAACAGCGGCACCGCCTGGCGCTGCATGTTGGAGCCCATGAGGGCCCGGTTGGCGTCGTCGTGCTCCAGGAAGGGAATCAAAGAGGCGGCCACCGACACCAACTGGTTGGGGGACACGTCCATGTAATCCACCTGGGAGGGGCTGGCGATGATGAACTCGCCGGCCTTCCGGGCCTCGATGTTGTCCACCAGGAACCGCCCCTTGGGGTCCAGGGGGGCGTTGGCCTGGGCGATGACCGCCTCCCCTTCTTCCAGGGCGCTCAGGTACCTGACTTCCCGGGTGACCCGGGCCTGCAGCTTGCCGCCCACGGTTTTCTTTTCCACCACCCGGTAGGGGGTCTCCACGAAGCCCAGCTCGTTGACCCGGGCGAAGGTGCTCAAGGAGACGATGAGGCCGATGTTGGGACCTTCCGGCGTCTCAATGGGGCAGATGCGGCCGTAATGGGTGGGATGCACGTCCCGGACCTCGAAGCCGGCCCGCTCCCTGGTCAAACCCCCCGGTCCCAGGGCGCTGAGGCGCCGTTTGTGGGTGATCTCGGAAAGCGGGTTGGTCTGGTCCATGAACTGGGAGAGCTGGGAGGTGCCGAAGAACTCTTTGATCACCGCCTGCACCGGCTTGGCGTTGATCAGGTCGTGGGGCATCAGGGTGTCCAGGTCCTGGATGGCCATGCGCTCCTTGATGGCCCGCTCCATGCGCACCAGGCCCACCCGGAACTGGTTTTCCAGGAGTTCCCCCACGGCCCGCACCCGGCGGTTGCCCAGATGGTCGATGTCGTCCACCGGCCCTTCCCGGTCTTTCTGGGTGATGAGTTCTTTCACCGCCAGGAGGATGTCCTCGCGCACCAGGGTGGTTTGGGTCAGGGGCATACGCTCCTCCGGAGACCGCAGCTTCAGGTCCAGCTTCAGGCGGCCCACCGGCGACAGGTCGTAGTACTCCGGGTTGAAAAACAAGTTCTGGAAGAAGCTGAAGGCCACTTCCTCGTTGGGCCGGTTGCTGGGCCGGAGCCGGCGGTAGATCTCCAGGACCGAGTCCTTGACCGTGTTGCTCTTGTCCGCCACCAGGGTATTCCGCAGGCAGGGGCTGACGCTGACCCCGTCGATATAGAGGAGGTCCAGCTCCTTGATGCCGCGTTCCTGGAGTTGCTGGATCTTGTCTTCGGACAGGACTTCGTTGCACGGGGCCAGGACTTCACCGCTCTCCGGATCCAGGATGTCGTGGGCCACCACCTTGCCCACCAGGTCCATGGGGGAGCCGATGACCTCCGTCACCCCGGCCCGCTTCATCTTTTGGATGAGCACCGGGGTCAGGCGTTTTCCCTTCTTGATCAGGACGTCGCCGCTCTTGGGATCAGGGATGTCGGTGGAAGTGGTCTTGTCCACCAGCATCTCCGGGATGAACTTGCGGCGGATGGCGCCGCCCTCGAGAGTGACCTGCTCCGTCTTGTAGAAGAAGTTGAGCAGCTCTTCGGTGGTGTAGCCCAGGGCCTTCAGCAGGATGGTGGCCGGGAACTTGCGCCGCCGGTCGATGCGCACGTACAGGATGTCTTTGGGGTCGAACTCAAAATCAATCCAGGACCCCCGCAAGGGGATGAGGCGGGCCGAGTAGATGATCTTGCCGCTGGAGTGGATCTTGGCCCGGTCGTGGTCGATGAACAGGCCGGGGGAGCGGTGCAGCTGGCTCACCACCACCCGCTCCGTGCCGTTGATGATGAAGGTGCCGTTTTCCGTCATCAAAGGCAGGGTGCCGAAGTAGATCTCCTGCTCCTTGATGTCCCGGATGGTCTGGGTCTTGGCTTCGGGGCCCACCTCATAGACCACCAGGCGCACCCGGATCTTCATGGGGACCTCATAGGTCATTCCCCGTTGCTGGCATTCGTCCACGTCGTACTTGGGATCCGCCAGGCCGTACTCCACGAACTCCAGGGAACAGACGCCGGAAAAATCCCGGATGGGAAAGACGCTCTTGAATACGCCCTGGAGCCCGAAGTCGACGCGCTCCACCGGTTCGACGTCTTTTTGCAAGAAACGGCGGTAGGACTCCTTCTGCATCTCGATGAGATTAGAGATGTCCACAATCCGTTCGATCTTGCCGAAGTTTTTGCGATGCAGCCTTAAAGGCGATAATACATTGGCCATGGGCACTCCTTCAGGGATGGCCGGGAGGGGGTGCTATTTGACCTCCACGGTAGCTCCCTGAGCTTCCAACTTCTTCTTGACTTCCTCGGCCTCGGCTTTGGAAACTGCTTCTTTCAAGGTCGTGGGGACGTTTTCCACCGCTTCCTTGGCCTCTTTCAACCCCAGGTTGGTGACCGCCCGCACTTCCTTGATCACCTGGATCTTGTTAGGCCCGCAGGCGGTCAGGACCACATCGAACTCGGTCTTTTCCTCTTCCACGGGGGCCGCCGCGGCCGCCGCGGGCGCGCCCAGCGCGGCCATTGCCATCGGCGCCGCCGCCGAGACTCCAAACTTCTCCTCCAGCTCCTTGATGAGCTGGGAAAGTTCCAGGACCGTCATATTTGCCAGGTAGTCGACTACCTCAGTCCGGGTAATGGCCATTTTATTCCTCCTTACTTTATGCTAACCAGAATTTATTTAGGCTTCCGGGTCGCCGCCGGGCTCCGCCGGGGCTGCCGGCTCGGATGGGGGCGCAGCCTCAGACGGCTCCGCTGCCCCGGCCGGCTCCTCCGGGGTCGAGGCCCCGGCCGGCTCGGATGGGGGCGCAGCCTCGGACGGCTCCGCAGCCTCGGACGGCTCCGCGGCCGCTTTCTGATCCCTTAAAGCCACCAGCAGGTTGAGCAGGTTGCGGACCACCCCGCTCAGCACCGTGACCAGGGCCGTGGGCAATGCCTGCAGGACTCCCAGCAGCTGGGCCAGCAGCACTTCCTTGGCCGGCAGTTTGCTGAGGGCGTCCAGGTCCTTGGCGCTCAACACCTGGCCCCCCAGGACCCCGGCCTTGATCTGCAGCTGGGGGCGCTCCTGGGAGAACTTGATGAGCACTTTGGTCAAAGCCACCGGGTCGCCGTAGCCCAGGGTCAGGGCGTTGGGACCGGTGAACTGGGAAGTCAGGGGGGCCATGGCAGAATCTCCGGCCGCGGCCCGGGTCAGCAGGGTGTTCTTCACCACCTTGAGCTCACCCTCGGCCTCCCGCAGCTGGCGCCGCAGCCTGGTCAGGTCTTCCACTTTCAGCCCTTTGAAATCCGAGAGAATCCCGATGCTGGACTTGGCTATCTTCTCCAGGATTCCCTGGACGATCTCCGCTTTCTCTGCCTTACGCACCCATTTCCTCCTTTACAGCAGCCGCACCAGGTTCTTCACGTCCGAGGCGTCCACGGGAATGCCGGGGCCCATGGTGGTGGACAGATAGACCCCTTTCATGTAGGTGCCCTTGCTGGTGGCGGGCTTCAGTCGGATCAAGGCGTCCATGAAGGCCGCCAGGTTGGTCATGAGCTTGTCGGCTCCGAAGGAGACCTTGCCCAGCGGGGCATGCACCACGCCGCCCCGGTCCACCCGGAACTCCACCTTGCCGCCTTTGAGCTCTTTCACCGCCTTGGCGAGGTCAAAGGTGACGGTTCCCACCTTGACGTTGGGCATGAGCCCCCGGGGTCCCAGGATTTTGCCGATTTTTCCCACCGCGCCCATGAGGTCCGGGGTGGCCACGGCCTTGTCGAACCCCAGCCAGCCGCCCTTGATGCGTTCGATGAGGTCGTCGGCCCCCACGTAATCGGCGCCGGCGTCTGCGGCCTCTTTTTCCTTTTCGCCCTTGGCGAAGACCAGGACCCGCACGGTTTTGCCCAGCCCGTGGGGCAGGACCACCGCGCCCCGGACCATCTGGTCCGCATGCCGGGGGTTGACTCCCAGGGCCACCGCGGTCTCCACGGTTTCGTCAAACTTGCTGGAGGCGCCGGCCAGGGCCAGCTGCATCGCCTCGGCAAAGGGGTAGCGTTGGTTGCGGTCCACCTTGGCGGCGGCCTCCCGATATCGCTTGCCATGTTTGGCCATCGGTGTGTCACACTCCCTTGGGTTAGTTGTCAGTAGTCAGTGGCCAGTTGCCAGTTGTCGTTTTTTACTGACTACTGACTACTGGCTACTGGCTACTACTCCACAATCTCAATGCCCATGCTGCGGGCGGTGCCGGCGATGCTGTGCATGGCCATCTCCAGGGTGGTGGTGTTCAGGTCCGGCATCTTCTGGCGGGCGATGTCCTCCAGCTGACTCCTGGTGATCCGGCCCGCCTTCTCCCGGCCGGTTTCCTTGGCCCCCTTGGCCAGCTGGGCCGCCTGCTTGAGCAGCACCGAGGCCGGCGGCGTCTTGGTCACGAAGGTAAAAGAGCGGTCGGCGTACACGGTGACCAACACCGGAATGATGGTGCCTTCCTGGGCCGCGGTCTTGGCGTTGTAACTCTTGCAGAACTCCATGATGTTGACCCCGTGCTGCCCCAGGGCGGGGCCGATGGGGGGCGAGGGGTTGGCCTGGCCCGCGGGGATCTGGAGCTTGATTTGCGCTATTACCTTCTTGGCCATTTATTACTTCCTTTTCTAGCGTCTTTGCGTCTTTGCGTCTTTGCGTGAGAAAAATATTTCACGCAGAGACGCCAAGGCGCAAAGTTAGATTTTCTCCAGCTGGGTAAACTCCAGCTCCACCGGGGTGGGGCGCCCGAAGACGCTGATCATCACCCGCACCCGGCCCCGGTCCGGCCGCACTTCGTCCACCACCCCGGTGAAATTGGCAAAAGGGCCGTCGGTGACCTGCACCTTGTCCCCCTGCTCGAACTTGATCTTGGGCTTGGGCCTGAGCACCCCTTCCTGCATCTGGGCGATGATCTTGGCCGCGTCCTCCTCGGGGATGGCCACCGGCTCGTCCTTGCTGCCGATGAAACCGGTAACCTTGGGGGTATCCTTCACCAGGTGCCAGGACTCATCGGTCAATTCCATGCGCACCATCACATAGCCGGGGTAAAACTTGCGGGAGCTGAGGCGGCGCTCCCCTTTGACCATCTCCTCCACCGTTTCCGTGGGCACCAGGACCTCCTCGACGAGGTGCTCCAGGCCCCGGGCCTTGGCCCGCTCCATGATGGCGGTCTTGACCTTCAGCTCAAAACCGGAATAAGTATGGATAATGTACCACTTGGGGGCCACGGTCAGGTCCTTGGTTCAGTGCACCACGTAACGCACCAGCCGGGAGAGGCCGAAGTCCACCAGGCCCAGGAAGATGGCAATGAGGATGACCAGGATCAGCACCACTCCGGTGGTTCCCAGGGTCTCCTTGCGGTTGGGCCAGGTGACTTTTTTTAATTCCTGTACGGCTTCCGCGACAAATTGCTTGGTGCTGCGCCAATATTGGGTAACCGGGGGCAGCTTGCTGCTCCAGGAGCGCTTTACTTTGGGCTTTAACTTGACCACCTGTCCCCGGGTGCCGCTGGCGCCTGCCTCTTTGAGCGCGTTTTTGGGCTTGGTCTTGATCTTTTTCATGCTGGGTCCACTCTGCTTTTTCCCCGGCACGGAAGCGGCAGCCCCACCTGGCGCCGGGGACATCACCCGCCCCGGCTGGGGCTGCCCACCTGGGTGGTCAATTTTCCTAAAACACCTCGGTTAGGGGAATTCCAGGAGAGAGTCTGATTGCCCGGATAGATGGCGGTATCTCACCAAACGACCCCTTAATCCCATATTCTTCCAACATACATGGCAGGCCAGGAGGGATTCGAACCCCCAACATCCGGTTTTGGAGACCGGCGCTCTAACCGTTGGAGCTACTGGCCTGTCTTCCCCCCTACTTGCTCTCCCGATGAAGGGTATGGGTCCGACAAAACGAACAGTATTTTTTCAAGGCCAGCCGGTCAGGAGTCCGCCGCTTGTTCTTGGTGGTGCTGTAATTCCGGCGTTTACATTCCGTACAAGCTAAGTTAACGATGTCTCTCATGTCTTATTCCAAGATCTGGCTCACCACCCCGGCGCCCACGGTGCGGCCGCCTTCCCGGATGGCGAAGCGCAGCCCTTCTTCCAGGGCCACGGGGGTGATCAGGGTCACTTCCATGGAGACGTTGTCTCCGGGCATCACCATCTCCACTCCGTCGGGCAGCTTGGCCACCCCGGTGACGTCGGTGGTCCGCAGATAGAACTGGGGCCGGTAGCCGGTGAAAAACGGGGTGTGCCGCCCCCCTTCCTCCTTGGTGAGCACGTAAACCTCGGACTTGAACTTGGTGTGCGGCGTGATGGAACCCGGCTTGGCCACCACCTGGCCCCGCTCCACTTCGTCCTTCTTGATGCCGCGCAATAGCAGACCGACGTTGTCCCCGGCCTGGCCGTAGTCCAGGATCTTCCGAAACATCTCCACCCCGGTGCACACCGTCTTCTGGGTGGGGGCGAAGCCCACGATCTCCACTTCCTCCCCCACCTTGACCTGGCCCCGCTCCACCCGGCCGGTGACCACCGTGCCCCGCCCCGAAATGGAGAACACGTCCTCGATGGGCATCAGGAAGGGCTTGTCCACTTCCCGGATGGGCTCCGGAATGTAGCCGTCCAGGGCGTCCATCAACTCGAAGATCGGCTTCACTTCCGGGGAGTTGAAATCCTCGGCCTCCAGGGCCTTCAGGGCCGAACCCTTGATGATGGGGATGTCGTCCCCGGGAAAGTCATATTTGGACAGGAGTTCCCGGAGCTCCAGCTCCACCAGCTCGATGAGTTCCGGGTCGTCCACCAGGTCCACCTTGTTCAGAAACACGACAATATAAGGAACCCCTACTTGCCGCGCTAACAAGATGTGCTCCCGGGTCTGGGGCATGGGCCCGTCGTCCGCCCCCACCACCAGGATGGCCCCGTCCATCTGGGCCGCCCCGGTGATCATGTTCTTGATGTAGTC
>Ga0214473_10007213_pt1 | contig 13216 bp, 12 predicted proteins | sample RVTome_7_FD_203509 | JGI IMG/M metagenome (GOLD analysis project Ga0214473, IMG submission 203509) | Soil microbial communities from uranium-contaminated site in the Upper Colorado River Basin, Wyoming, United States - RVT98D197 | ecosystem: Environmental > Terrestrial > Soil > Contaminated >...
AAGCCCTGTCAAACTGTCGACGCTTCTTCGACATAAACACACCTCCTCATAGAATTAAACACTATCTTCTCGATGTGTCCACTAAATCGGGGGAGGTTCAAGGTTCAACCCTCATATTAAAGGGTGTGGAGCTTAAGATCTTCCCCAACGATTGCATCTGTAGCTGTGCCCCGATGGTGCCGCCGCAGAACCCACATAACTGCGTATTGCTCTGTCCCGACCCGGAATAGTCTCAGCCTGCTCCGATGATGTGCTCGACGGACGAGTCTTCCCCAAGGCCCCCATCCGGGGGCTTCTTGTTGCCCACGTCCGAACGCCATCATCGCACAAGGAAAACCCCGCCGGTCGGGCGGGGCTTGTCACGAGCCGGTCAATTCACAGTAGGCCTATTGTAGGTCGGACTGCTCGGCCGCTTCCATCAGTTCTTTGACGTGCTGCTCGGCGTTGGCCACGCTGGTCTTGGCCTTGGGGTTCTTTTTGGCCGGCTTAACGAAGTCGCTGTTCACTTGGATGCTCCTCGCATAGAGCTGGTGGCGGGTCCGAGAACGGACCCGCCGCTTGAGCTCAGCCTTCGTTCAGCAGGGCAGCCATCTGATCGACCAGTTCGCCGAACAGTCGTATCGTGCGCTCGACCGGTTCCGGGCCGGTCATGTCGACGCCCGCCTTCTTGAGGATGTCGACCGGGTACTGCGACGAACCGGTGGCCAGGAATTCCAGAAACGCCTGCCGGGCCGTCTCGCCTTGCTCAAGGATTTTCTGCGACAGCGCTTCGGCCGCCGCAAAGCCGGTGGCGTACTGGTAGACGTAGTACTGGCGGTAGAAATGCGGTATCTTCATCCCACCCATGTCGTTGTTCTCACTGATGACCAGATCGGGGCCGTTATACTTCTGATATATGTCGCGATAGGTCTTGCGGAAGTAGTCGACCGACACCGCCTCTCCCGATTCGATCCGCTCGTGCACGGCCAGTTCGAACTCGGTGAACATCACCTGCGTGAAAAAGGTCCCCTGGATCAGCTTGATGTAGTGATTCAGGATGGCCAGTTTTTCCTCTCTGGTCTCGGCTTTGACCAGGAGGTGCTTGATTACCAGCGCTTCATTGCAGGTGGAGGCAACTTCCGCCGTGAAGAGCGTCTGATCGTGATAGATGTACGGTTCGCTCCGGTTGGCGTAGAAGCCGTTCATGGCGTGACCCAACTCGTGCGTCAGGGCAAAAAGATCGTCGAGTCGCCCGGTGAAGTTCATCAGCACGTAGGGATGAGACGTGTAGGTTCCCCAACTGTAAGCGCCGGTCGCCTTTCCCTCCGTCTCATAAACGTCGACCCAGCCGCCGCTCAGGGCCTTGTCCAGGTCCTTCACATACCGCTGTCCCATCGGCTGCAGGCCGGTTTTGACTATGTCGGCGCACTCTTCATAGGTATACTCTTTGTCCCAGGTGAAACCCAGCGGCACCGACAGGTCGTAGGTATACAGCGTGTCGTAGCCGAGAATCCGCTTGCGCAGCGCGGTCCACTTGTGCAGCACCTCGATGTTGGCGTTGACCGTCTCCACGAGGTTATGGACCACGTCGGAGGGGATGTTGTTGGCGTCGAGACTGGATTCGAGGCAAGTATGGTAACCGCGCACCTTGGCCAGCGCCCAGTCCTTATCCAGCGAAGCGCCGAAGGTAGTGCCGAGCGTGTTGAGGTATTTCAAATACTGCGTCTGCACCGTGTCGTTGGCCCGCCTTCTGAGATCACGCTCCCCCTCTTCCATTATCCGCGCATAGCGACCCCAGGTAAGTTCGAGTGTGTCCCCTTCGGTGTCGACCACCTTGCCGAGTTTCAGATCGGCGTTGTCGATCATGTTGAAGATGTTCGACGGAGCCCGCGTTACCGGCAGCAGAGCCGCCAGGATGGCTTCTTCCTCCTTGGACAGGATGTGCTCCTTCTGACGCAACTGATCTTCGAGATAGAACCGATACTCCTGAAGAGCCGGCTCCTGCGTCATGAACGATTCGACCGTGGTCTGGTCGAGCGTCAGCAGTTCCGGCTCGATGAACGACTCCGCCTCGGCCATCTGAGCGTACAGCGCCTGAATGCGGCCGGTCAGTTCCTGGAATTCACTCTTGCGATTGTCTTCATCAAGCTTCAGATAAGCATATACCCAGAGATTGGTCTCGATGATGTTCAGGCTGTCACTCAGTTTCAGACATCCCAGCAACAGCCCAGGGGAATCTCCAAGATGACCGCGATACTGATCGAACCCGGCCAGTCCGGTCTGCAGTTTGGCGAAGTCCGCTTCCCAGGCGTCGATGGTCTCGTAGATGTCCTCGACCCGCCACTTGTACTTGTCGTCTATATCCCCCCGCTGCGGGATGGCGCTGTTATCGGCCGACCGGACCGCGGCCGCCGCGAACAGAACCAAACAGAGAATCAACAGGCCCCGACTGAGAGTTGGCAAACGATTCATTGTGTCTCCAGAGGTTACGCCGTTTCAACTTAGCTGTTTACACATCCTAAATGGACGCGTAATATAGTCAACAAGTTGCATCTGTACAGAGGAAATCTCGCGAGGACGACACGATATGTTTGAAACCAAAACCAACGTCAAGCTCCAGGACACCGACGCCGCCGGAGTCATGTTCTTCGTCAACTACTTTCGGATAGCGCACACCGCCTACGAGGCGTTTCTCAAATCGATCGGCTGCGGCCTTGATTACATCATCAGGCAATCCGATTACCTTATCCTGATTGCCCGTGCCGAGGCCGACTATATGCGGGCTTTTCAGTTGGGCGACGTTATCACGGTCGAACTCAAAGTGGGCCGGATCGGAGAGACGTCGTTCGACATCACCACTGTCCTTAGGGACGATCAGGGACGAGTGGGTGCGACCGTGAAGACCGTTCACGTGACGGTAAGCAAGCAGACGGCTGAGAAGATAGCGTTGCCGGACCAGGTCCGTCGAGGGCTTCAGAGCATCAGTTGAGTTGAACCGAATCCGGCCGCGCCGCCAGAGCAGCCAACGCGGCGCGGTCCAGTTTGAGTGACCGATCGGTAATGTCATCCGGCCAGCGATACAGCCGCACCGGTAGTTTGAAGCGCGGGAGCAACCGATCCAAATGGGCGAGTATTGCATCGCGACTCAGTTCCTCGTCGCTGCCGAAACGAACGAAAGCCACCGGTCGCTGTCCGAACTCGTCGTCAGGAATCGGAACCACCACGGCCTGCTCGATTTGGGGATGCGTAGCCAGGACGGTCTCGATCTCCTCGGGGTAGATATTCTCCCCGCCGGAGATGAACATGTTGTCCTTGCGACCGGTCACGATCAGGCGTCCCTCGGGGTCAAGGCGGCCGATATCGCCGCTGTGAAACCAGCCATCGTCATCGCGCGCCCTATCCAAGCTGGCGCCTGCCAGGTAACCCTTGAAGAGGGTGCGGCCTCGCACCATAATCTCACCAGCGGCGGCAAGCTGCAATTCACGGTGTTTGAGCGGTCGCCCCGACGAAAGCGTGGATGGACTTGGATCGTTGGGGCTGGTGGTTGTGACCTGTGAAGCCATCTCGGTGAGACCGTAGGTGGTGCATATCGGCCAGTCGCGCTCGCGGGCCTCATCAACCAAGTGTGCAGGCACGCTGCCGCCGCCGACTAATACAGCTTTCAACTGCTCGGCGGTTTCACGCGGTAACCCCTGCTCCAGCAGCCGCCGCAACTGAGTAGCCACCAACGACAGGTGCGTGATTCTGCACCTGGCGATCACCTCGCTGAGCGGTTCACCGGCATCAGCGATGACCGCCGTCGCGCCCGCCAACAGGGTGCGAAAGAGTATCGACAGCCCGCCCACGTGCCACAGAGGCAGGGAGATCAGCCAGCGATCACCGGGCGCCAGGATGATATTCTCGTTCGATCCCAGCGCGCTGTAGTAATGGCCGGCATAGCTGTGCAGAACGGCTTTGGGTTCGTCGGTAGAACCGGAGGTGAAAATGATCGTCGCCGAGCGTGCCGGATCGAAGTCCGGGAGGTTCTTCTCCACATCCGCAGCAACATCTCGCCCCGTAACAAGCTGCTGCATATCCAAAGAACGGATCTTCTGCGGCATGCTGCCCGCGGGTAGACGCTCGTCGGTGACCAGCGTGCGGCAGCCGATCTGGTCAAGCATCCTCTGTGCCGCTTCACGCGGAAAGCGCGGACTGATAGGCGCGGTCACCGCGCCGAGGCGCCACAAGGCGTGCAGGAGTATCGGGTAGGCGCGACAGTTTTCGGCAAGAATGCCGACGCGCTCGTCGAGCGTGACGCCTGCCTCGCGGAGAGAAGAAGCCGCCGCGGCCACCCGGCGCGCCAGTTCGTGGTAGGTGAGCGCTCCGTCAACGGAGACGAGTGCTTGTTGGCGGGGCCAACGCCTGGAGGCTGCTGTAAGCGGGCAGGTCATCTCAGGCATCGGTGATCTTGGCCAGCAGGTCGCGGTTGATCTCATTCCTGATGTCGGCCAGGTCGTCTATCACGATCCGGCCGCCGATAGTGGGCAGCGGCGGCAACAAGTTGGTCTCGAAGCAGTCGCCGGTGTCGAGACCGACCGGGACGTCGACAACGTTGAAAGCCGCCGCCAATCGAGCCAATATGGTCAGACCGACGCACGATTCGTATGAGGAGCTGAGCACCGCCGCCGCTCCACGGCGCGCGGCCGCTCGGGCAAACTGCGCCGCTCGTTCCAGACCGAGCATGGTGGGTTTGAGCACGACGGCTTTAACGCCGTGACAACGAGATAGATCGACCGGGTTTATCTGTTGCAGGCTCTCGTCCAGTGCCAAAGGTAGAAGCGGCTTTGGAGATTCCGATAGGGCTTTCAAATCATCGAGTGATGACAACGGCTCTTCGATGTACTCAATATCGCAGTCGCGCACACCTTCAGCAAACTGCCAGAAATCGTCAGCGCTGAATTGTCTGTTTGCGTCCAGCCGTAGGCCGGCGTCCGGTCCTATCACTCGACGCACCCGGCGAACGAGACGGACGTCGTCATGGGTCGCACGGCCACCCACTTTGAGTTTGAACGCGGACCAGCCCTGGCGGCGCAGTTGTTCGGCGCGTTTGAGAATATTCGTCTCGTCGCCATGGAGAAGAGCATTGACGGTTATTGTCGCTCTGGGCTGATCCGTTATCAACCGCTCCAGCGGCACACCGCGCCGCGACGCCTTCAACGCAAGAACCGCCGCCTCAAAACCGAACCGCGCCGACGGATACAGTTCGTGTTCACCCAGCCACGAGGCGAAACCGCCGGACAACTCCTCCAGATGATCGGGCACATTCATACTGACCACCGAGTAGCGCAAGCGAATCAGTTGTTGCTGTGCCTCGTCCAGCGATTCACGGCTGAAGCCGGGCAACGGCGATGTCTCGCCGAACCCTACGTTACCAGTTTCGTCATGCAGTTCGACGACTACTCCGCAGCGACAGTCGAGCGTGTCACCGGCGAGTTCGATGCGCCGGGCCAGCGGCAGTGCAAAGCGGTAGAGGTGCATGACGGCGATCTTCACAGCATCCACCCCAGTGAAAACAGAAGGCTGTACCAAAGCAAGAGGCGACCGGTCGCGGCCAGGGTGTCGTTGAGAACCTCTCCGTCCGCAGAGGTCAAGCCGGCGCGAATCGGCGGGATCGCCATGACAGCCGCGAGGCAGGCCAGTAACGAAAAGGCGTGTTCCCCACTCCACAGAAACAGCCACAACGGCAGCGTGCAGGCAGCCGCCAAGGCGACGACGTATTCGCACTGGGCGAAATGCCGGCCGAAACGAACGGCCAGCGTCCGTTTGCCGGCGACGCGGTCGCTGTCGATGTCGCGCAGGTTGTTCACGGTCAGTATGGCCACGGAGATTAGCCCCGGCGCCAGGCCGGCCGCGATCGTTTCACTGTTGATAGACAGCGTTTGCAAGTAATAGGCGCCGCCGACCGCGACCGGGCCGAAGAACATCAGCACTAATACTTCCCCCAGGCCATGATAGCCCAGCGGATATGGCCCGCCGGTGTAGAGTACGCCGAACAGAATCGAAAGCAGACCGATAATGGCTATCGGCCAGCCGCCACGGTACACGAGATAGCAACCGACCAACAGCGCCAGACCGAAAGCAATCGCCACGGCCCGCTTCATGGCGGCCGGTTCAATCAACCCAGCCTGGGTGAGTCGGGTAGGACCGAGACGATTGCCGTTGTCGGCTCCCTTGACATAGTCGTAGTAGTCGTTGGCGAAGTTGGTCCCGATCTGAATCATGACTGCCCCGAACAACGCCGCCAGCGCCGGCGGAAGTGTGAATCCGCCATCGGAGTGTGCCATAGCAGCGCCTATAATCACCGGTGAAATCGCCGCCGGTAGCGTCTTGGGCCGCGCCGCCAGCCACCAGAGTTTGAATCGCGAATCGGGCATGATCGTCGCGTCAACCTTTTATGACATGTCGTAGACTGCGTACGTTCTCGAGCGCCGACCCGTCATCACGGCTGCCTTGGGAACTTGGTGAAATCCGGCTTGCGCTTCTGCACGTAAGCATCGCGACCCTCCTGCCCCTCCGCGGTCATGTAGAACAACATGGTGGCGTTTCCGGCCAACTCCTGCAAACCGGCCTGACCATCGCAGTCCGCGTTCAGAGCCGCCTTGAGACACCTGATCGCCATCGGCGAGTTGGCCAGTATCTCGCGGCACCACTGGATGGTTTCCTCCTCCAGTCGCTCCAGCGGCACCACGCAGTTGACCAACCCCATCTGAAGCGCCTCTCGCGCGTCATACTGCCGACAGAGGAACCAGATCTCGCGCGCTTTCTTCTGACCGACGATCCGCGCCATGTAGCTCGCACCATAGCCGCCATCGAACGAACCGACCTTGGGACCGGTCTGCCCGAAGACGGCGTTGTCGGCGGCGATAGTGAGGTCGCACATCATGTGCAGCACATGCCCGCCGCCGATGGCGTACCCGGCCACCATGGCGATGACCGGTTTGGGACAGGTGCGAATCTGGCGCTGGAAATCCAGCACGTTGAGGCGCGCCACGCCTTCGTCGTCGACGTAGCCGGCATCGCCCCGCACGTTCTGATCGCCGCCGGAGCAAAAGGCTTTGTCCCCCTCGCCGGTGATGATGATGACGCCGATCTGCGGATCCTGACGCGCATCCTCGAAGGCGCGCCCCATCTCGAACACCGTCTGCGGGCGAAAAGCGTTCCGCCGTCCGGGACGGTTGATCGTGATTTTGGCGATCCCTTCCGCCTTGTGGTACTTGATGTCGTCGTAGCTGCCGGTATCCTTCCACTCTATCAAAGCCATAGGCCACTCCATTCTCAGCTTTGCAGGAACTCCCGCACCAGCGTCGCGAATTCATGCGGTCGTTCAAAGTGCACATTGTGTCCGGCGTCGGGCACTACTCGCAACTGCGCGACCGGACATCCGTCGGCCATCTCGCGGCCGATAGCTGTAAACTTAGCATCTTTTTCCCCCGCGATCAAGAGCAAGGGGTTGGTCAGTCGCTTCAGATTCTCCCACAGTGAGGGCAGCGCCCCGGTTCCCATGCCCCGAAGCGACATACACAGACTCAGTCGTTCATTCTTCGAGCGTCGGGCGATCAAATGCTTCAATCGTTCGGGTTGAGCGGCCATGGAAGCAAACAACGGCTGCGCGTACCATTCGCGCAGGAATTCCTCCATCGGCTGTGAAATCATGCGATTGGCCAGAAGGGCATCTTGGGCTATTCGCGCCTCTCGCTCCGCTCTAGTCTTAAGACCGGGCGAGGCGGATTCCAGCACCACTTTGTTGCATCGCTCCGGGAATCGGACCGCCAGGTACAGCGCCAGTCGTCCTCCCATCGAGTAGCCGACCATGTGCACCCGCTCCAGGTGGAGTTTATCAAGTAACCGTATCAACCCCTCGGCGCAGTATTCAACGAAGTAATCATCCTCATCATCAACCACCGTCCGACCGTGGCCAGGCAGATCAACCGTCAGCAGTTGATATCCGGCCGCGCTTAGCGGTGCGGTGATTTCCTCCGACCAGTCATCGGCCGACCCCATAAAGCCGTGCAGCATGAGCACGGCCGGATGCTTGTTCGAGCCGAGACGACGGTAATGGAACCGTATGGATAAACCATGCATCATTTATGGATCAGCAACTATCTGCCTGGCGGCAGTCAGGAGATTGTGGTAGAGGTCGCGGGTGGTTTCTCGGTGCGTCGCTACCTCAATCAGGGTGGGGTGTTCCGCCAGTACGGCCTGTCGATAACATGTCGCAAACTCCTCCGACGTCTTTGGAGCATGGTAGTCGATTCCGAACTGTTCGGCGCTCGCGGCGAATTTCAAACCGTGCGGCGTCGCGAAGTACTTCTCGAAAACATCTCTGCAATCGGCTATGGGCAGAAGCGAAAAAAGCCCGCCGCCGTCGTTGTTGATCAATACGATAGTCAGCGGATGCGCAATCGATCTGACGATACTCAGCGAGTTGAGATCGTGTAAGAAGGCCAGGTCGCCTATGATGAGAGTCACCGGACGCGCCAACCCCACGGCGTAGCCCGAGGCGGCGGCGATGGTGCCGTCGATGCCGCTGGCCCCGCGATTGCAGGCCGCCAGCGGCGTGCGTGTGGCCGACTGCGGCTTGAAATCGGCAAAACTGTCCAGGATGCGGATCGGCAGGCTGTTAGCCACGAACAAGCCGTGGCTCGCCGGTGTGTCTGCGGCAACCGCGCGAGCGATGCCGGCATCGCTGAGGGTGTCTCCGACCTCCATCGTGCGCTGCACAACTGCTCGGAAGCGCTCCGAGGCGCTGCGCAACTGCTTCAGGAGTCTGGACTCGCCGGCCGGCGAAACCAACGGCGCTACAGCGTCGCAGAACTGAGCCGGGCTGCCCTCCATGCGGTGGGTTACCATGTGCTGCCAGTCGTGACGGAAGGGGTGGTCGGCAACGTGAATGTATTCGTCGAAGCTCGCCGCTTTAAGAAACGTCACCAGTCGTTTCGACACCACGCGACCGCCGAGATGCAGGACCACGGCCGGGCGGTCTATCGTCCAGGGTTTAACCGATTGAAGCAGGAGGTCGCAGTACGGAATAACATTGTCGGTGTCGGCGCCAAGCCGCAGTCCGGACAAGATGTCGGGCAACACCGGCCATCCGAGATGTTGCGCCAACCGCGCGACCGCCGTGCGCTCGGAGTCTTTGGCGAGCCGCCCTACCACGAGCAAGCCGGAGGCCGCTGAGTTCATGATAGCGGATACTTGATCCAAGTGGTCGTCGGTGAGCATGGACTGTCGCGGCTCGTATAGCGTGAACGGCTGCCGTCGACTTCGCCACCGAGCAAGTTCGGGATTGTCCGGCCGGTTGTCATCGCCGCCGTTATCCGGCACTAACGGCTCGCGAAACATGCAGTTGAGATGCACCGGACCGGCCGGGCCGGAGTGGGCGCGGTGCACCGCCTGATCCACCGTCGTCAGCACGAACTCCGGCGGGATGTTGTCGTCGGGACACGGTAGATCAAACTGCCAGCGCACGTAGCGTTCATACAGTCCCGGTTGGTGGATAACCTGGTTGGCGCCGCAGTCGCGCAGTTCCGGCGGACGGTCGGTGGTCAGCATCATCATCGGGAGCATATCCATCGACGCCTCGACTACGGCCGGCAGGTAGTTGGCGGCGGCCGTACCCGAGGTGCATATGAGCGCCGCGGCGCGACCGGTGGCGCGGGCGTAACCGAGAGCGTGGTAGGCGGCCGCGCGCTCATCATTGAAAACACGTCGGCGGGCAGTCGGGTGGCGGGCTGCGGCTACGGTCAGCGGCGTGCAACGGGCGCCGGGCGAGAGACAGAAGTAGTCGACGCCGCAGCGGAACAGTTCCTCTATCATTAACTTGCCGACGAAGAGATTGCTGTCTCCGGTCTGTGCCGACATATCAAACGTATTCACCTAAGGCGGCCAGGAAATTGGCCAGCTTGCTTTCGATCTCCGCCCATTCCCCGGTGGCCGTCGAACCGCGCACCACTCCGGCGCCGGAGTAGAGATGCAGACGGCATCCGTCAACCAGCCCGGAGCGGATACCGACGGCCAGTTCGGCGCCGTCACGCCCGACCCAGCCCACCGGTCCACCGTACCAGCCGCGGTCGAACGGTTCCAACTCCTCGATCAACGGCAGCGCCGTCGCGGCCGGCACGCCGCCCACCGCCGAGGTCGGGTGCAGCAGGGTCAGGACGGATGAATCAGTGTGCCCGTCGGACAATTCACCCTCCAACCGCGTGGTCAGGTGCTGCACGCGGGCCAGCTTCATCAGTGAAACGACGCCATGGTTATCGCTCTTCTCCCGTCGGTGGCAGACGCAGTTGAGAACGCGGGCGATATCTTCGACGACGAAACGATGCTCGGTGACTTCTTTCTCACTGGTAAGTAAGTCGTTGCCCAGCCTGGCGTCCTCCTCGACCGAGTCACCCCGCGGTCGGGTTCCGGCAACCGCCTCCGCATCGATAAATCGCCCCCGGCGGCGGTACAACCGCTCCGGCGAAGCGCCGACGAAAACAGCCGAGCCTGCAAACTGAAAACAGAAATAGAAACAGCCGACGGATCGTGCTTTGAGCCGACGCATCAATCGCACCGGGTCCAGGTCGCCGTCAAACGCCAGGGTTGTGCGACGAGCCAGTACCAACTTGGACAATTCCCCCTCGGCCAGGGCGTTTAGAACAATGTCTACCGCCTCGTTCCAAGCCGCGCGGTCCGGCAGGTCGATTCGGTCTGTCGACGGCGGCAGTGTCGGCGCTTTGTCGACGACAGACAATGACAGGTCGGTCAGCGCATCCATCAGGTCGGCGCGACGGTCGCGGTCAGGTCTCAGGTTACAGATAAACTGAAAACGTCGCCCGGTGCGGCACAACTCGAACTTCGGTAACACGAAGCGACAAGTTTTGAAATCACGCCATTCATCGGTGCGGTCCGGACCGCCGTCGTGAAAGCGGTAACCTCCGAAGTACCTGAGCGGCTCAGTTTCACGCGAGAGTCTGGCCTCAAGTTCCGACAGGGTATCGGCGGGCGTACGACCGGCGTCGGCTTCGACCTGGTCGGCGACGCCGACCCCGGCGATCTCAAACTCGCCGGCGCGGTCGGACCAATAGACGCGGTCGGCGGCGCTCTGCGCCTCAAGCCACAACAGCGGGTCGACTGTCGGCAATCCAACCGCCAGCCGTATCAATCGCGGCTCCGATCTTTGCCGAGGGGAAGCATAGCTCGCCGACAGGGCCGACCCGATCATATCGGCCATCACCGGACCGGCCTGGGCCAGGGCTGTCACTTTGACTTGGTCGGCGGTGAGAGCCATCAGTCGGTCTCCTCGGATTCATCGGCATGGCGTCGGTCACCTGACGCCGCGGTTTTGTGTCCCTGGTAAATGGACGCCACGCCCAGCGTCAGTCGCTCCTCCTTGATGTTCTCAAACCCGACCGTCCTCATAATGTCACAAAACCCCACTCCGTAAGGAAAGTTCTCGACCGACTGATTGAGATGGCGGTAAGCGGCCGCGTCGCCGGAGACCAGGCGCCCGACCACCGGCATGAGGTACCGAAAATAGGCCAGATAACAGCGGCGTAACAGGGCGTTGGCGGGCAACGAAAACTCCAGCACCAACAAGCGGCCGCCCGGCTTGAGCACGCGATAAAACTGGCGCAGCCCGCCGACTGGGTCGACAAAGTTGCGTATGCCGAAAGCGATGGTAACGGCGTCGAAACTGCCGTCGGCAAACGGCATGGCGAGGCCGTCGCCGAGCACCAGATGGAGCCGGTCGGCATATCGACTCGCGGCCAGCTTGGCGCGACCAAGCCCGAGCATCCGTTCAGCCGCATCAAGACCGACGCCCAACTCCACCCGATCGCAATGTGTGGCCAGCGACAGAAGTGAATCAGCCGTGCCGGCGGCAACATCAAGAATGTGCAGGTGTGATGATGACGGCAGGCAAGCAGCCATCCGCCGCCGCCAGGCCACATCGCGCCGGAACGACAGAAGACGGTTGAGGAAGTCGTAGCGGTGAGCGATCCGGTCGAACATCCGCGCGTTCTCGCGACTGCGCGCCGCTTCGGTATGACCTGCTGCTGGTTGGCCTCTTACGGCCGGTTCCTTCCTGGACTCTGTAGGGCGCGTTGCTTTCATTCTCCGACTCACGCCGCTCCGGGCCGCTCCCGAAGCGCGGGGGCAATATACCGATTTCGACTTTGAATACAAGTATCCGTTTTATGCGGTGATCAATCGCTCCAAATGCACCTTGCCCGCGCGCGGTCGTTTTGTTACCATACAACCATCGGAACCCGACCTTCGGACATAGCGGAAACAGACACGCTACGGCGGCGCGAGTGGCTGCAATTCCCCGTGCAGTAGCGCCGTTAAGCAGGAGCATGAGTTTCGGACAGCGGCGATTGAGCGTAAGGCTGAGGTCCCAAGCACGACTACGATTATGATATGAACGACAGACAGAATCCCACTAAGGAGACAACGATGTTTCAGAAAATCGACGAATTCACCGAGGCCTGGGGGAAAACCTCCGGCAATACCTTGAAGATGCTGCAAGCACTCACCGATGAGTCGCTGAATCAACCGGTGGCTGACGGTCACCGCACGCTGGGGCGGATCGCCTGGCATGTCGCTATGACCATTCCGGAGATGGCCGACGGCATGGGGCTGGATTTCGACGGTTATGAGTGGGAGAAGCCGGTGCCCAAGACAGCTCAGGGGATTGTCGACTCTTACCTCAAACTGGCCAAGATGCTGATCGACCGGGTCAAGCTGGATTGGGAGGACGACGTGCTGACCACCGAGGTCGATATGTATGGTGAGAAATGGTTGCGCGGGTTCGGCTTGCGGGCATTAGTTGAACATGAGATTCACCATCGCGGCCAGATGACGGTGCTGATGCGTCAGGCCGGCATCCGAGTACCGGGTTTGTACGGCCCGGCCAAAGAGGACTGGGCCGCTTTCGGCCGGCCCGCCCCGGAGGTATAGACAGCAGCCGATCAGGTCAAGTGCCTCATCGGAATCTGCAGACACGGCCGCCCCCTTTCAATATGGGGGCAGCCATCCTTGCGAGAATCGGCGCCAAGCGCGAGGTCGGCTCATTTTAGGGACACGGCGGCGGCTCCGGGCCGCCGATGAACATGTAATCCTGAAGGTGCACCAGATCGGAGATGTCGATATCTTCAGACGTATCCTCCCCAGGAGTGTAATCGTCACTGCCGTCGACGTTGGCTTCACCCCAGCA
>Ga0214473_10007214_pt1 | contig 13215 bp, 10 predicted proteins | sample RVTome_7_FD_203509 | JGI IMG/M metagenome (GOLD analysis project Ga0214473, IMG submission 203509) | Soil microbial communities from uranium-contaminated site in the Upper Colorado River Basin, Wyoming, United States - RVT98D197 | ecosystem: Environmental > Terrestrial > Soil > Contaminated >...
ATGTACCTCCTGCTCAAGAGCCTCCACATCCTCGCGGTGGCTCTCTTCCTCGGCAACGTCATCACCGGCGTCTTCTGGAAAGCGCACGCCGACCGCACCGCCGACCCTCGGATCATGGCGCACACGCTGGACGGGATCATCCGGAGCGACCGCTGGTTCACGATTCCCGGCGTTGTCCTGATCGTCGTCTTCGGGCTGGGGGCGGCCATCGCCGGCGGCCTCCCCATTCTGGGCACCGGGTGGATCTGGCAGTCCATCGTGCTGTTCTCGATCTCCGGCGCGGTTTTCATGTTCCAGGTGGCACCGCTCCAGGTGCGCCTGCGGGACCTCGCGCGCGAGGGCAGCAGGGGCGGGACGTGGAACGCCGAGCTGTATGGGCGCCTGTCGCGCCGGTGGGGAGCGTGGGGCCTGGTGGCCACCCTCACCCCGTTGGCGGCCTTGTTCCTCATGGTGCTCAAGCCCGGGTGACCGGCGTGTCGCATCGGTACAAGACGGGACGTCGCCGCGGCCCCATGGTGCGGGCCTTCTCCTTCTCGGAGTCCGCCATGGCTGTCCGGCACATTCCGCTGGTTGTTGCCCTGGGAGCACTGCTCGCCGCCGCGGGCGGGCCGCAGGGATCCCCGCTGACCCGTGTGGGTTGGCTGGGCGGCTGTTGGGAGCTGCGTCGCGGGACGCGGGTCACGCTCGAGATGTGGATGCCGCCCGACGGCAACCTCATGCTCGGGGCCAGCCGCACGACGGCGGGCGGTGTCGTCCGGGAGTACGAGCAGCTTCGCCTGGTCGCGGGCGCCGACGGCCGCCTCACCTACACGGCCGTCCCGTCGGGCCAGCACGAGGCCGACTTCACGGCGGTCGAGGTCTCGGATTCGGGTTTCACGGTGGAGAACCCGGCGCACGATTTCCCGCAACGAATCATCTACCGCCGGCGGGGTGCCGACTCGCTGGTGGCCCGCATCGAAGGCCCCGGACCCAACGGCCTCCGAGGGATAGACTTCCCGATGCGCCGGATCGCCTGCACCACCCCCTAGCCGTGCAACGAGTTGCACTACCACTAGTGGGAGTTGCCACCGCGCGGTTCCGGGCGCAGTCTTGCTTGGCCGTCCCCTCCCGGGAGCCGCCATGCACAGCCCAGGTGTCACGTCGCACAAGGGGTTCGTTTCCGCGGGCAGCACTGTCCGCGTCCGCCTTGCCCTAGACAGTACGGCGCAGGGTCCCGCGCGCCTCCTCGTCGCGTACGGCCGCTCAGGGGGCACCCCCGACGACGAGACCGTGACCGTGGCGCCCGGCGCCCAAGCCACGCTGTCGATCGCGACCGACGTGAAGGGCCGGCTCCGGATCCTGCTGGACACGCGCCCCGCGGACACCGGTTTCCTCGAGGTGTCGGTGGACGGCGCCGTCCGGGACACCGGCTCCGTCCGGGGGCAGACCACGTGGACCTACGCCGTGATCTCCGGCCCGGGCGCGGCGGCCCCAGCCGGGGACGACGACGAGGACCAATGAGGCGCCGGGCGCTCATCGTACTGGCCGCCGCCGGGACCGTCTCCGCGCGGGCCGCGGCCCAGGACTCCGCCCTGGTCCAGCGGGAGGCGCGGTGCGGTCGCGCGCTCGAGGCGCGGGAGCAGCAGGTCCCTCCCGGCAACAGCGACGCTTGCTTCGTCCTGGCGAACTTATTCGTCTCGATCCACACAGATGGGCTGTACCTGGCCCTCGCGACGGAACACGTGTCGCCCCGGGACGTCCAGCCGCGTACCGGCGGCGGCGCGGCCATGGGCGGATCGGCGGCGCAGGGCGACGCGGTGCCCTCGGTGCGCCCGCTGCCGCTGGCCGGCGGCACCGTATCGGCCGTGGGCTCGGATGCGGGCGCCAACGCCATCACCGCGCTGACCCTGAATCCCTCGGTGTTCCTGACCTCCGCGCGGGATCCCCGCGAGGCGGCGGCCTGGTCGCGGTTCGGAGACCTGACGGTCTTCTTCCCGGTGGACGGTCTGGATCGGGACAACGACGGAAAGGTGGACTACTTCGGCGCGCGCGCCCGGCTCAACATCGCCGGGCCGGCCGCCGGATCGCGCGTCCTCCGTGCGGCCGGGCACGCCTTTGCCGCGCTGGTTCAGGAAGAGACCGATCTGGCCGACCGCATCACGCGCGCCCTGCTGGAGGGCCCGGATCCCGACGGGTGCATCGCCGCGCTCGACACCGAGACGCTCGACGGAGCGGCGGTGCTGGACGCGTGCGGCGATGCGCTCGAGCTTACGCTCGACCCCCGGGAGATGCGCCGACTCCAGCAGGCCCTCGAAGCGGCGCGGGCCGAGGCGGACGCCGGCTACCTGGGGCTCGACCTCCGTCTCGATGTGGGCGACCCCACGCTGGGCGCCGTGGCGGGCGCCTCGGGCACGCGGCTCTTTGGCGGATTGGCGCTGGGCCGGCGGCTCCAGCGGTCCCAGCCGGAAGCGCCCTCGTTCGGGTTCCGCGCCCGGATGGGCGTCCGGTACGTGGAGTTGGATGATCCGTCGCTCCCGCCGGGCCAGCGCACCAGCTTCGCCCTCGACGGCGGCGCGGGGTTCGAGATGGTCCGCCCCTACGAGTTCCAACCGATCACGCTGACGCTGGGAGTGGAGTTCCGCGCCGGAAACCCGCCGGATCCATCGCTCGAAGAGGAGTTCGAGGCCAACTTCCTGATGTTCCGATTCGGCATCGACGTGCCGCTCACCGCCGCGAACACGGTGTCGCTGTCGGTGGGCGCTCCCCTGGTCGGCGACCGGTCGCCCACGATCGCCGTAAGCGCCAACTGGAGCCTGCTGCTCTCGAGCATTCGCGGGACGGAGCGCTAGGGGACAAGGGGCGCGCCCGCTCGACGGCGCCCGGACAGAAACGGAGGGTCGCATGCTGCAATGGTTCGACACGCTCTTGGGGCTGGTGGTGCTCCTGCTGGGAGCGAGCCTGCTCGTGATGATCTTCACGCAGTCCGTGGTCGTCCTCCTCAACCTGCGGGGCCGGAACCTGGTCCACGGGGTGCGCGTCCTCATCGAGAACGCCGATCCGGCGCTGAAGGGGTACGCCGCCCAGATCGCGCAGGAGGCGCTGAGTCACGAGCTGGTGTCGGATGCATGGGTGAAGCTCCAGCGGCTCAAGCCCACGGCCACCATCCGGCTGAACGAGCTGCAGAGCATTCTCGTCAAGCTGGCCGACTCCAACGGGAAGGAGTGGCAGCAGAAGCTCGCCGGCAAGCTGAACGAGGTGGAGTCTTCCATCACGACCTGGTTCGACGCCGTCATGGATCGCGGCACCCAGCGGTTCGTGGCGCACACCCGGACCTGGACCATCGCCTTCTCGCTCATCCTGGCGGTCACCCTCCACCTGGATGCGCTCCGGTACTTCGAGGACATTGCGGGCGACGCGGAGCTGCGGGCCCGCCTCGTGCTCGGCGCCGAAGCCATGCAGGAGCGGGCGGCGGCCGTGCTCGAGACGGACAGTCTGACGCCGCGGGATCTCGCCCGGCTGGACCAGCTGCGCGTCCAGGCCGCAGGGATCCGCACCGACCTGCGGGAGGCCCGGCTGGAGCTGATCCCTCAACCGTACCCCGGGCTCTTCGCCTACGCTTTCGACCGCCACCTGTGGGGTGTGCTGCTCATGGCCAGCCTGATGAGTCTGGGCGCGCCGTTCTGGTTCAACGCGCTGCGCACCCTGAGCACCCTTCGGCCGATCCTGGCGGGCAAGGAGCAGCAGGAGCGGAAGGTGCGCACCAGCCAGACCGGACTCACCCGGCTCTAGTCGGCGCGCAGCGCGGCGGCCGGTTCCAGCGCCAACGCGCGCCGGACCGGCCGCACCAGCCCGAGGAGCGCGGCGCCGCTCAGCGTCCCGACGATGGCGAGGTACGTGGGCACGCCCGCGGGCTCGACCACGTCGATGCCGGCCGCAAGGGCCCGCGACAGCCCGAACGCGATGAACAGCCCGATCGCCGTTCCCACCCCGACCAGCATGACGCCCTGGCGCAGCACGAGGGTGGTCACGTCGCGGGGCGCGGCTCCCAGCGCCACGCGAATGCCGATCTCTCGCGCGCGACGATTCACCGCGAACGCCACGACGCCGTACAGCCCGAGGACCGCGAGGAAGAGCGCGCCGCCGCCGAACACGAGAAACAGCACCCCGAACACGTCCAGCACGCGCTTGTCGGCATAGATCGCGGTGCGGAGCGTGGCCACCTCGTACACGGGCAGGTCGGGGTCGACCGCCTCGACCGCGTCCCACAGCAGCGGTGTAAGCGCCAGCGGGTCGCCCGCCGCGCGCGCGACCAGCCGGACGGCGTAGGGACGGACCTGGAGGATGGAGGCGTACACGCCCTCGGCGGCGCGGTCGTCCACGTCCTGGATCTGGAGGTCGGGAACCACCCCTACGATGGTCAGCTCGCGTTCGCCGAAGAACACCCGGCGGCCCAACGGCTCGCGATCGGGGGAAAACTTGCGAACGAAGCTCTGGTTCACGACCGCCGCCCCGGGAGCGCCCGCGTCGTCCCGCCAGGTGAGCCCGCGCCCCCGGAGCACCGTCGTCTCGAGCACGTCGAAGTACTCGGGCGTCACGATGGCGAGCCCCGCAGTCGGCTGACCGGAGATGGGCTCCGTGGGCGGGGCATCGAGCGCGAAGGTCCAATCGCCGGAGCCACGGCCCGGCAGCGCGCTCACCAGGCCAGCCGCCCGGACGCCGGGGATCGCCCGAAGCCGGTCCGACAGGTCCCGGGCAAACCGGGCGCGCGCGGCCGGGTCGGCCAACGTCTCCTGGCCCACCCCGATCTGCGCCGCGAGGATCTCCCGGTCCGGGAAGGGCAGGTCCACGGCCCGGAGCGCGACGGCGCTCCGGGTGAACGTCATCGTCATGATCAGGAAGCCGGTGGCGAGCGCCATTTCGGCCACGACCAGCACCCGGGCCACCCGACCGATCCGGAGGCCGGTCGCGCCGCCGCTCGCGTCTTTGAGCACGTCGGCCACGTCCGTCGCCGAGGCCCGCAGGGCCGGCAGGATCCCGGCCACGATGCCCGCCGCCATGACCAGCGCGGCGGCGAACCCCACCACGGTCCCGTCCACTCGGAAGTCCATCCAGAACGCCTCGATGATGTTCGAGGTGGAAACCGCGAAGAACCGCACGGCGAGGTACGCGAGCCCTAAGCCGAGCAGTCCGCCCAGTCCCGCGAGCAGGGTGGATTCCGCGAGGTGCTGGATGAGGAGGCGGCGGCGCGTCGCGCCCAGGGCCGTGCGGATGGCCATTTCACGGGTGCGGGTGGCGGCGCGCGCCAGCAGCAGGTTGGCGACGTTGGCGCAGGCGATGAGCAGCACGAACGACACCGCGCCGAGCATCAGGTAGAGCACCCGCGCGGTCTCGGGCTCCATCTCCAGCTCGATGAACGGATAGACTCGGGCGGACAGCTCGCCGTGCGTCTCGGGATACTGGCGCGCCAGCCGGGCGGCCACCGTCGCCAGCTCGGCCCGGGCCTCGTCCAGCGAGACCCCGTCACCCAGCCGCCCGAACACCGTCACCCGATCGTCGTCGACTGCCGGCTGGACGCCCGGGTTCACCGGCAGGGGGAGCCAGAGGTCGCTGCTCACCGGGAAGCCGAACCCGGCGCGCATGACGCCCACCACCGCATGGGGGCGCCCGTCCACCCGGACGGTCCGTCCCAGGATGCCCGCGTCGGCGTCGAACCGCGCCCGCCACAGGTCGTGCCCCAGCACGACCACGGGGACCGCGCCGGGGGCGGCGTCGGCCGGGAGGAAGGCGCGGCCCAGGATCGCCCGCTCGCCCAGCAGCGCAAAGGCGTTGGGCGTGACGCTCGCCGCCTCGCGCCGTTCGGGACGGCGGGCATCGCTTCCCAGATTGACCCCATAGGCATCGAAGGCCGCCAGACCCTCGAACCGGCGGAGTTGCCTCGACCATTCCGCGTAGTCGAAGGGGGTGGCCCACAGGTCCATCAGCCCCCGGCGCGGTACGGTCTTCGTGAGCACCATCAGCTCGTGCGGCTGATCGAACGGCAGATCCCGCGTTCCCCCGTGGATGATGCTGAACATGGCGGTGGGGAACCCGATGCCCATGGCGAGCGCGGCGACCGCGCTCAGGGCCAGTCCGGGGCTCCGCGCGAGCAGGCGCAGGCTCGATTTGAGGTCGACGAGGTACCGGTCCATGGGACGCGGTGCTCTACGGGCCGGCACGCGCCGCGGTTTCGGGGGAACGGGCCGTCTAGCCGCTTAAAGGAACGGGCCCGGACCGGTAAGTTTGCGGAAGGCACCCCTTCGAGGAGGACCTGCATGTCGACAGGCGCACGCGGCGTGGTGGCCGCGCTGGTAGTGCTCGTCGCGCCCAATCCCGCGCTGCGCGCCCAATCCGAAACGCCCGGGAACTGGCGCTGGGCCACGGACCGACCGGCCCAACTGGTCACGGGCCAGAACGTGCCGGATTCGGGCTGGCGGTTTGTCGCCATGCCGCCCGGCTGGCACATCACCATGGGCCCCGGCGGGGTGCTATACGATCCGGCCTACACCGCTACCGGGCGCTACGTGCTCGAGGCCGAGACCTTCCTGTTCCCCGAGAAGACCGACCAGGGATTCGGCCTGTTCGTCGGCGGCCGGAATCTGGACGGCAACCTGGAATACATCGCGTTCGTAATCCGGCCCGACGGACGCGGCGCGGTGGTGCGAACCGGCCCCAGCCCCGCGATGCTGGTCGCTTGGACGCCGGGGGACAGCGTCAAGGCGCAGGTGGCGTCCGACGCCGTACGCAACGTGCTGCGCGTGGCGGTGGAGCGGGATTCGGTGTTCTTCACGGTGAACGGCGGCCGCGTCGCCGCCCTGCCGCGCTCCGCGGGCGGGTTCGACGGGCAATTCGGGTTCCGCGTAGGCGCCGGCGTCAACCTGCACATCTCGACGCTCGACTACACCCAGCGCATCGCGCCGCCGCGGGGCCGTTGAGCCCGGACAGGACTCCTAGTCGGCGACCGTGTTGTGATTCTGGAGGAATTGCAGCACCACCACCTCTTCCCGGCGGAGCGCGGCCGAGGGGCGGTCGCGCTTGATCTCCGGGCCCGGGAGCGGTTCGGGGGGCGGGGGCGCCACGACGCCCGACATGTACGCGTCGAGGATCGCGGGGTGCACGTAGTACTTCCGGCAGACGGCGCGGGTGTTGCCCAGGCGGCGGGCCACCTGATCGAGGGCCTGGTTCACGTTGCGGCGCGCTTCCCGCTCGCTGGCCGCGGGCCCGATCTCGCGGAGCGCCCGGGCGGCCAGCATCGTACCGGCCCAGGTGCGGAAGTCCTTGGCGGTGGCGTCGAGTCCGGTGATCTCCCGCATGTACTCGTTCAGGTCGGCCGACGTGACGGCCTCGCGCCGTCCGTCACCGGCCACGTACTGGAATAGGTCGGCGCCGGGCAGCTCGATGCAGCGTTGCACGATGCGGGCGATCCGCCGGTCGGGAAGCTTCACGCTGTGCGGGACGCCGCTCTTGCCCCGGAACTCGAACTTGACCGTGTCGCCCCGCACCGCGACGTGCCGGCGCTTGAGCGTGGTGAGCCCGTAGGAGCGGTTCTGCCGGGCGTACTCGTCGTTCCCCACCCGGATGTGGGTTTTCTCCAGCAGCCGGACCAGCATGGCCAGCACCTTGCGGCGCGGGAGACCGGGCCGCGCCATGTCGTGCTCCAGCCGGGCGCGGAGCCGGGGCAGGACCTCGCTGAACCGCAGCATTCGCCCGAACTTGGTCTCGTCGCGGGCGGCGCGGAATCGCGGGTGATAGCGATATTGCTTGCGGCCCTTGGCGTCGCGGGCGGTGGCCTGGATGTGTCCCTCGGGATCGGTACAGATCCAGACGTCGGTCCAGGCGGGCGGGATGGCGAGCTTCCGGATCCGGCGGATGATTGCCCGGTCCCGGATCAGGCTACCGTCCACGCCGTAGTAGGCGAAGCCCCGGCCGGCGCCCTTGCGGCGGATGCCGGGAACGGCATCCGTGACGTAGGTCAGCCCGGCCGCCGCCGCGGCAGCGATTTGCTCGTCCGTGGGAGGTACGACCACGAGGCTAAGGGGTTGAGTTACGCCAACATAATGCGGTCCGGCCGCGCCCGCACGGGTAGCGGGTCCGGCCGGGGTGGCATTGGCCCTGCCGGTGAGGCCCGAAGCAACGGGTGGCGGCCGAAAAGGCGGCACGGCTGTACCAGGGGATAGCTTTCCGCTCATTCCGGAGCCGGAGTCCCGCATGAATCGCTCGGTCCGCCGCCTCGCGCCCGTCCTGGCCCTCACGATCCTTCCCGCCGCCGCCCCCGGCCAGACCGCGACTCCCGGGCCGTCCTTCGAGACGGTCATCTCGCTCCGATCGATCGGGAGCTTCGCCTTGTCGCGGGACGGGCGGGCCGTTGCCTACGAGGTGAACGGCACCGACTGGAAAGAGAACCGCTACGAAAGCGAGATCTGGCTCGCGCGGGACGGCCGGCCGCCGTTCCGGCTGACGCGCTCGCCCCGCGGCAGCCGCCGCCCACGGTGGTCGCCTGACAGATCCTGGATCGCGTTCCTGTCGGACCGCGGCGACAAGACCCAGATCTACCTGATTCGGCCGGACGGCGGCGAAGCCATCCCGCTCACGGCCGAGAAGGAGGGCGTGACGGCCTTCGAATGGGGGCCGGACGGCCAGCGCATCGCGTTCACTATGGCTGAGCCCGAGAGCGACGCGATGAAGCAGCGAAAGGAGCGGTACGGCGAGTTCGCTCCGGAAGACGAAGACTACCGGGTGACGCACCTCTGGCTGGTGGCGGTCGTCCCCGACTCGATTCCCCAGCCCGAGCGCCTGACGCAGGGGGACGGGTTCACCGTGGGCGGGTTCGCCTGGTCGCCCGACGGCACCCGGATCGCGTTCGACCACCGGCCCGACCCGCTGATCAATTCCAACTCGCGGAGCGACATCTCGGTGCTGGACCTGACCTCCCGGGCGGTGACCCCGCTCGCTGCCGCCCCCGGAGGCGAGGACGGGCCGGTGTGGTCGCCGGACGGCCAGTGGATTGCCTACAGCTGGGACGGCGCCGACACCACGTCCCACTTCTATCGGAACGGACATCTAATGAAGGTCGCGGCGGCGGGCGGCCTGCCGGTCGAGCTGGCCGCTGATCTCGACGAGTGGAAGAGCGGCGTGACGTGGGCGGCCTCGGGCTTGTACGTGATGGTGTGGCGGGGCACCGAACGGCAGGTCCACCTGGTGGATCCGAACTCGCGCCGCACCCGCCTGTTCGCGACCACGCCGCGGAACATCTGGGGCATCGAGTTCTCGGCCGACGGCAAGATCGCGGTGCTCGCCGCCAGCACCCCGACCACGCTTACCGAGCTCTACCAGACTGAGGTCGTCCGCTGGCGGCCGATGCCGATCACCGAGATGACGGCCCAGGTGGCCGCGTGGGACCTGGGGACCAGCGAGGTAGTCTCCTGGACCAGCACCGACGGCACCCCCATCGAAGGCGTGCTCCACAAGCCCAGGGACTTCCAGGCGGGCCGCCGGTATCCGCTGTTGGTGATCATTCACGGCGGCCCGACGGGCGTGGATTACCCCACGCCCGTGACAGGCGGGGTCTATCCCCTGCTCCAGTGGCTCGCCAAAGGCGCGCTGGTGCTGCGGCCCAACTACCGCGGCTCGGCGGGCTACGGCGAGAAGTTCCGCTCGCTCAACGTGCGCAACCTGGGCGTGGGGGACGAGTGGGACGTCCTGTCGGGCGTGGATCACCTGATCCGGCAGGGCCTGGTGGACTCGACCCGCCTGGGAGCGATGGGCTGGAGCCAGGGCGGCTACATCTCGGCCTTTCTCACCACCACGACCACCCGGTTCCGGGCGATCTCGGTGGGTGCCGGCATCTCCGACTGGATGACCTACTACGTCAACACCGACATTCACCCGTTCACCCGCCAGTACTTGCAGGGGACGCCGTGGAGCGATCCGGACATCTACGCCAAGACGTCGCCCATGACGTACATCACCCAGGCCCGGACTCCCACGCTCATCCAGCACGGCGAGTTCGACCGTCGGGTGCCGATTCCCAACGCGTACCAGCTGTACCAGGGACTGCAGGACATGGGCGTGCCGGCCCGGCTGGTGGTGTACAAGGGGTTCGGGCACGGCATCAACAAGCCCAAGGAGCGGCTTGCCGCCACCTGGCACAACTGGCAGTGGTTCGCGAAATGGATCTGGGGAGAAGAGGTACAGGTGCCCGTGGCGACGGCCACCGAGAAGCCGTGAGCCCGCGGGGCGCCGACGCGGTGTGCGCGGCGTGTCTGCTCGTGGTCGCTGCTTGTGGCGGTGGCGACGGGCAGCCAGGGGTAACGCGGGTAGACTCCGCCGGCGTCGAAATCGTGAGCTACGGCGGGCCCGACGTGCCGCTGGCCTGGACCTTCGATTCGCTGCTGGCGCTGGGGGGGGCCGAGGCGGGCGAAGCGTCGTTCTTCGAGTTGAGCCGGAGCTCCGTGGCGGTTGACGGGTTGGGCAACCTGTACGTCATGGACCGGGCCGCCAAGCGCGTGGCGGTCTTCGACTCGACCGGCCGTCCCGTGCGCACGATGGGGCGGCCGGGAGGCGGGCCCGGTGAGCTCCAATGGCCGTTCGCGCTCGCGGTCACGCCGGGCGGCCGAACGGCGGTCTTCGACATCGGCAAGGGCGGGCTCGTCCGGTTCGGACCCGCGGGCGAGCCACTCGACCAGGTACCGGTGACGGCGGGCTACGCCGGCGGCGCGATCCACCTGACCGAGACATCGCTGGTGCTGCCCGTGCGGACGGGGGGCGGCGCCGAAGCTCGTAGCACGAGCGAGCTGCTGCGGATCGTGGGGGCCGACACCGTCCGCCTGGCCAGCAAGCCGGAGCCGCCCGGAACGCTGGTCGAGCTCAAGAGCTGCGGCATGTCGATGACGGGCCTGCCACCGATCTTCACGCCCACGCTGCGTTGGGGGGCAACCGGGGAACGCGTCGCGGTCACCACGGTCGCCGAGTACGTGCTGCTGTTGCTCGACGGGGCCGACACCGTGCACATCGTTCGGAGAACCCTGGATCCCGAGGCGGCGACGGCGGAGGCGGCGGCGCGGCAGGTGGGGAACCGCATGCGGGTCATCACGCCAGGCGGCGAACGCGTGTGCGACGCCGGCGAGGTCGTGGCCCAGCAGGGGGTCGCCGATCGCATTCCGGTGGTGGTCGAGATTGCGTCCGGGCCGGACAGAACCTGGTGGGTGCGCCGTCACGGCGAGGCCGGCATTGACGTCATCGGGGCGGACGGAGCCTACTTGGGCACGTTGCCCCGCACCGCGCCGTTCCCGGTTGCGGTGATGCCGGGCAACCGCATCACTGCCATCGTCCGGGACGACATGGACGTGGACCACCTCGTCATCTACCGGGTGCGTGCCGCGTCCCAATAAGCGACGCTCGCCGCGCGCCGACGCGGGGTGCGGCTCGGCCTCTGTCGCATGAAGCGGCCTGCCCGTCGTGGCTCGGACGACCAACTGACCATTCCAACGACCACGAAGGGAGAGCAACGTGCAGAGAATCACCCCGTTCCTGTGGTTCGACGGCAATGCCGAAGAAGCGATGAAGTTCTACGTTTCCATCTTCAAGAATTCCAAGATCGTGAGCACGATGGCCGGGCCGGACGGGAAGGTCTTGACCGGGACGTTCCAGCTGGAGGGACAGCAGTTCATGGCGCTGAACGGCGGCCCGAAGTTCAAGTTCACCGAGGCCATTTCGCTGTTCGTGAACTGTGAGACCCAGGCCGAAGTGGACGACCTGTGGAACAAGCTCACCTCGGGCGGCGCCGAGAGTCAGTGCGGCTGGCTCAAGGACAAGTTCGGCCTGTCGTGGCAGATCATCCCCTCGGCGCTCGGCCGGCTGCTGGGCGACAAGGATCGGGTGAAGGCCAACCGGGCCATGCAGGCCATGCTCCAGATGAAGAAGATCGACATCGCGAAGTTGCAGCAGGCGTTCGACGGGCGATAGCTAGGGTTGTCCCGGCCGGCGCTGCCGCTGAGGCGGTTCGCGCATTCGTTCGGGGAGCTTGGACCACTGCTCCGGGGTGAGCATCCCGCGAATCGTGTCTCGGATCCCGTCCGCGTCGCGCCGCCCCGCCTCGACCAGTGGACGCAGGACGCCGAGGAGCCGGGCGGGGTCGGGTGTGGCGCCCTCCCGCTCCACCACGGCCCGAAGTGAATCCGCCCGGGTCCGGTTCCGGAGCGCGAACGAGTCCCGGACCGCTTCGAGCCGCGTGACCTGCTCGGGCGTGAGCGCCAGCTCGGCGCGACGCTCGAGCACCTGCGCCGCCGGGTTGGGCAGCACGGTTTCAAGCCGCGACAGGAAGTCTGCCGGGTTCCCGCCCCTGCCCAGTGCACCGGGACCGCCGGTCCGCCCGTCCGCCGGTCCGCCCGTCCGCCCGCGCAACGCGTCGAGCGCCTGCCGGCGGCGATCGGGACCGAGCGTGAACCGGGCCTGCACCCCGATCTGAAACGGCGGGCGGAAGGCGTTGGCCGAGCCGGCCGTCGCGCCAAAGCGCCCGTTCACCGCGTACTGGAAGCGGCGCGCCAGCGTGTCGTAGCCCGTGACGTAGAGCAGCGTCGGGTCGGGCCGCGGGGTCATGCCCCAGCCCTTGGCGCCGTCCGCGCCGTGGACCAGCTCGTCTATCCCCCGGAGCAGATTCACCGTCACCACCGACACCATCAGCCGGCGGTTGAGCCCCAGGAACGACGGCCGCCAGTTGAGCTGGAGGTCCAGGGTCGGCTGCCACGGGCCGGTACAGGTGTTTCGGCCCGCCACCCGGCCGCTCTGCCGGTCGAGGCAGTCGCGCACGCGGCCGGACGCGCCGTTCAGGAGCTGGGCCATGCCGTCGCCTTCGGGCCCACCGGCATCGGGGGCGAAGACGAACGCCCGGTCGTTGCGCGAGCCGTCGCCGTTGATGTCGTTCCCCACGGTCGGCGTGTAGGGCGCCCCCGAAGTGAACCGGGCGATCGAGGTCAGCTCGACGGCGGTCCCGAAGGGATAGGTGACGGTGGCCAGGAATTGGTGCCGGCGCTCGAAGCCGCTCCGGGCCCACTCGGCCAGGTTGGGATCGCCGGCCGTCGAGCCGCGGAGCCCGGTGGCCTGATCGCGCGCGTGCTGATGGGTGTACGAGGTCTGGAGCAGGATGCCGCGACCGAGGATGCCGCCCACACCCACGGTGAGCTGCCACGACTCGGACGCCAG
>Ga0214473_10007215_pt1 | contig 13215 bp, 8 predicted proteins | sample RVTome_7_FD_203509 | JGI IMG/M metagenome (GOLD analysis project Ga0214473, IMG submission 203509) | Soil microbial communities from uranium-contaminated site in the Upper Colorado River Basin, Wyoming, United States - RVT98D197 | ecosystem: Environmental > Terrestrial > Soil > Contaminated >...
GTTCCGGCCAGCGAGAGGTTCTGGTTCTTCAGTTCCTCCAAAGACCCGGTATCCAGTTCTTCTTGAGCTCGATTGATCACGACGACCTCGCGGGCAATGCGCAGATCGAGCTGATGAATCAAGTCCCGGATCCGACCGGCGGTCAGAATGGATCGCCGGCTGGCATCGGAGAGGATGAAGAGAAGATCGACATCTCGGGTGGTTAAACGGCTGAAATGCTCCATCCCTGCCTCGTTGTCGATCACCACATACCGGTAGTTTCCGGTCAGAAGATCGAGGCATTTCCTCGCAAGGGTATTGGCTGCACAATAACAGCCCGGTCCCTCGGGCCGCCCCATCGTAACGAGGTCGAACCCTTTGGTTTCAGTCAAAGCCTCCTGGATCTTATATTCGAACCAGATGTCCTTGGTCATTCCAATCGGGACGTCCTTCTTCATCATCTCCCGGGCATCCCCGATGGTGGACCTCACTTCCACGCCGAGAACTTCGTTGAAGTTCGAATTAGAATCAGCGTCTACAGCCAGAATCGGACCCTGCCCTTTGTCCAGGAGGTAGCGTACGATCATCCCGGCAAACGTGGTCTTGCCTGTCCCTCCTTTTCCCGAAACTGCGATTGTGAAACTCAAAGCCGTCCTTCCACCATCCTCTCCGGCTGATTTTTTCTTTTGGTCCGGTAAAGCCTTTCCATCACCCGCGGGAAGGCGGAGACATCGGTGTGGGGAAGAAACATCGCCGCAATGAATTCGCTCATGAAGGTCGGGTGGTTGCTCAACTCAAGGTTGGTCATCATCAAGGCAATTCTTTCTGTTTCCTTCAGCAGATTCTTGGAGAAGGAGAGGAGCCTCGCTCCCAGCAGGGACCCGTTTCCGACAAAAATGAATTTCTCGATATCGAGTTCTGGCAGTAGCCCGATGAAAATAGCTTTTTCCAGGTCGAGATGGCGACCAAAACCCCCTGCGATAATGAACCGCTCGAGATCGTTGAAACTCAATCCGACGCTGTCGAGCAGGACTTTGCATCCCGCGTAAATGGCACCCTTGGTGCGGATGAGGTTTGCAATATCGATCTCGGTGATGACGATGTCCTTTTGGATCAACGTCTCCTCTTTTCGGGCCAGGATGTATTCATAACCATCCGGCCCCTCCCGGACTCTATCCGTGGCAAGATCCATTCGGAACTTTCCGTTCTGATCGATCATTCCCGTATCCAGAAGTTCAGCAACGATGTCGATCAGTCCCGATCCGCAGATGCCGATGGGCTTGGTCCTTCCAATGGTCAGGATCATCGGTTCGTACGTTCGATGGTTGATACTGACCTCTTCAATCGCTCCACGGGTAGCTCTCATGCCGAACTTAATCCCCGCCCCTTCAAAGGCGGGACCGGCGGAACAGGAGACGCTGGCGAGCCAGTCCTTGTTTCCGAGGACGATCTCTCCATTGGTGCCGATGTCCATGTAAAGGGTGAGGGTTTCCCTTTGAAAAACCCCGGAACCCAGGATGCCTGCCACAATGTCACCGCCCACATAACTGGCCACCATGGGGAAGATATAGACATGGACATGATCTCCGACATTGATTCCCAGGTGGACGGCCCTTACGGGGGGGATGAAGTTAGCGGTCGGGACATAGGGGGCCTCCCGAATGTATTTCGGGTCCAACCCCAAAAGGAGTTGGGTCATGGTAGTGTTTCCAGCGATGACCAGGTGAGAAACGAGCGACTGCTCGATCTTGCTCATGTCGAGCAGTTCCTGGATGATCTTGTTGATCGTGGAAACGACCACCTCCTGGAGCTTTTTAAGTCCTCCGGGCCTCTGGGAGTAGACAATCCGGGTGATGACATCCTCCCCGTAACTGATCTGGCCGTTATAGTCCGAGGCTTCCGCTAGGGCGAACAGTGTGGTCCCGTCACAGATGCCACCCGGGCAGGCATAGATCACACACCCATTAAGGTCAAGAAGTTGACCAAAGATGGTGGTGGTGCCGATGTCCAAAACGATGGAGTAGTTTTGAAGGGTCATGTCGCCGGCCTCCACATTGATCAATTTATAGCCCTTTTTGGTCAGGACCAGCGTGACCGTTGCTTTCCAATCCCCCTGCCGGAGGATTTGACTCAGTTTCATGATTGTCCGGAAATCGGCAGAGACCCCCTCGATTCCTTGCTGGCGGGCTAACCCGTTGATCAAACGGGTCAAATCGCTCATATTATCTTTCAGGGTTGGAGGGGCAAGCTCGACGTACCTTTTGAAAACGGCAGGGTCGACATCCCAGCCCGGAACTAACTGGTAGATATCTTGAGGGGAGAGGAGATACTTATGTGCAGCACGGTCCCCTTTTAGTGCGAGGACCGACTTATCGACCTGAGATTCGATGGGAATGTCGACATCGACGTCGCCCTTGATCGTTGTCAGGCAGGCGAGCCGATAACCTTCATCGTATTCCCATTGGGGCAATTTTGGATGTTTAGGAGAATCAACCGCTCCTCGCAGGACTTTAATCTTGCATTTTCCGCAGGTTGCGCTTCCACCGCAGGAGGCGTTGATATGTACTCCTGCCTCCATGGCAGCCTGGAGGAGATTTTCCTCTTCATCTACCAGAATCTTTCTGTCAGTGGGGTGAAAAGTTACTGTATATTTTGGCATGGTTTGTGCTAATTATAACCCCTTAATTCCACACTTTCAAACACGGTTTTGCGCAATAATAACCTTTCATCCATTCGTGCCGGATCAGCAACGCAAATTAATATAAGCTATTGAAACTTAGGTGTTATTTAGATAAACTCCCTCTCCTCGATTATCCGAGGAGAGGGAAATTGAAGGAGATTTTAATCAGAAAAGTCCCCTTACCTTGCCAGTATTGACATCCACATCAACCCTTCTGTAGGCAGGATCAGAACTAGTTCCCGGCATCAGGCTGATCGCCCCGGTCATGGGGCAGAGGAACTTCGCACCCGCAAAGATCAGAACGTCACGAACGGGAAGCGTCCATCCCTTCGGCACTCCCTTCCGAGCTGGATCGTGAGTCAAGCTGAGGTGAGTCTTGACCATCATTGTCATAAAATCTTTCATTGCAGGATCGGCTTCAAACCGTTTAGCCTTGGCTTCGGCTTCAGGAGTCCAGGAGACGCCGTCCGCCCCATATACCTCCTTGGCGATCATTTCAACCCTTTGCCTGAGAGGAGTCTCGAGAGGGTAAAGGAATTTGAGACTGACCTTGTCGTTGCATGCTTCCATCACAACATCAGCAAGCTCCAGGGCGCCATCTCCGCCCTTGAGCCAGTGCTCGGAAAGGGCACAGCGGGCTCCTGCCTTTTCTGCATATTTTCGCACCATTGCGATTTCATCCTTGGTGTCGGTGTGGAAGGCGTTGATGCAGACGACTGGATTAATGCCTGACTTCCTTATAACCCCGATGAGATGGGTCATATTTTCGACGCCTTTTTCCAGAAGAGCCATGTTCTCCTTGGTATATTCATCTGGAAGGGGACGTCCCGCTACAACCGCGGGTCCACCGCCATGCATCTTAAGAGCCCTGATGGTAGCCGTGAGGATTGAAACATTAGGAGTGAGGCCGCTCAAACGGGATTTCACATTCCAGAATTTCTCGAAGCCGATATCAGCGGCAAAGCCGCTCTCGGTGATGTGGTAATCGAACATCTTCAGTCCGATGCGGTCACCGATGATGGAGGACTGGCCAACAGCAATGTTCGCAAAGGGGCCGGCATGGACCAGACAGGGCTGGTACTCGGTTGTGCTCATCAAGGTTGGATTAATGGTGTTTCTCATCCATGCGCACATGGCGCCCGCGACTTCAAGATCAGTCGTCGTAACAGGTTTGCCCTTCTTATCGTAAGCCACCACGATTTTTCCGAGCCTCTCCCGAAGATCTTTCAAATCCCGGACGATGGAAAGAATGGCCATCAGTTCTGAACTCACAGTAATTCCGAATCTGGAGGCCATCAGAAAACCATCCATCTTTCCTCCAATGCCCATGATAATATTCCGCAGCCCCTGGGCGCAAAAATCGATGACCCAGCCCATTTCGACACCCGTTGGGTCGATATCCAGACGCTTCAGATTGCGCTTGGCAAGCTCGGCATCGTCGTAGTTTCGCTCGTGTTGCATCCGGGAATTGAGAGCGACCATAGCAAGGTTGTGGGCATTAGTGATGTCGTTAATATCCCCGGTGAGACCAAGAGAAAACTCGGTCATTGGGATGAGCAAGGATTTGCCTCCGCCTGCGGCAGTGCCCTTAATATTCATTGTAGGACCCCCCGAAGGCTGGCGGATGCAGCCGCCGACATTTTTCCCTCTCTTTCCAAGGCCTTCTATCAAGCCCATGGAGGTCGTCGTTTTTCCTTCTCCGAGAGGAGTAGGAGTTATAGCTGTGACCTCGATATATTTTCCATCCGGTCGATCTTTCAAGCGGTCGATAATCTTCATGAAATCGAGCTTACAAAGCCTTCCCATAGGAATGATTTCATCCTTCTTGAGACCAAATTTGTCCCGCCAATGGTCAGGGGAGGGCATGTTTTCTTCTGCAATGTCAGCAATCTGCCAATCTGCAAGTTTTCTTGGATCTGCTTCGGCATAGGTCGTCATTCTTCTTTCTCCTCCTTTCTTTTTTGTCGAAATGGCTAAGAAAATTCAATTTAGAGTGATTTTATCCCTTAACTCGCAGGACCCCCCTTTCTGAGCCAATCTTAGATGGAGTTGTGCAATAAGGGGCTGGAATCAGGATGGTCTGTTATCATGTGATAACAGTCACAATCTTAGGCATACTAAAATAATGGCCCCTATTTGTCAAGGGAAATTTTCGTTAATGCGGAAGAATGGGGCATGACGAGCAAACTATTTGAAATTACAGAAATTATTGCCCGTAGGTTCTGAAAAAAATGGTCTTTGCGGGCACTGTGGTACATGAGATTCGAAGGTCAATGAGAGATCCAAACCTCTGCTCCTCCCTGTTTTCAAGTACTTGGTAGATTACTTAGTGCCCGGGAACGGAGATTTCGGTCAGCGACGAGAGAGGCGGCTGTGGAGACCGGGGCTAATATCTTTTCTCGTATTTGGTCGCTTCACAGACTTCTTTGATCTGGTCTTTAACGAGACGGCCGTCTTCCCATGCCCTTTCATGGATTTTGCTGCATCGGGTTGACGCGTCATACCCCGTGGGTTCGGCCCGATAAACACCCCTTCCATCTTCTGTTCTGTATTCAACAGGTCTTTGACCCAGAGCGGCTTCTCGAGACGCCCTCGCAGAAAGTTCGGTAACCGTTGCCCCCGCTACCGCACCTAGAGCGGCACCGATGATACCCCCACGCCAGGGATTATGCCTGTCAAGGAGTGCTCCGGCGACCCCGCCAATTACCGCACCTGCTCCAGCTCCCTCATGGGTGCGCGGAGTAGTTGGCTGTAATTCTGCACAACCGGATAGAATTAGGACCAACATAAAAATTGTCACCAGGCTGATAATTTTCTTCATGAGTCACGCCTCCTTTGAAGCCGTCCACCTGTGCTCCCCATCTTCTAACTAAATTATAAGCATAGGGTCCTCTGTTTACAAGAAATTTAATAGGATTTTAAATTTCAGATTTCAGACCTCGTCGTGAGCTCAGTCGAGCGATCGCAAATTGACCGGCAGATGCCCGAAGACCATCCCCACCTGAATCTTCAATTTGAAATCTAAGGTCTGAAATTTGAAATAGTTTCACACGAATGTTATGAATAGGTTTTAGATTGCAGGTCTCAGAGGAGTGTGACAATGATTGAAGAGATTTTGCCGAATTTATACCGGATCGAGATTCCTCTTCCGAACAATCCCTTAAGAGCCCTCAACTCGTACGCGATAAAATCCTCGGAACGAAATCTGATCATCGATACAGGGTGGAATGAAGAGCCTTGCATGAATGCCATGCAGGCCGGTTTAAAGGATCTCGGGATCGACATCAAGAAGACAGATTTTTTCATCACCCATTTACACGCAGACCATATGGGCCTCCTTTCGCGTCTTGACACAGAAAGGTCCACGATATACTTTAACCAACCGGATGCGGATCGTATCAATTCAGGCCCTGTATGGGATGAATTCCTCGACTATGCCCGCTTGAATGGTTTCCCTGAAGACGAGCTTCAGGATGTCTTTCGCAGTCATCCCGGGTTTAAGTTCAAATCAGAAAGGAGGCTTCCTTTTCATATTTTAAAAGAAGACGACACGGTCGCTGTCGGTGAATATCGATTCAGGTGCGTGGCAACGCCCGGTCATACAAGAGGACATATGTGCCTCTACGAACCCGAAAAGAAGGTCTTCGCTTCCGGGGATCATATTCTCCGTGACATTACGCCAACCATTCAGTTATGGTCCGATGAGTGGAACTCTCTCGAGGAATATCTGGCAAGCCTGGACAAAGTTTACAAGTATGATGTTGAGCTTGTATTGCCCGGTCACAGGTCCATTTTCAAGAACTGCTGGGAGAGGATAGAGGAGTTGAAGGATCACCATCAGGAGAGACTTCGAGAGATCATTTCTATTCTCGAATCAGGCCCCCAAAACGCTTTTCAAGTTACATCGCAGATGAGCTGGAATATTACCTATGACTCCTGGGATCTGTTTCCGGTTTCCCAGAAATGGTTCGCCATCGGCGAAGCAATTTCCCACCTGAGGTATCTTGAGGCGAAGGGAACAGTACAATGTCAGAGCGAAACAGGGAAAAGGGTGTTTTCCCTTCCGTGACCTCGTGCCAGGACTGGGGTTTCTTATTTTTTGCCATTTGAAGGGGATAGGTGATAGAATAAAGTAAAGAGAAACATTCTGGGTTAACACTGAGGCTTTTCAAAAGTTGGAAGAAAAGTAGGTTTCTCAACGGAGGTTGCGATGACAAGAGGTCGAGTCAAATGGTTTAGTGACCAAAAGGGCTATGGATTCATCGAAGTGGAGGGTGGAAAGGATGTATTCGTCCACCACTCTGCCATCGAGGGTGAAGGATTTAAGTCCCTAAAAGAAGGCGATGAGGTTGAATTCGAGGTTTCCAAAGGGCCCAAAGGTCCTCAGGCTAGCAATGTAAAGCTAGTCAGTTAAAGCAATCTCAAACCGGTACGAATGTTGGCTTTAAGGTAGTGATTTCAGGCGGATCGCCGCAGGCTGCCCGCTTTCACTCTTCAATACTCTTCGATCCCGCGGATCGCGGGATTCAGGAACAGGCTTCAGGACGAACCGACATGGGGTATCGAAGTATGGATGACCATTGCGCCTAGGCGTCCTCGCCAGGAAATCGCCTGTTCCGTTGACTTGCTTGCCAGTTTCTGTCAATAATAGAGAGTTCTGAAAAAACATACCTCTCTTGAGACTTCCGATTAGAAATCTCATAAGTCTCCCGGCCCGAGAGTATTATGTCGACCTCCCATCCCAGAGTTCTCATCGTCCGGCTCCCCTGCAAGAAGGTCTACCCGATAGGCCCGATCTATTTGGCTGGAGCATTGAATCATCTTGTTCCGGCTGCCTCACTGAGATTGCTCGATCTCGCACTGGTTGAACCGAAAGAACGGAATGTTCGCCTCCTGAAGACTATTCAAGAACACCGGCCCGACTTTGTTGCTTTTTCATGGAGGGACCTCCAGATTTTTTCACCTCAGGACATGGATGGGGCAATGAGAGATGCCTTCACCTTTTTCTACGATCCGTCTGCGGCAAAAAAGGTCCGAGCGGCCTCCAGGGGTTTGGATCATATTCTGAGATATCGCTCCGCGATCTCGGAGAACCTCTCTCTTATCAGGGAGACATGCAGAAACTTTTCGAATAAGGGTGGGGTGAAGGGCATAGCACTGGGAGGATCGAGCGTAAGGATATTCGGGGATTGGCTATCGAAAAGACTTCCCTCTTCGGTTCGAATGTTTCCTGAGTCAAGTCTAGGCAGGTTCTACGAGTTCGTCGGGCTTCCGGTTCCCCGGAATCTGGTGGAGCCGGGACTTAATCTGGAAGCACTGGAAGTAATTTTCCCGGAGTGGAGGAATTACCGGGAAGAACAGATCGGTGTTCAGAGCAAACAGGGATGTCCCCAGACATGCCTTTACTGCCTTTATGGATTTCTGGAGGGGAGGGAGGTTCGGCGCAGGGATCCTGTCCGTGTGATCGATGAAATTGAGGCTTACTTCAGACGCTGGGGGGCCCGGTGGTTCTGGTTTTCGGATGCCCAGCTTTTGAGCGAGCGGAAGGATGCGGACCACCTTTCAGCAATTCTCGAAGGGTTGCTCCGCAAAGGGATCGATATTCGCTGGTCAGGCTATCTTCGAATAGACGGTCTCGATCCAGGGCTGGCCGACCTGATGGTCCGAAGCGGACTTTGTGATCTAGAGGTTTCGCTCAACTCGGGATCTCAAATCGTTTTGGATCGTCTAAGGATGGGTTTTTCTCTGCAGGAAGTCATGAAAGGTTTTGAAATTCTGAAGAGGGCAGGATACCCCGGGAGGGTGCTCGTTAATCTTTCGGTGAACTCACCCGGGGAGACGCGGGAAACGCTCATGGAAACGATAAATGTCGTGAGAAGAATCCAAGGCATCTTTGGAGAGGATCGGGTCGTCCCGGTGCTCTTCTTTCTCGCCATTCAACCGAACACGGGGTTGGAGAAGATGGCCCTGGAAGAAGGTCGAATCAAGAAAGGCTACGATCCCCTCTCCCCCTGGCCCTGGGATGTCCATAAACTCATTTACAACCCGCCTCCTCTAGGTAGCTTGATCGGCAGATGCTGCGCGCTGGCCTTTCGAAGATACAACGATAAGTTTGGAGAGACGATCCTGGGCTCCATAGAAAATAGCATAGCCCCCTTACCCTCCTCTCTCCCCCGTGAGACCGTGTAGCTGTGAAAAAATCCAAGACTCAAAGACCGGCGGGGGGATATACAAAAGAATAACAAGAGACTACCCAGATATTCAGATCGTGATTCTCACAGATTATGATCTGCCCGAATATCGGGAGGCTGCCTTTCAATAGGGTGCCAACTGGTTCGTTGCCAAGGCTGCGGTCAACTTAGAAGAAGTCGTGGCACTGGTGAAATCCACTTTGCCGAACTTTGCATAGTCCGGAGAAATCTTATAAAATTCTAATCCAATTTTAATCTGTCTTTAATCTTTTTGTCGTATAGTGAAAGTAACCAGTATACCAAACCATATCACCTCCCTGTTTCACCCCCATTTGATGTACTGGGCGGGATCAGTTATAACCCTCCTCTAACTGGTCCCTTTTTTTTGTTCAAATCAGGGTGCTGCAAAACGCCCATTCATCCCTCGAGATGTCCTACCTTTTCTTCCAACCTCCTGCGAGTATCGTTTTCCGAAGCGCTTCGCTTCGCAAATAACGGTCGCGCGTATCTTTAACCCCGTAACGATCTAACATTTGACAGATTCCACCCAAAAAAGTAGAGTAACTGAAAATCAGCTCGAAAGGAGGTCCGAAAATGTTTGGCAAAACGTGGAAGATCTCGGAGATCAAATACAAGGTCATTGTTGAAAGAGATGTCAAAATCAGGATAAGTGACGGAACAGAGATCAATGCGGATATTTTCCGTCCTGAAAGTGATGAAAAGTTTCCAGCCATCTTTGGGTTTCATCCTTACGACCAGGTGGCTCAAACAGCGCCCATGAGACACAGTGCCTTCGCTACACTCTTTTTCAAGGAACCTGGGCAAGAGAAGGGGAATGCCTATATTGAAGCAGGGGAGCCGGAAGCCTTTGTCCGCAGGGGATATGTCTATGTCATTGCAAATGTTCGGGGGACAGGGAAATCAGGAGGGAAATATCCTTTCCTTGCGCCTCCGGAAGCCCAAGACGGTTATGAAGTCATTGAGTGGATCGCCCGTCAGCCATGGTGCACCGGCAATGTGGGGATGTTCGGGGTTTCCTATTTTGCTTTTAGTCAACTCTTTATCGCAGCGCTCAATCCGCCGCACCTCAAGTGTCTCTTCGCACCCTGGGCAGCAACCGATCTTTATAGAGATTTTATTTACCGCGGCGGCATCCTCGGGCACAGCTTTGTGAGAATGTGGGCCCTGGGGTCGCTCCACAATTGCAGGGTCGAAAAGACCCCTCAACAGCAAGAGGAAATTGACAAAATTCTTCAGGATGGAGATATAGCGGGAGTCCCGGAATTGGTCCAGGTTCTGAAGAATCCAAATGCAGGAACGAACTTTCTCCTGGCAGGCATCCTCCTCCACCCCTTTGATGGACCATACTGGGAAGAGCGAAGGGTTAAGTACGAGGGCATCAAAATTCCCAGCTACATCGGCGCTTGTTGGGGGAATTACGGGCTCCACCTGCCGGGAGCGTTTCGGAGCTGGGAGAACCTGAGGGGGCCCAAAAAAATGATCATAGGGCCCCCGGCCTATTTAGACCGGCCTCTCTATCAACTTCAGTACGAGTCATTGCGGTGGTTCGATCACTGGCTGAAAGGCGTGGATACAGGCATGATGAAAGAACCTCCCATCAAACTCTTCATCATGGGGACAAACGAGTGGAAGGCAGCGAATGAGTGGCCAATGCCCGAGGCCAAGTGGACCCCGTTTTATCTCCACGAAAATGGTCTACTTCATGAGCGTCTTACCCACTCCAAGGAGGGTTTTGATTCATTTGAAGATTCCCCCTGGGGACGGGGGTCTTTGGAATACTGTTCTCCGAGACTCGTCGAGAATACGGAAGTCATCGGTCCTATCGTCCTCGATTTATACGCCTCCACTACGGATCGTGAAGTATTCTGGTTCATCAGTCTTCGCGAAGTTGATTCACGGGGGAACGAAAGAGTGCTGACCCGGGGCTGGTTAAGAGGAACTCATCGGAAGGTGGACCCCGGCCGTTCCAAACCCTGGGAACCCTTCCACCCCCATACGAAATCAGAGCCTTTGACTCCAGGAGATATTTATGAGTTCAATATCCCCATCGTTCCGACAGGGAACCTGTTCAAGGCGGGCTCCATGATTAAACTAAAGATTAGCTGCACCGATGATCAGCCAAAGAATCCTCTTGAAATGATTGCAGGGGGGAGTCTTTATCGACAGGCTCCTTCGCGCGTCACCGTGTATCATGATGAAGATCATCCTTCGGTTCTGTTACTACCCATTACCAGGGGGAATATCCTTGAAACCTTTCTTTCCGGCGGCAAACCCTATTTGTAAAAGTATTTGTAAAAGTGTTGACAGGTTCATCGATCTGAACTACATTACCCAATGAATTTCTGATCGAGGAGCCAAACTAGGCACCATGGATTTTGGCCCAGGAAGATGTCTGGAAATGGTGGCGGAAATAAATCCAAAGAGAAAAGGGGTGGAGGGAGATGAAATATTACAAAGATCTCAGGGAACACATTAAAGCATTAGAGGGAAAAGGTATGCTCATCAGAATAAAAAGGGAGATCAACAAAGATACCGAGCTCATGCCTCTCGTGCGGTGCCAGTTCCGGGGGCTGCAGGAAAAGGACCGCAAGGCCTTTCTGTTTGAAAACGTGGTCGACGGGAAAGGCAGGAAATACGCCGTGCCGGTCCTGGTCGCTTCCCATGCCGCCAGCCGGGAGGTCTATGCCATCGGCATGAAATGCGAGCCGAACCAGATCGCGGGAAAATGGGCTCAAGCCCGCTCCAACCCTATTGAACCGCGGGTCGTGGACTCCGGGCCGGTTCATGAGGAGGTTCATCTGGATGACAGGCTCCTCGAACATGGAGGGCTGGACGAATTCCCTGTTCCCATATCAACACCTGGTCTTGATAACGCGCCCTATTTCACCGCCGCCAACTGGATCAGCAAGGACCCGGAGACCGGCAATAGGAACGTGGGCAACTACCGGGGCATGATCAAAAGCCCGACGCGAGTCGGCATCATGAATCCTCCCTCCAAGGATCTCAGAACCCACTGGGAAAAATGCCGGAGAATGGGCAAACCCCTGGAGGCCGCCATTGCCATTGGTCCGGTACCGGCGGTCGGATATTGCGCTACGGTGAGGTTTCCCTATGAGGTAGACGAGATGGCTGTGAGTGGGGGGATAGCCGGAGAGCCAATTGAGTTGGTCAAATGCCGGACCGTCGATCTCGAAGTCCCGGCGACAGCGGAAGTCGTCATCGAAGGGCTGCTGCCAACGGATTCCTTCGAGCGCGAAGGACCTTTTGGCGAATTTACGGGCTACATGGCCCCGGAGGTCGTGGGCCCTTATTTTAATGTTACGTGCATTGCTCATCGCAAGAATCCTATTTTTAATGTTTTTCTCAGCCAGTTTCCGCCCAGCGAAAGCAGCACCATGCGCTATATCGGCGAAGAGGCCAACTTATACAAATTCCTGCGCTTTGATTGCGGCCTGCCCGTGGTCGACGTGGCCATCTCCGAACAGTGCAGCGCCCAGCCCTTCTGTGTGGTGAGCATGAAGAAGACGCACCCCGGTCAGGCCTGGCAGGTGTTGAACGGCGTAGTGACTGCTTCCACGGGTCGGAAAATTGTGATCGTCGTGGACGACGATATCGACCCCCGTAACCCCGATTCGGTGAACTGGGCCATAACCTGGAGAGTGCAGCCGGATCGCGACGTGCGCATCATCAAGGGCATGGTTGGGGAACTGGACCCTTCTTTGGCGCCGCCGACCGAATCGAGAGATTCTTATCCCAGAGGCGTTGGTGGTTCTGCCATGCTGATTAATGCAACCACCAAGTGGGACTACCCTCCGGTCTCGTTACCCAAGAAGGAGTTCATGGAAGGAGCCATGAAGATCTGGGAAGAAGAAGGCCTGCCGAAGTTGAACATGGTTAAGCCCTGGTATGGCTATTCCCTGGGCTTCTGGACGAAGGAGTTTGAAGAAGAAGCCGAGCTTGCTCTCAGGGGGGAGCATCACAAAACCGGAGAAAAGCTCGCAAAGCAGCGCATTAAACTCTAAGAGTTGCGAGTCACAGGTTACGGGTTGCGAGTTAAAACCCGGAACGCGGAACCCGAAACCCGTAACCTTAATTTGTTCATGGTTCATCGTTTATCGTTCATCGTGATGAAGAAATGCGTTACCTATGCCGTGAGACGATCTGCCTGTTTACCCTCCTATTCCAGACGAATCGAGGCTCTTGTGGCTACATCCCGGACGACGACCAGTTCTTTCTTGATCCGCTCAGCCAACTCCTCAGGTCCCTCGTAGGCAATAGTGAATCCCATCTTCTCTAACTTCTCCGCAATCACAGGATCCTTCATCCCTTTCTCCAACGCAGGGA
>Ga0214473_10007217_pt1 | contig 13214 bp, 8 predicted proteins | sample RVTome_7_FD_203509 | JGI IMG/M metagenome (GOLD analysis project Ga0214473, IMG submission 203509) | Soil microbial communities from uranium-contaminated site in the Upper Colorado River Basin, Wyoming, United States - RVT98D197 | ecosystem: Environmental > Terrestrial > Soil > Contaminated >...
GACACCCCGTTCGGACCGAGAAGCCCCGGTCCGCCGGGGCGAGACGGCCGGGACGGTGTCCGACCGATCCGACTCGCGGCGCCAAATGGACGCTTGCCCTTGCTCGCCAGGCTCATGTAGGGCGGGGGGCCCGCCGGCCGGCGCCGGCGGGCGCGGGCAGTAACCTCATCGATGCCGACTTGACCATCAAGCAGACGAGGCGGACCGACCCTACCAAGGGTGGACTGGGCGTACTGGGGCAGGACGGCTGGGGGGTGAGTAGAATCGGGAGGTGGGCGGCCGCTCATAGGCGAGGTTCTTCATGCCAGGTATCACCGTCAGCGGAATCATCGAGCGTGATGTTGACTTCCTCCTCATGGAAGAGCTTGCTTCCTCTCCGGAGTTTCTCAACTGGTTCGCGCGGAAGGCTGGCCTTAGTGGCGAAGTCCGTCTCGCGTCGATAGCCCATTCATCCACCTCCGCAACCGGGGAGACGGACATCGAGGTGCATCTCGATGCTGCCGGAAGCACCGTATTCATCCTTCTCGAGAACAAGGTCGACGCTCCCCTTCAGCCTCGCCAAGCCGAGCGCTACAGAGAGCGTGCCCAGCGGTATGCCAGAGAAGGCGCTTGCGCACGTGCCCTCTCAGGTCTCGTCGCCCCCGCGAAGTACCTTGGGGAGCACCCTTTAGATCTCGGCTTCGACTTCACCGTCCAGTATGAGCAGATCCTGGCATGGTACGAACAGCCAGTTACGCCCCGCGACGCCAGGGCCTTCAGGTCAGCCATCCTTCGACGCGCTCTTGACAGAGGAACTGTCGGTTGGACGCTCATTCCAAACGAAAGCGTCACGGAGTTCTGGAGAAGGTACTGGGAGCTGGTCAGGGCCCTGGCCCCCGAGCTACAAATGCCCAAGCCCACTGTCAAGGCGGAGACATCCGCCTTTGTCTTCTTCCGTCCGTCGTTGCTACCCAAGGGTGTCAAGCTCATCCACAAGGCACGGTACGGGAACGTGGATATCCAGTTCGATGGAAGAGCCGCCCAGATAGACGAGATCACAGCGAAATACGGGCCACGCCTTGAGCCAGGGATGTCGATTATTCAAGCGGGCAAGTCCGCGGTTGTCCGGATCGAAGTCCCCACTATCGACCTAACCGCTCCATTTGCTGACTCCGAGGCGGCAGCTCGAGAAGGGATTTGGGCCGCGAGGTTACTGCTGCTTTGGTACAGAAGCCTGCAGCAGGAGTCTTAAGCAGCCCAACAACTCGGTGGTGCCCTTCCAGGGTGCTTCGCGACCGCACCGCCTATCTGCGCCAGGTAGAGACTTGTCTTGCCCGCCAGGCTGACGTAGAGTGATGTGAGGCCTGCCCGCGATGGCGGGCGGCTGACCTCAAGTCCATTGGGCGGTTTCGCGCTCGAAGGGCCAGAGGGTCTTCAACTACGCATGATCCGGATCAGCTCTCCGGTGTTGAGCCTTGGAGGAGTGGGCCATGACTGAAGGCGAGAAGGCGAAGGAGCTCGTGCACGATGAAATCGGCAACTACGAAACAGTCGTTGAGATTGCGGGGAACAATCGATACATTGCGGTTACCGAAGACACCGTATATGTAGGCTCAATCGGCATCGCATCGGGGTCTTTCTTCGGAAAGAAAGTCAAGAAGTACCCGCTTGACACGATTACAACCGTTGATGTTCGAAAAGCGCTGCTCACAGTCGAGTTGGAACTGGTCACAGCGGGTTCAGTCGAATCCGGAACTGTTCAGGGACTCATGAGCAGGGCACAGAATGAAAACATAACCATGTTCGCAAAGGCCAGGTATGAGGAAGTTCAACAGTTCGCCAATAGGATCCTGAGCCTCCGGCGCGAGCTGGTTCGGGGGAGCGCACACTCGCAAGGGCCGACTGTTTCGATCCCGGACCAAATCGAACAGCTTGCGGGGCTAAGAGAAAAGGGGATCCTCACCGAGGAGGAGTTCCTGGCCAAGAAACAGGAACTCCTACAAAGGCTCTAGCCTTATGGAGGCTAAGGCGCACATACCGCCGCCCGCGCCGGCGGAGGCGGGCAGAAAGCCTCATCGATGCTGACTTGACCATCAAGAGACAGCGCCGACCGAACCTACCGAGGGGACTGGGCGTACTGGGGCAGGATTACTGGGGGGCGTGTAGAATCGAGGGGTGGGCGGCTGGATTCCGTCGAACATGCGCGAAGAGGCACTGTGCCACCGCCTGCGGTCGCAGATCTTCGCGCGATAATCTGAGCATCACCTCTCCGGCAGCACGAGCTATCGTTTTCAACGGATGCGGTTCCACTACGAAGTGCGAGGCTAGTTGATCTAATCCTCGGCCCTCCAAGACGCCTGAGCATGCAGCCTACAACATATCTCGCCATCGGCGTAACGGTACTTGCATTCTCCGCATTCCTCCTATTCGCCTACAAACGAAAATGGGATTGGGCCGGCCTCGGAGAGTATAGACGCGCGCCAGATACCACCAGTCCGGGTTACTTCGAACGGGCGAAGACACTGTGGGACTGGCTCAACCTTGCGATAGTGCCCATCACCCTGACCATCGTGGCCGTTCTCGTCAGTTACGCTGCTTCAACAAGGGAACGCGACTTGACATCACAGCAGGCCCAGGATGCCCTGTTGCAGTCATACCTGGACGAGATGGCAGGCCTTATCTTGGACCACGGCCTATCCGGATCCTCTCCCCCGGAGCCTTCGACCAAGATCGCCAGATCAATGACCCTCAGTGTTCTTCCATCCCTCGACGCTACCAGGAAGGCACTCGTTCTAAGGTTCCTCTACGATTCCCATCTCGTCGATTGCAAGCCAGCCCGTTGTGAGCCTTCTATTCGCCGACTTCACTGCGGTCGACCTCTCCTCAGACACTCTTCCAGGCATGAACCTCATTGGCGCTGATCTCCCGTTCGCGATCCTCGCCGACGCGAACCTCAACGGCGCCAATCTCAACGCCGCCAACCTTCAAGGAGCTATCCTTCGTTGTACAGTCCTCCAAGGGGCAGACCTTTCGTCTGCGACTGTGCACTGGGATCAGCTAGCCCAGGCCCGCTCACTGCTAGGGGCGACAATGCCCGACGGGCTCGTCTATGACGGCCGGCTCAACCTCCCAGGCGACCTCGCTCTCCTGGAGGCCTCTCAATCCGAGATACAAGATCCCGAGGTGCTTGCCGCGTTCTACGGCGTTCCGACTACTGCTTACCTCGCGGGCCAGGAGTGGCTCTCAACGAATGGTCCAATGTTCTCCCTGGCCAAGAACAGATGCGATCGCCCCACCGAGTAGACCATTGATCGTTCGGCGAACCTCCGGGCGCCTAACAACTCGGCGGTGCCCGGGACCAACGCCAGGATCTTCGACCGCACTGCCTGGTAAGCCTAGGGTGGGGGGGCACCGCCGCCCGCGCCGGCGGAGGCGGGCAGCACATCATCGATGCCAGCTTGACCATCAAGTGGGCAACGCCGACCGGACTTGCCGAGGGTGGACTGGGCGTAGCGGGGCAGGACGGCTGGGGGGTGGGTAGAATCGAGGAGTGGGCGGCAGTCCTCCGTTAATCAGGCGAGGTCGTTCTTGAAAGAGCTGAGAGAACTCGCGAGCCTTCTTTAAGAAGCGAAACGGGATCGATCTGGAAATCACCAGCCTGATCATGAGGTCGGCCACACAGGGCCACATCGGCGAGTTCATAGCATCAATGGTCTTCGGGATCCGCCTCGAAGATTCGGCGGCCAACAGGGCGTCCGGTGGTCGGTTCGCCTCCGGCCCACTAGGACGTTCGCGCTGTCAATGACGATGAGCAGCCGGATTATTCCCTGGTCCTGACCGGGCCCGAAACCGCTCCCGCCTCTTGCAAGGGATTGCCGCGTCCGATTGTCATCGATCACGTCTACCTCTTTGACGGACCCGCGCCGGCAAATGACATCAGGGTGAGGGAGCCAAGTTCGGAGCGGCTGCTAGCGTTCCGAACGCGCGCTGGGCGGCGGCCGAAATCTATCCCACCCAGACAAACTCCACCCTTGTTGTCTCAGATGAACAGAGGGCCAACCTGGCGCTCTTCTCTTCCGATCCTGGCGTCCAACAACTCGATGGAGCCGACCCGGCCAGCTGCGGCGAATCGGGTCTAAGATAGGTTCGAAGCGCTGGCCGGGCGGCTCATCTCGAGGCCGTTAGCCGCCGGACCAATCGGAGCTCCATGGTCAAGTAGCTCCGAATGTCCTGGCCCCCCACTCCCTGTTGCCCCGCAAGTTGACACCCCATCCTTCAAGACGTATCCTGTTCTTGACTATCAAGCGCGCCCTTATCCGCAACTCTTCCTAGGTCTCTCCTCCAGGCCGACCTTCCCGCGTACCCAACACCTGACAACTGCTCGGCAACCTCCGCGAGGAGGCGACTATGAAGAGAGCAATTGAACACCTCTCCCTCCTGGCCATCCTCACTTCGGCATGCATCCTCCAGCGGGGAGCCATGCCACCTACCATACAAGTGCCAACAACATCATCGACAGGTGAGCCTGAGGACTTCGAAGCCCCCAAGGAGCAGGGCAGCATCGTGTTCACGTCGAACAGGGAGGAGGGCCTCTGGGCCACGTACGCGATGGAACCAGACGGCAATGCTGTCCATCGGCTTACGTTTGAGTTCGATCAGACGCTGCACGAAGCGACGTGGGCACCCGACGGGAATAGGATTGCTTTCGTTGAGTTCGACGGCATCTATGTCCTGGACGCAGGCGCTGGAGCACCGACTAGGATTCTCGAGGACCACACCAGATCTATGAAGCCAGTTTGGTCTCCTGACGGCACGCGGATTGCGTTCAAGTCGGATCGAGATCGCAACGGCTCTGGAAACGAGATCTACGTCGTGAACGCCGACGGCACCAATCTCAAGCGCCTCACCTACACAACGATTGATGAGTGGGCGCTCGATTGGTCCCCGGATGGGCAGAAGATCGTCTATAGCGTTTACACACCCGAGGCACAGCTTGGGGCGTACATCATGGATGCCGACGGGACGCACGTCACGCGTCTACTTGCCACCATGGAAGTCGCGGATGTCGCCTGGTCGCCAGACGGAAGCCGTATCGCCCTTGCCGGGGCTCGCGGAAACCTATCATTCAACAGCATCTTCGTTGTCAATCCAGACGGGACTGACCTGCGGCAGCTCACCGAGGAGAACGCAGATGACCAACACCCCGCCTGGTCCCCCGACGGAAGGCGGATAGCCTTCCAGGCCGGTGGCGGCGACATCTGTGTGATCGACGCTGACTGGAGCGGGCCACTCACCCGCTGTGTGATGAATGCTGTCGGATTAGGGCCACTGGACATCACCAACACCCCTGATTCGGTGGAGATGGATCCCGACTGGGGAATATGCAAGTTTGGAAGGCAACTAGCCTTCTCGCAGGCCGGTGATGCCTTCCTCATCTACGCCGACGGCAGTGAGTTGACCAACCTGACGGCACAACTTGACATGCCCGTCAAGGCCATCGCGTGGTCCCCCGACGGTCAATCCATTGGCATTATGGAAGATAGCGAGCAAGCCGATCACCCGCGGCGCCTTGGTATCCTGTCAGTCAATGACGGTAGGCTCACCGACCTCCCCGCCGGGAGTGGGCTTCTCGGTTGGTCCCCAACTCGCCAGCAAATTCTGTTGGAGAACGCGCGCTGGATGGGCAATGACCGGATATGGTCATTGGAGGTACTCGACCTCAACATCGGCGACGTGAAGCACTCCATAAGCCTTCAGCCGAATGTCGTGCCTCTCTTCGCCAACTGGTCTCCCGACGGCACTCGGATTGCCGTGTCGTTCATGTTCGCAGATGCATCATCCGGAACCGGTCCCCCAGCGGGAGATGAGTCGCGCCGCCAAGGAGGCCAGCACTGCTACGGCGTAGTTGACCCGGTCACTGGCGAAATCATCCGCATCGGCGAATGGGGTGCCTCACCGAGCCTGACGGACTGCCGCTACAGCGGTCACGACGATGCGCCTGTTTGGTCATCGGATGGTGATTGGCTGGCCTACACAGCCGGAGAGACCAATCTCTCCGATGACCCACAGCTCTTCCTCGCGAATCCTAATACGGGCAAGGCCGCGGTCATTACTGATCTAGGCTGGACGACACACACCGGCGAGGGCATGCTCCTCTCCCATCCCCATTGGTCCTCGCAGACCCGCTCCATTGAATTGGTTGCCAACTTCCAGCGGGATCAACCGGAGCAAATCTACTCCGTGGACCTTGCATCCGGGACGGCTAGCCCCATGGCCACGACCCAAGAGCGCTGGGAACATTGGATGGTCCCGACGTGGTCGCCGGGCGAGGCCGAGTTCGCCTTCCTCGGCTATGTCCAGGGAGGGGAAGGCATCATGGTCTACCGGGCTAACGGGACCGGCCGTCTTGTTCTAGCCTCAGGCGCAGGCTCGAACGCGCCCCAAGCGCCACTGTGGCGGCCACTGTGGCGGCAAGTAGGCGCCGAGCCTGACCGAACGAGACCGACCGCCTCCGCACCGGAAATCGCACCTCCGCCGTCATCCAATGGCCAGGGCAAAGCCGTCGAGTGGACACCGTGTGCCGGCTACGCCCCATCGATCGTCAAGGCAGGGATTGAGGCCTACATCTCCTACGTCCCATCTCTGAGCAACAGGGTTCGCAGCGACCCCAAGGTTGGAGACAACATCATCGATCTGATTGGCCCGGGAACCCGCGTCGACATCAATGGCGGGCCGGTCTGCGCCGACAACTTCGTCTTCTGGAAGATCCGCACCCTTTGGGGCCTTGAGGGGTGGACCGCAGGTGGTGACTGGTCGCATCATTGGCTGATACCGATCGATGTGCTGCCGCCCGAATACGACGAGGCGCAGGTACGCTACATCCTGGCGGATATCCAACTTGGTGGAGTGGATGCCTACTACCGCCAATGGTCCGACCAGGCAATGGCAGTTGAGGCGATCCGACGATGGGATGCAGGGGTCAGGGTGACGAACATCGAGAGCTTCGAGCGAAAAGTGGTGGGAGCCTGGATGGTTGTCTACCAGGGGACCTCAACGCAGATCAGCGGGTGGGACGTCATTCTATCGACGGACTAGTGGAAGGTTCGTGGGAAGTCAACCGGCTGGTACGAGGATCCTGGCCCACATGGACAGACCGTCCCCTCAAGCATGGCACATCGACGGGCAGGTCCGCGAGAGGTCGTTCGCTCACGGGCCTACGTGCTAGGAGGTTGGGATGAAGACGCCAATCCGGGTGCTGGCTCTTGTCTCCCTACTGGCAGTGACATGCAGCCTCGAGTCACCATTGAACGCCGCATTCGCTCCGCAGACCCCATCGGCGATGCCACTTGATGCTGCGCCTGAAGTCGATGGGGTCCTCAGTCCGGTCCAGACACTCGGGCTCCAGCGTCTATCGGAACACTCACGTGAGCCACCGACCGTGTTGGCGAGGGAGGGCGTCGTTCGGTATGTGACAGCATCGGTTTTGATGTCTGTAGATTCGCGGCTATCTCCCCGAGAGACCGCAGAGACGTTTCTCAACACCTACGCGGATCTCTTCGGCTTGTCGTCTGTGGGCGACCAGATCATCTTCGATGGGCAAACAAATGATGAGACCGGGGTGGTTTTCGTGCGATTCGAACAGAGGTACGAGGGACTTTCAGTCTACGGCGGCGACATGATCGTTTCGGTTGGCCCACTGGGAGAGGTGCGTTCGGTGTCCGGGGGATATGTGCCGGCCCTCGCGATCGACACTGAACCCTCCGTCTCTCGACAGGAAGCTGAAAGCGCCGCAGTTGCATCTGTTGACACGACGACTAATTCTGTGGCCACGGAACCAACCCTCGTCATCTTCGATCCGGCCGTGTTTGGCATCGTATCACCGAGCGGGCCGCTCCTCTGCTGGTACTTCTTGGTCGCTGATGAGTCCTCTGGACTGGCGAGCGAGGTCATCGTTGACGCTCAAACGGGTGATGTCATCTCGTCCGCCCCTCTCGCATCGACGAGCCTCTCTAGGGCAGTCTGGGATGCACATGGAGGACAGGTCTCGGGGGCGACTCGAGTGAGCGAGGTCGAGATGGAGGCTGGACAGAGCACGAATGCGGATGCTCAGCATGCGTGGGATCATACTGAAGGAGTGTACGAGTATTGGAGAACCCGGTTCAGAGGGCGAGATAGCTACGATGGAGGGGGTGGGAGCCTCACAAGCTACGTCCATGTCACAGGGGCCCCATGCATTCGACAGGGGAGACAAATCCCTGATTGCTTCTGCGACGACAACGGGCAGGGGGCTAGATACACGCCGGGCCTCATTCTCATTAACGAGCCCTATGTGGCCTTCTGCGAGGGGTCTAGCGGCCCCGACATCGTTGCGCATGAATTCACCCATGCTCTCGTGGACGCCACCGCCCAGCTTGCGCATCAGGGTGATGCATGGGCGCTCAATGAGTCCTACGCCAACGTCTTTGCCGCAATGATGGACAGGATTGAGGAGAAGATGTGGACGATCTGGTGGGACGAAGACCAGTCCCGGTGGCCTCCGCTCAGGGATCTGAGGTCGCCCGCGGTCTATCCAAGGGACTACAGCCGGCCTGACAGCGCCGACTGCAGGAGCAACAAGCGAGGATGTGCGGACTACAACAGCGCGATTCCCTCCTACGCCGCATACCTCCTGACAGTCGGTGGAACTGAAGGTGGCATCTCGGTGCGCGATGGCGGCCTCGGGAGGGAGAGAGTCGAGCAGATCTATTACTACACGCTGGTGAATTGGCTCCCTTCGAACGCGACATTCGCCGATGCCTGGATGGCGACGCGGACGGCGTGCAAGTCCATGATCGGCTATTACGGCATCACGTCCGACGACTGCCACCAGGTCGACTGCGCGTTCGAGGCTGTGGGCATCGCTCCAAGGGGGAACCTTCAGTGCAAAGCGGCACCTCAACCTCCCCCGACGGCAACGCCGACGGCCACGGTCGCACCGACGGTCTCCACTGCGCGTTGCCCGACCTCGTCCATCGAATCGAGTGTGGACGTCGGGATGTTCGCCTTCTTGCTCACGGAGAATGCTTGGAGCCAGACACTGCTGACTGACCCGGGGTGGGATTCCGCTGATTCTTCACGCCTCCGAGACAGTAGCCGCAGATTGGGAGAGCTCTACAGGTACCAGCGCGTCTCCATTCTCGAGGGTCCGGTCTGCAAGGACAGTGCGACCTGGTGGAAAGTCCGGGCCGGGACTGGGCCGCTCGCCGGGGCCTCCGGCTGGGTAGCGGAAGAGATCCGGGACAGCCATTGCTGTGGGCCGATGAAGGCATGGCTCGTACCGGCCAGCCAGATCGAGCCAAACGATTGGAACGGAGACCCGGAGGCCTTGATACGATACATCCTGGCCGATATCGCTCTTGGCACCCCCACCACAACGTATCACATCGGCTGTGAGGGGGACACCTACAACCCCTATTGCGACATACATGTGCAGGCAGCCGCCATTGCCCTGCGACGCTGGGCGGCAGGCGTATTGGTCCTTAACGCAACAGTGTTCGAGCAAAGGGATGGCAAGGTCGTGTTCGCAGGAACTGACATGCAGATAGGCGGCGGGGAGGTGATCCTGGGCCCATGTGACGTAGGCGAAGGCAACGCTGGTGGCCCCGGCAATCCGAAGTGTGCAGGAACCGTCAGCATGCCTGGGGTGACACCCTCGCCCCACCACGAGACTCCCCTCCCACCAACTGTCGTCGCGCCCGCCGGGTCCGCCCTGCGGCAACTGGCATTTGTGCAATCGGGGAACATCTATCTAGTCAATGGCGATGGCGCTGCGCTGACCCCGCTCGTGTCCGATGCCGGGTATGCCACTGACCTGAAATGGTCCCCTGACGGCCAATACATTAGCTTCATGGCAGGTACCGGCACCGCAGAGTACGCGTCGAGGCTGGGCGTGCTCTCAATTGAATCGGGCGAGACAAGATACCTCCCCGAAGTATCGGGGTACGTATTGGCCTGGGCACCTAATAGCCGAGAGCTGCTTGTGGCTAGCGGTGGGTGGAAAGGGAAGGACTGGGTTGCCTCTCTGACGGTGTTCGACCTCCACGGCAACGAAGGGGTTCCATTGCCTACCCTGCCGCCCAACGTTGTGGCGCAGAACGGCAACTGGTCGCCTGATGGCAGACAGATCGCGGTGTCTCTCGTCAACGCCGAGTCCTTGGGGGGGAACCACCCACCACCGCCAATCAATTGCTATGCCGTCATCACCCGTGCCGATGGCAGCATCCACCCAATTGGCGAGTGGGGGGATCGCAATCATCTCCTAGATTGTCTCTACGCCGGCGCCGCCGATGCACCTGAGTGGTCCCCCGCTGGGGATTGGCTTGCCTACAGTGCCCGTCACAAGGGACGCTACCTATACTCGGAGGCTGCTCTCTATCTAGTGAGGGCGGATGGTAGCCAAAGCCGAATACTGACGGAGCCACACTGGCAACCGCAGGTGGGTGAGTTCAAGCAGGTCTCGTCGCTCCATTGGTCTGACGGACAACGCATCTACGTTGTAGCCAATCTGGACAAGTCCGACCAATTGCAGATCTACGCCGTTGACGCGCTTTCTGGCGTGGCAACCCCCTGGGCTCGAATCGAGGAGCCACAGTGGGAGTGGGATTTGGGACCAGTCTGGTCGCCGGACGATGGCATGTTCTCGCTGAGTGTCTGGATCGAAGGCGTGAAACAGCTCTTGGTCTACAACGCAGACGGCTCGGGGAGGCGTGTCTTGGCGTCGGGTACCTTCCCTGATGATCCCAGCGCTGCCGTCTGGAGGCCTTAGACTCTCGCACCCCAACTGACGCCAACCACCCCTTCCTCACAGTCGGTGCCACCTGCAATCTTCAGGAGTACATCGCTCGCCGCGCACCAGCCCGCTTAGACTGTGTGCATCGCTGCGCGCGAGTGACTCCCGCACGCGTAGCGAACTCTCACTTTGCGGAACCACGTTGCTCAGGGCCCGGACGCTCCATCAAGAACGGCAGCTCGCGAAGCCCTCCGCGACGAAGAACGGACGTACGAGGCACGGTACGTCCATCCGCTGGTCAATCCCAGGATCTAATCAACAGTAAGAGAATAAGGACAATCGGCTCGTCGTCGCCCTCAGGGCACCGAAGAGAAACGGCGTCTCCGTGCGCCTAACAACTCGGTGTAGCCCCCTCGCTTCGCTCCGCGGAGCACCCTTAAAGGGCCAGATCTTCGACCGACCCGCCTGCCTGCCCTCGCCAGGCTGGCGTAGGGTGGGGGGCACCGACGCCTGCGCCGGTGGACGTGGGAATCAACCTCATCGATGCCGTCTTGGCCATCAAGTAGGCAGCGCCGAGCGAACATGCCGCGGGTGGACTGGGCGTACTGGGGCAGGATCGGTGGGGGTGGGTAGAATCGGGAGGTGGGCGGCCCGACGCCGCCACGCGTGCTACGAGCCTAACTGCGGGCGAGCATACTCGGAGGTTCCATGACTATCCGCTCCCGATCAATGCATCCTCTTCCACTCCTCATGCTTTCTATCGCTATGCCTTCCGCCCTCGTTCTGGCATGCACTATGTCGGTCGATCTTTCCCCAACACCAACAGCACTGCCCACGCCTACTCCCTCTCCCACACCGCGATACACGCCCCTTGAGCAGGGAGATCTGCAGACCTGGTGTGGGGAGTTCCGAGAACTCTATTATGGCGGCGACCTCGTCCGAGCGGATGTCAACGAATGGCTTGCCTCGCAAGGCGCCGAGCTAACCCAAGCCGACATTGATGCATCACAGGACTTCGCCCGGAAATTCACCGACCTCTACGAGCGAACCGCCGCGCTCCCAAGGCCAACCCAGGCCAGAGCAATCAACGACCTCCTCTCAGAGGCCTTTCACTCCGAGCTCAACGCCTACCACGAGCTCAACACCTCCTACACCACAGGCGACCCCACCGGCTATGATGAGTATGTGGAACTAAAGCGGGAGGCCGAGCGCCTCACAACAGAAATCATCGACCTCTTCAACGACCTGCTGCTAGAGTACGACATAGCGCCAGTTGACTGCTCACTTCTCTCCGACTAGTCGGACACGATGAACTGTGCCCCTCTATCATTAAGGAGGCCTAACAACTCGGTTGAGCCCCCTCCGCTTCGCTTCGCGGAGCACCCTGAAAGGGCCGGGGACCTTCGACCGACCCGCCTGGCTGCCCTTGCCAGATAGACGTAGGGTGGGGGGGCATCGCCGCCCATGCCGGCGGAGGTGGGCAGCAACCTCATCGATGCCGACTTGGCCATCAAGTAGACAACGCGGACCGAGGTTGCCAAGGGTGGACTGAGCGTACTGGGGCAGGATTGCTGGGGGGTGAGTAGAATCGAGAGGTGGGCGGCTACCGCAATACGGCCGCAACGTACCGACCCTTGAATTACCAAGGGGGTGCCATGTGAAAAAGTGTCCCTATTGCGCAGAGGAAATTCAGGATGAAGCGATCGTGTGTCGATTCTGTGGGCGCGACCTTCGCGTTCCTGTCACGCAGCCCTACTCGGAGCCGCCCACCCAGCCTCGCCCGACCGGTGCACCGCACCAAGTCACTCGTCCTGCCAGCGCGCCTCAGCCTCGTCCCCCTAAGCCAATGTCGAGGTCTAGAATCGGATGCTCCGCATTCGCTGTGGTCGCTGTCCTGGCAGCCCTCGCGCGCTTTGCCACCGCCTACGAACGCGCAGAGTACAAGGCGCAGAATCCCAATCCCACTGCACAGCTCAGCTGCCCCCAGTGCCGGCCAGGCATACCGATCTATGACAGCTGGAGCACTGAGCGAAAGATCGTCGCCTATGGCCAAGATGGGGAACAATGCGAGGTAACGGCGAACTACACGACGTCCTACATTTCGACACTGGCGCCGAGGGCACAGTATACCTACGTCGACAGAGAGCCCCATCTGTACGTGAGGTGCCCGTCAGGGAGAGGATTCGTGTACACGACCCAAACGACATTTCGTCCGTAGTGCCGAGCATTTTGCCGCCTGACGACTCGGTGGAGCCCCTCGCTTCGCTACGGGGATCTCCGACCGACCCGCCTAGCTGCGCAAGATGGACACTTGCCTTGCCCGCCAGGCTGGCGTAGGGTGGGGGGCTCGCCGCACGCGCCGGCGGAGGCGGGGCAGCAACCTCATCGATGCCGACTTGACGATCAAGTAGACAACGCAGGCCGGATGGACCTGGGGTGGATGAACGTAGCGGGGCAGGATTACGGG
>Ga0214473_10007218_pt1 | contig 13213 bp, 9 predicted proteins | sample RVTome_7_FD_203509 | JGI IMG/M metagenome (GOLD analysis project Ga0214473, IMG submission 203509) | Soil microbial communities from uranium-contaminated site in the Upper Colorado River Basin, Wyoming, United States - RVT98D197 | ecosystem: Environmental > Terrestrial > Soil > Contaminated >...
TACGTTCAGGCCCACGTGCTTCATGCACACGAGGGCCCGGGCACCGGCCAGGGAGGCCCCAATGCCCACTTCCATGGCCACCTTCTCGTTGGGCGACCATTCCGAGTAGACGTCGTCGTAGGCGGCGAGCTCCTCCAGGATCTCCGTGCTCGGGGTGCCGGGATAGGCCGCCGCCAGCTTGACTCCCGCTTCCCAGGCGCCCCTGGCAATGGCCTCGTTGCCGGAGAGTATCTCCACCTTTTCTATCTCTACCTTTTCCGCTGTCTCAGCCTCGAGTGTCATATTCCCTCCACTCGATCAAAGGGTTTGCATTCTGCGCCGAAAGGCACCATACCATTCCATCCTGTCCAAAGCCCGAGCCGCCGCCTGCGGCGACGAAAGGACCATGGCGGAGTAGCGCCCGCCACAATCGAACAGTGCGCCACGGATGGGGATATCAGGCACGTTGATGATGGGTTTGCCCGTCGATTCCATCAGCTCCGCCACCTGCTTCACAAGAGCCGCTTCCCAGGGGCTGAATCCCGCGTAGTCGCCATCGTCACAGGTGGGCCGCACCTCATCGCCGGTATTGGGCACCCCAAGCACCGAGAGAACGACGAGGGCATCTACCTCTTCGCACTCGGCCACGAGCCGCAGCACCCGCGGACCCACGTCGCCGCCGGCAGACGCGACCATATCCAGGGGATTGCGCCTGCTCCAGAAGGGAGGCAGGATCTCGTCGAGCGATGCTAGGAGCTCCGCGGGAAATTCGGCGAGCACCAGCCCGTTGCGGGCCACTTCGTCGGCCGCCAGGACGCCGGCGCCACCCCCGTTCGTGACCACCGCCACCCGGCGCCCCTTCGGCAGCGGCAGATAGGCGAGGCAGGCGCCAAGATCGACCACCTCCTGGGTAGTGGTGCAGGTGATTACGCCCGCTTGTCGGGCGGCCGCCTGGAACACGGCGGCGAAGCCGGCCATGGCCCCGGTGTGGGAGGCCGCCGCTTTGCTGCCCAACTCGGTGAGACCGCCGCGCAGCACCACCACCGGTTTCACCGGCGTGGTGCGCCGCATCACTTCAAGAAACCGCTCGCCGTCGTCAATGCCCTCGAGGTACATCATGATGCTGGCAGTGGAGGCGTCCGAGCGTAGGTAGTCGGCCACGTCGAGGGCGCTCACCTGAGCCTCGTTGCCGACGCTGACGAATTTGTCGATCCCGATGCCTCGACGCTCGCAGGAATTCACGATTTGAGTCCCGATGTTGCCCGACTGGGAGACGAAACTCATCTTGCCTTCAGGGGGATGCAGCACTATGAAGCCAGTGGCATGCAGGTGCCGTTCGTTCGAGATGAGGCCCATGCAGTTCGGCCCAATGAGGGTCACCCGCGCGTCCGTGGCGATGCGGGCGATCTCGCGCTCGGCTTCGGCGCCTTGAGCCCCGGTCTCCGAGAACCCCGCGGCGATGACGACAGCTGCCGGGATACCTCGACGACCGCACTGCTCCAAAAGATCACCGACCTGAGAACCGCCGACGACTAAGAAGACCAGGTCTGGGGCTTCGGGAAGTTCGTCCAGGCTCGCGTACGCAGGGAGGCCGAAAAAGACCCCCCCGCGGGGGTTCACCGGGTAGATCTTACCCGCGTAGCCACCGTCGATGATATTCCGGAGGGCGGATCCTCCCCACTTCGACACGTCTCCCGACGCACCCACGATGGCTACCGACTCCGGGGAAAGCACCGCCCGTAAGTTGGGCTGGAACGTTCGGGGCCCACGGTCGCGCGGGACCTCCGACGATAGGATGACCAAGGCATCCGCGGCCACGGGCCGGTCCCCCTCGATCAGCAGTGGGTTCACGTCTATCTCGGCAATCTGGGGATAGTCGACCGCAATCTGCCCGATAGCCTGGATGACCTTGGCAAGAGCGGCCCGGTCCACCGGCGGATATCCACGGAACGAGCCGAGCAGCCGCCTGGCCCTGATCAGTTCGGGCAGTTCACCCGCGTCTGCGTCGCTCACGGGCGCCAGGGCCAGGGCCACGTCGCCCAGGGCCTCGGTCAGGACTCCACCCAAGCCGAAGGCCACCACCGCTCCGAACTGGGCGTCGCGCTTCATCCCCGCCATGAGTTCCCGGTTACCTGCAACCATCCGCTCCACGAGCACGCCCTCGAACGCTTCCCCAGCCCGCTGTTCCAGCAACCGATACGTCTGGGCGGCCGCCTCCGGGCCCTCCACCCCCAACACCACCAGGCCGAGTTCGGTCTTGTGATGGATGCTATTGCCCACCGCCTTGAGTGCCAACCTACCCCCCAGCCGCGCGGCGGCTTCCGCGGTTTCGGCTTCGCTCTTCGCCAGTACGCCCGCCGGCACCGGGATGCCGTAGGCAGTGAGCAGGGCCTTCGACTCCCATTCATCCAGGGCCGGTTTGCCGGCGGCCAGGGCGCCCCTGACCAAGAGTGAGGTGGCGTCCAGGTCGACCGAGCGTGATTGTGGTGGGTGCATCGGACTCGCTCCCTCTACGCCGTGCAGCGCAGAACGTACAGCCCCTGTTGCATCGTGTCCACGAAGATGTTGCCCCGGTTGTCTACGATCACGTCCTCGGTGGTAGCGATATTGGGTCCGGGGAAGAGGTCGCCGGCCTCGTTGTTGAAGGCCCATTTTTCCGGGTCGGGGGGGATGTAGTACGCGATTTCCCTCGGCACGAAGGGATCGCTGATGTCGTAGACTCGCAGGCCCGCGTGAAAATAGGCGCAGTAGATCCGATCGTTCCGGTCTTCGAGCGCCGGGTTGTCGTGGGGCTCGTGCAGGTTGTGCGGCCCAAATGGGCCAGCGCCCATTCCCGGGATCTCGTTGAAGTTCCTGTATGGCCAGCCCGCCGGTATCTCCGGATAAGGAAAGGTGGAGACAAGCGTGGGATCGGCCGGATCGGAGATATCGACCATCCCTATGAAGTTCAGCGGCTGTGCTACCCCCCCGAGCTTCTCCTTACTGAAGACCTGGAAGCGTTCCCCCTCGCTTGTCATGACGGCGTACGGCCGCTGAGAGAGGGGCATGACGGTGTGGCATCGGGCACCGGAGAGCTTCCCAGCGAACGGCGGATGATGACGCAGCTGGCCGACCAGCCTGGGAAGAGAAATATCGGAGATATCGAGGATGACCATGCCGGCGCCGCCGTAGCTGACGTAAGCTAAGTCGCCTTTGGGATAGGCGGGACCGTGCATCATCGGACCGTCGAGCAGGGCTTCGATATTGGCCGCTTTATTCTCGACGTACCCCGCCGCCCATTGTTCGGGCATCCACCACCGGCCCACCTCTACCGGCTCGGTGGGGTCCACGACATCGAGGATACGGTAGATGAATCCGGCGAATCCCTTGCACGACGCTGTGAGATGGATGTACCGCCCTCCGTTGTAGAAGAAGCGGTGGACGCCAAGGGGGCCTCCCGTCGGCCAATAAGACAGATGCTTGGGACTCGCAGGGTCTTTGACGTCCCAGATGTAGATGCCCTCCTCATACGGATCGTCGAATCCAGCCCCGTGTAGCATAGGCAGCGACCCGCCCAGGGCTGTGATCATAAGACCGTCGGCGACCTGCAGTTTGGGCGTCGTCTGCCCCTTGAGGTCCGGACCGGGGACGAACTTCAGATACTCAGGTTTGGTGGGATCGGTCACGTCCACGATGGCCCAGCCGGAGGCCTTGAAATGAGAGGCGTACAGATAGTACCGGCCGTCGACCTCCTGCATGGCCATCTGGAACCAAGGCTTGCCATCGAGATCGTGGTAGGCGAGCACCTCCACGTTCTTGGCAAATGCTTCTTTGCCGGCCATGATCACCTTACCTTTGCTCCCCGACGCATCGAGGCTTGCGTACTCCTTAGTCTTGGTCTATATAGTAGATGTTTATACCTTGTTGTCAAGCGCCCCTTATTTCGGACGGACTCGGAGTTGACATCCACTTTGGTATAGTAAGTATGCCAGTAATCCCAGTCCGTGGAGTCGCCATGCACGCGGAAAACGGGGGTGCGAAGATCGAAACGCCGGTATCGCTCGCGCCCGAGACAGCTAGTGACAGCGCGGTCCGCTTCCTCCGGGCGATGATTTTCTCGGGCGAGCTCGGGCCTGGGGACAAGCTCCCCCCCGAGAGGGACCTGGGGGCGCGTCTCGGCATCTCCCGGATGACCCTTCGCCTGGCCCTGAAAGCATTGGAGAGCACCGGCTACATCGTGACCACGCGCGGCTCGCGCGGAGGTTCGCGCGTCGCCGATGAGTCATCCCTGATCGAATGCTGGGACCGGTGGATGCGCCGTCACTTCGGGGAACTGGGCGACATCTTCGAGCTGCGTACGACAGTGGAGACCCGGCTGGCCGCCCTGGCCGCGGAGAGGCGTTCCGACGCGGACCTCGAGGCCATGGAGCGTGCGCTGGCAAGGGAACGCGTCTCGCAAGACTGGTCGTCGCTCTTCCGCACCGATATCGATATCCATAAGAGTATCGCCCGCGCGGCTCACAGTCCGCGCCTGGAGCGGGTGATGATGACGGCCAGAGGCGACCTCTTCATCCCCGTCAACCTCCGCCGCCTCGAGGGCAGGGAGCCCCAGGTCCACGAGACCCACGCAGCCATTCTCCAAGCCATACGCGACCGCGACCCCTCGGCCGCGGCGGAGAGGATGCTGCAACACATCGAGCAGGTGAGAAGACTCGTCGACCGGGCGGTCGAGGAGTCGGGCATCCCCCGGACCGGGGCCTAAGCGACCGCGGTCGGCGCCGGCGTCACTCCTCGACTGCCGGCGGAGTCTCAGGCTCGCGGACGGCCACCTCCTGAATGAGGTCCTCATAGCGGGCGACCCGGGAGTCTATGTCGACCTCTCCGCTCATTGCGGCCACCACTGCCAGCCACAGCCACAGATGCGCGCGCAGAAGATCAGCCCGGCTGAATTGCTCGTCCCAGGAGGCCCTCATGCTGGCGTTGTGATGAGCTCCGAGAAGGCTATAGGAGAGCAGTTCAAGGGATATGGCGGGCGGGGGCGAGCCGGGCGCTCTCACACTTTCGAAGTCGAGGATCATCTGGCGGACAACTCCCGCCCAGGCCTGCTCCGCGAGCCTCAGTTTGTCGGTCCTGCTGTGCGCGCCCTCCGAGCCGATGTGCGACAGGACGTCCGAACCGAAAGCGTTGGCTCGGCTGTCGGCGAAGAGCCGCCATAGCAACCGCTCCCCCATATCTGGTGACGCCAGAAGCTTGGGTTCGACGTAGGCAAGATTCCAATCGATGAACGTGTGAAAGGATTCCACCAGGAGTTGGAGCTTGCTGGGGAAGTGGCTGTAGAACACCTGGGGAGTGATCCCCGACTTGCGGATGATGGTGGCCACATGCGTCCGCTCGTAGCCCTTGGCCGCGAACTCTTTCGTTGCGACACGGAGGATGGTGCCGTGAATGCGGTCGCTCTCCTGGCCGGCCAGATCTACATCGTTCTCCTGCGCCCGGATGAGGTCCTTGCCCAGCGCGACTTTGACCTCGGCGAGCGAAAGACCATCCCGCTTGAGCTCCCCTATTTTGCGCAGCAACTCGGCGTGGTCTTTGCCGTAGAGAGCACGGCTGGCTGCCGTCTTCTGCGGAGGTGGCAGCAGCCCTTCCCGGAGGTAGAAGTGGATGGTGCTCCGGGAGACGCCCGTCTCTCGCTCAAGCGCGGATATGGTCAGGACCTCGGCGATGCTTGCCCTCCCCTACTCGACTCTGGTAGACGCCGTACGTCTTGGCGCGAAGGGGATCCCCGGGTCCGTGAAGATCTGGAAGCGGCGCTCCAGTCTCTGCTCGGGGTTCAGATCCGCCCAAGGATGCTCGGGCTCCACGCGCCTCTCCTCCTCATGCCAGACGGCCTCGCTGCACCGCAGCCAATGGTAGGCGAACGAAGGTTCAAGAGCAAGGGTGCACGACTAGAAATGACAATAAATATTATTGACAAAGGGCGGTCCGTTCCCTAGCATGACGGCTACCACTCCCGGCAGGCGGAGCGTTGTCACGGGACTCGTAGGGGGCGCTTGTGGTCAAGTGGATCCAACTTCTGGTGACCGGCGTCACGATGGGCAGCATATACGCCCTGATCGCCCTCGGTTACGTAACCATCTACCGCACCTCTCGCGTCGTCAACATGGCGCAGGGTGCCTTCGTCATGTTCGGGGCCTTCTTCACATACTCGTTCCTGAGCGAGATCGGCCTCCCCTACTGGCTCTCCACGATCCTCGCCATCGTCGTCGTGGTGATTATCGCCATGGTGATGTACCTGCTGGTGCTCAGGCCCCTCATCAAGATCTCGCTGGTATCGATCATCCTCGCGACCATGGCGATGAGCATCCTGTTCGAGAACGTCGCGCTCCTCCGCTGGGGGGGCTACGGGAAGAGCGTCCCGGCCTTCACGGGTGACAAGGCGCTGTTCGTGGGGAAGGTGGCCGTCTTCCCCCAGAGTCTCTGGGTGATCGGCCTGATGGTCCTGGTACTCATCGGCCTGTACGTGCTGACCAACCGCACTCGTGTTGGCAAGCAGATGACCGCCACCGCCAATGACCCAGGAGCGGCGAGCCTCTCCGGGGTGAGTACCGGGCGGATGGTCCTTCTGGCCTTTGGCATCTCGGCGGCGATCGGGGCTCTTGGTGGTATTGCCATCACCCCCCTCAACTCGACCAACTATCTATCAGGAGGCATCTACGCCTTGAGCGGTTTCGTGGCCGCCATCCTGGGTGGCTGGGGATCGGGCTCCGGAGCGGTCGTCGGTGGCCTTGCCCTTGGTATCATCCAGTCCGTCGCCACAGGCTTTCTCCCCGCCGGCTATCAGGATGCGGTCGCTTACGCGATCCTCATCCTCGTTCTCTACTTCAGGCCCAGTGGTCTCCTCGGCGTTCCCTCTGGCGAAGGGGAGGCGTGATGCAGCGACCGCACGCAGCTGCCGCCTCGTCTCGCGGCTTGCACTTGAGTTGGAACAGAGGGCTCTTCTTTAAGATGCTCCTGGTCGTCATTCTGTTGGTCTGGCCGCTCTTCTACCAGAGCGCATACGCCATCAGGATCATGACCACGGGCGGCCTCTGGGCGATAATCACTATCGGAGTGGTCATCATCCTGGGACAGGCCGGCCAGCTCTCGTTCGGGCATTCGGCCTTCTACGGGATAGGTGCCTACACGGCCGCGTTGCTGGTCATGAAGGTCTCGCTTCCGGCGTTCCCAGCCCTTATCGTTGGAGCACTGGTCCCGGGCGTGATCGCCCTCATCGTGGGCAGGCCGGTGCTCAAGCTTCGTTACTTCTACCTGGCCCTGGCGACGATAGGGCTGGGGCAGATCTTCCTGGTCCTCGTGACTCAGCTCCGTACCATCACCGGGTCGACCACAGGACTGGCTCCGATCCCCACCCTCACCATCTTCGGTTTCAACTTCAACAGCAATCTGCGCCAGTACTACCTCATCTGGGTCGTGGCCGTCATAGTCATCCTGTTCATCGATCGGGCTCTGAAGTACCGCATGGGACGGGCGTTGCGCGGCTTGGCCACCAGCGAGATCGCCTCCTCGACCCTCGGGGTGCGGACCGCCGACTGGAAACTCCTCGCTTTCGTGACCAGTGCGGTCATCTGCGGGTTGGCCGGTGGTCTCTACGCGTTCGTCAGCATGGCCATCACTCCAAGCTCGTTCGCCTTCACGACTGCGATCCTGCCCATCGTCATGATGCTCATCGGAGGCGGGTCGGTATGGGGCGCCGTTATCGGAGCGATCCTGATGACCTGGGTTATCAACGGGTTCACGAGCGTACAGCAGTACAGCGGGGTGGTCTATTCCGTCATCATGATCCTGCTCCTCATCTTCCTCCCCGCAGGGCTTGCCCTCCGGCCTCACCAACGCGCCCGGCTCAAGGCCCTATTCCGCAGAGAGAAGTTGCTGGAGCCCGTAGAGTGCCTCGTGGCCGCCGAGGAGGAGCAGTCCGCCGGACAGTGCGAAACCTCTGTTGCCCCAAACTCAGCAGGTGGCCCTGCCGGCCGTTCGTCCGTCCACGGGGCCCCCGGAACTCCCCTACTCGAGGTCGAGGCTCTGTCCGTCCACTTTGGCGGCCTGAAAGCGGTCGAAGAGGTATCGCTGCAGGTCCGCGAAGGCGAGATCGTGGCCCTCATCGGACCAAACGGAGCAGGCAAGACGACGCTGTTCAACGCCATCAGCCGCCTGCAGAAACTCGCCGGCGGCGAGGTTCGTTTCATGGGTGAGGACGCGACCAAAATGTCCACAGCCGATACGGCCCGTCTGGGGATGGCGCGCACCTTCCAGAGCCTCCGGATCTATGTGAACATGACCGTCCTCGAGAACGTCCTGGTCGGTTGCCACAGACACGAGCGCTCGGGTCTGTGGGCCAGCGGCCTGGGGCTCCCCCATCAGCGCAGAGAAGAAAGACGATCCCGTGAAGGCGCGATGCGGGCCCTGGCTGCAGTGGGGCTGGAGGACAAGGCACATCTACCCGCCGCCAGCCTCCCGTACGGATCGCAGCGCCTGGTCGAGATAGCACGAGCACTGGCGTCCGAGCCTCGGCTTCTCCTGCTGGACGAACCGGCCGCCGGGATGAACGCGTCGGAACGCGCCGATCTGGTCCGGCGGATCCGGCGCATCCGCGATTCGGGAATCACCGTGCTCCTCGTCGAGCACAATATCGAGCTGGTCATGGGCATCTCGGAGCGGGTCTATGTGCTGGACTACGGACGGCGTATCGCCGAAGGGCGGCCGGAGACGGTTCAGAACGATCCCGCGGTCATAGAGGCCTATCTCGGACCCAAGCAGGAGCACGTCCGCGATATTTGCCAGACCCGCGACCTCACCTCGGGCACCTGCCCGGAGCCCGAGCATCTCCTCGTGGTCGAAGATCTCACCACGTCGTATGGCTCCATCGAAGCGCTGCACGGTGTCTCGCTGACCGTTCCAAGGGGGGAGGTCGTAGCGGTGCTCGGCGCGAACGGCGCCGGTAAGAGCACGCTACTCCATACAATCTCCGGCTTGCTTCGGCCCAAGGCCGGTTCAGTCGTCTACCAAGGCAAGGACATCACCCGTCTTGCTCCGGAGAAGATCACCGCCCGGGGGCTGTGCCAAGTGCCCGAAGGCCGCCGGTTGTTCCGCGAACTGTCCGTCCAGGACAACCTGGTGGTCGGCAGTTCCGGGCGGAAGGACTGGAAAGACTCGCTGGGAGACGACATCGCCTACGTCTATGAGCTCTTCCCGCTACTGGGCGAGCGCCGTAAGCAGCCTGCAGGCACGCTATCCGGGGGCGAGCAGCAGATGCTCGCCATCGGACGGGCGCTTATTGGGAAGCCGCGGTTGCTGCTTCTCGATGAGCCTTCCATGGGTCTTGCTCCGCTTATGGTGGAGCGGATCTTCGAGGCGCTGGCCAAACTCAACAAAGAAGGTCTCACGATGCTGATGGTGGAGCAGAGCGCGGAGATGGCACTCGCGCTCGCCCACCGGGGCGTTGTCCTGCAGACGGGCTCGGTGGTCGCGGCCGGTCTGGCGGACGCACTCGGATCGGATGATCGCGTGCGGGCGAGCTACCTGGGCGCGGCCCGGGGCTGACACACACGCTTTCAGGCAAGCAGAACGGGATGGGTTCCAAATGCGGCAATGCAGAAAGAGAGGGAAGAGCAGATGAGGAAGCGTTACCTGTTCATCGGTGTGCTCGTGATCCTGGTGGCGGTCGCCCTGGTGGCGGTCGCGTGCGGCGGGACGAGCACGACCACGACCGCCGCTCCGAGCACCACGGCGGCTCCGAGCACAGAGACAACGGCGGCTCCGAGCACAGAGACCACGGCTGCTCCGAGCACAGAGACAACGGCGGCAACAGGACCGGCCACGGGCGAACCGATCAAGATCGGGTTCTCCAACAGTCTGACCGGCGCGGCCGCCGCACCGGGCGCGTCAGTTGACAATGGCGTCAAGCTGCAGATCGAGTGGGTGAACGCCAACGGCGGCGTCAACGGCCGTCCCCTCCAGCTCGTCGAGTACGACGACAAGTCCGATGTGCCTACGGCGATTGCCAATATCAACAAGTTGATCCAGCAAGACCAGGTCTTCGCGACCATCGGTCCGTTCGCGCAGTTCATGCAGGAACCGGCCCGGCAGATCGCCGAGCAAACCAAGACTCCGATGGTGGGCGACGGACCGGCGACGCTTGATCAGCTCGCCGGGACGCAGTATCAGTGGAGCGTCATGACCGCGGCCGGGCCGCCGCCGCAGGCCGACGCCGTCGACAAGATAATCAAGGCCAACGGGTGGAAGAACGTCCTGGCGCTCGGCGACGTTCTCTCCATCGATCAGGAGACCCTCGACTTGGTCGTCAAAGCCGCCGCGGCCGGCGGCTACACCTTCACCAAGATGCCGGACACCTTCGGGTTGGATCAGCAGGACTTCCAGCCGATCCTGAACAAGATACTGGACCAGTACAACAAGCTGAAGCCCGATGCCCTCATCCTCTATGTCAACCCGCTGGCGTTCCCACCGCTCTACAAAGGTCTGCGCGGCCTGAACGTGACCGTGCCCATCCTGGGTGGTACGGCATGCGCTCACCCGGCCATCTTCGCCATGGGCCCGCAGGCCGTCGATGGTGCGTTCGTCATGGACTCCGGTGGCAACGTCAATCCGCAGGCGCTACCGGACAGCTGGCCCTCCAAGCCCCTGCAACTCGACTTCGCCCAGCGCTACATGGCCAAGTACAACTCGCCCCCAGACTTCTTCGCTGCCGACGGAGCCGACCTCATCAACGTCCTGGTCGCTGCCTTGAAGCAGGCCGGCGGCGCGGACGACAAGGCCAAGTTGCAGCAGGCCCTCATCAACCTCAAGGACCTGCCAACCCTCGAAGGAGTCATGAACTTCGCGCCGGATGCCACCTCGATGGGGATACACGGGAACATGGTCGAGTGGGTCGTGAAGAACGCCCAGTTCCAGTTGGTGAATACCATCAACTAGTCAGCTGACCCCTCCCCGCGATTGTCCCCCGCCCCCAGGGTCCGATCCGCGTACAGCGATGCCGGGGCCGGCGGTTCTGCCGCCGGCCCCGGCGACTCGCCCGCTAGTGCGCGAGCTTCCGCTCCGATGAAAGGAGCCACGATGCAGAGCGAACCGGCAGAGGCCTGAGATGGATTCGTTCGAGAAGCTGAACCGCGCGATAACACTCCGACCCACGCCGGAGATCCCTGTCTACCCGCATATCATCACGTTCGCCGGCCGGTGCGCTGGTGTGACCCAGGCCGAGCTCTTCAGTAGCAACAAGGCGTGGTTGCGGGCGTTGGAGAAGACCTTCGAGCGGATCGGGACCCCCGACGTCGTCTTTCCGATGAACCCCTGGGACGTAGCCTACTCCGAGTCGATGAAGGTCAAACTGCCCGGCAGGGAACTCGGCCCGGACGAGCCTTTCCAGTTCGTCGAAGAGGAGATCATGCAGACCTCCGACTACGACGTCATCATCGACAAAAGCTGGAACGCCTGGAACTTCGAGTTCATGAAGAAGATCCAGTACGAGCCCTGGCACGGCAAGATCGGTAACGCACGGGTGGTCTGGACCTTCATCCGCCTGGGCATGCGCACCGCCAAGAACATCAAGCACTGGCAGAAGCGCGGGCTGCCGGTGATGTTCCATACCGCTGTCGCCCCGCCTTTCGACGTCTTCTCGCTCAGCCGCTCCCTCCGCCCCTTCTACCGCGACCTCTTCGACATGCCCGAAAAGGTCAAGAAGGCCGTGGACGTCGGCACTGAAGCCATGATCAGCCTGGGCATAGCGAACGCGAAGAGAGCCAAGGGCGACCGGGTGGCTATCTTCGCCATGCGCTCGAGCGCTAGCTTCATTTCTCCCAAGATCTTCGACGAGATCTCGTTCCCGTCCATCAAGCGGATGGTGGAGGGCTACCACGCCGCGGGGCTTGTCTCCATCCTCCACTGCGACGGCAACTGGGATCTGATGTTGCCTCGATTCCGGGAGTTGCCCCGCGCCAGTTGCGTGGTGGAACTCGATGGGGCGACAGACATCCGAAAGGTCCGGGAGGTTCTCGCTGATCACATGTGCATCAAGGGAGACGTCCGCGCGCCTATGCTCTCCTTGGGCGAGAGAGAACAGGTGGAGGAATACTGCAGGCAGTTGATCGAGTTCATGGGCCACGATGGCGGTTTCATCCTTGGCTCGGGCTGCGAGGTGCCGATCACGGCCAAGCCGGAAAACGTGGCCGCTCTTATCGGCGCGGCGCGGCGCTAGGAACTTTTCGCAATCAAGACGAGATAGGAGTCACGCGTTGAGAGTGCTAGGCATTTCCTGCGGACGACGGATGAGCAACACCGAGATTATGGTGAAAGAGGCCCTCATGGGGGCCGAAGAGGTGGGAGCCGAGGTCGAGTTCATCCGCCTCCAGGACTTGACCATCAAGCCGTGCACGGGCTGCAATTCCTGCGTCGTGGACCTGATGGAACGCTGCGGCCCCGGCAGGTGCGTCATCAAGAACGACGACCTCGGCTTCATCGACGAAAGGATCATGGAGTGTGACGGTCTCGTGCTCGGCTCCCCTATCTACGAGAAGTCGCCGACCGGACAGCTCAAGAGCCTGAACGACCGCATGGGACCATCGCACGACCAAGGCTTCCGCTTGATCGCCAAGAAGAGGCGGGCCGAAATGGGCATCACCGAGGGAGAGGGCCCAGACGAGCGTTCGTTCAAGCCCCGGGCGGCCTCGCTCATCGCCGTCGGGGGCAGCGAGTGGGACACGCTGGCTCTCCCCATGATGAGCCTCTTCACCCTCTCCATGCAGATCGAGGTGGTGGACAGGATCCTGGTTAACTGGATCGGTCTGCCGAGGGTGATCGCGCTTCGCGGCGACCTCCTCGAACGTGCCCACCGTTCCGGCCGTCATGTGGCCGAGACGCTCAAGAAGCCCCTCGAGGAGGCGGAGTACATCGGGGAACCGGGTCTCTGCCCCATCTGTCACTCCAAGCTGTTCGAGGTCCGGCACGAAGGTGACGTCTACCCGACCATCTGCGGCATCTGCGGGGTGCGCGGAACGCTGAACGTGGCCGACGGGAAGGCCTCCTTCAACGTTGCGCCGGAGGATTGGGCCCACTCCCACGTGCTGCTCTCCGGCAAGTTCAAGCACCTGGACGAGCTGAGGGATATCTCGCTCAAACCCCCGGCCAACATGGATGAGTTACCGGCCAAGGTGAAGAAGTACAAGGACTATTTGACGCCCTCCAGACC
>Ga0214473_10007219_pt1 | contig 13211 bp, 17 predicted proteins | sample RVTome_7_FD_203509 | JGI IMG/M metagenome (GOLD analysis project Ga0214473, IMG submission 203509) | Soil microbial communities from uranium-contaminated site in the Upper Colorado River Basin, Wyoming, United States - RVT98D197 | ecosystem: Environmental > Terrestrial > Soil > Contaminated >...
TATTTGCCGGCGGGACCCTGAGATCATCCAAGCTTGCAGCCCGATTTAACATTCTCAGCTTTCGCAAAGCGGAACGCTGCAGCGTTTCCGGCAGCTTTGAGGATCTTTGTCGTTTGAATGTCTTTTCGGCCTCTTTATCCTGAAAGGACCGTATCATTGATAGCAAAATACCATATTTAACGTTTAACGTCAACCGTTATAAACGTGGCGGTGTAACCCCTTAGTTCCAGGGAGGCAGGGATTAGGGTAAGTATTGACAAGAAGGAAATAAATATTTATTCTTAAATGAAAATATTTTCATTCATCTTTTAACCTCTTATGAATAAAGAACTTTTTAGAGCTTTTTTTAAAGATAGAAAGCTCCGGTTGAGCCATCCGAGATTTCTTATTTATCAGGAACTTTCCGAAACTGAAAACCCTTTGACTCCTCAGGAGCTCTATCAAGGTCTCCTCAAGAAGGAGAGGAAGATCGGGTTAACTTCCATCTACCGGTCTCTTGATCTCTTCGAATCCTTAGGAGTAGTCTTCAAAATCGTGGGCGGACCGAACGTAAAATACAAACTCTGCGAATCGGAGGCCCACCACCATCATATCGTCTGCAAAGCCTGCGGTCGCGTGGTGGAACTAAATTTCTGCTTTATCTCCGATTGGTCAAGGAGAGTGAAGGAGTCTACGGGTTACCAGGTGACGGATCATCAGTTAAATTTCTATGGATTTTGCAAAGAGTGCAGGCCTTTTCAGGCAACGCAAAGAGCATAGGCCGTGCATAGAAAAAGTCAAATAGTCAATTGGTTGGATAGTCTTTTAGTCGACTATTAGACGATACGACTACCGGACTAAGGGACTTTTAGGGAGGGATCGATGTCGCACATCCACTTTCCGGACGGGATTTTGCCCCCATGGCTCTGGATTTCCGGATTTGTAGTAGCAATCCTTGTCTGGGCCATTCTTCTTCGATTCATAAAAAAAGAGGAATTGTCCCGGCGTCTTCCTTTACTTGGAATGATGGCGGCGGTGATGGTCTTGGGCGCCTCGGTGGAGATTGTTCCGATTGCCTATCATGTGAACCTGACGGTCATCTCCGGCATCCTGTTGGGGCCCTCCCTGATCTTCCTGGCAACCTTTGTGGTAAATGTCATTTTAGCTCTTTTCGGCCATGGCGGGATCACAGTGATCGGACTGAATACCCTAACCCTTTCCATAGAAGGAATTCTGGGCTATTTCTTTTTCCGGCTTTTCCACAAGATGGTCAAAAGACTAAGCATCACCACCTTCAGCGCCACATTCCTTGCGCTTCTTTTTTCCACCCTTTCCATGATTGGGGTGGTCAGCCTTGGGACTTCCCATTACGAAGACCTGATTCACCAGGGAGAGGGACACGGGCTCTTTGAATTCAAGCTCTTCAAGGAAAAGGATGATCACCAGGAAATCAACCAGACCCGACCACGGGAGGAAGGGCCTGAGAAAGCCGACAAAACCCGGCCACGGGAGGCGAATCTCAAGCGGTTCATAGCCGTTGTGCTTCCCCTGGGTTTTATCGGATGGATCCTGGAAGGTATCATTACGGCATTAATGGTTAAGTATATCCATCGGCTTCGACCTGACTTACTCGGATTGGAGGGGAAGTCTGCATGATCCAGTTATCGTATTTGGACTATTCAGCCCAGGAAGGAAAGAGCTGGCTTCACCGCCGCGCTCCCAAAGCTAAGGTGATTGGAGTGGTCCTGGTCCTCCTGGCCGTTGTCACGATGAGAAGCCTTCCCATTCTTTTCTTTCTTTATGCATTTCTCGTGGTCCTCTTCTTCCTTTCCCGGGTTCCGGTGAAAATCTTTCCGCTTGCTTTCTATCCGCTTCTTTTTGCTGTTTTCTTCATTCTGATTTCAGGGTTTCAGCTCTATTTCATTCTTCTTATTTTCCTGAAGGTCCTCTGCGGCTCCACATCCGTGGTCCTGCTTCTATCCACAACACCCTATCCCTCCATCTTTCGTGTTCTGGGGAAGGTCCTTCCTTCCCTTTTCGTCACCGCCCTTTTTTTAACTTACCGGTCCATTTTCATTCTTCTTGAAGTATTCGAAGAGACCCAACAGGCCCTCTATCTTCGTGGAGGGCTTCAGTGGAGGCATCCCTGGAGGAGCCTCATCAATATCTCCAATGCTTTTGGACATCTTCTCATCAAAGGGATGGATGCCAGTGAGAAAATGTATGAATCGATGATTCTCCGGGGGTTTGAAAACAAGATCCATTACAGAGGAGATTAGACGATGGAGAATAGAAAAATTGTCGAGGTGGACTGCATCACCCACGTCTACCCCGATATGACCAAAGTGCAGATCTGCGGCCTCGACTTCATTGTGAATCAGGGAGAGAGGGTTTCGATTCTGGGCTCGAATGGATGCGGAAAGACCACCCTTCTCAGACACCTGTTGGGAGTATTGGTGCCTAAAAACGGGAGCGTGAAAGTGTTTGGGCTGGATCCCGGGAAGGAATACTCCAAGATCAGGCAAAGGGTGGGTGTGGTGATGCAGGATGTGGATGAACAGATTCTTGGGCCCACCGTTTATGATGATATCCTTTTTGCTCCCCTGAACTATGGCGTGAAGAGAGAGAAGGCAGAGACCCTTGCCAAAATAGTTATAGAGCGATTGAACATACAGTCTATCCAGGGGAAAATCGTCCATTACCTTTCGGGGGGTGAAAAAAAGAAAGTTGCCCTGGCCGGGGCTTTGGTGATGGAACCGGAGCTTCTGATATTGGATGAGCCTTTCACGGGGTTGGATCCTGTTTCCAGAAGAGAACTCATCCAGACCCTGAATGAGTTGAACAGGGAGAAGGGGATCACTCTCATCATGACCCTTCATGAGGTCGATCTGGTCCCCGAGGTGAGTGATGTCCTTTACTTGATGCACGGCCACGGTGATCTCAGCGAGAGAGGAAAACCCGAGGAGATTTTCGGCAAAATTAGAGATTTGAAAGATTTCAACCTGGAAGAACCTACGCTGACGCAGCTGTTCAAAGGGTTGAGGCAAGAAGGAATCGATTTTGGAATTCCTCTACGGATTGGCGAAGCCATCGAAGCAATCAAGAAACATTGGAAAGAGAAGAAGGAATAATGGAACAATAAAAGAAGAAATATTGGAATGATGGAATACTGGAATAATGGAAAGATGGGAAAAGAAAAAGACCGAAGGAATAATGGAACAACGGAAAAAAGATTGGAATACTATGGATTATTGGAAGCCCGAAGTCATGGGATGAAAGATAGAAAATTCTTTTACGTTTTTGAACCCAACATTCCAATATTCCAACTTTCCATCATTCCGGTTTTGTTTACCCAGTATTCCAGTATTCCATCATTCCAATATTCCAAGGGCTTAGTCCAATATCCCATGGGTTTGAAATGAGGCTTGGCACTCTTAGACTCGATTGTTCACTTTTCTTGGCTCCCATGGCCGGGATCACCGATTATCCTTTTCGGAGAATCATGCGTAAATTTGGCTGCGGGCTGGCCTTCACAGAGATGATGAGTGCAGAAGGTCTGGTGCGAAAAGAAGGATCGTTCCTGGAAATCGGAAAGGATGAGCATCCGATCTCAGTCCAGATTTTCGGTTCTTGTCCTGAAGTTGTCCCTGAAGCTGCGGGAATGGCTGAGGCCATGGGGGCGGATGGTGTTGACATCAACATGGGGTGTCCGGCAGAGCAGGTGGTAAAGACCGGTGCGGGAGCTGACCTGATGCGAAGCCCTGAGAAGGTAAAGAAGATTCTCACGGAAGTAAGGAAGCGGCTAAAGGGGACCCTGACAGTAAAAATTCGTTCCGGGTGGGATAAAGAACAGATCAATGCGGTTCAAATCTCTGAAATCGCCGGGGACTGTGGTGTGGATGCCATCTTCGTCCATCCCCGGACGAAAGCCCAGGGGTTCGGGGGACGGGCGGACTGGAACATCATTCGAGAAGTCAAACAAGCAGTCCGTATCCCGGTCATTGGAAACGGCGATGTGACCACCTCTCTCCTGATAGAGAAAATGTTGAAGGAGACCGGATGCGATGGAGTGATGATCGGCAGAGGGGCTTTGGGAAATCCGTGGATTTTTCGGCATGGGAATGGGAATGCTCCTGAAGCGAGATCGGCCTTTGGTATTTCTCTGGAGGAGAGATGGGAAGTCATCTCCGATCACTTTTCCCTGCTTCAGGCCAATTATGGGAATAGGGGAGCCATGAAAGAGATCCGGAGACATGTCGCCTGGTATGTGAAGGGGCTTCCCCACAGCGCATCCTTTCGTTCCGCCTTGTCAGGGATGAAGGACAAGGAGGGTCTGTTTGGAGCAATAAGATCCTACTTTGATCATTTGGAAGCTTATGCCCATCGTGCAGGTCAATGATAAACAGATCAGCTATTGGACGGGAAGAAGCGGTTTCTCAAAAGAGAGAGAGACCGTTGTGTTCGTCCATGGAGCAGGAGGGGGACAGTTTATATGGAGTTCTCAAAAAGCCTTCTTTGAAAGAAGGTACAATACAATGATTTTTGACCTTCCCGGCCACGGAGAGTCAGGACGGAACGGGGAAGAAGATGTTGCGAGATATGCCGAGCACGTCCATCTCTTCCTGAAGTCTCTTGGCCTGAAAGGGGTCTTTCTTGTGGGCCATTCGATGGGTGGCGCCATCATTCAGCTCATGGCTTTAGATTTTCCAGAAGAGATCAAAGGAATCATTCTCGTGGGAACCGGTGCGAAATTGAAAGTCCTCACTGCAATTCTCAATGGCATTAAGAATAGTTTTGAAGAGACGGTCCGAAAAATCACCCGCTTTGCTTATTCAAGAAAGACTCCTCCGGACTTGATTGAGAAAGGGATCTCGGATTTGCTGCGATGCAAGCCTGAGGTCCTGTATGATGATTTTCTAGCTTGTGACCGTTTTGATATCACGTCCAAAGTGGGAAACATCGATCTCCCGACGCTGATCCTCTGCGGAGAGGAAGATGAGCTGACGCCGGTAAAATACTCGGAGTTCCTGCATGAAAAAATAGGAGGCTCAAGGTTGGAGATCTTTCCCAATGCCGGTCACATGGTCATGATCGAATCTCCTGATGCTTTTAATGAGAAGATCCATCAATTTATTTCAGATGGCAGAATGTAGAGTGGAGTCTTGATGAAACAGTGGCTCACGGTTACCCTTCATATCCCGAAGGAATCCGAAGATGCTGTCACGAATTTCCTGATTGAACGCGGAATGGCCGGCGTTGAAGAGCTCGAAGAGAATCTTAAATGGAAAGGATTGAAGGCCTATCTTCTGAAAGATGGAAGCGAGAAGAGAATCCTACAAAGCCTGGATCGATATTTGAGATCTCTTCGAACGATCTATCCTGAGATTTCTCATTCTCAGGTCAAGGTGGCCCCGCTTCATGAAGAGGATTGGTCTGGTTACTGGAAGAGATTCTTTCGGCCTGTGCCGGTATCATCCAGATTTATCGTACTTCCTCCTTGGTATTCCGGACGTTTGAAGAAAGGAAAAATCCCAATCCAGATCAACCCCGGAATGGCCTTTGGCACAGGAACCCATGCAACCACCCAGCTCTGTATGAAGGCAATGGAGCAACACATCAGAGAGAAAAGGACTTCAGTCCTTGATGTAGGAACAGGTTCCGGGATTCTTGCCATTGCGGCCTCAAAATTAGGGGCCCGGGAAGTTTATGCCATCGATATGGACGGAACGGCCCTGGAGAATGCAAAGGAGAATATCCTCCGTAACGATGCGTTAGATAGGATCAAGATAAGAAAGGGAAGCATTGGGGCAATTCGAAAGAAATTCGATGTCATCGTTGCAAACATTGATCTTAAGAATTTGAGGAGGATGAAAAGACCCTTGATTCGCCATCTCCATGATCGGGGCCTTCTCATTCTTTCCGGGATACTGGAACAAGAGATGGAGAGACTCCGTGAACAGTACCTGGAGACAGGTGTTTTTCAATGGGTAAAAGGAACCCGGCAGGAGGAATGGGCCTGCCTTACCCTCAAGAAGAAATAGAAAATATAGTCGTATGGTCGGGTAGTCTTTTTGTCGCATAGTCAAGGACTACAAGACCAACAGACTAAAAGACTACGAGACAAATTAATGCCCCGATTCTATGCGCCTCAACCCCGGATCGTCGATGGAATCTTGACGATCGAGGGAGAAGAGGCCAAGCATATCCGGAAAGTTCTTCGCCTTAGACCCGGCGACGATGTCCTTATCTTTGATGGTTCATCGAAGGAGTACGAAGGAACGATCATTAAAGAAAAGGCTTCTTCCGTACTGATCAGGATACGAGAAATCCATCCCTCGCAGAATGAATCTCCCATACGGATTACACTGGCCCAAAGCCTGCTGAAGGGCGAGAAGATGGACTACCTCATCCAGAAGTCTACGGAATTAGGAGTGAAAGGCATTGTCCCGTTTTTCTCATCCCGGTCCGTTCCGCTCCTCATGGAGAAATCGAGGAGTACAGCCCGCCATCGCCGGTGGGAAAAGATCGCTATTGAAGCCTCCAAACAATGCGGAAGAGGTGTTCTTCCACAAATTATGCCTCTTATGACCTATTCGGAAATGTTAAAAAATGTCCCTCCTAACTCCGTTCGCCTTCTCTTTTGGGAACGAGAGGGGGAACATCTGAAAGAGGTCCTGGAGCAGTCCGATAGAAACACGGAGATTTTTTTTATCGTAGGACCGGAAGGTGGGTTGAGTCAGGAAGAGGTTGACGCCGGAAAACGGGAGGATTTTATTCCGGTCAACTTAGGGAGGAGAATTCTGCGGTCGGAAACAGCAGCGGTCTGTCTTCTTGGTATCCTTCAGTATGAATTGGGAGATATGGGATGATTAGTGTCTGCCCATAAATGGCCTTTTTCGTCATGCCGGACTTGCTCCGGCATCCAGAAAGTCCTAAAAAGCTGGATTCCGGCTTTCGCCGGAATGACGATTTTGATGTTGTGAAGGGGTTAACTAGGCTGCTTTCTTCTCTTGGTTATTCACGAACTCCTTATATGTTTTGCACTCGTGAACTTCTTTACACTTCCTGCGACAAACCTCAATGTGGATCTTAGGACTTCCCTTTCTTTTATCGCATACGAGGTAACTCATTATTTACTCCTTTCAATCTAACTGACACCTATATATGAAGTCTCGCCAATTCTAAAACACAAAATATGGGATGTCAAGAAAAAAATGATTGAAATTGTTGAAAATAAATCCTTAATTATCAATGGGTTAGATTCATAAGAAAATGTAATACGCTAATTTACAAAATGATATCCTTTGAATTTAAAAGAAATCATGAGGGAGTCAAAATCCACCGGATCCTGGTTCGAATTCAATAAATCAGAGCATTTAGGGTTTAGTGGGGGTGGAGGAGGAGGGTTTTTCTTCGATGGCTATGCCGAGCCTTTCAACCCCTGCATTTTTTGTCACATCCAGAACTTGAACCACTCGATCAAAAACCACACCTTTGTCTGCTCGAACGATCACGGGCCGCATCTTATCAAAAGCAATCAGGGATTGGAGTTCGGCCTTCAGAGCTCTGAGGGTCTTGGGCTTGTTGTTAAGAAAGACTTCACTCTTGCTGTTGATGGCAATGGTGATTGCCTGTTTCTGGTCTAAGGGGGCTTTGACATCCGCTTTTGGAAGTTTGATCTCGATCTTGGACTCCCGAGTAGGGTTGAAGGTATAGACCAGGCTGAAAGAGATAAAGAAGAAGATGAAGATATTGAGAATGATGTCGGTGAGGGCAATCGACTCCAATCTGGCATAGGATTCACGATGGATTTTAACCTTCATCGCTCCCCTCCATGTTTTCCCTCTGTAATGATATCAAGAAGTTCATTGCCATAATAAGTCATCTCCTGCGTGTGGCTCCTAATTTTTCCAATGAAGAGATGGTACATGACAAAACACGGTATCGCTACGATGAGGCCCGCTGCTGTTGTGATCATTGCCTCATAGATTCCACCGGCCAGGGCGCTCACAGTAATATTGGCGCCCAACTGTTCCCAGTTCATGAATGCCTTGATGAGCCCGGTAATCGTTCCCAGAAACCCCATCATAGGTTCGATTCCAACAATAATCAACAAGGCTCCCAGGTATCTTTCCAGGTATTGAACCTGTTCATCTCCCTCCCGTTCCATCATGGATTCAAGTTCATTGCGGTTCAGGGTTCGGTTAAGAATCGCCAGTTTGAAGACATCGGCAATGGGATGCCTCACGTGATCGCATCGCTCCAATGCCTTTTGAAAATGTCCCCTTTCCAAAAAGAGAAAAACCTCTTGGGAAAACTTTGAGAAATTGAGCCGGATTCTCCATAAGACCCACAGTCTCTCGAGAATGATTGCCAGGGCAACGATCGATCCCAGGATAATCGGGACCATAATCGGACCTCCCTTGATAATCAGGGAAAAGAACATTTCCTACCTCCCTCGGTTTAAAAAAACAGGGCAATCGAAATTGCCCTTGTGCGTGTACGAAGTGCCGGGTCGTGGAATCGAACCACGGACACGAGGATTTTCAGTCCAACCAGCCCGAATTGTGCCCGCCCGAAAATTCTTTGAATATTTAGTATTTACAAGCTCTTTCAATACGTTCCGAATCCTACCTCACTTGGTGTTAGTTGTCAATAATCGGCCTCAATTTTCTTGCCATGGGCACAGTCTGGGCACAGTCAAAATTCCCCGTTTCTTCAGGCTTCTTCAATTTGGAGATACTCGTATTCGTAGAGAAGCGCATTCTTTCAATTGCTTCTTGGAGTTGGTCTTTGAGGTCCTCGGGATCAAGCATAACCGTCAATATCACCCTTAATAAGGGTTTGTTACGCTTCGCCCTCATTTCCATTGAACCCATCGCCGGTAGACATCCGGGTTGTAAAAATCAACGGCCCTCTCAACTTCGCGTTTTCCTTCGGTTTGAACTATCCGGAATTTCCGGATAGTTGACTCAGGAGCAAGTTCGCCTTCCTCGTAAATATTCTGTACGTGTTCGTTAATGGTGCGTACATCTTTCTGGAAAAGTTCCGCAAGTAGTCTTTGAGAAAGCCAGACGGTATTTTCATCCAGCCTCACCTCGATTCGGTTCCGGCCATCTTCAGTTTGGTAGAATAGAATCTCCGAAGAGGTTGTCCTTTTTTCCGGAAGATCGTCAGTCATTTCTCTTCCCGCCTTTCCCTCCTGCCAGATCAAAAAGAGTCCCCGACGTGTTTCTGGGGCGTTGCTCAAAATCATTAGAGAACTTCATGATGAAAGCACGGTAGCCCCAGGCACCGAAATTGCGACACTGCAAGCCCGACCCGAAAATCTCTTTTTTTTCATACTCATTTTTGAACGATTCTCCCGTTCAATTCAAACCGTTGGTTTGGTCCGACCCTAACCAGAAATCGCTTAGTTCGGCCCGCCCTGTCATTCTATTGTAGCCGTATGAAGAAAGGAAGTAATAAGTGTTAATTTTCAACTACGTCCCACCCTCTTTTTCCCTGTCCCGCCTTTGAGAATAAGAACCTTCCCGAGAAAAGGGTGCCTGGTTATGTCTCCCGCCATTTCTCCCAAGCGGACAACCTTCTCCAGGGGAGCAATCTGGTACCCGGTTTGGATCGAGCAGTGCTGTAAATATTCGCGACTGAGGTTCATACAGTTCTTTCTGTCGCATCAGTTCCTTTGGAAGGATCAGATTCCACCGCACTGCAAGCACGCCGCCACGTCGATTCCGTTCGAGGTAGTGGGGGGAGCGCGGGCGGTGCTGCTCCATATGGTTCAGGAACTCCTCGGGAACATGAAAACTCTGGCGGAAGCGTTCAAGAAACCATCCCGTGGCCGCCCACAGATTCGCGATGTCGTAACGTTGAAGGATTTCATCGAGAAGAGTAAGGTCGAGAACGGCAAAACCACTTGCCGAGGTCACCAGTTCTTCCAGTCCCCCTGCCAATCCTGGTCTGCGGAATCCCTCGACCAGCGTGCGCTCGGGGCCGGTCGTTAGAAGCAATTTGCTTTGTCGCTCGATTCTTAGCGTGCCCAAATGACCGCCTGATTTCGTCCGCATGGGAGCTGGGTGCCCAAGGAAACGCACGGTAGATCCATCGAGCAAAACCGGCCTCCGTCGCCCCTCTGCATATAATGTGCACTCGTTCCAAACCGAGTGAGCCACACCCTGAAGTTCAAGGGCGCTATGATGCGAAAAGACACCTTCAGGCCTGAACGCCGCCGCCACGAGGAAAGGATCAGGCCGAAATTCCCCCGCCTTCCCACCCGGCGGAACAACTGCGTATACACGTCGATTCACAAGTTTCAGCCGCCCGGTTTCCAGGTGGTATTTCAGTCTCTCCACAGTCCCCGGGCGACCGCCGGGAGGCGCAAGAGCCTTGTTCGCTTCATCAAGCGAAAAAACAGGGTGGGTTGCGAAAAATTCCAACGTTTTCATTTTACGTTCTGTGCTGTAATGGGGAAAAATTTCCCCTCTGTCGCCATGAAACGTCAACCAGTGTCTGGGAGCAATCCAACTTGACACTTAGTGTTTATACAGGGGAAATTATACCCGTTTTGGACACAAAATGTCAACCCTGGTTCTTGATTCCGTACCAATCTGGTTGCAGAACTACCTTATTCCCGGTCGGTTTGACAATGCGAAGGATAAGAGCTTCAAGCTCTTTCAGATGGGTATCACCAATGGTCAGGTAGACACTGAATCGGTCCCATAAGTTCTGGTGTCGGTCTCTAAGATGGCGTCCCAGACGGGAACGAAGGTTACTGGCCAGGCCCACATAGCGGAGTTTCCCTCGCCGATAAAGGGCATAGACTCCGTGTCTCCGTCGAACGTACTGACGGATGATGTCTTGGTATTTCCCAAAGCCTCCCGTGAAATGTTCTCAAGTTGCTGACATACCAGCGGCGTGCGTTTGGCCATCATATGCTCCCGCTGTCAAATGTTTATTATGTATGGGGTTCACTGGACCTGGCAACGATTCCTTTTCCTTAAATCTCACTGATCTCATAAAAGGGCATTTCCCAGGGCAAAAAAGCCCCTCTAAGCCCCTTTTTTGTACCCATTTTGTGATTCTCCCGTCAATTCAAACTGTTGGTTTGGTCCGACCCTAACCAGAAGAATCTTAGGTTCACTAAGCGTGCCCCTGCCTGTCTCTAAAAATTCTAGTCAGCCCAATCTTAACCCCCAAATTGGAATTCTAAGGCCAATCCATCCTTCTATTCTTCAAACTTGGCCAACAAAATCCATAGCTTCACTTAGTCCGACCCCGAAGGGGACTTGAGGGGTCTGAATTTGTTCCATCAGAGAGGAATGCTTTTCGGCAGCCACTGAACAAACCGGTTTGATGAACTTCCTGGTCGCCCCTTCTTACCGACTCTTTTCCATTCTCTTTACAAAGGAAGTATTCACTGAGCACGTTCTGCACGAACGTCCCGAACGACCCCTACCGCTAAGTTTCTTCCCTTCGCAGAGCCCCTAAGGGCTTTTATTTTCTGTGTCGAACTATTGGCGCAGGAATTACGAATGCTTAACCACAATTGTACGCGGTAATTCCAATGGACTTATAATAAGTTCATTGGCAATCCTTTTAGCATGCGAATTAATAGAGTATGGCACTTCAACGTGGAGTGATTGGCCTTTATGTCGCGAATAGAGTTTCCTTATTTCTAGTGCATTGTCATAGCTAAGTACCCAAGTATATGGAAACTCCTGCAAGAATGCAGCGAGCACCTCATGCTGGGATTTTGCAAAAAAGGTCCGATAGAGATCCTTTGCCTTATGATAGAACGGCGGATCGAAATAGAACAGAAACTTGCCCTTGGGATATTTTTTAAGAGAATGAGAAACGGTCCTCTGCCAATCATATGGGAAAACATCGACCTGGTCCTGAAATACGGATATGTATTCAATTTTTGATATAATTGCTGACCTGTTAAATCGACAGTCAACTTTGTATTGCGATTCTTGTTTGGAACCACCGATGGGGCCAGCGGATGGTGCAATAATTCCAGAAAAAGATGTCCGATTGAGAAAGAGACAAGCTTTAGCCAACTCATTTTTATTAGACAATTTTGGATTTTTAGAGACCTCCTTATACTTATAAAATGTTTTCAAATCTATATGCACGTGTCTCACAAAATCGATAAGCATGTCCGGTTCAGAGAACACTGCTGACCAAAATGAATATAATAGTGAATCAAAGTCGGAAATAATCGCTTTTTCTACTATGCCTCTTGTAAGGAGTGACAAGAATACACTTCCGCCTCCAACAAATGGCTCTACAATAATATCGGGTGATAGGCAATTATGCGTGAGAATTCCTTCAAAATATGGGATGAGCTTCTGTTTTGAGCCCGGATATCGAAGTGGGCTAATGTCTCTATCAAAATTCATATTTAGGCCTAAATCGCCCCCTCTAACTCAAGCGGGATGGCAAAAGCAATACCATTTCTTTTGAAGAATTCTAGTGCTTCTTGCAATTGATTAAGGATCTTCACCCTTATGCTTTCTGCCATTGCTCTTTTGTTGAGCCGTGCAGATATTACACCTTCAACAGAGATAACATCTCTAAAAATATCAGGCCGGCTAACCAAACCGGAAATATCCCTACGGTCGTCCTGTATAGCATCAACATACGTCAAAAGCCCTGAAAAAGGAAAATCTGCCAGCCTAACTGAAGGAATGCCATTTTTGCGCAATATGTTGCGAACCTGGGGGTCATGGAAAAGGACGGACATTGCTGATAGTCCAAGATGGCGGTAAAGATATTCTCGGTCGGGTGCGTCTTTGATTTTCGATATAGTTTTATCAATAAATCCTGTAAGCATCATAGCACCTTGTGCGCCATGTGTGCCATGGTCAACGAAAGCAGCCTGGAGCGATGTATGAAAATGTGAAGAAAGAGACTCGCGAGCAAAACCATCATATGCCCAAGGAGTCCTTGGATGCGTCGTAACATGACTAAACAAATGATCAAGAATCTTAGCACTTTTTGCATGCTTACTTTCCCAAATAAATTGTCGGTCGCGCATTGCGCACGCCTCAGTAAATGGTTTGTCTTCTTGGCAATCATAAGCTTCGCCAATGATGCTGCCATGCAACGAAGCAGGATAACCAATATCGTGGTAGAGGGAAGTAATCGCCCATGTAAATTCAATATTTATATCGTGGCCGTAAACAGTTGATGCATTTTGGAAGTCAGTGTAAAATTTATCGATTATTTCA
>Ga0214473_10007220_pt1 | contig 13209 bp, 9 predicted proteins | sample RVTome_7_FD_203509 | JGI IMG/M metagenome (GOLD analysis project Ga0214473, IMG submission 203509) | Soil microbial communities from uranium-contaminated site in the Upper Colorado River Basin, Wyoming, United States - RVT98D197 | ecosystem: Environmental > Terrestrial > Soil > Contaminated >...
TCAAGCGTGCGTTCTTCGAAGACACCCTTCATCAGGTCGCCCGCGTCGAGAACACCGACATCAAGATCGCGGTCGCGCCGCCGGCACGCAGCGTTTGGGGAAAGGATGCGGTCGCGAATCTCGTTCGCCGTCACCCGGACGAGCGTGCCTTCGCAACACTCGCCTCGCGCTGTGAGGTTGTCGGGCAAGCGGTCGCGCCGATCCACGAGCGCTCAGCCGAAAATCTCGAATTCGCCCTGACGGCCGGATATAGGAACATCGTACTCATGAGCGGCTATGTCCCGACTGTGCGCATCGAACAGGTGGCCGACGCCCTCCAATATCTCTCGCAGCACCCGATCATTCTCGGCCCCACGATCGAAGGCGGTTGCTACCTCGTCGGACTGCGGTCCGACTGCCCGGAAGCGGCGTCGTTGATCTCCATTGGAACCGACTCGTCGTACAAGGATTCGACCGAGGCGCTCGCCAGAGAGGGGCTAACGTGGCAGGAAATCGACCTGTCGTATGATGTCAGCCATCAGGAGGATATCGAGTTTATTGTCCGCGAGATCAACCACGCGCGGTTCACAGGCGATGAGGAAATCGGTCTTTGCACCGAGTCCATTCTCTCAGAGTTCATGAATGAATCTGAGAAAAAGACGCAGGCCGCCTCAAACGGCCGCAAACGAACAGCCAACGGTGAGTGAACTTCAAGGGGCCAAGGCCCCTTTTTGTTTTCGTATGGAGAGGACGGATTGAGGATGCCAACGTACTGGGAAGACTTGAACTGGGCGGAGTTTCAGGAACGTGTCCCGTCGCAGTGGCGCGCTGCGATCATCCCCATCGGCACCGTCGAGGCGCACGGTGTCGGGCCTTTGGGAACAGACAACTTCATCCCGATTGATCTGGTGAACTGCATTGCTGAGGACCTCGGTGCGCTGGTCTGCCCCCCCATCCACTACGGGCAGGTGCGGGGACTGGCGGGGTATCCCGGTTCGATCGCGGTGGACGAGCGCGCCCTCGGGGACTACTGCACACAGGTCTTCAAGAGCATTGCCGCTTGGGGATTGGACACGATCATTGTGATTAACGGCCACGGCGGAAACACCAGCACGTTGAAGAACGCCGCGTGGGAGGCGCATCATGCCACGGGTGTCAAGATCCTCGTCGTTGACTGGTGGGTGCTCGCCTACTCCGTGTGCGAGGAAGTCTTTGGTCAGACCGGCGGCCATGCCGGTACCGACGAGAATGCCTACACCATGGCGATCCGCCCCGACACGATTCACGCCGATTGGTACAAGGACGACATGACCTTCACCTTCGAGAACGGTGTCACGGCCTACCCGATCCCGGGGCCCGTAATCACCTACAAGAAGGGAGAGGGCGCCCCGGTTTTTGATCTCGAGAAGTCAAAACGCTACCGCGAAGGCGCCATCGCCAAGGTCCGCGACTATTGCAAGATGGTCTTGTCGAAGTGGGAAATGATGGGGCTGTGATTCGAACGGCGCCAGGCAGGGACGCCTGGCATTCACGTTCGCGGTTCTCTTTATATCCGATACCCGAATGTCGCGAAGACGCGACGTGTCTTGTACTCGGCGTTGTATGTCCCCGGATCGTCGTTGCGCAATTCGTAGCCGCCGTGGACGTAAGCGAGATCGAGGGTCATGACGCGGTCGATCAGGAACCCGAGGCCCGCCGTGATGTACTGCCTCTGCTTTTCGACGTACTTTTTATCGACGGGGAGTGGATCGCGGAAGAAACCGGCACGGAGCGTTAGTCCTTGCTCAGGCAGAAGATACTCTCCACCCAGTTGGATGCTCAGAACATCGGTCAACTCATCCTGAATGAACCGGAGAGCCGCGTTTTCCGCCGCGTCGAAGTCCGGGCTGTCGTAATCGAAATCCATCTGCGTCCAATCCGTATACCGGAAGTCGGCGGCGATGTTGGCGCGTGAGAAGGAGCCAGCCATTCCGAAGCCGAACACGAATGGGCGCGTCACAGAGTAAGTAGCGAATCCCTCTTCGACATCGTACCAGACGAAGTTTGAGGTCAAGGTGTCGATCGTAGTCTCCAGAGTAGACACCTCGTCCGCACTCAGAAACGTTGGTGTCTCGATTGTCAGTCCCGCAGAAACACTGGGAGAGACATTGAACGACACGCCGGCCAAGGCGGAAACTCCCACATAGTCGAGTTCAATCAGTTGGTCTTCAGTGGTCACCAAATTGAACTCGGTTGCGTTACGGCTATCCCAACGATACTCATCCTTACCCGTGAGAAGGTGCAGTGCTCCTCCAACGGACAGACGCGGTGAAATGTCAACGGCGCCGCCAGCCGACCATTTCCAAAGTCCGCCAGTCTCGATTTCGCGCCCGCGGAATGCACCGTCATCGCCGCCAACATCATCGAATGTCACACCAAACGCACGGTCGTAGGAGTTGATGCGGTGTAGGCCGAAGGCAAAGACCAAAGATCCACGATATGTGGGGACCGGCACAGCCAGCGACAGCGCATTGATGCGTGTCTTTGAAAGATCGCTGCCATCAGAAAGTGCCTCGCTGCCGCCAATATCCAGTCGTGTTTCGTTGGTGAGGCGCAGATGCGAAAATCCCGCGCGCAATTCAATACGCTTCACACTGGCGAGATTGGCGGGATTGTAGATCAACGCCGAGCCGTCGTGGCCCAGCGCGAGCCCGGTATTGCCCATTCCAATCGCACGCGCATCGACTCCGAAGAAGTCCGACCAGAGCACTTCCTGGCCGAGCGCCTGGGTGTCAAAGACTTGGGCGAAAGTCGGCGTGCTTATCGTGACGACCGCCAGCACGGAGATCGCCAGTCCCCACGTGCCTTTGCGAAATTTGCCACTCATCTGCATGAACTCCCCTGTGTTGTCCGACCGTGCGATTACGGCTTCGTTCCGCCGCGGCGCGTGGCTTTCGTGGAACTTGGATTCTTCTCGGTGCTGTCCGGTGTCTGAGTCGAATCGGCATTGCCCGACATTCGGACACGTGTCTTCCCTTGCTGATCGCCACCCGCGCCGGTCGACCCACCGGTTGCGGGCTTTCCGCCCGGCAGTGTCGCTCCGGGCGCAACGTAGCCGCTGCCCGATACTCCACCCGTATTGATCGCGGGCGCCCCGGTCACATACGGTGGAATGAGACCCCCGCGTCGCTGGGCTTTCGCGCCTTCCACAACAACTTCTTCGTCTCCCGTGTCGCCGTACCAATGACGGTCCCACCACCATGGGTACGCGTAGTAGTATCCCCAGCGCGGGTACTCGAAATAGTAGTCGGGGTAATCCCCGTAGAAGTAGCCATAGGGAAACTCGGCGTAATCGGCGTGGCACTCGATGCAATTCTGTCGGTAATACTCCTGCGGATGGGAGTCGCTGGACTGGTCTTGCGGCCCCTCTTGTGAGGTCACCGGATGCTTGAGAATCGTGTAGCACCCGACTACGGCAAAGCTCAGAGCCAGCACGATGATCGGCGCCCAATGAAATCTTTTCTTGGAGTGTGTCTCTGTCGCGTTGTTCATGTGGTCAGCCCGTGTTGTCAAAACCCCACTAACACGTTGAGGTTCCAGTCATTCGTACACATGATAAGGCCTTCCCGACGCAACCGAGCCACCAATCGTGGCGACTCCGCGCCGATTCTCTCTATCCCCATGCCCGATAACCGAATGCAATTGACGCCAAGCGGGACAGCCGGGCAAGTCGCCCGGCCGTCGTTCGAGGTACGCGACAGTCCTTAGAATGACTCTACATAGATCAGGCGCAGTTCGCGGCCGATGGATGATGTGTGTCGCCGGTTGCTGGTGATGTCCTTGAGGTTGAATTCCATCTGGATGCGATCCAACATCACCCAGCGCGCTCCGGCGTTCAGGTACCCGTAGCCGGCGCCCTGTGCATACGGCTTGCGGTCGTCATTGAGCGCCATGTCGTACTCGGCGACAAGACCGAGGTTGTTGTCGAATCGCACATCGGTGCCAAAGAAGAAGTTGATGTCCTCGTCCTTGTCGTCGACTTCGCGGGAGAAATTCACGCCCGCGTGCACCGCAGATGTGAAGCCGGCGCCGCGATAGGCCTTGGACGCGACCGCATAGAACCCCTTCGATTTCACCTGGTAACGATCGAGAGAGTCGATCCAACGGCCAAAGCCGACATCCTCGTAGCCAATGGCCACACCCGGAAGTGTGATCGTTTCACCGATGATCTGGAACTTCGTGGTGAACTGCAGACGCGGATTCCAATCCGGGGCGTTGGACGCGATGATGTCCGTGCCGCCATACCCAATCCCGACTGTCCAAGCATTCGCCAGCCCGATCTGCAAAATCCCCAGCATTCCACCATCGGGGAATGCCCGCAACTCGGTGTCGAATGTGCCTCGTCTCAGCGTGCCGGCTGTTGGGTTGTCGATCAAACGGCGCGGCACTTGAAATCCCTCAGTGCCGGTTGACGGTGGGTCATCACGGCGGCTACGCCGCGCACTCTGCGCAAAGGCATCATTGGCCACCATGGCCAGAATGGCCAAGCACACCAGCCCCCTCAGGGGCCATCCCAGTTTTCGCATATTGCTCCCCTCTCGGATTACAACTCCCTGCCACGATTAAGATTCGGGGAGTGGACGAGAGTGTCAACAACAATTTGAAGGAATCCTCCTAACCGTTTTGTTTCCAATGTGATATGTGGTCTGAAAGCACCTTCCGAAAAGTGTGCCGGATGAGGGGGAAGACCGGCTTATCCACACGCTTGGACTTCCAGCATCCTTTGATCTCTTTCACCGCCACGACCCCGCGAAGCGACGAAGACACGAACACTTCATCGGCTTCCGCAAGCATCTTCCAAGAGATGCGCGCTTCGCGATGCGGGATCCCGAGCGATCGCGCTATTTCCAATACGATTCCGCGCGTAACCCCTGCCAGCGTTCCCTGATCGAGAGCCGGTGTTGCGAGACGGTTGTTCTTGAGCAGAAATATTGACGAGGCCGCGCAATCGGCGATGCGGTCGGAGGAATTCAAAATGATCGCCTCGTCACATCCCTCGCGACGGGCGCTGATTCCGGCGAAGATGTAGGGGAAATAGGCGAGTGTCTTGACCCCGGTTCCCGGATACGTCGGCTCAAGACGCCAGGGCGCGACCCACAGCCGGAGGGGGCGATTGGGATATCGCGGCATCGGGCGGATCCGGACAATCCGCGATTGCCGACGGCCGGATGGCGCAGCCCCGCGTGTCCAATAACAGTTCGCCACTCCTTCGCGCCTTCCGGCTCTGGACATCGCCCGAACTACGTCCTTGCGCCAGCGTTTAATCTCGGCATCAGGATTGTCACTCAGCGCCAGCAGCGGCGCCGTACGGCACATGCGGGCCAGGTGCCTGTCAAGAAACAGCGGGCAGCCATCTGAAATTCGAAGGGTCTCGAACAGCCCCCATCCGTAACGCACCGCCCAGTCATCGACAGGAACCATCGCCGAACGTGGCGAGATGAACCGACCATTGAGGAGCGTGATCTCAGGCATGGGATTGTGCCCTCTCGCTCTCGTTGGAGCGCGTGTTTATGGTCAATGGAGAGGAGAGCGCCTCGAGCAAGGGTGCGATCTTGACAAGCGACTCATAGTACTCGTCCTCGGGGTCGGAATCGGCGACGATCCCACCCCCGCCGTGGACACGGACAACATCTCCGATTTGCACACAGGTTCGAATCCCCACGGCGAAGTCGGCGTTGCCATCGGCGTCGATCCAGCCGATCGCCCCGCAGTACGGCCCGCGCCGCACCGGCTCGAGCTTGGCCAGAATCTCCACGGCGCGACGCTTCGGAGCGCCGCTGATCGACCCGGCGGGCAAGAGCGCCTTCATCACGTCGGCCCATGTCCGTTCCGACGCGATCTGCGCAGTGACCGTCGATTCCAAATGCCACACCGATGGTGTCGGTCGGATCCGTGCCAGCGCATCTGTCCTCACAGTCCCGATATCGGCCACTCGACCCAGATCATTGCGCACAAGATCGGTGATCATGAGGAGTTCGGCGCGGTCCTTCGCGCTTGAGAGAAGCCGGCGTCGACGCAAACGGTCATCAAGTGCATTCGTTCCCCGTGCGATTGTGCCCTTGATTGGCCGGGAATCTACTATGCCGGCGCGCGCGCGCCAAAACCGCTCCGGCGAGACAGCCATGACAGTCATGGACGGAAACTGCTGTGTCGTACCGTCAGATTGCGGGACCGAGGCGGCGGCGAAGTTCAGGTACGCGCCGTAAGGTGCACGCATCCGAGCGGATAACATGCGATGGTTGTCCTCCGGACCAAATCCGCTCTTTGTCTCGAATGCCTGCGTGTAATTCGCCTGATATATGTCGCCGGCTGCAATGTGCTCCTTGATCCGATCGACATCGGCCAGATACCTCGACTTGCTCACGCCGCTCTTCACAGCGCCACGATGCACCAGTCGATCGAGTTCATCGCGTGTGTAGGTTCGTGGAGAGGACGCTTGTGCGAGTGAAGGCGGCGTAAAGGGATGGGAGAGCTGCTCGAAGATCAGAAACTGCATGCCGGGAGTCCGCCACGAATCTGTTGGGAGGAAGTCCGGCGGCTCAAGCTCCAGATACCGAAATCCCATCTCGTAAGCGATGTAGCCGAGGGCGCCAGCTCGGAGAGACATTGCCCTCTGTTCCAGCAAGGTCTGCTGCAAGGCGTCGAGCGGATCGCCCATTCCGCACCGCGATGCACCGTCTCGGGCATCGTCGTAGCGCCAACCGTCTCCATCTGCGACAAACCGCCCGATGAGCGCGCGCCCATCCGCCGACGTTTCAGTCAGCCCCGCACGCGGCCACGTATTGTGGATCAGGCCGCTGCCGAGACATGGGCGATTAGCGTCGCGTTTCTCGATCATGACCGCAAAGCATACATGAGCGGATTAACCGTTACAAGGCAGGAGCAGATCCCTCGAACTAAGATTGGGCGGAGGTGCACCAGATCGGTGCGACTCCTGCAATTGGCAGCGGCAGATTTGCGGCAGGTTTCACCAAGTTGGTCGGAGAAGCGCGCATGCAAAAAAGTCATAACACGCTCTTGTGCAAACGTTTAGGCCAAGCCCCCGACTGTCTCAGGCCGAGAGTTGGCCGCGCGGATCAAGTTTCTCCGTATAAAGATTGGGAACGGAACGGCTGTTGCTTGGTATTATAGCGACAGGAAGTCCTGATGTTACTTCAACATGTGAGGTAGACCTTGGATACCGCCAAAGCCATAGACCACGCCCTCATGCGACGCGTCCAGAAGGACCAGTATGATGCGTTTGAGGAATTGGTGGATCGTTACAAGACGCGTCTGGTGAATGTGATCTACCGGATGCTCAACGATCAGAACGAAGCCGAAGACTTGGTGCAGGAGACATTCCTGCGTGTCTGGACGCATCGTCAGGACTACGATTTCTCTTACTGTCTGTCGACATGGATTTACACGATCGCGCTCAACCTTGCCAAGAACGAACTGCGCAAGCGCCGCAAGTTCAAGTTCTTCAGCCTGCTCGAAATGTCGGAGAAGGGCTTGGAACTGCCGGATCCCAAAATGGGACCGTCGGCGTTGGGTCATATGCTCGAGGGCGCAATTGGGAAACTGCCAAGTAAATACAAGGAGGCGTTTCTTCTGCGTGACGTCGAGCAACTTCCGTATGAGGAAGTTGCGCAGATTCTCGGTGTGCCATTGGGAACCGTAAAGTCGCGAGTTAACCGGGCTCGTGCGGTCCTGAAGGATGAACTCAAACCCAAGCTGGAGCAGTCCCGTGCGATGTCGCAAGGCTCGTTGGTACCTGTCCGCGCGTTGTGACGGTACTCTCTCGGAGCGCCAGCGCCGCGGTCTTGAGGCGCATTTGGACTCCTGCGAAGAGTGTCGGCGCGAGGGATTCTTCTTTTCGGAGATCGGCTCGTTGGCCACGCGGCTGGAATCGCATGGCACGCGTCCCGATTTCAATCTCCGCATGAGGGCGGCGATTCGCCGCGCCGATGAGGCGGCGGCTCGTCCGGTGACTTGGCCGTCACGCTTGGCAACTCTCGTGCTGCGACCGGCGTTGGTCGCTGCCGGCGTTGTCGTGTTGGGTCTCGGAGGGCTTGGCGCTTGGAGCATGATGCGAGGCGGCGAAGTTCCTCAGGCCGGCGTGAATGAGACCTCTTCTGCCGTGAATCCGCGGTACGGACTCTCGGTGCGGAATGGCCAACTGGCCACCCAAGCGGGGGAATTGATCCCCGTGAACGGCATCGATCAAGAGACCCGTCGCCTTCAGGAGCGATATCTCGAAGCGGGCCGGTTGCCGCGCGATTATGTCATGGAGGCGGTCCGCCTGGGTGACTCCAACAACGCGAATTTGACACCGCGATACGTGCTACCGACCATGTCGCCGGACCAAGTCACAAAGAAGGTGAGCTACTAAGACTTCTGGGATCGATTTTTCTCGACGGCCGCCCTCGGGCGGCTGTTTTTTTTGTCATCTATGGGTTGCACTCTTGGAGCATGTCAAGGGTACAACCGATAGAACGAATGGAATGAAGCGACTGACGTGTTTGATTGACGGAGGGCGGCGTAGCGAGATTTGAGATGAGATTGTTGCGATGAAAAATCGAAGAGTCCTGACGATGGCGTCTTGCGTGAGCGCAGTGATTGGCATTGCCCTGTTTGCACTGCCCGATTTGTTGCACGCGCAACAGAATCAACCCGGCGGCAGCGTCCTGTCTGCTCTGGAACGTGAGGTACGCGGTCTGGTCGACGCTGTTTCGCCTTCGGTCGTCACGATTCGCTCCGCCTGCAAATATTCCGGCACGGCAGCGAATCCCGGTCCCAGCTCCCTCTCCATCGGCTCTGGGCTGATACTGGATACGTCCGGACGCATCCTCACCACCGCACGCGTCGTCGAAAACGCCAATGAGTATTGGGTCGAAACTTTCGATGAGAGAATCTTCCCCGCTGAGATGCTGGGTGCCAGTGGCGATATCGCCGTCTTGCAGATCGAGGCAACCGGACTCGTGCCCGCACGATTCGGTGATGTTGCCGACTTGGACGTGGGATCGTTCGTTGCCGCCGTGGGCAATTCCTACGGATTCGCCTGCGGCCTCGCCTGGGGCGAAGTCAACGGATTCCGTCCCGACGGCACCCTTCAGCTTTCGTTGGGCGTTTCGGCGGGCAGTTCCGGCGGCGCAATTGTCGACACGCGCGGGCGCGTCGTGGGATTGATCAAGGCCAAGATATCAGAACCGTATTACCTCGATGCGCCGTCGGCCCCTGGCGGCGCAGGCGCGCCGTTCATCTCCCGGCGTCTCGAGTTGCCGACATCGTCGGTTTCGTTGGCGATTCCAATCGGCACAGCGCTGCGGCTTGCTCAGAATGTGTCGGCGACCGGTGTGGGCGCTCCGGCCTATGTCGGAGTCTATGTCGATGACCTGACGGGATGGCAGGCCGAACACTTCAAGACCAGCGAAGGCGTTTTGGTCGTCGGAGTCGTTGAGGGATCGCCGGCCGCGCGTTACGGACTTTCGACCGGTGACATCATTAAGACGGTCGGCGTCGAGACAGTCGAATCGGTGCGGCGGTTTCGGCAAGTCATCGTGCAATCGCAGCCGGGTGAACGATTGACCTTCGACATCCTCAGAGACGGACGGCCACTGAAAGTGACCTTGGAGATGGCTCGTGCCGAATTGCCCGACCTGAGTGAACCAATCGATCCGGCTCCTCAGAGCGCGGCACGCGCTCTTCCGGTTTTCCCGGTTAGCTCCAACCGCACGGGCGCCGTCTTAACGTCGAGCGTGGAGAGCCGACACTTCACGACTTTGGCCCCTCCCGAGGACCGCGCGGGGCACCGTGATATGGAAGCCCGTCTCCTCTTGCTCGAACGCGTTGTAGATTCTCTGATGCGGGAGATCGAGCACATGCGCCGCACCCCAGAACCGTAAGATTCTGGCCACTTCCCCCACCGGCTGCTGTTGCCACAGGCGGCAATTCACGATATTGTGAGGCCGTCACTCCTTCTACTCGGGCGTGACAGCTGTCGCGACTGTCATGCGGAAACGTTTCACCATACCGTTGTGGTCCTTCGGCTTCTTGCTTGTGGTCGTGCTGGGTCTGTACGTGTGGGTGACGCAATCCTCCTGGCTCAAGAACCAGATTGAGTCACAAATAAGCCACGCGTTGGCCGCCACAACCGACCTCACGCTCTCCATCGGAGAGATGTCAGGCGACCTCTTCTCCGGCGTCACGTTCTCGGACTTGTCTCTGACTGTCAGGCGTGGGAGCCGGACCGACACCCTCGCGCATGTCGGCCGCATCTTGGTCCGCTACGATCCCCGCGATATATTGACCAAGAATCGCCGGATTCGCTCGTTTGAGATCGAGCGCCCGCGAATCTTTGTGCCACGCGATTCCATCGAGAGCGTCTTCCGTAAGGCGGGGCGGCAAATATCCTCGCAGGCGGAGTTGGAGGGCTCCCTGGACCTTACGATCGATTCGATATCAATCCGCGATGGGATTGTCTACCGGCAGGGTGAGCCGGAACCGTTGGCGGACTCGCTGGAAATCCGCGGGTCATTCCGCTCCTCCAACGGTCAGTGGAATCTTGCGGTGGCCCCTTCCTCGGCGCGCACGATCTGGGTCGGCCCGATCCGATTCGAGGGTGTGGTCGCGTCGACGGGCGATTCGTGGCGCTGCGATTCCCTTTCGGTGGTCACCGAAAACTCTTCCTTCGTGGTCAGCGGGACGCTCAATAGTCTTCAGATACGCACGGCTCAGCTTGATCTGCGCGAACTGTCGCAGCCGACCGATCTCGACCTCGACGGTGTGCTCAGCATATCGGGAGACGTTGCCGCCGATCTGGAACGCAGGACCGCGGTCGGCAACCTCAATGTTGCGGGCACCGTCGCCGGATACGAATTGGCCGATTTGCGATTCCGTTTTTCCGCCGATTCGTCATCTGTGTCATTCGATTCTCTGGCGGGTGTCGTGTCGGGCTCGCGGTTCCGGGGGAAGGGGCGATTCGTCTGGTCAGTCAAGCCGGAACGTTGGGAGTACACCGGACATGTCGAGGGATTCGACCTCAACCGGTTTGCGGTGGGGACTATCCCGACATCTCTCTCTGGCCTTGTTGAAGTCAACGGTGCGGGTGTGACGGACCCGGACCTTCGCATCCGCGCGAAAGTGAACCTTGGACCGGGCAAGGTCGATGATATCCGCTTTGAGTCCGCCGCGGGCTCTTTGGGCGCGACGGTCGATTCCCTCTGGATCGGAGAAGACTTCACGATGTCGGTGAATGGCGCCTCACTGGTCGGTGGTGGGACGGTGGCGTTTGCCGATTCGATTGATCTCTTCGTGACGTTTGATACCCCCGACCTGCGCCCGTTCGACCGACTGGTCTTCATCGATTCGCTGGCCGGTCGGATGGATGGCTATGCCTATCTATCAGGGATGACCGAAGACCCCGACCTTTCGGCGTTTGTCAATTCTGACTCACTGCGGTTATTCGACCTGCGAACAAATGCGTTTGAGGCGCGAGTCTTCATTCCACATTTCCTATCCAATCCATCCGGGCAGGTCGACGCGCGGTGGGGCGAATCCTCGACGTGGGGAATCCTCACCGATTCCATCGAACTGCACGCAACACTCTCGGGGCGCCAGATTGACATCGACTGGGCGCGTTGGTATTCGCCGCAGGTCGACATCGAGGGATCGGGGATGCTCGACTGGTCCGCAGACACCATACCGTTGAACCTCTATCCCCTGACGCTGCGTTGGGAGAATCAGACCTACTCGGCGGCGGACAACGTTGTCCTAAGCATCGACTCGGCCGGGTTCGCGTTTCACCAATTCCAATTCGAAGGCCCACTGGGGATCTTTCACGCCACCGGTCGGATGGAATTTGATAACGCGATGGCGCTGGACTTTGAGCTGGATCGGTTTCGCATCGCCAAAGTGTGGCAGCGGTTCTTCCCGGCTTGGGACTTGGATGGCGTCATCGCCGCACGGGGGCAACTGAGCGGCACGTTTGGCTCACCCGTGATCGACATGGCGGGTGACGTGAGTGAATTCGAATTCGACGGTGAGTCGTACGGGGATCTGGAAGGCAACATCTCCTACCGCGACCGCCTTCTCTATGTCGAATCGGCCGAACTCGACAACCGCTACTTTCATGCCTCAGCGTCGGGGACATTTCCAATCGATCTGAGTTTCGAATCCAGATCCGATTCGGCCAGCACCAGGGTGCTGTCTACCGAACCACTGACCGGCCGGCTGGAAGCCTCAGGGGACAATCTTGATCCCATTAACCGCTTCTTGCCACAGACGATCGAATCGGTACGGGGTAATTTTACTCTCAGGGCGGGCGTAACTGGCACTCCTCAGAAACCGCTGTTTTCCGGAGAGGCCTCTCTCACGAATGGAACGATCAAGACCATCGAGATTGTCAACCCGCTTGAGAACGTAGTGGTCGATGTTGCCCTGCGTCATGACACCGTTGTGGTCCGCAGTGCATCGGCTGTGGTGCGGGACAAGAAACTCGCCGGCAGGATTGATGTGAAGGGCACGATGCGGATAGGGTCGATCAAGTCGTTCGACTATGACCTGCAGGTGACCGGGCGGGGTGTCCCCGCGCGGATGGAATTTAAGGACTTCTACGTTCTCGCTGATTTTGACCTGTCCGTCTTTGGCCCGACGCCGCCGAAAGTAGTCGGGCAAGTACGGCCACAGCGCGTCGAAGACCGTGAACCATTCTCGGAATCCGAGGCAAGACCGGTTTATGATGCGAGTCTCTGGGACTGGGACATCGCGATTGAGATGCCGTCCGGCGGTTATTTCATCAAGAATGACCAGCTTGACGCAGAGTTATCAGCGAACTTAAGACTCTTGCGCGAACGAGGTCAGCCCAGTTATCTCGGTGGCGCCGAGTTCATTCGCGGAAGGGTTTACCTGTTTGACAAGACAGGGCGCATCGAACGCGGCGTGCTGATATTCGATGATCCAATTAAAAACGATCCACAACTCGATCTCGACGTCGTCTTTCGGATTCAACAGCCGCGTGTGCAGACACGTACGGAGACATCCCCAAGCCCGATCGTCGACCTGAATCTCCATATTTCTGGGCGTGCTTCCGAACCGCTGATCCAGCCGGAAGCGCCCTATTCAGAGCAAGACGCCTTGCTTCTCTTGGCTGCCAATATGACGTTGTCGTCCGGCAGCGATTCACTCGGGGTGTCCGACCCACTTGCCAACCGG
>Ga0214473_10007221_pt1 | contig 13209 bp, 10 predicted proteins | sample RVTome_7_FD_203509 | JGI IMG/M metagenome (GOLD analysis project Ga0214473, IMG submission 203509) | Soil microbial communities from uranium-contaminated site in the Upper Colorado River Basin, Wyoming, United States - RVT98D197 | ecosystem: Environmental > Terrestrial > Soil > Contaminated >...
GATGAGATTCATGTCTCAAAGATCAATGTGGGGGGCGGGTTTGTGAAATGCGAGCATGGAATTCTCCCGGTTCCTGCTCCTGCGACACTGGCCCTGATGGAAGGAAGACCTGTTTATTCAACAGGGATAGATAAGGAGCTTCTCACCCCGACCGGGGCAGCGATCCTCACCTCCATGGGGTCGGCATTCGGCCAGATGCCTTCCATGAAAGTGGAAAAGGTTGGATATGGGGCAGGACGCAGCGATCTTCCCCATCCGAATCTCCTTCGTCTGATTATCGGAGCCTCGACCACGATTTCAGGCAGAGAGAAGGTGGCTGTCGTGGAGACAAACATCGACGACATGAACCCCCAATTCTATGACTATGCAATGGATAGACTTCTGGAGATGGGGGTTCTGGATGTCTTTCTCACTCCGGTCCTCATGAAGAAGAACCGGCCAGCCACTCTATTGACCGTGATCTGTGTCCCTGAGAGATTGCCTTCTGTCATCGAATTTCTTCTCAAAGAGACGACCACCCTTGGCCTGCGATGGCGGGAGGAAGAGCGGGCCAAGACGGATCGAGAAATCTCGACGGTTCGGACAAAATACGGGAAGGTCCGTTTTAAGCTGGCTCGATGGGAGGGAAGAGTCGTGAACCTTGCTCCGGAATACGATGACTGCAAGAAGCTGGCTTTACAGAAAGGCGTTTCCCTCAAAGAGGTCTTTGAGGAAGCAAGAAGGAAAGCCGCTTCCTTGAAATAGGACTTTCAGATTATTATACTTTGTATAAGAGGGAGGTGTTCAACTGATGAGAATCAAAAATAGTGTGTTACTATTAGGAATCTCAGTGGCAATGACGTTATTTTTCGTAGCCCCTTCAAGTATGGCGGCTCAACCCAAGCCCGGAACCCATGCACCCATGATAACCAGCACTTTTGCAGTTGAAAAAGGGTATCAAGGATATATCTGGAAAATATACCTTGAGGCAGAAGACCCGGATGGAGATATGCTCCGGATTGCTTCCGTGGCTGAACAACCGGGTTTCGCCCACCCTTTCACAGATTGGATTTTCATCAAATCACCTTATCAGAAGCACTTCAAGGGGTATATCCAGTGGAATATCGGTCAAGGTCCACAGTACCTGTGGCCGTATACACATATTACACTGAACGTATCGATTCAGGACAAAGCCGGGAACTGGAGCAATGAAGTCATTTTTCCCTTCGCCTTTCAGGAAGGAATCGACTCCACAGATTACAGGTTGCCGGCTCCTTTTGACCAAGGAGAATTGGCGAAAATAGGAAATGTCTTTATCGACATTTATCAAAACCCGCAAACAGGGGTTAGGCGAGAGCACTAAGCGCTCCCTCGAATGAAGAAGATGGGAAGTATTCAGGGGCATTTATCAATGCCTCTTTTTTTATCCTTGCTTTTCTCTCCGCAGAATGGTAAAAATTCTTGTACATCCAGAAACAAGGAGGTTGGATCATGTTTTCAAGAATTACACACCGTAGGTATGCGATCATTCTGTTGTTGGTTGCCCTGGCAATTGGTTTGGGGATGGGTTGCGGGTCCACGCTAAAAGAGCGCAGCGGAGATCCGGAAAAGGGAGTCGAAACCATCGCAGGCAAGTACTATTTCTTTAACGATGTTCTGATTCCCAATGAATTGAAGTATAAGCCAGGCAGGTCTTTTGTTTACGAGACCCCCCAGTTTATGACAGGCTCCCTGGTCTTTTCGAAATTCTGGCTTGATTCAGGGTCCTTGGTCGATTTCTTCACCTATCATATGGAGAAGGATAACTGGAAACTGGTAAACAGCTTCAGAGGAAAAGAATCCATCCTCAATTTTTCAAAGCCTGAGAAGACCTGTGTGATCAAGATTGTCGAGAAATGGAATGGATTGACGGAGGTGGAGGTGCGGGTCGGACCCGTAGGGGTAAAGAAAATGTGAGTCATTGTAATGCTGGTTAATCAAGTCAAGGGGACCATTGAGCGCTACCACTTGCTCGATCAGAATGACCGGTTGATTGTTGGAGTTTCGGGTGGCGTGGATTCGATGGTCCTTCTCCACCTGCTAAATACCTATCGCAAGGAATACAATCTTTTTCCTGTTGTCGCCCATATCAATCATGGGCTGCGCCCGACTGAATCGGAAAAGGAGGCAGAATTGGTCCGGCAGGGGTGCAACCGGTTCGGCTTCCCTTTCGAGTACGGGCAGTTCAATGTGAAGGAGTTCCAGAGAGTTCAAGGCCTTTCCCTCCAGGATGCCGCACGAAGGACCCGGTTTCTTTTTTTCAGACTTCTTCTCCCGAAGTATCATGCTACCAAGGTTGCACTGGGTCATCATGCCGATGACCAGGTGGAGACCCTTCTCCTGAGGTGGATCAGGGGGTCTGGCCTTAAAGGTCTGAAGGGAATGCTTCCGATTCGGGAAGGGTGGGTGATTCGCCCCCTTCTTGAATCGTGGAGAGATGAGATCGAGTCCTTTGCCAGGGATCAGGGGATTCCCTACCTCTCCGACTCATCGAATCTCCAGCCTACATACCTCCGAAACCGGATTCGCCTGAGACTTATCCCTCTTATCGAGGAAGAGTTTCAGCCAAATTTCAAACTGATGATGCTGAAGCTCTCGGCCCACTTCCGGGGAGAGGATGATTTCATAGAAAGGGAAGCAGAAGAAGCTTATCAGAAGATGGTCTCCGAGGAGGAAGATCATCTCTTCTTTAGATTCTCGCAATTCCAATCCATCCACAAAGCGCTTCAGCGCAGGGTCCTTCAGAAAGCAATTCAAAAGATTGCCCGGGGAGAGAGCTCCGTAGAGGAGGGAGAAGAATGGAATATTGATTCAATTTATGGCAGACTGGGCGGGTCCGCTTCAAGTTTCATTCAAGAGTTACCAGGCGGGATTTTCTTGGAAAAGCGTTATGACCGGATCAGCCTGGGAAAGGGGAGTGTGAAACTACCCTCCTTATTTGAAACCGTATTAATTTCCCCAGGACAAACTTTTGTCAAGGAAATCGGAAAGACAGTCAATGTGGAAAAAGTCGAAGGTCCTTATTGCAAGATGGAACTTAAAGCATCTCCTTTTGTTGCGTATCTCGATTATCAACGTCTCCAGTTTCCACTCAAGATGAGAAATTTCAAGCCAGGCGACCGGTTTCACCCCCTCGGGGCGAAAGGCACGCAAAAGTTAAAGGAGTTCTTCATCGATCATAAGGTCCCCAGATTTGAAAGGCCAAAGATCCCCCTCCTTATCTCCGGCGAGATCATCGCCTGGGTTGTCGGCCACAGAATCGATGACCGGGTGAAGGTCACGGATCAAACTCGAAAAATACTTAAAGTAGAAGTGACCTCAGCCTAACTGACCCCAATTTCACCCATCACAAAAATACTGTGCTTTTCGACAAAAAATACAAAGTCCACCCCATTTATACCTGGAACCCTGCGCAGTAACCTAATAGATAAGCCTATCCTTGCTGATTACTCAGAAAATACCCTCCTCTCCCCCGGTGGGAGAGGATTGAGGTGAGGGGGAAGTTCTGATTAACCATTCACCCCACCCTCACCCTCCCCCATCGAGGGGGAAGGGATCATATTTTCATTATTCACAGGTGAAGAACCCGTCATGGAAAATCTGTTTGAACTCGGATAGGCACACGAAGAACTCTCAAGCGAGATGGAGATGATATGCTGTTGCTCCTGACCCTGCTCCTTTTAATCATGCCCGCAACTGCCTGGGCTGAATACAAGACCATCGATGAGATTGCAGAAGTCTATAGTGTGGAAAAATGCAGTGCTTGCCATGGCAGAATCCATGAAGAGTGGTTTGCTTCAGCTCACGCTCATTCCGTGGTCAAATCAATAGGTATTTTGAGGGATTTTATCGAGTGGCGGTTAAAGAGAGGAAAACATTTTGACAGGAGCCAGTTAATGCGCTGCATGGCGTGTCACGCGCCGCATCTGGAGAATGCCTCCGAATCCTTAGTCCAGGAGGTGATGCAACTCGTCTTAACAGCCACGGAAGGAAAGGATGAGGCCAAAAGAGAGAAGGCAAAAAGGTCTCTGGATAAATTGAATATCAACTGTATCATCTGTCACAACACCGTGGCGATTCTGGAGAAGGATCAGAAAGGAAAGCCAAAGGAGGGAGTATATTATGGCTCTTCAGGAAGATCTTCCCCTGCTCATGGAACTGAAAAGTCTACTGCTTTTCGATCATATCTCTTCTGTGGACAGTGCCATCGAGTCTTTACCCCGCCGGATGGGGAAATCATATTCTGCAGTTCCCTGTACGAGAGTTACCAGGATGCCTATCGAAGGTGGGGAGGAGCCGAGACATGCCAGGATTGTCATATGAAGAAAGGGCAACGGGGCCACAGAATGCCCGGCAGTCATGATATGGACCTATTGAAGGAAGGTGTCGATCTTGCCGTGGAAGCCTCCGGGGTGAAACTCCAGCCGGGCAAATGGGTCCCAACCGCCTTTGTTGATATCCGTCTTTTTAATAAGGCGGGGCATCGGACACCCGATGGCTGACTCTGGTCTGCAAAGGTGGTCCTGGAGGTGACCGCTAAGACAGACAAAGACATTTCAATCCTGATTGGAAGAAAGGAGTATCTGGAGGTCGGCTACGACCTCGACGGAAATCAGAGAATGGGGTCCTGGGAGATAAAAGAGATTCTCGATCTTTCTTTACAACCAGCCCGGGAGACCGAGGAGAGATTTATGGCGGAGATGCCAGAGGGGACGAAGAGAGCCGATGTGGAAGTGAGGGTAACTATGTTTCCCTCCCCAAAAGAGGAGATCATTGTTCATCGAGTAATAAAGAGAATCCATTTTGGAGTAGAAGAATAACTGTTTCCCCTGGGGATAACCGGGTATTCAGCACCCCTCACCCTGACCCTCTCCCCTGCCTTCGCCGAAGCGGCTACGCGCAGGCAGGCCCAAGGGGAGAGGGGAGATAACTCTTGGGAGGGCGAAGGGGGTAAGGAGGTGATTATGATTTCATTGACCGTGAATGGGAAAAAGTATCAGGTTGAAGTAAGCACGGATACGCCGCTTCTGTGGGTGATCCGGGAAAACCTCGGTTTGACAGGTACGAAATATGGTTGCGGGATGTCACTGTGCGGCGCCTGCACGGTGCACGTGAACGGACAGGCAGTCCGCTCATGCGTCGCACCTCTTTCATCCGTCGAAGGCAAGGAGATCATTACCATTGAGGGACTCTCCTCTGCCGATGGCATTCATCCGGTACAGAGAGCCTGGATTGAGGAGGATGTGCCCCAGTGTGGCTACTGCCATTCGGGACAGATCATGGCGGCTGCGGCGCTTCTATCTGAGAATCCAAAACCGAACGATGAGGAGATCGATGAGGCCATGTCCGGGAACATCTGTCGTTGCGGTACTTATCAACGTATTCGCCGGGCCATTCATCGCGCAGCAAGGATCATGGCTGAAGGAGGAAAGAAATGAGCGAGATCATAAACGTAAGCCGTCGTGACTTTTTGAAGACAGGCGCTGTGATAAGCGGAGGGCTCGTCCTTGGCTTTAGTATGCCTTTGTTGAAAAACCCTGCAAAGGCTGTGGCCGGTACGCCCGCACTCCCTTCTCCGAATGCATTCATTCGCATCGGCACGGATGACGTCGTCACCATGATCATCAACAAATCGGAGATGGGTCAAGGGGTATACACTTCGCTGCCAATGCTTATTGCCGAGGAGCTTGAGTGTGACTGGAACAAAGTGCGGGTAGAGTCAGCACCCGTGGATGCCGTATACAACCATACCAGTTTCGGCATCCAGATGACCGGAGGCAGCACGAGCGTTCTGAGTGAGTGGGAGCGGATGCGTAAGGTTGGCGCGGCTGCCCGGGAAATGCTTCTATCCGCCGCAGCCGACACATGGAAGGTTGAGAAGACAAGCTGCCGTGCCGAGAATGGTATGGTGATTCATACCGGCGGCAAAAAGCTATCGTATGGACAACTCGCAGAAAAAGCCGCAGCCATGCCGGTGCCTCAGGAAGTCTCGTTGAAAGACCCATCTGCTTTCAAAATCATTGGTAAACCGACACCCCGGCTCGACACCCGGGAAAAGGTTAACGGGAAAGCGCTCTTCGGCGCCGATGTTAAAGTCCCCGGTATGCTCACTGCTGTAGTTGCCCGCTCTCCCGTTTTCGGTGGAAAGGTAAAAAGCTTAAACAGTGAAAAAGCCAAATCCGTGCCGGGTGTCAAAGAGATTGTTCAGATCGGGTCAGGAGTAGCCGTGGTGGCAGACAACTTCTGGTCTGCAAAAAAAGGTCGGGATGCGCTGGAGGTCATCTGGGAAGAGGGGTCCCTTGCAAATCTTTCGACCGAAGGAATGCGCAAAGAGTATGCAAACCTGGCCAAGACTCCAGGTTCGACTGCCAGGAAAGAGGGAGATCCTGAAAAGGCCCTTGCAGCAGCTGCCAAGCAGATCAATGCAGAGTATGAGGTTCCCTATCTTGCCCACGCCATGATGGAGCCGTTGAACTGCCTCGTTGACCTTCGCGCCAACAGCTGTGAAATCTGGACAGGCACACAGTTCCAGACGGTCGACCGTAATGCCGCGGCAAAAACTGCCGGGCTCAAAGAAGAGGATGTGAAAATCCATACCACATTTCTTGGAGGTGGTTTTGGCCGCAGGGCGAATCCTCGATCGGATTTTGTCATCGAGGCTGTGGAGGTTGCCAAGGCGGTGAAGAAACCGGTGAAGGTGATCTGGACCCGGGAGGATGATACGAAAGGCGGTTATTACCGCCCCATGTGGTATGACCGGATCACAGCGGGACTTAATGCGGATGGGACTCCAATCGCCTGGCAGCATACAATCGTTGGACAGTCACTCCTGGCGGGGACCCCCTTCGAACAGGCGATGGTAAAGAACGGGATCGACGAGACTTCAGTCGAAGGGGCGCATAACACACCCTATGAGATACCAAATATGCTTGTTGACTTGCACAGTCCGAAAACCGGAGTCCCAGTGCTCTGGTGGCGCTCGGTGGGTCATTCTCACACCGCCTTTGTGGTTGAGAGTTTCATGGACGAGGTAGCCCACAGCGCCGGCAAAGACCCCTATGAACTGCGTCGCAAGCTCCTTGCAAAACATCCGCGACATCGCGGTGTGCTTGAGCTTGTTGCGGAAAAAGCCGGCTGGGGGTCGACACTCCCGACGGGCCGGGGGCGGGGTATTGCGATGCATGAGTCTTTTGGGAGTTTCGTTGCCCAGGCGGCCGAGGTCTCGGTGAGTCCTGACGGTGAAGTGCGTGTTCACAGAGTGGTATGCGCCATCGACTGCGGAAGAGTGGTGAATCCCTCAACCATTGAAGCACAGATGGAGTCCGGCATTGTTTTCGGTCTCTCTGCCGCCCTCCACGGAGCAATCAGTTTCAAGAATGGACGTGTGGAACAGAGCAACTTCCACGACTATCCTGTCCTGCGCGTAGACGAGATGCCATTGATTGAAGTGCATATTGTTCCGAGCACGGAAGCCCCCGGCGGGGTTGGAGAGCCGGGTGTTCCTCCCATTGCGCCCGCAGTAATGAATGCCATCTTTGCAGTCACAGGGAAACGGATCAGACGTCTGCCCATTACTGCCGCAGAATTGAAAAAAACGTAACACTTTGTCGTCCTGTAACAAAGGAGGAAAATCGTCATGGAACAAATAGGGAATGGGAAAAAACGATCAGGATTGGGAGGAGTCATTAAGGTCATTGCGATTTCTTCCATCCTTGTTGCCGTGACTCATGTGGATGGGGCTGCGTTTGCCCAGACGAAGGAAGACCCTGCCGCTTCTGCTAAGGCTTTTCTTGCTGCTTCACAAGTACTCTTGCACCCCCGCTGCGTAAACTGCCACCCGGTGGGTGATTCTCCGCTCCAGGGAGATGAGAGCCGGGTCCATGCCATGAATGTGAAGCGCGGCCCGGACGGCATGGGCAAAAGTGCAATGCGATGCAGCAACTGTCATCAGGCAACGAACCAGCCCGGTGCTCATATGCCGCCCGGCGGTCCTGGGTGGCATCTTCCAGCCGAGGAGATGCCGATGGTATTTGAAAAGAGGACGCCCCGGGAGCTCTGCATGCAACTTAAAGACCCTGCAAAAAATGGAAATATGACTCTGAAGGAAGTCCTTGAGCACGTTCAGACAGCGCCCCTCGTCCTCTGGGGGTGGAATCCGGGGGAGGGTCGAACTTCGGTATCCATGCCTCATAATGAGTTCGTGAGGCATATGGCTGAATGGGTTGAAAAAGGCGCAGCATGTCCGGAGTAAGAAGAGGCGATCAGGATATCAGAGATCAGAGATCAGAGCCTCAGACTTTTAGCCTCTGACCTCTGATTTCTGACCTCTATTTTCGGTTTCACTTCCTGATAACCTGATACTTTGATAGTCGTTTCAAAGGGCTAAACTGCTACGAAAAATGCCGACAAGTAGAGGTGATGCAACCGTCATGAAAAATAAAAGCTTTGAGTGCATGGTCATTGTCTTCGGTTGCATTATTTTTCTCCTCTCAGGATGTATCAAGGTTGGCCCGGACTTCACTCGACCCGAGGCTAAGGTGTCGCCGAACTGGATGGAAGCTGTAGATGAACGTGTAAAGAGTGAGTCAGCGGACTACCGCAACTGGTGGCAAGCATTCAATGACCCGGTCCTGAACCGGCTCATCGACCGGGCATACAAGGAGAACCTGTCCCTCAGAATTGCCGGCGTGCGGGTGCTGGAAGCCCGGGCCCAGCTCGGCATCGCCGTGGGAGGATTTTTTCCACAGACCCAACAGGCCTTCGGTTCGCTGGAATACAACCGAATCAGTGAACGGGCCCCGCAGTCTGCATTCAGCAGTAATTTAAACTACCGACAATCTGAGATTGGCCTTTTGGCCAGCTGGGAGATCGACTTCTGGGGAAAGTTCAGGCGAGCCATAGAGTCAGCCGACGCCAGTTTACTGTCGACGATTGCGGACTATGACAATGTCCTGGTAAGCCTTACGGCGGATGTTGCCAATTCATACATCCTGATCAGGACCCTCGAAAAAAGGATCAACATCGCCCGTCAAAATGTTGAAACCCAAAAAGAAAGTCTAAAGATTGCAGAGGCGCGTTTTCAGTATGGCACAACTTCTGAACTCGACGTGGAGCAAGCCAAAACAGTACTCAACAACACCCTGGCCTCCATCCCAAGCCTTGAGACCCAGCTGCGACAGGCCAAGAATGGACTCAGCGTGTTGCTGGGCATGCCACCGAGTGGTCTTGCGGATTTTCTGGAAGGGGCCTCAGAGATTCCTGTCTCCCCACCTCAGGTAGTGGTGGGCGTCCCTAACGACCTCCTTCGCCGGCGGCCGGATGTCCGGAGTGCAGAATACCAGGCAGCAGCTCAATCAGCTCAAATCGGCGTGGCCAAAGCGGATCTCTATCCTGCTTTCTCACTCAGTGGGATCTTCGGATTTCTCGCCAGTGATGTAGGGAGTTTTAAGCTCATTGATATGTTCCAGTGGAAAAGCCGCACCACCCAGGTTGGACCCTCCGTCCAATGGAATATTTTTAATTATGGACGAATCACAAACAATGTCCGGGTACAGGACGCCCGGTTTCAACAGTTGCTGATTGCCTACGAAAACGCTGTCCTCAAAGCCCAGCAGGAGGTGGAGGATGGGCTGGTGGCTTTTTTGAGGGCTCAAGAAAGAGCAGAATTTCTTGCCCGGAGCACAGAGGCTGCCAAAACCTCTCTCGATCTTTCAGTCCTGCAGTATCGGGAAGGAGTCAAAGATTTTACCACAGTCCTAATCGCACAACAGGCCCTATTGAACGAGCAGGACAATCTGGCCAGCACACTGGGCGACATCTCCCGCAATCTGGTGACTGTCTACCGGGCCCTGGGCGGAGGCTGGGAGATTCGGGAAGGAGAAGATCTCGTCCCTTCAGAGGTAAAGGAGAGGATGGCAAACCGGACCAACTGGGGGAAATTGCTCTCCCCGGCAACATACCATCCGCCTGTTTCCGAAAAACCCGGATCTCTTATCCGGTCTCCCGACTGGTAAGTATGTATTTTCAATGACGGGCGTGTCTTCCTCGGACCATGAAAATGGATAACTCCCCTCTGTCCCCCCTTATAACTCCCCCTTCCCCCTCTTGTTTTAAGAGGGGGAGAGTGGAGGGGGGGTTAGGATGGGGGATGAATGGGGGGTTAAGGCTACGGGTAGGTCGGAGACTCGACTCTACGAGAAGCCCGTTTCGTTTAGGGGGAGAGGGTTACGTGAAACGTAGGGCAGGAGTCTCGCCTGCCGCATTTGGTCGGCGGGGTCGCCGACCCTACGAAAGACATAACCGAATAACGATAAGGGCATCCTTCGACAAGCTCAGGACGAACGGTTTTCACCGATCATGGTGAGCTTGTCGAACCATACCGTGATCTTTAGACGATACCTTTTTTTCTAACCATACAGATGAACCTGTTTGGTGGAGGTTTAATGATGAGTTGCAGAAAAAGTGATATGTTCAGACGGGTCAAAAATGTTTCGGCCTGGATAATCTGTTTGATCTTTCTTATCTTCCCATTGGCCTGCAAAGAAAAAACCCCTCCCATGCCGCCTCCTCCGAAAGTTACTGTCGCTCAGCCTGTGCAGAGGGAAGTGACTGACTCCCTGGAATTGACCGGCAATACGCAGGCCGTGAAAACGGTACAGTTGCGTGCACGGGTGGAGGGGTACTTAGATAAAGTCTTATTTCAAGACGGGCAGATGGTCAAGAAAGGCCAATTGCTCTTTCTCATCCAGCAAGACACTTATGAAGCCAGCCTTCGGCACACTGAAGGCCAGATTCTATCCTATAAGGCCCAGCTGGACCGTGCTGAAATTGAGTTGGCCCGTTACTCCAACCTGCTGCAGCAGAAAGCTGCGGCCAAAACGGACGTAGACAACTGGCAGTATCAACGAGATTCCGCCAAGGCCAACTTGCATGCGGCAGAAGCCCAACGTGACTTAGCCAGGCTCGATCTAAGCTACACAGAGGTTAGGGCGCCTTTTAACGGCAGGATCGACCGAAGACTGCAGGATCCGGGCAACCTGGTAGGCTCAGGGGGAAGCACTGTCCTGGCCGAGATCAACCAGATCGATCCCATCTACGTCTATTTCACGATCAGCGATCAGGATTTAACCCGACTTACAAAAAGCACAAAAGGGATCCCGGGACAAGACGGTAGCAAAAAGTACCCGGTAACCGTTGGCCTGGCCAATGAGGAAGGTTATTCACACCAGGGCCACCTCGATTTCGCAGCCATCAGCCTCACCCCCAATACCGGAACATTACTGATGCGGGGAATTTTTCCCAACCCGGCCGGGAAGATTCTGCCCGGTTTATATGCGCGCGTGCGAGTCCCTGTGGAGAAGAAGACCGCCCTTCTTGTGCCCGAGGTAGCCATCGGCAATGACCAGCAGGGTTCATATGTGCTGATCGTTAATGAGAAGAATGGGGTGGAGCGCCGAAGCGTTAAGACCGGCACAGCCGTGGATAACCTGCGTGTCATTGAAGAAGGACTTAAGGGAGAGGAGCGCGTCATTGTCAAAGGCTTGTTGCGGGCCATTCCCGGAAGGCAGGTTACTCCCGAATCCTTCCCAGCGCAGGCAGGAGAGAAACAACCGCCTGCCTCAGCCCCCTCCAAATCACCAGCACAGGAGAAGCAGAAACCATGATTTCGCGTTTCTTCATCGAGCGGCCCATTTTCGCAAACGTTATTGCATTCGTCACTCTCATCATTGGAGTGATATGTCTTTACAGCCTGCCAGTAGCCCAGTACCCCCAGATCGTGCCCCCAACCATTCAGGTGACCACCCGATATCCGGGGGCGAGTGCAGAAGTCGTTGCAGCAACGATCGGGGTGCCCATAGAGCAAGCAGTGAATGGCGTTGAGAACTCGACCTACATGTCGTCCACCAGCAGCAGTGATGGTTCCTATGGTCTAACAATTACCTTCGAGGTTGGGACCGACCTCAACACCTCGCTGGCGTTGGTTCAAAACTTAGTCAATAGCGCCCAAGCCCAGCTCCCGGAAGGCGTTCAGGCCCAGGGGATTACGGTCAGAAAAGTCTCCCCCAACATTCTGCTCGTCATTAGCTTGTACTCCGATGACAACCGGTTCGAAGAGGCATTCCTCTCAAACTATGCAGTCATCAATTTGCAGTACCCTCTCGCCCGGCTCCCGGGTGTAGGCCAGGTGCGGGTCTTTGGCGCGGGGCCTTACAGCATGAGGGTTTGGCTGGACCCCGACAGGCTTAAGATTTTCGATCTCACGACATCGGATGTCTTGAATGCCATCAGGAGTCAGAACGTCCAGGTTGCTGCGGGACAGCTCGGCGCTCCACCGGTGCCGAAAGATCAGCCTTTCCAATTCACCCTGAACGCTCTGGGCCGGCTCTCCGATGCAAGCCAGTTTCAAGATATCATCATCAAGACCGCAACCAGCCAGGCCCCGCAGATCGTTCGTTTGCGCGATATCGCGCGAGTCGATTTGAGTCAACAGTTCTTCAGCAATTTTGCAAATGTCGGCGGTCTCAATTCAGCCCAGGTTGTGATCTTCGCCCTGCCCGAGGCTAATGCCATCGCCGTTGCCGATACTATCTACAAAGCCATTGCGGAGATGAGCAAAGATTTTCCTGATGGTCTGAAATATACCCTCCGGTATGATACAACCAAATTTGTCCGGCAGGCCGTCGCCGGTGTCTATGAAACATTGATCATCGCCGGCGTTCTCGTGCTTATCGTGATTCTCCTCTTCTTACAGAGCTTTCGTGCGACTTTAGTCCCAGCCACGACTGTCCCAGTCACCATTATTGGCGCATTTATCGCTATGACCGCCCTCGGTTTCACAGTGAACTTGATGACTCTGTTTGCACTGATCCTGTCCATCGGAACCGTGGTGGATGACGCCATCATCATCGTGGAGAACAGCTCCTACTACATCGAAAGGGATATGCCGCCCAAGGAGGCTACCATCAAGGCAATGCAGGAGATGACCGGTCCAGTGATGGGCATGACCCTGGCGCTCGTTTCGGTCTTCCTGCCCGCAGCCTTTTTACCCGGCATTACTGGCCAGATCTTCCGCCAGTTTGCATTGGTCATCGCTTCCACTGCCGTGATCAGTGCCATCAATGCGCTCACATTAAAACCGGTCCAGTGCGCTTTCTGGTTGAGACCCCGGAGCAAAAAACGTCCGAACTGGTT
>Ga0214473_10007222_pt1 | contig 13209 bp, 12 predicted proteins | sample RVTome_7_FD_203509 | JGI IMG/M metagenome (GOLD analysis project Ga0214473, IMG submission 203509) | Soil microbial communities from uranium-contaminated site in the Upper Colorado River Basin, Wyoming, United States - RVT98D197 | ecosystem: Environmental > Terrestrial > Soil > Contaminated >...
ACTCCATGGAACGGCTAGTATTCCGCCCCGAGGGTGAAATAGCTCCGCGCGCCCCCGATGTGCCGGGTGAGGTCGGTCCGCTGCGCCAGGTCGTACCGGAGGATGAAGTAGCCGAGGTTGATCCGCGTCCCGAAACCGTAGCTTCCCGTGAGGTCGTCGAGCTTGAGGAAAGTGGCGTCGCTCGAGAGAGGATGGAAATCATCGAATGCGTCCCAGGTGCCTCCCACGTCGAAGAAGAAGACGCCCCTGATCTCCCGGAACGTGAGCGGCAAGGGCCAGCCGAGGGCCAGTAGATCGATCAGCGGGAACCGAAACTCCAGGTTCATCAAGCCCACCTTTGACCCGGACAGCTCCCCGAAATCGAGGCCCCTGAGCGTGTTCGACCCCCCGATCCGGAGGATTTGAGGCGTATCCCCGAAGCTGAAGCCGGCGATCAACCGCAAGGCCAGGACATAGCGCTGTCTGTAATTGAGGTATTTCCGATAATCCCCCAGCACCGTCTGGTACGAAACATCCGCCCCGATGGCCTGTTCGTATCCGATCCGGCTCCGGCGGCCGCTGATCGGGCCGGTGTACCCCCAGAGCACATTGTCGGTGACCAGGGAGACATAGGGGACGAAGTAGGAAAAGTGCTCCTGCCCCTCGGGGAAGAAGAGGTTCGAAAAAAAGAAATCCTGCAGGAAGACGTCCTGCGAGATGAAGACGCCCATGAAGCCGAACTCGACCCGGTTGAACTTGCTGAACGGCCGGTCGAAGAGGAGCTCGAAACCCCGGTAGGTTTGCGAGATGATCTCATCGGGGACACCGGACTCCGGCTGGAAGATGTAAAAGTTGTTCCGGAACTGGAAGAAACCCACGCCCATGTTGATCCGCTTCTTGAGGTACCAGTAATTCAGGAAGAGGTCCGAGTCCTGAATCGACCGGAAGAAGTTGGCCGCGATCTGGATGTTGTGATTGCCGAGGATGTCGCTGAAGGCCATCTGTGTCTGGCCGGCGAAGCCGATGTTGCTGGCGAAGGCCGCCCCGCCGGCGAGATAGTCCGGAGTGAATTTGAGGTGGTAGTCGACCAGCTCGAAGGTGCTCGTATCGGGGAGGAACGAGATGAGTTTCTCCTCGTAAGGTGAATAGACCCCCTCCTCCCACTCGTCGAGCCGATCGATCTCGGGCGGGAAGACATCCCTCCGTTCCTCTTGCGTCAGAACCGGGAGAGGCGACTTCTCCACTTCATCCTCAATCGCTTTCGCTTCGCGCTTCTTCCTTTCCAGCACGACCTCGTCCACCTCCTCATCGACGGAAGGGAGGGGCTCGACATACGGTGCCTTCATGCTCAGCGGCTCCTTGACCAGGAAGATATCCCATCCCCCTTCCGCAAAGGCGGAAAAGGCCAGCCGATCCGATGTCTTCGACCACGACAGGGAAGGGCTCGAGGGGATGATACCGGTGATCCCCGTCAGGATATCGGTGAGCTGGGAGATCTCCCTCGTCTCCATGTGGACGGCAAAGATGTTCGTCATGCCCGTCCGGTCCGAGAGAAAGGCGATCTCCCGGCCATCGGGGGACCAGACCGGGTTGATGTTCTTCCCCTCTCCGTGGGTCAGGAGCTCGATCTCTCCGGTCTGGAGCCTGTATACGGCGATGTTGAAGGGGCCGAAGAGGAGCGTCCCGAAATTCGTGACCACCCCCCGGTCCGTCGTGAAGGCGATCATCTCTCCATCCGGAGACCACTCCGGATCCCGGTCCGTGAACTTGTCGTCCGTGATAGGCCGGAGATCCTCGCCGTCCGCCGACACGGTATAAAGGTCGGATTTCCCTTCCCAGAGCCCCACGAAGACGAGGGAATTCCCGTCGGGAGACCAGGAAGGAGACTGGATCCCGTCGAAACCGAAGGTCAATTTTCTGACCACCCGGTTGCTCTCCACGTCCTGGATATAGATGGCGTCCTCCTCGCCCGCCTTGGCGACAAAGGCGATCTGCTTCTCGTCAGGCGACCAGGCGATCGAGGCGCTGAGAAACCGCAGGGATTCGAAATCACCCGACCTCTCCCCCTCCACGAGCCTTTTGATGATCTTCCCGTCGGAGGCGGAAGCGAGGTAGATATCCGTATAGAGGCTGCGGTCGGAGAGGAAGGCGACCCGATCCCCCGATGGAGAGATGGCCGGGGAGAGATTGAAGAAGGAGTGGTCCTTGCGGTGATCGGTCAGGGACTTGGCGAAGTCGATCGGTTTCTTGTGATCCGCGATCTGGGGCAGATAGGTCTTCCGGACATCCTCCATCCAATCCTTCGAGAGGGCCTCGAGCTTGATCCCGATCGAGCTCTCGAAGGCCTTCTCCAGGCTCTTGTACCGGGGCGCCTTCTGAAGGATCTCACCGACCTTCTCATCGCCGTAGCGTCCGGCGATGTAACTCCAGATGGACTGACCGAACCGATACGCCCGGATATCCCCCACGTAGTTCAGTTCCTCTATGGGGGTGAGGTATCCCCCCAGGGAGGCATCGCGCATCCACATCCGCGTGTGGTTGTCCATGCCGACCGACAGGTATTCCGCCATCCCCTCCGAGAACCAGAGGGGCGGTTGAAAGATGAAGGGATTGCCGATCAGGTTCTGAACCCCCCTTCCGTATAGAATATCGAACTGGAAGGCGTGAACGATCTCGTGGGTCAGCACGTGCTCGAATTCGGCGTAGGAACCCGTGAAGGGGATCACGACCCGCGACTTGAAGAGCTCGGTGAAACCGCCGGTCCCTTCATCCACGAGGCTCAGGGTGACATTCGTCTGCTGGAAGTCGGAGTGGGACGCGTAGAGGATGAGCGGGATCGGTTCTTTGACGTCGTGTTTCAGGACGTTACTGATGTGCGCATAGGCCCTCTCGGCCATTCGCGCCGCATCCTTCGCCACCGAAGCCTCGGCGGGATAATAGAACACCTCGAAATGCTCGGACCGGATCAACTGCCAATCGAAATCCTTGTACTGGACCTTGTTTTTCCCAAAGGATTGGGGATAGAGAAGAGAAGGAAAGCAGAGCAGGAGCGAGGAAATCAGAAGTGCCGGTCGTCGCATAAGGGTCTCCGCTAAGGCAGGTATGAACGTTACTCCTTGGTACCCCCTCGCTCGGTTCGAGTTTCCCCGCGCTCCCCGATCCCGCCTCCGGCTTCCCACGCGACGACCTCCGCATCCCCCCACAGTCTCTCCAGTTGATAGTACGCGCGGGTATCCTTTTCGAAGATGTGGAGGACGAAGTCGATATAATCGAGGAGGATCCACGACCCGTGCGCATAGCCCTCCACATGCCAGGGCTTCAATCTCGCCCGCGCCGCCATCTGCTCCGTCACGTGATCCGCTATGGCCCGGACCTGGGTCTCCGAATCGCCTGATACCATGACGAAGTAATCGGTGGCATCCGTCAATTTCTGGAGGTCGAAGATCATGATCCCCTCCGCCTTCTTGTCCAGCGCAAGCCGGGCCGCTTCCTTGACGACCTCGACCAGATTCCGGGGCTTTCGCCGCGCCGGTGTCCCCGCCGGGCGACGGCGATTCTTCCGGACACCCGGCCTCCGCGGGTTGGGACTCACTCCCTGACGATCCACACCTTCACCTGTCCGACCACCTCGGGATGAAGCCTGACATCGACCGTAAAGACGCCCAGAGACTTGATCGGCTCGTCAAGGAGGATCATCTTCTTCTCGATGTTGAATCCCTTCTCCTGCAACTTTTCGACGATATCTCCGTCGGAAACTGAGCCGTAGAGCTGATCGTCTTCCGTCGCCTGGACGACGAACGTCAAGGAAAGCTCGGACAATTGCTTCGCCTTCTCCCCGGCCATCTCCTGGTTCCGGACGGCCTGTTTGGCCATCTGTTTCTTCTCCTCGACAACCCGCTTCAGGCTTGCCTCTGTAACGGGATAGGCCAGGCCGCGAGGGAGGAGGAAGTTCCGGGCAAATCCCTGCGCCACCTCGACCACATCGCCGATCGCCCCGACCTTATCGACATCTTTCCGAAGAATGACCTTCACTTTCGACTCCTCTCACCGAGTGAATTCCCGGATATAGGGCAGGATGGCCAGGTATCGCGCGCGTTTGATCGCGGTGCTGAGTTTTCTCTGGTGGGAAGCACAGGTCCCGCTGATCCGCCTCGGCATGATCTTTCCGCGATCCGTGATGAAATCGAAGAGCGCCCTTTCATCTTTGTAATCGATCTCGCGGATCTTGTTCGTGCAAAAATAGCAGACCCGATGTCTCCTGAACCTGTTCATCGCTCCTCCTCTCTCATTTCATCGTCGTCGCGTTCGCGCCTGAAGCTGCGAGCCCTGCCCCTTCCCCCGAACCTTGCACCGGCTTCCTCATCCCCCTCCCCTGGAGGACGGAAGGGGCTGAATTTCGCCTTCGGCTCGACGATGATCAGATACCGGAGGATCTCCAGATCGTGTTTGATGCTCTCCTTGAAGTCGAGCAGGCCCTTCGAGGTCGTCTGGAAGTTGAAGACCAGGTAATAGCCCGCGTCCTTTTTCAGGATGTTATAAGCGAGCTTCCGCTTTCCCCACTGGACGATGTTTTGGACCTCGCCGCCGTGGGTTTTGATCCTCCCCTCGAGATCTTTCGATTTCTCGGCGCACACCGCCGGGTCGAGACCCGGGTCGAGGATCGCGACCATCTCATAACTCTTCATACCGCTTCTCTTCCTCCCTTCGGACAAGGCTTCGGCCCCTTACGGGCCGTAGCAGGGTTTACAGATCATACCTTGAAATGAATCCACACGACATCCCCGTCCCGGAGCCGATACTCCTTCCCTTCCGCGCCCACCTTTCCCGATTCCCTTGCCTTCGCCATGCTCTTCGCCGCAAACAGCTCCTCGCAGGGGATGACCTCGGCCTTGATGAATCCCCTCTCCATATCGGAGTGAATCTTTCCGGCCGCTGCGAGCATCGAAGTCCCCTCTTTGACCATCCAGCCCCTTGTCTCCTCCCCCTTGATGGTGTAGAACGTGATCAACCGGAGAAGCCGGGTCCCCTCCGTGATCAATCGATCGATGGGCCTGGACTTCATGTTGAGCTCCTTCCGGAATGCCTCCTCATCGGCGCGGGACATCCCGGCGAGCTCGCCCTCCAGCTTCACCGACATCGGGATGACGGGCCCCTCCCCATCCACCGCCTCGATCGTTTCACGAACCCATGCCGCCGATGCAGGCTCGGAGACGCACGCCTCCGGTATATTGAGGACGTACATGACCGGCTTCGTCGACAGAAGCGAGATCTCGCCCCGAAGGTGATGGCCCTCCGCGATAACCCACTTCCTCAGCTCGGTCAGGGAGAAGGCGGACAGCAAATCCCTGACCTTCTCGAGGGCCTCCGCCTCGCTGATGCCGGACTTGTCACCCTTCCTCGCGGCGCTCTTCAGCCGGTCGATTCGCCTTTCCACGATCTCAAGATCGGCGATCGCCAGCTCGGTCTGGATGATCTCCAGGTCCCTGACCGGATCGACCATCCCCGAGATATGGGCGACATCACCCTCGAATGAGCGGAGGACATGGACGATTCCATCGACCTCCCTCACCCGGGCGAGAAACTGATTTCCCAGCCCCTCCCCCCTGCTCGCCCCCTCCACCAGACCGGCGATATCGACGAACTCCACCCGTGCCGGGCTCAGTTTCTTCGGCTGGAGGAGCTCTCCCAACCGGTCGAGCCGGAGATCGGGGACCGCGACGACGCCGACATTCGGATCGACCGTCGTGAACGGGTAGATGTCAACCGCCGCGCCGGCCCCGGTCAGGGCGTTGAACAGCGTCGATTTTCCGACGTTCGGAAGACCGACGATCCCGAGTGCCATGCTCATCGGCCCGCCTCACCGCCCGGTCGCCCGAGCCTGGATGGCTTCAGTCGAGCTCCGCATCGCCCGCCGCGCCGCCGTCAGGATCCGAGTGGTTCCGATTATAGAGGCTCATGGCTTTTTCGATGCCCTCATCGAGCAGACAAGCCACGGCGTCTCTGGCCCTCGGGAAGAGGTCGAGAACGGCCTTCTCCTCCCCCTCCTCGAAAGGCGAGAGGACGAAGGCCTCGAGATCCGCCGGCTTGATTTCCGGGAGGATACCGAACCTGAGCCTCATGACGTCCTCCCCGCCCAGGTATTCCAGGATGGAGATGACTCCCTTGTGTCCCCCGGCTCCGCCGGACGCCTTCAGCTTGAATCGTCCGACGGGGATATCGATGTCGTCGTGGCAGACCAGAAGATCGCCCCTTTCAAACTCCAGGTGGCAGGCCAACGAGGCAAGGGCCGCTCCGCTTCGGTTCATGTATGTCACGGGCTTCGCCAGGAGGACTTCTCTTCCGCGGAATTTACGGTCCGATAGGAGGAGATCCTCCTCATGCTGGAAAATGGGAAAATCCCACTGGTGGGCTAGATAATCGACGAACCAGAAGCCGACGTTGTGGCGGGTGTCCCTGTACCTCAATCCCGGATTTCCCAGACCGATGACAATCAGCCCTGCCCGACCGATCACTATTCCCCTCTCTCGGGCTTCTCCGCGGCACCCTTCTGCTCTGCAGGTTCCTCCCCTTCCTCCGGCTTCTCCTTGCCGATCACCTCGGGCTCCATCACGGCCACCTCCGGCTTGATCTCCTCCTTGATGATGGTCGGAGGCAGGACGGTGGCAACGAGCCCTTCGGGATCCGAAAGGACCTGGAAACCTTCCACGCGGAGATCCCGGATGTGGATGCTGTCGCCGATCGACAGCGCGGAGACGTCGACTTCAAAATGTTCCGGAATATCGGCGGGGAGGCAGGAGATCGTGATATCCCGCATCTGATGCTGAAGAATTCCGCCCTCGTTTCTCACGCCGGCCGGCGTCCCCTGGAGCGTGATGGGGACCTGAACGGTGACGGCTTCTTCCATGGAAATCTGATAAAAGTCCAGGTGGAGAAGCCGGTCGCGGTATGGATGGCGCTGGACCTCCCTCACGAGCGCCTTGACAGGCCCTTTGCCGGAGCCCCCATCGATCTCCAGATTGATGACCGTGCTCTCGATGGAGATGGTCCGAAAGAGGTCGTCCACCTCTTTCCCGTCCAGGCTGAGCTTGATCACATCGAAATGATGCCCGTAGACGACGGCGGGGATCCTCCCTCCCGCCCGCAGCTTCCGCATCGCCCCCTTACCCGTCTCCTCCCGCTTTATCGCTCTCAATACCGCTTCGCTCATTCAAATTCTCCTTCTCTCATCATCAGGGACGGTGATCAATTGACGAACAGGGAACTCACCGACTCTCCCCGGAATATCCGCCGGATCGTCTCGGCCAGGAGTTTCGAGACCGAGAGGACATTGATCTTGTCGATCCGCTTCTCCTTCGGAAGAGGGATCGTGTCCGTAACGGCCAGTTCCTTGATGACCGATCCCTCGATGAACTCGACGGCCGGACCGGACAGGACCGCATGCGTGGCCACGGCATATATATCCTTCGCCCCCTCATTCACCAGCATTTTGGCCCCCTTGACCAGGGTCCCGCCGGTATCGATGAGGTCATCGAGGATGACACAGTTCTTATTCTGGACATCGCCGATCACGGTGAGGACTTCCGTCATGTCGATATTCTCCACCCGCCGTTTGTCGATGATCGCGAGGTCGGCGTCGATGCGCTTGGCGATGCCCCTCGCCCGCTTGGCGCTGCCGACATCGGGGGCCACGATCACATAGTCTTTGAGATCGAGCGACCGGATGTGGTCGAGGATCACCGGCGCGGCATAGAGGTGATCGACGGGTATGTTGAAGAAGCCCTGGATCTGCTCGGAGTGGAGATCCATCGTGATGATCCGATCGGCTCCCGCAACGGCGATAAGATCCGCCACGAGCTTGGCCGTGATCGGAACCCTCGGCTGATCCTTCTTGTCGGACCGGGCATAGCCGAAGTAGGGAACGACCGCCGTGATGCTGCGGGCCGAAGCCCGGACGCACGCATCCATGATGATCAGCAGCTCCATCAGGTTGTCATTCACAGGGCAGCAGGTCGGCTGGATGATGAAGACTTCCCGCCGGCTGACGTTTTCCTTGATCTTGGCAAACGTTTCGTCGTTGCTGAATTTGAAGACATCCATTCCCGTGAGGGGAATGCCGAGATGTTTGCTGATTTTCTCGGCCAACTCCGGATTCGCATTGCCGGACAAGAGGACAAAATCGTCGGGCATTGACTTCTCCTTGCACTGTGGTCCCGAACACTTCACCCCGATCGCCATCTGACCGATCGGGGACTCAACCGGGAACGGCCGCCACCCTCTCTCAATCTCCCACGGCCTTGAATGCTCGACCGGGAAGACCCATCACGCTTCAGGAAATCGCCCACCGGGGTTCGCAAAAAACATAAAAACCTGAACGATATCAGGTTGAAGAATGGCGACAGCCGGGATTCCGGGCGACCTCTCCTGACGATAGATCTGCCCCCCGAGGACTCGAACCTCGACAACAAGATCCAAAATCTTGGGTGCTGCCATTACACCAGGGGGCAATGAATTTGCCATTAATTTAACGAAAACGCGGGATCAGTCAATGCCCAATACCTATGCAGATGCGGGAAAAAGGAGGGGGGATGGGGCCTCCCCAAGATGATCGGCCGGGCAAAGTTATCGCCGTTCTCAGCCAACGATTGACAAAGGTTCGACTCTATGATAAACTATAGCGCTCTCAATAATGACCATATCGGTCATCAACTCGCATTGTCCCTTCCCTCCCCAATAGATGGACAATCTCGGGAATCATCCCCCTCGATGATGAAGGTGAAATGGGCCGACTCTTCTCGAGTTCGACCTGGATCAGGAGGTGTCCGGGTGGTGAATGACACATACGGTTCCGCATGGCGCCGCATCGCCGGGCGCCTTCTCTGCCTGCTCTTTCTCTGCGCCGGCCCGGTCATGGGCCACGAAGGAATGGTGACTTTCCATCCCTTCCAGCTCACCAACTGGAACGGCGAGACCGTCACCCTCGAATCGCTCGAGGGAAAGACGGCTATCGTCGTCTTCACTTATGCCAAGTGCGCCTTCGAATGCCCGCTGGTGACGGCGTATCTTAAGGACCTGGACCGCGAGATCGGAAGCCCCGACGCGATTCGCTACGTCCACATCTCGGTGAATCCTGCCGACGACACCGCCGAAGAGGCCCGAAAACATTTCCTCAAATTCGAGATCGACCCGGTTCAGGATCCCCGCTGGCTCTTCCTGAACGGGCCCCCTGATCGGATCGAAGGATGCCTCATGGATAACGGCATCAGTGTCAGGAAGCGCACTGTTCCCGGCGGCTTTCTCATCCAACACGAGATCCGCGTCAACGTGCTGGATCCCGATGGGCATATCGTCGAGGCATTCGATACGTATCTCTGGGACAAGGAGAAAATGCTCGATGCCGTTAAGAGATCGCTTCCCGCTCGATAGATCGATCATCACTTCATCCTGGAGAGCGACTTCGAGACGGGCGTGATGAGGATCATGGAGGATAAGCCTTGAAACCAGATATTCCGAGATCCTGTCGGAACTCTATTGCCTCTTAATCAGGATCGTCATCGAACAATTCTATCTGATCTTCGTCTTTTGACGATTTGGATGAGGTCTTGGCAACCTTCTTTGAAACAAGTTGAGTAATATCAACTCTTGCACGTGACTTGGAAAATACATGCTCCAAGGCCTCGAAAAAGACACATCTCCACGAGTCCTGCAGGAAACGATCGCCAAATAGCGGCGACCGGAGCTTTCGGATCAATTGGTCCTCACGTTCCTGGGGGATCACGAGATATTTCGGAACCTCGGGATCGATATTTGATCCGCGCTTGAGGGACTCGGTCATAGAGGTCGTCGCTTCGACCTCAAAGACGGATTCCACCCGGTCCCCTTGAGCAGATCCAAAGGGTTGTAAAAGAGATTTTGGAGAAGAGCGTGCCAATTCTTGATGGTGAATTTTCTTGAGTTCTAATCCCGCCATGATGCCAGCGTAGATCGTTGCATTTCGAACCTTAAACGTGGGGTTGTGAAAGGTCAGGGTCAGGTAGGCATTGGGCTTCAACATGTCATGCATCAGCCTGAATGCATTACTGAGAAGAGAATGATAGACATCAAAGGTCTTGTCCTGGCGTTCATTTCGGACGATCTCCTTCGCCAGAAGTCGATCCAGATATCCCTCATCCTGCTTGAGCCAGGCGACCCAGAGATACGCAAGTTCCCCGTACTGAACTGAGGCATCATAGGGCGGATCGGTGAAGATGTAGTCCACGCATGGACCGCGCCGCTCCGTTATCGCTTTCATCAGATCGAGAGTGTCTCCGCAATGAATGTACACATCGGCCCGTCCCTCAAGCACATCTTCAACCGATCGGCCGAGTCGTATTTTGGAGAAATATTGGTTGGACTCCTCTTTCGCTTTCAGTAGGCCTTGACGTCCTATTACAGCGCTCTCGAATTTCTCCCAAACATTTTGCTCCATAAAGCGTGAAGCATACCAGTAGCTATGCTCGAACCAGACACCGCTCATTGCCCGCGTGGGTCGGTCAGGCATCATCCTACTGCATAAGTGCACCATCGAGGTGAAGGCGATTTTTAGAAAATCTCTTAGGTTCCGGTTGGGCTCTTTCTCAATAGCTTCCATCAACCAGGCAAGAGCCACCAGATTCCGTTTCGTGAACAACTGATCGAGCGATTCATATTGCTGTTTCTCCTTGAAAGGCGTGCCATCTGGATAATAGAGACGATTGTTCGGATACCAGGCTTTAATCCGCATCCCCTCGATTTCCTTCAGGAGGGCTTTGTCAGATCGATTCGGAGAACAATCTCTATCCTGCCGATCACCGCAACGCGGGCACGAATCATATCGGATCTCGACACACTTTCCATTCTCCCAGACTGCGCAGGTAAACGGGAAGGAATGGCGGCACTTTCGACACCGTGTCTCGTAATGCCCGAGGATCCGGCCCTTGACACGCCGTTGGACCCGCTCGAAGGCGTGGCGCAACTCCTTTGGATCCACGGGCTTGATCGTCAGGCGGGCGATCTCGGTCGCAATCGGGAGAAGGTCGCAGGCAATGGCCTTACGGCCCGCTTTGAGCGCCTCCATGGCGACGACACCGCTTCCGGCGAAGGGATCGAGCACAATCCCACCTTCCGGGCAATAGGTCTTGATATACTCTCCCACGACATTCCAGGTCTTCCTTCCCCAGAACTTGTGCCAGACGTACATCGGCGTATGGGCAAGCGGAGGAATCTGTCGGTCGATATGTTCGATTGGGTGAGTGGCGGAAGGAGGAGTCGGAGCGCCTCGAACGCGCCTCTTGGGGGTCATGCGATGGCCTTGGAAACCCGCTTTGCGACTTCGAGGGCCGCGGCAATGCGGATAATCTTGACCGAGTTCAAGCCCCTCACACTCTCGAAGTCTCCCATGTCCTGGCCGAATAATCCGAGGAAGGAGCCAAACCGGGCAAGGAGATCCTCGGCGATGACCTTGGGCGGGTGGCCCCGAATACCTGATCCGATGATGTCCGCGAGCAGGTCGGCCTCGCTTGGGCCCTGGGGCTGAGGCTCTGGTTGAGGGACAGCTTTCAAAGAACTGAACAAATCGACCTCGGCTGTTGTTTGCGGCTTCACCCGGGTCGTCAGACGATAAAGACGTCGACCGAGCTCGATGGCGGCGAGGATGCGCGCGGCCTTCCTCGGCCCCAAACCGGGAATTCGCGAGAGGTCCTCAACCGTTGCCTGCCTGTGGATGCCATAAAGCCCGATATACTCGTCGAGGACAGCATTGGCGATCGCGAGTGCGGATCGACCGGGTGTCCCCGCACCGATCAATATAGCCAACAGTTCATCTTGCTTGAGCGCATGGGAACCTAACTCGATGAGTTTACCCCCCGGGTGCTGCCAGGATGGCGCTTTTTGCTGGCAAGCCTCAGAGGGAGAAACAGTTTCAACGGCTTTTTGCTCCTCTACGCCCATAATTCTGCCAACCTTTCTCCTCTTTCTTGAAGGTAAGGATAGCAGGGAAAGCGGGGATTTGTCAAGGAAGCGAATGGCATTGTTCAAAACGGAGAAGCCCACAGGGCAGGTTCACCTACTGAACGGATCCGGCGCCACATGGATGTTCGGGCCCACATGCCAGAAATCCGCCACATCGTTGTTCAGATTCCCGTGCAACATCACCCCGGACCATAATGCCCCCGCGTTTCCCTGCCGCTTCATCGGATCGCTCACCCGCTGGTCAAAAACATGGTTGATGTAGCAATCGAAGTGATGGCCGTTCTGGTCGGTGCTCATCACCACCCCGAACACATCCCCGGGACCCGGATACGGAAGAGTGGACATCAGGGATGAGGAGACCCACGCATCCGGCGCTCCGCCGACGATCGTGTAAAGCTCGTAACGGTTCAGGCTGGCGTGCCGGAAGATGAGGTAGCCGTTCGCATCCGGCGAGGGGGCATCCAGCATCAAGGCGAGGCCTCCCTCGTTGATCCCCAAGGTGTCCGCATCGGCCCCCCAGCGCAACAACACACCGTCCCCGCCCGTCATCCGGTTGAGAACCGCCATGAAATCCCAGCGATTCTCCACCGACAGGTTGGACAGCTCGCCATTCTCCAATGTAAACTCCGGATCGGCACTCCAGAAGGGACCCAGTTCGGCCCTTTCGAAACGATCCAGCACGATCGGGCAGGCCGCCGTGCTATCGGACGGGATGTTTGACAAGGCCGAGACATTCCCCCTATCGTCGACCACCTTCATCGCGAAATAGTAAGTGACCCAGGAGTCCAAACCGCCCACCGTGAACTCCTCCCCGCTCCCACCCGGCCGGGGAACGGGCTCGCCGACGGCCGGGGTTGCCGTTCCGAAGTTGGACTGCGTGATCGGCGAGGTCGAGTAGCGCACATCGTAGCCGGTCGCCACTCCCATCGTGCCGTCATCGCCCGTCGCCGTCCATTGCAGGAGCATCGTCTGGCAGCCCCGTCCGGCCGCTGCCAAATCGAGGATCGGAGCCGGGGGGATCGTGTCGGGGATATCCACGGCGGTCAACGAATCAAAATAGGTCCGGGCCATCACGGTATAGCCCTCATTCGATGGGTGAACATCGTCGTACATGTATTCGATCTGCCAGTTGGGATTGGCCTTGAAAGCGCCGTTTTGGTCGACGTACTCGATGGAATATCCGGCGCTTTCCCAGCCGCCTGCCAGATCGAGTATGCCGGTATTGAGTTCAGTGACCTGGCTGTC
>Ga0214473_10007223_pt1 | contig 13205 bp, 15 predicted proteins | sample RVTome_7_FD_203509 | JGI IMG/M metagenome (GOLD analysis project Ga0214473, IMG submission 203509) | Soil microbial communities from uranium-contaminated site in the Upper Colorado River Basin, Wyoming, United States - RVT98D197 | ecosystem: Environmental > Terrestrial > Soil > Contaminated >...
AGGGTGACGAGACGACCGCCGCGACCGCGGACAGCCCGACGACGAGCGCGGGCGGCGCGTCGGCGAAGATCGCCGCCGCGGCCAGGACGAGGACCGCGGCGCGGGTGAGATCGGAGCCGATCATCACTACCCTCCGTGGGTAGCGGTCTCCAAGGGTCGCGGCGAACGGCGTCAGGATCCCGGTGGGGACGGCGCGAACGAACGACGCGAGCGCGACCAGCTCCGCGCCTCCCTGCTCGAACGCGTACACCGAGATCGCGAGGAAGTACGCGAAGTGGCCCAGGCCGCTGCCCAGCTCCGCGAGCTGGAGGCGCCTCAAGCTGGGATTCGCGAAGACGCGCCCCAGGGCCCGCAGGCCCTCAGCCATCGCCCTCCTGGCCACCGGTGCCGAGCCGCTCGCGGAGGGCGTGGACCACGGCGGGCCGAGGCTCGAACCCGGCGCTGCGAACCGCGCGCTCGAGGTCGTCGGTGAGCGCACGGCGGAACTCGGCGTCGGTGCCGGCGAGGGCGATGATCTGGTCGATCGCCCGCTTCGCGGCCGGAAGCTCGGCCGCCGACCGAACCCAGGCGTCGGGCGCCGGCGGCAGCATCGAGATCAGTTCCGCGAGGCGCTCCTCGTCGTATCGGCGTTCGCTGCTCATCCTTTATCTAGACGGTCGGGAGCGGCATTTCCTTCCTCGAACTCGGTCCGCAGCTTCGCCAGGCAGCGCGAGATCCGGCTCGCGATCGTGCCTGCGGGAAGCTCCAGCGCCTCGCCGATCGTGCGATAGCTCTCGTCGCGGGCGAAGAAGCGCAGCAGGACCTCGCGGCAGTGATCGGGGAGGCCGGCGAGGGCCTCGTGGACCGTCATCGCCTCGTCGAGGCGCTCGAAGACCTCTTCGTCAGCGCCCAGCATCTCCTCGGCCTCGGCGGTCGGCTGCACCCGCGCGGCCGCGCGGTGCCGATCGATCGCGATCCGCCGCGCGAGCTGAGCGATGTAGGGCCTGATCGCGCGGTCGTCGCGCAGCTCGTCGAGCTTCTCGTAGGTACGGGCGAACACCTCCTGAAAGGCGTCCTCGGCATCGTGCTGCGAGAGCCGAAAGCCGCGCACGAGGATCCCGTACACGTACGCGGAGAACCGCTGCACGAGTTCGGCCCAGGCCGCCTCGGAGCCCGCCCTGCACCTGGCGACCAGCTCCGCGTCTCCGAGCGTTGCTTGGCCCTGCTCCGGAACCGCGCCGGGCGCCGCCGGACTCATGGATCGCACCCTAGTCGAGGCGGCTCGGGTGCAGCCGGCCCGGAACGAAGCGGACCGCCCTCTCGGACGGCCCGCATCGCAAGCTGCTGTCTGAAGTCCGGAGGCGCTGCTCGGCTCGCGCTCAGATGGTCCTCCGTGCGACGACGGCGGTTCCCCGCGTGGGGACGGTGAACAGGTGGCCCGCGACGTCGTCCGGGCCTTCGACGATCCGGAAGCGATCCTCGCCGTCAGCCTCGGCGACGATCTCGCCGCCGTCGGCCGTCTCCATCCGCAGGCGTGAGACCTCGAGCTCACGGTCGGCGGAGTGACCCTGAGTGTCGTCTCCGTCGTCCATGCCGGCCCGGACCACGAGCCTGACGGGGCTGATCCTTGGCATTGCGTCTCCCTCCTCAATCCGACGTGTAACTGCTTACGCCCACACGACGCACGAGACTAGGTAGATCTTCCCACCTGCGGGACTTTCTTCCCAACCGCCGGACTAGTGCTCGAGGCTCTGCGCCCGCGCGGCCGCGGCGCGCGCCCGGCCCGCCGCCTCGCGCGCCTCGTCCAGACGCGGGTCACCCTCGACGGTCGCGAGGTTCACCTCGACCATCCTCGCGGCCGCCCCGGCGCCGGCGTCGGCGTACAGCGCCGCCGCGACCGCGTCGGCGCGTAGGTCGGGATTGCACTCACCCGCGGTGAGCGCGGCGAGCTCCGCCACGTCCGCTGCCGCAAGCGCGATCTGGAGCGGGGGCTCGGCCGCGCGCGCAAGTGCCTCGCCGATCAGCTCGTCCCTGCCGTCGCTGCCGGCCGCACCGGTCGAGCGCATCGCCCCGAGCGCGGATGCGTACGCGGTCGCATCGGCCTCGGCAAGCGGGGCTACCCGCGCGCGCAGCGCGTCCGCCTGCGCCGCGGCGCCGGCCGCCTCGTCCCATCGCCCGCGGGAGACCCTTGCGGTCATCCCGGTCACCCCCGCCGCCATCGCGACGATCAGCGCCGCCGCCGAGCCCCCGGCGGGCGGGCCCGAGTCGGAGGCCAACGCGTCGAGCAGCTCGTCGACGCTGAGCGTCAGCAGGTCGTCGGATTCCGTCATCGCTCGATTGTCCCGCAGGCGGAGGTACGATCGCGCGATGACGACCGGTGCCGAGCTGCTTCCCTCCTACAGCCTCGCGGCTGGACGGGAGGACGAGATCGCGCTGCCGGCGAGCTGGCCGTCGGAGGTCACTCCGGAGTGGGCGTGGGGCGGAGCGACCGGGGAGGGAGTGAGGGTATGCGTGCTCGACAGCGGCGTCGAGTCCGGTCACCCGCTGGTCGGCGAGGTGGAGCGGTCGATCGCGGTGGTCGCCGACGACGAGGGGTTCGCGGAGGTGGTCGAGGACACCGAGGGCGACGTGTTCGGGCACGGCACCGCGTGCTCGGGGATCATCCGCTCGATCGCGCCCGAGTGCACGCTCGGCAGCGCCCGCGTTCTCGGGCCCGCGAACCAGGGCCGCGCCGGGCTGATGGCCGCCGGACTCCAGTGGGCGATCTCCGAGGGCTACCAGGTGATCAACATGAGCCTGTCGACGACGAACCGGGAGCTGCTCGAGCTCCTGCACGAGCTCACCGACGAGGCGTACTTCCGTCGCACCTCGATCGTCGCGTCCGCCAACAACGTCGCCGAGGAGAGCTACCCGTGGCGGTTCTCGTCGGTGATCTCGGTCGGCAGCCACGAGGACGAGGACCCGATGCGCTTCTACGTCAACCCCTCCCCGCCGGTCGAGTTCTACGCCCGCGGGATCGAGATCGAGGTCGCGTGGCGCGGCGGAGGCCAGATCCGCTCGTCCGGGAACAGCTTCGCGACCGCGCATCTGAGCGGGGTCTGCGCCCTGATCCTGTCCAAGCACCCGGAGCTGACCCCGTTTGAGCTCAAGAGCGCGCTGCGGCTGACCGCTGCGAACACGGTGATGGAGGCCGTGTGAGCAAGAGCGAGGACCGAATCAGAGTCGCGGTCGCCGCCTCTGCGCTGGCCGGCGAGCAGGTGCACGCCGACCTGCTGCGCTCGGTCGCCGACGTCGCCCGCGGGATCTTCGGCGCCCGGGCGGCCTCGATCATGTTGTACGAAGAGCGGGGCGACGAGCTCGTGTTCCAGGCCGTGTCCGGGGAGGGCGCCGACTCGCTGGTCGGGGCGCGCTTCCCGTCCACCGAGGGCGTCGCGGGGTGGGTGCTTCGCGCCCGCGAGCCGCTGGTGATCGACGACGTCACCGAGGACCCCCGCTTCGCCCGCGAGCTCGCCGAGGACACCGGATACGTGCCGAAGAAGATCATGGCCGCGCCGCTGTTGCGCGGCGAGCGCGGCCTCGGCGTCCTGTCGGTGCTCGACCCGCCTGCGGATCGCCCGACGGGGATCGCGGAGATGGACCTGCTCGGCCTGTTCGCGCGCCAGGCGGCGCTGGCGCTCGACGTCGTCGAGCGGGCGCGCGACGCCGGGTCGGCGCTCGAGGGCGAGGGCGAGACGGCGGTCGTCGGACGGGTGGCGCAGGCGCTGGAGCGGCTCGAGGGTCCGCGGCGGGAGGCTGGGCTGCGGCTGCTCGCGGCACTGGAGGACGTCCTGGACCCGCGGCGGGGCGGCTAGGTCGGCACCGCCGGTTGCGCTTTCTCCCGGGGGCCGGGAGGAAGTGCACTGTCAACCGTCAGTCGAAGACAGGCCACCGCCAGGCGCCGTCCTTCTCGTAGAAATGCGTGGGTGCACTTTGGTCCGGGGGGCGGCGCAAGGTGCATCCGCGGCACCCGCCTCCGCGTCAGTCCGTGCCCTCGTCCTCTGGGTCGGTCCACACCTGCTTCAGCCATGGAGGCTTGATGCCCTCCGCGAAGCTGGTGCGGGGGCCGCGTGCGACGATCGGCTCCAGGGGGATGAGTCGGAGGCGGTCGCGGGGGGTTATCCGGGTGACGTCGCGCAGCGCGCGCGAGTTGCCCGCATGACTACCACCTGACACGTAGACGGTTCTCGTCTCCGGGCCCCAACCGAGCTTCGGCCATGGCTGCCTCACCCGCACCGAGCCGTCGGGGCGCGTGCGCACCCGCGGGCGCCAGCCGCCGTCGAGGTCGTAGACGTAGTCGTGGTGGGCGCTCGAGCGAGAGTCGGCGGCGCCCGGGCGGAGGCGCACCTGATAGCTCTCCCAATCGTCCCGGTGGTATGAGGGCCTGCCGAGCAGCGCGCTCAGCTCTCGGATCTCCTCCTTGTACAGCCTCCCCTCGGCCGTCGCGCTCCCCGGGTAGTAGAACCAGTACTGGAGATAGACCCCGCCGCGGCGCTCGCCGGCGCAGTTGGCGCCCGCGGCCCGCGCCGTCTCCCGGCAGTCGATCACGTGCACGAACGCGACGACCGGCTCGCCGGTGACCGAGCGCCAGATCTGGCCCGCCGGTGAACCCTCCGCACACGCGTCCTCGCGACAGCTTCGGTAGTCGACCGGGAGCGCGGTCATCCCGCGCTCGTACCGGATCCGTGGTGTGTGCTCGGTAACCAGGGCCGCTAGCTCCGCCCCGTACGCGGCGTCGAGCTCCGAGTCGACTCCGCAACCGTCCGACAGCCGCACGGCGCAGATCATCCGCTCGGCGATCGCGTGCGCGAGGGCGGCGCCGGGAACCCGTGCCCCGAGCCCCGCCAGCAGGCCGAGGACGAGGACCGCGACGAGCAGCACGAGGCCGATCCACTCCACCGTCCCCTGTCCGATCTCGCCCCGGCGGGCCCGCGTGCCGCCCACGCCCCGACGCTAGGCGACCCCGCGTCACGCGTGTGAGCCAAGGGTGACGCGGGGGCGCCGGAACCGGAACGAAACCGATACCTATGGGTGGGCGGGCGGTGTTAGAGTCGCGCCGTGGCCGAGCAGCAGGTACCGGGAGGGGAGCGCCAGACCAACTGGCGCGGCTGGGCGTTGCTGGTCGCGATCGTCCTGCTCCTGATCTTCATCATCCAGAACTCGCAGGAGGTGGAGATCAAGTTCCTGATCTTCGGGAGCATCAACACCGCGCTGATCTTCGCGCTCGTGATCTCGGCCTTGCTCGGAGCACTGATCGGCTGGCTGGCGCCAAAGGTGCGGCGCCGCGAGTAGCCGCCCGAACGCGGGCGGCTACCGACGCAGCTTGAACTCTCTGCATCGAGCCCCGGCGATGCGACTCGGGGAGTTCACCTACCGTTCTTCCCACGAACCCGCGGCTCCCTACGCCCCCTCGCGGCGCAGCAAACGGTGCCACGCGTGGCGCGGGCGGGCGGCATCACGTCTCGGCCTGCCGTGGAGCGGGCGATCCGAGCGCGCGTTGCCCGCGGCCCCGGACTGGATGAACGCTGCAAGCGTGTGTTTCATGTCTACCTCCTGGTGGTCGAGCTGACCCACCGACCGTAGGCGGGCAGGTGTGAGAAAGCACCGGGTGGCTCCCTAGTTAGAGCCAGGGTCGGGCGAATGTCCAACCAAATAGCCCGAGTGCCTGGGGTTTCCCTAACCTCGCCCGCGGGATGCTGTACGGGCGAGAGGTCGAGCTCAACCGGATCGCGGAGCTGGTAGAGGCCGCGCGAGGCGGGCGGGGCGGGACGCTCCTGGTGCGGGGAGAGGCGGGCGTCGGCAAGACCGCGCTGCTCGACGTCGCAAGCTGGCGCACAACCGGCATGCGGAAGCTGAGGACGGTCGGCCTCGAGGCCGAGTCGAGCCTGCCGTTCTCGGCGCTCGCGGAGCTGGCGGACCGGTTGCTCGACGGGATCTCGGAGCTGTCACCACCGCAGGCTGCCGCGATCGAGGGGGCGCTTGCGCTCGGACCGCCTGCGCCGGGCGACCGCTTCGCGGTGTGCGCCGGGTTCCTCGGCCTCCTCTCGCACGCGGCCGAGCGAGAGCCGGTGCTCGTCCTCGTCGACGACGCGCAGTGGCTCGACCCCGCGTCGGCCGAGGCGCTGGCCTTCGCCGGCCGCCGACTCGCGTCGTCGGCGGCCGCCATGCTCGTCGCCGCTCGTGACGAGGACGGCGGTTCATTCTCCGGTCCCGGCCTCGAGCAGATCGCCCTGACCCCGCTGAAGCCGGCGGCAGCCCGTGCGCTGCTCGATGACGCCGGTCCACAACTCCCGTCGCCGGTGGTCGAGTCACTGCTCGCCGCGGCGGCGGGCAACCCGCTCGCGCTGGTCGAGCTGCCCTCGTTGCTGACCGCCGACCAGCGCGCCGGGCGGGCGGCGCTCGAAGAGCCGCTCGCGCCGGGAGTGAGCCTGACGCGAGCGTTCGAACGCAGGATCGAGGAGCTGCCGGTCGAGGCACGTGACGCATGCCTCGTCGCCGCGACCGCTTTCACGTCCACGTTGGGGCCGATCCTGGCCGCATGCGAGGCGCTCGAGCTCGATGCCGATGCGCTCGAGCAGGCCGAGACACGCGGCGTCGTCCGGCTGTCCGCCGAGCGGATCGAGTTCAGCCACCCGTTGCTGCGGGGCGCCGTCTACCACGGCAGCCTGCCCGCGAGCCGGCGGCGTGCGCACGAAGCTCTCGCCACCGCGGTGGGCGACGAGCACCGCGGCTGGCACCTTGCCGCAGCGGCGCTCGGCCCTGACGAGGACACCGCAATGGCCCTCGACGACGCGGGCGAGCACGCACGGTCTCGAGGGGCTCACTCAGGCGCAGCCGACGCCTTCGAGCGTGCGGCGGCGCTGAGCCAGGAGCGGGACGCCCGCGCGAAACGCCTGCTCGCAGCCGGTGTCGCTGCCACGGCGGGTGGGCAGCATGCTCGCGCGCTGGCCTTGCTCGCTGACGCGACCGACACCGACGACCCGGATCTGCGGGGGGAGGCGGTGCATCGGCGGGCGATGGTCTCGGCCTGGGAGGCGGGCGATGTGCTCGAGGCCCACCGCGCTCTGATCACCGAGGCCGACCGCGTCGAGGGCGCGGACCCGCTGCGCGCCGCGACGCTGCTTGCCGACGCAGCGACGACGGCCTCTTCGGGCGGCGACGCCACGCTTGCGCTCGACACGGCGCTGCGCGCGCGCCGGCTGCTGGGGGACGGCGGCGACGCGACGCAGCGGGCCCACGTCCTCGCGGTGCTCGGCTGGACCCTGGCGCTGCGGGGGGACTCTCCGGCCGCCCGCTCGATCGTCGAGGAGGTCGATCGTCTCCTACCGTCGGTCGACCCTCGCTCGCCGGCGGTCCAGTCGATCGCGTTCGCGATCAACTCGCGAATCCCGTCCGAGGAGTACGAGCGCGCCGGGCGCGACTCCCGCGCAATCGTCGCCGCAGCGCGCGAGGCCGGATTCCTCGGAGCCGTCGCGTTCCCGCTCGCGGTGGCGGCGGACACTGCGTACAGGGTCGGTGAGTGGGACACGGCTGAGGAGGAGGTGAGCGAGGCCGTCCGCCTCGCCGAGGAGACGGGACAGCGCGCGTCGCTGTCATTTGCACTGGTGATCCTCGCGAGACTGGCAGCCGCGCGGGGCGAGGAGGATCGGGCCCGCACGGCCACCGCCCAGGCGCTCGAGATCGCCGCGGGGGCCTCGATGATGTCTGTAGCCGCGGGCGCCACCGGGGCGCTCGCATTCCTGGAGCTCGGCCTGGGCAGGGTCGACGCGGCGATCGGCGCCCTGGAGGCGCTGCGGGGGCAGGCGGACGATGCGGGGTTCGAGGAGCCGACCGTGATCCCGTGGGCGCCCGACCTCGTCGAGGCGTACGCCCAGGCAGGACGGGAGGAGGACGCCCGGAGCATCGTCACCCGGCTCCACGCTCAGGCGGAGCGCTCCGACAGCGCCGTCGCGCGCGCGTTCGCCGCCCGCTGCCGCGGGCTGACCTCGCCAGAGGAGATCGACGAGCTATTCGCCGAGGCGCTCGAGCTGCACGGCTCGCGACCAGTCCCGTTCGAGCGCGCCCGCACCCTGCTCGCGTTCGGCACCCGCCTGCACCGGGCGCGGCGACGAGTCGAGGCGCGGCAGCGGCTGCGCGAGGGGCTGGAGACCTTCGAGCGACTTGGCGCCGAGCCGTGGGCGGAGCGGACCCGAGCGGAGCTGCGCGCGGCGGGAGCAGTCAAGCGACGGCCCGCTGCGGATCCGGACGAGCTCACCGCGCAGGAGGTGAGGGTGGCGCAGGCGGTCGCCCGCGGGGCGACGAACCGCGAGGTCGCCGCGGAGCTGTTCCTGAGCCCGAAGACGATCGAGTTCCACCTCGGGCGCGTGTACAGGAAGCTGGGGATCCACTCCCGAACCGAGCTCGCCACCCTCGTCGCGGAGGGCCGCCTCGAGCCCGGCGCGCGCGACGGGCTCGAGGCGGCGGGCTCTGAGTCGAACCGCACGTAGGGGCCCGGCGGCACGCCGAAGGGCCGGGACGAGCCCGGCCCTTCGAACGCTGCCAGGGTTCGGTCGGCTAGCAGAGGACCGCGAGGTTGTACTCGCCGTCCGCCCGGGTGTTCGCCGTGTTGCGCAGCGAGACGAACACGCGGTTGGGATTGGTGACGTCGCGATCGGCGTGGCCGATCCGGTTCTCGTTCACGTCCAGGCCCGTGACCTGGTAGGAGCACTGGCTGACGTCGAACGGGAACTCGACCCGGTAGTTGCCCGCCGCGATCCGCTGCACGGCCGTGGCGCCGTTCGTCCGGATCAGGGCGTTCGGCCCGGCGACCGCCCAGTAGGTCGGATGCTCGAGCTTCGAGCCCGTCACCGACCCCTCGCCGATCTTCTCCGTCGTGACCGCCTCGTCATTGAGCCTGTTCGTCTTCACCGCCTCCTTGGCGATCTTGCTCGACGTGACGGCCTTGCTCGCGATGTTCTTGGTCTTCACCTTCGAGGCCGCGTAGGCGCCGCCGCCCAGCGCGACGAACAGTGCGACCAGGGCCAGCACGTGCGCGGCGCCGAAGCGACGGTGCGTGCGGCCGGACTTGATGCTGCGGAACATTCGGGCCCTCCTTTGTCGTTTTCACCCGATGTCCCGAGTCTCGACGCGGGGCGCCGCTGCGGCTAGGCGTCCAAGGTCTTGGCGTGATCCGCCGGGGGTGGCGCCCCGATCACACCTTGGTTGGGTGGATCACAGCTCCTGCACCTCCGCGCCGATCTCCTGCGCCGCCGCCTTCGCGTCGCTGAACAGCATCGACGTGTTGTCCCGGTAGAAGAGGTCGTTGTCGATGCCGGCGAACCCGGGGCTGAGCGAGCGCTTGATCACGATCACCTGCTGCGCATCGCTGACCTCGATGATCGGCATCCCCGCAATCGGGCTGTCGGGGTCCTCCTTCGCGGCCGGGTTGGTGACATCGTTCGCCCCGATCACGACCGCGACGTCGGTGCGCGGCATCTCGGGGTTGATCTCGTCCATCTCCTTCAGCTTCTCGTACGGGACGTCGGCCTCCGCGAGCAGCACGTTCATATGCCCGGGCATCCGCCCCGCGACCGGGTGGATCGCGTAGTTGACGGTGACGCCGCGCCTCTCGAGCTCGTCCGCCATCTCCTTCACCGCGTGCTGCGCCTGCGCGACCGCCATCCCGTACCCGGGGACGATCACGACCGAGTCTGCGTACGCGAGCGCGATCGCGGCGTCCTGGGCGGAGATCGAGCGGTGCGGGCGCTCCTCGGTCGAGGCGGCTCCAGCGGCCGGAGCGCCGCCGAATCCGGCAAAGAGAATGTTCGCGACCGAGCGGTTCATCGCCGTCGCCATCTCCATCGTGAGGATCGTTCCCGAGGAGCCGACCAGAGTCCCGGCGACGATCAGGGCGACGTTGTCGAGCGCGAACCCGGCCGCCGCCGCGGCGAGCCCGGTGAACGCATTCAGGAGCGAGATCACGACCGGCATGTCCGCGCCCCCGATCGGCAGCACGACGAGGTTGCCGAGGAGCGCCGCCGCGAGCAGGATCGCGATGAACAGGCCCTGTGACGGATCGTCGTTGGTGACACCGATCACGACGCAGCCGACGACGATCCCGACCAGCAGGACCGCGTTCAGGACCTGCTGACCCGGGACCTTGACCGGCTGTCCGGGGATCAGGCCCTGGAGCTTCCCGAAGGCGATGTTCGAGCCCCAGAACGAGACCGAGCCGATCACCATCGAGAACAGGATCGGGACCAGCTCGTCGAGCGGGATCTCGATCCCGAGCGCGATCTCATGCCGGAACTCCGACCATGCGATCAGCGCCACCGCGCCGCCGCCGACGCCGTTGTACAGCGCCACCATCTGCGGCATCGCGGTCATCTGCACCCGCATCGAGGCGACGACGCCGACCGCGGTCCCGATCGCGAGCCCGAGGATCAAAAGGCCCCAGTTGCCGACCCCGTCGAGCAGCAGGGTGGTGACGATCGCGATCGCCATCCCGCCCGCCGCGAGCAGGTTGCCCTGCTTCGCCGTGGTCGGGTGCGTGCCGCGACGGACGCCGAGGATGAACAGCGAGAAGGAGACGATGTAGAGCGCCGTGGCGAGATTGCCCCCGGGCTCGAGCAGGGCGAGGGGCAACGTCATCCCTCCTCGGACCCGGACGCGCCCGGACGCGAAGCGGAGGACGCGTCCGGCTTTGGTTTCGGCTTTGGTTTCCGGGCGAACATGCCCAACATCCGATCCGTGACCATGAAGCCGCCGACGATGTTGATCGCGCCGAATGCGATCGCGATCACGCCGATCGTGTACTCGAGCCCGTCGTCGGCGAGGCCTATCACGATCAGGCCGCCGAGCATCACGATCCCGTGGATCGCGTTCGTCTGCGACATCAGCGGCGTGTGCAGGGTCGTCGGCACCTTCGAGATCACCTCGAAGCCGACGAACGCGGCGAGGACGAAGATCGTGATCTCGGTGATCAGGTCCATCAGCTGCCCTCCACCTTTTTGCTTGCGGCCGCCTCGCGGACGCGCTCGTTGACGATCTCCCCGCCGTGCGTGATGCAGGCCCCGGCGACGATCTCGTCCTCGAAGTCGATGCTCAGAGCCCCGTCCTCGCCGATCAGCAGCTGGAGCAGGTTCTCGACGTTCTTCGAGTAGAGCTGCGAGGCGTGGGTGGCCATCTCGCTCGGCAGGTTGCCGGGCGAGATCACCTTCACCCCGCCCTCTTCAACAGTCTCGCCGGCCTTGGTCAGCTCGCAGTTGCCGCCCGAGTCGCCGGCGAGGTCGACGATCACCGAGCCCGGCGACATCGAGCGGACCGCGTCGGCGGTGATCAGCAGCGGCGCCGGTCGGCCCGGGATCTGCGCGGTGGTGATGATCACGTCCTGACGGGCGGCGTTCTCGGCCAGCGCGTCGCGCACCTGCTGGTTCTCCTCCTCGGTCAGCGGCCGGGCGTAGCCACCCTCGGCCTCGGCGTCGGGGATGAAATCGAGCTCCAGCGGGCGCCCGCCTAGGCTCGCGATCTGCTCCCACGCGGCGCGGCGGATGTCGAAGCCGGTGACGACGGCGCCGAGCCGCTTCGCGGTCGCGATCGCCTGCAGGCCGGCCACTCCCGCGCCCAGCACCAGCACCCGGGCCGGGGCGACGGTGCCGGCGGCCGTGGTCATCATCGGGAAGAAGCGGCCCGCCTCGCGGGCGGCGAGCAGCGCCGCCGCGTACCCGGCGACGTTCGCCTGCGATGAGAGCGCGTCCATCGCCTGCGCGCGCGTGATCCGCGGGATCGACTCCATCGCGAAGCTCGTCACCTTCGCGTCCGCGAGCGCCTTGTTGGTATCGGGGGATGTGAGCGGAGCGAGGTGGCCGATCAGCACCTGGCCGTCGTGCAGCCGTCCGATCTCCTCGGCCGTCGGAAGGGCGACCTTGACGACGATGTCGGCGCCCCAGGCGTCGTCTGCGGGCCCGACGCTGGCCCCAGCGTCCGAGTACTCGCCGTCGGGGTGGCCCGAGGCCTCGCCCGCCCCGGACTCGACCGCGACTTCGAGCTCGCGCCCGACGAGGTCGCGGACAGCATCGGGGATCAGCGCAACGCGGCGCTCTCCCTCGGCGGATTCTTTCGGCACCCCGACCCTCATCGCGGGAGCGGGAGCGTATCCGAGGCCGGCTGCCCGGCAAGCCGCGAGAAGCCGACGCCGGGGCTATCTTGCTGGTAGGGGATGGGAGCCGATTCCGGAAACGACACCGCGGACCGCGCGCCCGCCGGCCCGCGTGCCGCCAGCGCCGCCGAGCTCAAGCAGCAGGTCGAGGCCGAGCGCGAGGGCAGGCCGTTCCTCGTCTACCGCAACAGCGAGGGCGAGCAGCGGATAGCCCCGGTCGCCCCCGATGCGTCCGAGCTGTGGCTGGGCCGCAGCCCGTCGGCCGACATCCACCTCGAGTGGGACGGAGAGGTCTCCGCCCTGCACGCCCAGCTCGAGGTGATCCGCGACGAATGCACGCTCGTCGACGAGGGGCTGTCGACGAACGGCTCGTTCGTGAACGGAGAGCGGGTGCGGGGGCGGCGGATGCTTCGCGACGGCGACATCGTCCGGCTTGGCCAGACGTCGGTGCTGTACCGGACGCCGGGCGCGGAGGGGATGGAGTCGACCGTCGTGTCCGCGGACGCGCTGACCGCGGCCGGGGTGTCGCCCGCGCAGCGACGGGTGCTGGTGGCGCTGTGCCGCCCGTACAAGGACGGGGCGGCGTTCGCGACCCCGGCGACCAACCAGCAGATCGCCGAGGAGCTGTTCCTGAGCGTGGACGCGGTGAAGACCCACATGCGGGCGCTGTTCGAGCGCTTCGGGGTCGAGGAGCTGCCGCAGAACCGCAAGCGGGTGGCGCTCGTCGAGCGCGCGCTTCAGAGCGGTCTGATCCGCGAGCAGGACCTGTAGCGGATCACCCCGAGGGGTGAATCGGACCACACCCCGGGCGTCCGCCGGCCAGCCCTTGGCCCTCTAGTCGTGGGGACCGATCGATCCGAGACTCGATGCATCGGGTCAAACGATCGAAAGGAGACCCCGATGCGGTCGATCTGGATCCTCTTGGCGCAGCCGTCGAAGCCGAAGCCGAGGCGGTAGGGACAAGCGCCTGACTGGGCGGGACCCCCATGCACCTCCGGGGGGGTCCCGTCGCCGCGTCCGCGCTCAGGAGGTGCCGGGGTCGATGCGCACGACG
>Ga0214473_10007224_pt1 | contig 13202 bp, 11 predicted proteins | sample RVTome_7_FD_203509 | JGI IMG/M metagenome (GOLD analysis project Ga0214473, IMG submission 203509) | Soil microbial communities from uranium-contaminated site in the Upper Colorado River Basin, Wyoming, United States - RVT98D197 | ecosystem: Environmental > Terrestrial > Soil > Contaminated >...
CCCCTACGTTCCGGTCGATCATTTCCATGGGGAGTGGGAGCAGGCACGCATGCCTTGGTTTGAAGGCAAAATGGTGCTGGAGACAGCGAAAGCAAACCAACTGATGGTGGGTCTGTCCAAATACCCGAATTATATGGTTGGCGAAATGGACAAAATGGCTGCGGAAATCAAAGCCCTGCTCGTGAAGCACGGTAAGCTGGATATGCCCTGCGGTATCGACATCGCCAACTATAACTTAATTGAGGCTTGTAAGCGTGCCGGCGTTAAAATTTGTGACGGAAACATTGCCATGTGTGATGCCATTATGGTTAAGACCCCGGATGAAATTCACTGCCTGCGGATGGCCGGCGTGATTGCGGAAAGTGCCCATTGGGAGGTATGTAAGGCTTTACGCCCGGGTATCACCGAGTTTGAGATTGCCGGCGTTGCGGCAAACGCGCTGTATAAACTGGGAGCAGAAGAGTTGGAAGGTCCCAGTTTCGTCGTCTGCACCGGGGAGAGATCGGGCTACGGCGTGCCGAACATGCCCACCGACAGAATCGTAAGGCCGGGAGATCTGGTGATTCTCGACATCAACGGTGTAAGCTACAATGGCTACCGCACTTGCTTCTACCGCACCTACTGCGTAGGAGACAAGCCTACGCAATTCCAGAAAGAAGTATACAAGGCCGCTTATGACGGCCTCATGGCCATGACCGAATCCATTAAGCCCGGGATCACCACCGAAGATGTACAAAAAGAATGGATGAAACGGGGAGACTTCCCGGGTGGGTGGGGACGCCCGCCCAAGTGGCCCGATCCGGGTCGGCATTATTTCGGGACGGTCGCGCATATGTGCGGCCTCCGTTCCGGCGATCCGGGACCCACGATTCCCGGAGCCAGTGCTTCCGCCGGCTATGGGTTCCCTGCTGTGGAAATTGTGAAAAACATGACCTTTGCCATTGAATGCGGTTGCTATACCTGGCTGGGCGACAGATGGGCCAAGGATGGCGTGAAAGTCGAGCACTGTGGTGTCGTCGGCGATAATGGCTTCGAAATCTTCTACCGCTTCCCGGGTAGAGAACTGATCACCTGCGGACTGCCCGGCGTATATTGAGAAGACCGCAGGGATCATCCTGAACGCCTCAGATGACTCCTCGAATCAGGGGAGTGACTCAACTTATGGAGTCACTCCTTTTTTTTTCGGAAGATCGAGGAGGGTGGTGTCAGGCCTTGAAATGTGAATTAAGTGGAAAACCAATTCCAGTTATTTCAGCACTATCTCTTAAAACCCTTTCAAATTCTGTCAACACTCAAGGCCTAAACCCTGCTTAATCAGTAAGTCAGAATTTCATGGACGCCCCCCCAATAAAACAGGGATATAATATTCCTATTGCTGTCCATCGTCCATTGGCTGGTATATTATCTGCGCTTTCAGATCTTTGAGGATGCCGCGTTCAATAGGCTTAGATTCCTTGTCATCCTCGGGAGTGCAAAGATTCCCTGTCGTCCGATCTTCTAACTTCCGGATGGCGGTAATGGTATTTCCCTTAAGGCGGTAAGTCGAATCGTAGGTCATCTTGCTGCTGGATAGATGGAGATCTTTTGGTAACGCTATAATTTTCAAGTTTTTGGGCAGATTGAGCGTGTATTCCTCGGTGGAACTGCCGCCGAAGCATTGGAAATTGAGTGTTTTTTCGGGCATGTTGATTCCACTAACTGCCGAGCTAATCGGTAATCCGCTGGGGAAAACGGGGGCAATGCGAATGGCGCCTGGCCCAGGGAGGTTTATGGAATTAACCAGATGATATTTGAGGCCATAGGAGTAGCGATCCGACAACTCGCGCATTTCAGCTTTTAAAAGAGTGCCCGTCCCCGTGAACCCGCTGCCTGCGAGAATGCTCCTCACGAAGCGGTCTTCCATGTTCGGTTGAACATAGGCCATAAAAGCCCTGATCATCCCCGATAAGAGGCCCGTTTCCTCATTATGGGTCTCCCCGTCCGCCGAGCCGTCTTCGTGTATGGTAAGGACCATCTTTAAATGGGAATGGTTAACTTTATAGTCCGTTGCAGGCGTCTGTCGGGCACCGGTGAAATTGGCCGTGTGGATTACGGGCTTCCCGGACACGTTCATGGGCAGCAACCCGAAGGGAGTGTATTCGGATGTGGAGTCCACGTAGAGATCAAGGCTGGGAATGTAATTGATGACATGGTCTAAAACTCGAAGAGAAGGAACCTCCGGCAGCTTGTAGCTTGATCCGGCATTGACCAGGACCGGCGTGCTCTCGATGCCTTTGGCGGCGAGTAACGCTTGCAAAAGCACAACGTGATCCTTGCAGTCACCCAACCGATTCGTGAGGACCAACTCGGCGTCGTGAGGCACCACAGAGCCGATTCCGATACAATTGCCGGCAAAATGAATATTCTGGGTGACCCAGTCATAGAGAATTTTTGCCTGCTCTCGCTGACCGGTGACCCCCTGAGTTAATTCAGTAGCGAGCGCCCGGATCTTATCCGTCACCGCGGCTTTGGGCTTGGAACGCTCTTCATAGGCTGCTCCAAGGGCACCGTAATCTCTGAACGAGGATACGATGATCCGCGGGCCATAATCGATCGGATCGACCGATCCAGCTTCGGGTATCGCCATTTCCTGGTTTTTGTAAGTCCAGGCCCATTCCCTGCGGCCATCTTTGTCTATTAGCCGCCCACCCTGAACACCAGTGGCAAAGACCTGAAGATTGAGAGAGTTTGTAGGGGCGCTTACACTGATTCGAACATCATCGTAAACCAGGAATTTCGTAAACACTTCGGTTAAGGAGAAGTGTCCTGGGAAGAGCGGAGTTTTCTGCACCAGCTTGTATGAGTACCCCACCTTGTCGCCCGCGGCGACATTAGGGAAAATAATGATCTTCGACTTAATGTCACTAAACATAGGACTGCCGCCCGCCACTGCCGCTCGGTCCTGGATGTTTAAAGGGGGCACATCAATGCGACGACCATCTTTTTTGAGTGTATAGGCCGAAAGGATTACCGCCTCTTCCAAACTCTCGCTGTAGCTGAAACCAGCCTGGTTGGCAGATTTGACTCCTTCGTCGGTCAACACATCGACTAATATTTCATGAGTTGCAGCATGCGTACCATCAGAATTTACTTCGTAATGGGCGTGATATTTCTCGTATTTGAAAAGACCGGAAAATGTTTCGGGCTTGCCCTCATCGGCGTTAACACCAAATGGAATCACCGAGATAAGCAGCGCTATCGTAATGAGGAATTTCATGCTTGACCTCCTAATGTTACTCGACTTCAATGTAAACCCGCCTCAAGGGCGCTGGGTCTGTACAATCTGTATGTGACACCTCATAAGTTGCCGCCAAGGCTCTGCCCGCGCTATCCCTTCCGAAGATTTTCTTTGGCATTTCGTCGAACCGCCCTGAAAAAGGCTTGATTACACTGTTATCGTCAGATGAAGGGAACAACTTTATTGGGGGCTAAAAAGGGGTCAGGCAATTGCAATTGAGTATTGAGCGATTACGCTTGCTGTATTATAAAGCGTCCATGGCTCGAAGACCGAGGGTTTATTGCCCCGGTGCCTTCTAGCACGCAATTTCCCGGGGAAACCAGAAACAGACGATTTTTTGGATGAGATAGATTTTCGGACACGAGCATTTTATCAGGAGCCGATGACCATAAGTCTAGGGGTAAAAAAGGTCGAAAAGCTCCTCCAGCGAGATAGGGATATTTCTAAGAGGGTTAAAATCATGGAAATGAATCTGAGGGAGAAAAGCAAGAAGAAATACTTTATTACAATTGCCTGACCCCATTTTGCTACAGGCGGAGTTGAGGAAGGGGAGTAGAAGGAGCCGAGTGAGCGAGGCTCGTGCGGCTATTGCTTACCGAGGTAGGGAGGAACTTGGGATTTCTGGTGCCGAGATCTCCCGATATCTTGGGGTGAATACCTCCAGTATTAACCGTACCCTAGCCCGAATGCATGAGTTGATTGTAAAATAAGTTATGCACTGTAAGAATCAACGTCCCCAAGTTTCTGTTGATTATATTTATATGAGCCGACGCGGCTTCAATAGAGATTCCGCAGACCCTGCTTGACCGGCTCCGGGACGTTCGGCTGGGCTTCGATCTGGGCCAGGAAGTCGGCGTCGTCGGCGACTGTCAGAGGGTCCAGTTTGATCGGCTCCAGAAGTTCCGACAGCAGCCCGGCAGCGACCGTCGCACGCTGCGACACGCGCTCGGGGCCTGTCAAGTCGCGCGGGCCGCTCCATGGGAGGCGCGGGCGCAGATCAACGCCGGTGTTGCGTATCTCATCGAGTGCCAGCGACCAGACCGGGGCGGTGGCGGCGTCGAGCGCCCAGCGCAAAACCTTTTTCGGCTTCTCCGCCTCGCGCGCGAGCTCCTTAATGTCTTGGAACGCCTCGCGGAGCACGCTGATCGCCGTAGGCAGCGACACCTGGGCTATGTCGGGGTCCGCCGTCTCCTGCTCCAGGTATAGATGTCTTGTCCGGCCGCCTACCCGCACCGTTTGGACTTTCGGTGCGAGTGCTTTCATCTCAGCCGGCATGCCGTAACGAGCGACGCCGTTTATCATCACCAGCCGAATGTCTGTCTCCTTCGCGCGGATCAGCGCGTCGTAAGGATCCCCGGCCTTTCCATCGATAACGAGGATATCCGCGCGCTTGCCGGCTTCAATCGAGCCGCATGCGGCCTGCCACTTGAGGATCCGGGAGGCGTTGCGCGTCGCCATTGCGATGAGGTCGCGTGTCTTGAAGAGTCCGTCGAGAGTGCACTGGTTGTACAGCCACGCGATCTTCAACTCTCCCAGGAGGTTCTTGCTGCCCGAGGGCGACCAGTCGCTGCCGAGTCCGATCGCAACACCGGCTGCCTGCGCCGCGTCCACGCGAGCCGTGCCGCCGTAAAGCAACAGGTTGCTGAGCGGGGACCAGATCATCGCCGAGCCGTGGGCTGCGAGCACGTCGAAGTCCCGGGGCATCAGCCCTGCCGAATGGATGCCCGCGAACTTATCGTTGAGGGCCCACTCGTCCGGGGCTACCTGGAGGGCGAGGAAGTGCCGCCGCGCAATGGAGTCCGGCTGCTCCGATGCCGTGACGCCTTCGCTGAGGTGCAGGAGCATGCAGCTGTTCTCTTTCTTGAGACGTCCGAGGTACGCCCGGGCGTCCTTGGCGTCCACATCGGGGATTCGACCCTGGGCCTCCGGAAGCTCCGCATCGTCCGTCTGCTCCACGTTGCGCACAATTCCGCGGTAGAATCGCTGCACACCCGCGTTACTTGCGAGTTTCACGCCCTGGCTCGTGGTGACCCCACCCATCAGGCACTTGCACTCGACGTAGCGCACCAGAGCCGGGAGCAGTGCAGGCTTTCCGCTGGAGTCACGATACTCGCCCACGACCGTCATGGGACCACTGATCAGCTTGCGATAGTCCTTGTGGTCCGGCCACTGGCCCCGATGCACGAAGCGCTTCGGCACCGGAGTCCAGAGCGGCAGAGCGTTGTAGCTGAGGTGGTTGTGCAGCTCGATCAAGCCGGGAAACAGCGTCCCCCCGGTTTCTACGGCCGAGACTCCCTCGAAGCCGGGCGGAGCCGCCTGCGCGCGTTCCTGGACTGCGACAATGCGGCCCTTTTCGACATACACGACCGCGTCAGCTATAACCGTAAAGGCGCCGTCCATCGCCACGACGCGTCCGGCCAGCGCAAGCTTCGGGCCGGTGAGCGGATCGACAGGGCCTTTCTTCGACGGTGCTGCTGCGATCGCCGCGCGGCCTTTGGGCACGGCGGGACCCGTCAGCGGAAACCATGTTCGCTCGATGCCGCTCACTGGATGACCCCCTTCGGAACCGTGATCTCGATGGTGCGGCGTTTCTGCAAGTCGTCCTTTCCCGCACGTCTGGCCCAGCCGTCCTGCTCGTGCATCCAGGCCGGCAGTCCAGCCGGGAAATCACTCTCCGGGACCGGCGGCCGATCGCCCTCGGCCCAGGTGTTCCCGTACAGCGAGAGCGACGCGGGCGAGTCGGGATGGAGGATCGCTGGCGGCAGCTTCTGCAGGGCGCCGTTCCAGTTCATTAGAAGCTTCCTCGTGGCTTCGGCGAGTTTGGCCTTATCGCCCTTCGAAAAGCTTTCCGGATAGGTCGGATGCGTGACGGCCGCATAGGCGCCTTTGAACGTCTTGCCCCCGGGCGTATCCCTCCACAGCTGCCATGCCTCATCGGCGGCGCTGCCCAGTGCCAGCACCGCCTCGACCCACCCTTCGGAGAGGAGCGCGTCGAGCCAGCGATTGCGGTACTCGACGAGACGTTTATCTTTCCTCGTCTTGGCTTTCACGCTTCCATAGACGCTGTACAAGAACGTGTTGACGAATACGTAGCTCCGGGTGATACCGAGCTTGGCAAGCAAGCCCTGAACACGCCGACCGGCCTCGCCTACGAGGATGCGCCTCACCACGGTCTCGTGTTGGGCGGGGTCCTGGCCGATCACGAGCACGCGCGCCGAGCCATCCAGGCGTCCGCGGTGGAAGATCGGGCCCCACTCGACCCGGAACTGGTCAGGCGGGTAGACATCGGCTCCCGGGTAGTCGCCGGCGAGCGTGCGGAAGGGCTCCTCGAAGTAACCGGGGTCGAACACGTGAGGCATAACCGATCCCTCCTCTCGGCTTGGAGTTGCTTCTATTGATCAAATTCGAGAATAGCAAGCAGAGCAGGGGATGTCAAGGACGGGATTGTCTCTATGGTATTCTGCTCAGTCCAGACTGGAGACCCATGCCGATTCGGTTCGGACACCCGTCCGGACACTCCATTCCGAAAACCGACGGGACACGATTCCCAGAGCATTTTGAAGGCGCATTCCCTGAAGGTCGATTTCAAGGTGCGCTTCGACCTGGGCGATCTGGACAAGATCGCGGCCCGCAAGAAGAGGATCGATGCGGAAGACAGGAAATTGGCGGAAGAGAGGAAAGGGAAACGGCGGTTGTTATTTCTGGAGGAACAAAATCCGGGTCCGGAAGCCGGATAAGAATGCTATAAGGGCAAAGCTTTCTTGACAGCCACGAAAAGAGACCAGGAAAGCATTACCTCCTGTACTCTTCGAGTGACAATTCTTGACGGATGGTGTAGATTACCATCGGTAAGAGCGGTTCGGATATTCCCTACATTTCTTGAATTTTGGCCAGAGGCATGACCTCTGCGCTTTTCAGGCCCGAAACCTGATGCCGAAATAAAGACATTATGCCAATATATCAGCAGACATCTATTCTTTCCTTGCTTCCCTTTCATCCTTTGCTTTCAAAAAACCCCTTTATATAAAGAAACTTAGCCTAATAATTGAATATCCCTTCGATGGGGTATTGATCTTGCTAAGTATATTTTATTAATTTCTTGAAAAGGAGGTAAATGGAAAATAAAGAAATTTACTGTTCTGTTTGGGTGCCTGGTGTTCGCTGTGACTGTCTTGGTGATTGGGGGTTTTTCTAAGATGGGTGAGTTAGCCAAAGCCGTTGCTCAGGAAGTGAAGCCGTCTGAGACCAAGACGGCTGAGCCCGCTGGTGAAAAGAAGTAACTTATCTGGACCATTTCTCTAGGAATGATTTCCCAGAATATGGATTCCGGAAAATAGAGTAGATAATTTTTTTGAAGCAAATACCTTTGGTCAGGCGATGAAAAATGGCACCCGATTAGAATCATGGGATGGATAGGAGACACCATGCTGGATTTTTTCAAAAGGCCAAAGGTTAAGCTGATTCTGATCGGGATTGCCGCCTGTATCAGTGTGCCCTTGGAGGCTTTAACACACAATTGCCTTTCTTGTAGATTTGACCCACCACTAAACGAATTCTTATCAAAGACTGGAGATTGACCATGCTCGATTCAGGTTATGTGAGGAAGTGGGTGCTGCTTGTGCTGGCGTTTCTGGGGATTTTCACCCCGGCGGCGAAGGCAGCCGGCCCGTTCGAACAAGGCAACGTGCAAGGTACCGTGGCCTTGGGCACTGGCAGTGCCTTCAACCAGGATTACCTGATCCTGGGTATCGGTGCCGGATACTACGTGCTGGACGGGTTGCTGCTCGGGGCGCGGGTGGACGGTTGGTTCGGCAATAGCCCGAACATCTACCAGGTGACGCCTGAAGTGCGGTACGTCATCACCGCGGTACCTAAAGTGAAACCCTATGTGGGCGTGTATTACTCACGCACTTTTTACGAGGACCTGCCCGATCTCAACGCTCTGGGCGCGCGAGCCGGCGCCTACATTCCGCTCGGCGACCGCGTTTTCCTCGGGGCGGGGATCGCCTACGAGCAGCTGCAGGATTGCGACAAGTCGGTATATCGGGATTGCTCGCGCACCTACCCCGAGCTTTCCTTGATGTTCTCGTTTTAGCTCAACGCGGTTTCAGCTAGCCGATTCCAGAGCGCGGTGGTGCTCAAGCCGACTCGGCTGGCGGGCGGATTAGGCGGGGTATCTTCCCTGCCGGCTGCCAGATGCAAGAATAGGATTAAGCCTGAGCCGTCGAGCGGCTTAGCTCAAGGCCGTTCGCCTCACTTTCACGTCGTAATCCTCACCTCTAGAATATCGCCCCCACCAATCACTTGTAGGTGCTATACGTAACAAATCCTGCTTTTTCTTTTAATAATAGTTACTTATACACTGTTTTGCATTATTTATTTTCCTTACGTCTCTGTCAAGATAATTCGTTGCCTCTGTTTACGAGTAGGCCAGGAGACCAGCGAAAGATTTATCGATTAGCCTTTCTTTTCAAAGTTGTTCCAAAAAGTCCTAATATAAGAGATTCCTGGCGTTGGTTTTCACCATTTTTTCGACATCTTTGTCGGGGATCCCCCGCGTCAACATTCCAGTTATGAATAACCGCATCGCTTCCAACGGAGCGGGGAAAGCAAAGTGGCCGCAGTCGGTGCCGATGACAATGTGGTCACACCCGACGACCTTGACGGCTTCCATGAACTCTTCCCAGGACCATGTCAAGCCGATGTCGAAATTTGCGCAGTACATGCCGAGATAAGCTCCTTTCTCGGCCGCAATTTTCATCTGGGCGACCGTCATCTTGGCCATGGCCGCTATGGGATGCCCCACTTCAATTCTTTTAACGCCCGCTCTCCTGGCTTCGTCGATAATGATGAATCTTTCTTTAACGCTCTGGTGAGAAAGGGATAGGATCATATCCCCCTCGGCGATCAAACCCAGAATTTCTCGAAGCGGTGGCACCACCTGGTCATTTTCATCCAGGACTTCGATCCCGCCGGGGACCCCGTAGAGTTTATGATGAAAAGAAGCATCTTTATTGGGCAGCCATACATGTTTGCCACCGATCCGGTAACTGGTCAATACGGCCTCCGGGTTTAAACCGCCGACCGCATCGTTCAACATGACTCCCCCGCGCACATCGATTTTGCTTTTATTATGCTGTTCCGCCCAAAGGTCTACCGCTTTCTGGACGAAATATGCGGACCGGGCGCTGGGCATGGAATGGCCTTTGTACACAACCGCTTTCATACCCACCTGGCAAGCTTGAATGGCAATTTCCAGTTCATCGTATACGCGCGCGTTATAGGCATCAGGCCCCGGATGGATGTGAACATCAATCGCCCCCTCCATCAATTTCCAGACCCTTCCCATGTCAAATCGGGGTGCCGTAAGGCGAGAATAACCGGCCGGAACAGCGCCATAGGCCGCCCGCAAAGCAGGGTCCTGTCTCAGCCTCTGCAATAGTTTCTCGTCCGCTAACCCAGGCTCAAAGATTTCTTCCTTCATGCTAAATCCCCCTTAATCGTTTGAAAAGCAACGCCAGTCTGAGGAACTGGCTAGGGCTTGGGCGGATGAATTTTGCAAACGAAATGACCCAGAAGACGTCCCCCCAGTTATCCGCTTCGGGCCATGGTGACCCGTCCCGTTGCTTCTTCCCGAATCTTACTTGTCCAGCCATACCATTTTCATTCCGCCCCCATGATAGTCAAACAACGTTCCCGCGCCTCCGTCCCACCCCTTGACATAGTCCCTGAAGGCAACCGGGTTGATGGATTTGGCCAGGAATACAATCGGAAGATCCTCATGGACGATTTCAATGACCTTGCGATAGAGCTGCGCCCGTTCTTCCCACTTGACCGCGGCTCGAGCCTTCTCTAGAATGCCATCCAGTGCCTTGTTGCTGTATCTTGAATAGTTATTCTTCCCGATTTCGCCCGAATGAAGGAACATATAGTACGCTTCGTCTGCTTCCCACTTTTCGCCGGCACCGTAGATCGAGAGAGAATAATCCCCGCTTTGGAGGCTTTTCACCCACGGTGCCCGGTCGATGACTTTCATCTCTGTTTGGATTCCAATTTTCTTCAGCTGGCCCAGCATGTATTCAGAAGCGGCTATGTCATAGGGAAAAGTGGCCGTTTCAAGAAATTCGGTTTTAAACCCGTTGGGGTAACCGGCCTCACTCAGAAGTTGTTTGGCCTTAGCCAAATCCGGTTTCCGGTCCTGTACCGGGACGTAGAATCGGGAGCCTTTTAAAAAAGCCTGGTCGATGGGCTCCCCCAAACCCCACTGGGCAGCCTGAATTAGTTCTCTTTTATCGATGGCGTAGGCGATCGCCTGGCGTACTTTTTTGTCGTCAAAGGGGGGCTTGGCAACATTGATGAACAGCCACTGATTCCCACCGGCAGCACGGAATATCACCGAGATGCCCGGCAACGGATCTTTTTTGGTGTCCAGGGCCATTTTTCTGGGCGGGTCCAGAGTGAAATCGATGTCCCCGGCTCGCAAGGCGGTCCAGCGGATGCTCGGGTCGACGATTTTTTTTACATAAATGCTGTCCAGATAAGGCAAGCGATTGCCCGTCCCCCCATCCACTTCCCAATACTGATCGAATCGGGTAACCTCAATCGTTTCGTTGGGAACAAAGGACTTGAATTTAAAAGGACCCGTACCCGGTGCCGGCTTCATCCCCGTCGGCTCCACGCCGGCCGGGATAATCGGACAGTGGAGTATCGTCAAGCTGCTCAAAAAGGGGGCAAAAGACTCCTTCAATTTGAACTTGATGCGATATCTGTCGAGTATATCTATCGAATCCACGCACTTGAACGCAAATGCCCGAGGCGACCTTGTTTCCGGATTCATCACCCGCTCAAGCGAATACTTCACGTCAGCGCTGTCCAATTCTTTGCCGTGGTGGAACTTTACGCCCTCGCGCAGAACAAAAGTATATTCTCTCCCATCGCTGGAGATCTCCCAGGATTTGGCGAGCATGGGATAGGTTTGGGCTTCCGGTATTCTGCTGATCTCCATGAGCCCGCTGTAGAGTAAGCTATAACTTTGATAATCGATGGGATAAATGAGGTTCTTGTGGGCATCCAGTCCCGCGGAGGCAAACCGCTCCCCCACGCGCAGCCTCCCTCCGTACTTGGGCTTTTTTCCCTCTCCATACCCCACTCCGTGCATGCCGGCCAAAGCGAAACCGGCAACCCCCATGCTGCTCAAATAAAGGAACTTCCTCCGATTCAATCCGGCAAAATAGCTCCCATTTTGCATGGCCTTTACCTCCATATCAAATAAGGATAAAGATAACTGAAAGCCGAAGGGTCCGGTTTCGCACCCCACACCGACAGATCCATCGGGCTGAAACAATCCGGCAGGTCTTCAGCAACCTTCCAGGGTTGAGCTTCTCGGATAAGCCGCTCCCCAGCGGCTCTGCCTCAGGCAAGCGTGATCCGGGCAAAGATCCGGGGCTTGTTACCGATGACCCGCATGCTGTGCCCCTGACCCGTTACGTCCTGGCACAGCGTCATATCGCCCGGGCCGATGCGGCGAACCTCCCCGCTCCCGATGCCCACCTCCCCCTGTCCGGAGAGGGTAATAAAGAAGCTGGGCTCTGGCGTCGAATGGAAGTCCACGAAAGTCCCCGCTTCTTGATGGTAGAAGCAGATGTGCTTCGCTGCCTGAAACGGCGAACGGCCATCCGGCCCGGAAGGGACCTCGAGCTCTTCGAAATGCGCCTGGCCATCTGCGCCGGAATAAATCCTCAGGAACATGGTTGCGCCCCCCTCAGTAGTTTATTGCCCCTTGACGACGGGCATCGCTTTGTTCTGTGATATTGGCCGAGCATTGGTGCGGGTCTGCTGGACTCTGATCAGCGAACCGGACATTCGGCCACGTTTCCCCCTGTAACCTGATAAATATGCGCGACCCAGCGGCGGGTTGCGCCGATACCGACATGAGGAGCGAAGTCCTGCGATGCCGGGTAAACGACTTTCGGGAACATCTTCTCGATCCGTTCGGCCGCCTCATCCACGCTCAGGCGGTCGAATTTGGCTCTTCTTACGGCCGCGACATGCTCCCGGATGGCGGAGGCCTGTTGATCTAAGTACCGATGGTAATCGCTCGTTACCACACCCGTGTGCCCGGTTACCATAAAGCGAACATCAAGCCTCTTGTAAGCCTCCAACGAATCCAACCACCGGTCGGGAAGAGCATCGTGCAGGCTTGCACCGCGCTCCTTGGACAAGTTGTCGGCGACAAACAAAACCTTTTCCTCTGGGATGTACACGGCAGTCTGGCCGGGGGTGTGGCCGGGAAGGAGCATGATCTGGATGGTATGGTCGCCCAGGCGGATATCCATGCGGTCGGAGAAGGTAATCGAAGGCCACCCTCTGCGAATCTCCTCGGAGCTGGGGACCGTGAGTGGATGGACGTAGAGTTGCTTCGTACGGTCCCGCAGCCAGACATCGTTGTTTACCTCCCGTATCAGATCACTGGTGATCTTGCTGGCGATGACCACCCCGTCAAAAACATGGTTGTTCAAACAGTGGTCCATGTGGAATTCGGTATTGATGATGTACCGGATCTTTCCCCTTTTGCCAGCCTCCTTGGCCCAGGCGATGGCGTCTCCAGTATCGACGGGGACATCGACCAGGACAAGACCTTGAGAAGTGACGATGAATCCGTGATGGGACCCCCGGGGTGCGGTGTCCACAAAAACATTCTTCGTGAGCTGTTCCATCTTTAAGAATTCCTTTCCGGGCACAAATGCCACCTATTGGTATTTGGCGGGAAAACAAGCTTCCAGGAAACGTAGGGCGAAATTCTCTCTTTGTCAGTAACGTTGGTTGACTGTATGCTATCCGGCCATGAAAAAGGAACCTTTACGCCGCGCCAACCGCCGCGCCCGCGGCCTCGGGATCCTGCGGAGGTGAAAGGAGATGATCTTGC
>Ga0214473_10007225_pt1 | contig 13200 bp, 9 predicted proteins | sample RVTome_7_FD_203509 | JGI IMG/M metagenome (GOLD analysis project Ga0214473, IMG submission 203509) | Soil microbial communities from uranium-contaminated site in the Upper Colorado River Basin, Wyoming, United States - RVT98D197 | ecosystem: Environmental > Terrestrial > Soil > Contaminated >...
GGACGGTTGAACCCGGATTGTCTATCCATGTCACGGGTTCTTCATAGATACGAAACCCGCTTTTTTCGGCAAGAATGAGCAGTTCGCTGTCAAAAAACCATGCATTATCCTCCACACGCGGAACAATCGTGTCAATGACGCGCCGTGTCACTGCTTTGAAGCCGCATTGGGCGTCGGAAAAATGTATCCAGAAGAAGAATTTAATGAGGAAGATGTAGGTTTTGGATGTAATAGTGCGCAGTAAACTTCTGCCGTAGACACGGGAGTTTTTTGAGTTGCGCGTTCCGATGGCAATGTCGTATCCCCGCAGGAGCGACCGGACCAGGGGCGGCACGTGCTTGAGGTCTGTGGAAAGATCGACATCCATATAACAGCATACGTCGCTGCCGCTCTCCCTCCATACTTTTTTGACTGCTCTCCCCCTGCCTTTGAGCGGCAGATGGGCGACCCGAACATTGCTGTATGTCTTGGCCAATGTCCTGGCAATTTCCAAGGTACGGTCTTTGGACGCGTTGTCCGCAACGGTTATGTTCCAATCGAAATCACGAAGATGCTCCGTCAAAAAGGTGCGAAGCGTGGTAACACTCGTTTCCAACTCCGCCTCTTCGTTATACACCGGTATGACAACGCTAAGTGATGGTTTTTTTCCCATAAAACGCAATTAGTATACCAACGGTAATCAGAGTAAGCATGTTTGCGACCGAACGCACCGGCGTATCGGTAAAACGTGCTTCAAGCGCGTATCTGCCCGCGGGTATCCTTACTGTGGGCAATCCTTCCGACACCAGCGGCGCTACCTCACGGCCGTTTACCAAAAAATGCCAGCCGGGAAAATATGCCCGTGTGATACGAAGACTCACGTCTTTGTCCGTTTCGATAAAGCTTTTTATGTATGTTTCCGTGTCAATTTCCGTCTCCACACGCACGTTTTCCGGCGCCTGTATTGTATCATGAAGGGTCTGTGTGACGCTCTTGGGCTCGGGTATCCCCGGCGGAAGATACTCGTCAGAAATTGAAGAAACCCGAAAGCGAATATCCGCGGAACTCTCAAAATCCCGGAATGGCTTTTCGTACGTGTACTGGGGCACAAACCATTTGGCATTGGTTAGTATCGTCACCACGATGACTCCAACGCCCAAGAAGCCCCGAAGAACTTTTTTGTCCGTTGCCCGTATGAGCCCGCCTCCCAACAGAGACAGCCCCAACGCACTGAACGCCAATAATCTCCAGGGGTACTGCACGTATGCGGCGTACGGAACAACTTCCCATAGCCGTACGGAATATTCTGTCATGAAAAATACGCTCACGAGCGTCCCTATCAGAACCGCCCAGAGTGTTCGCCGAAAGGAGAAAGACATTCTCTTTTGTACGAAAAGCAAAAGAACCGAAAACCCTGCAAGCAGTATATGGAGCTTACCCAACTTGAATGACATGCCGTCCAAACAACCGGGGGCAGAGCCACCGAAGCCCCACGGCGAACTCCAGAGTTGTGTCACACAGACAAAATGCGTATGAAAATCTGCCGTGGCACTCACCTGTGCCGCAACAGCAGTAAATTGCATTTCCGCCAATGCAGGCAACCAGAAAAATGCGGACAGACCCAACCCCAATACAGCCATAAAACCGCATGATAAAAGCGGTCGAACGGAGAGATGTTTACGAAATCCGGTAAGGAGCGCGTAGAGAGCTCCTCCTGCCAGGAGTGCCGTCACTGTCACATACCCCAGGACGGTATGGGATACAATAACGCCCGCAAGCCCTAATCCTCCGATGAGCACGCCTGCCTTTCCTCGTGCAGAACCGGATATGAGGAAGATTCCGAGAACGACCAGAGGGAGAAACGCCACAGACCATAGTTCTCCGACTGCCCCGCGCACATATACCTGAACCGCATGGTACGGGATATACATATATAAAACGCCGGCAACGACCCCCGCCAGGCGGCCGAACACATACCCGGACAACGCATACATGGTGATGCCTGACAATATTATCCCCAGTATCATCATCAATTTTGTCGCCTGGAGCCCATGTATGCCGAGAGCATACAGAAATCCGCCGACGTAATACGGAAGCGGGCCGTAGAAATTGAAAATCGGATACCCGTATCCGTATCCCAGTTCGGAAACCCACCGAACCGGAAACTGACCGTTGCGAAGCGCCCTTCCCATGGCGACCACACGGCCAACCTGTGTATCGTCATGCATCGGAAAAAATCCTTCCCCAAGGAGCGGTTTGATACTCCAGAAAGACAGGATAATCAAAAGAGCGAGAAATATGACGTGCTTTTTCATCGTTTTCGTTTGTGTAGGCGCCTCGTACCACACTTGGTTCTTGCCATCCATATAAGATATGCTCCATACAAAAGAATGCTTATACCACTGACGCTGTCTGCTGCCAAGCGGGACGGCGTTTCACGGAATTGAGCAACAAGAGTATGATTTCCGCTGGGCACTGCTACCCGCATGACACCCTGCGGATTGTCATAGTCTATGGGCACTGCCGCAGCATCAATCGCCACAAGCCAACCCGGATAATATATGGTATTAATTTGGAGAATGCTTTCTTCGGACGCATATACCGCCGCTCGGATCTGCTGCGTTGTTGTTTCAATCGGGTCAATTGAACCGTTGCCCAGAAAAAATTGGAGGCGTTCGGACACCCTTTTTTCCGGTATGTCCTTCACCCATGTGGGCATGTACTCATCGGCAACTGTCGTTGTTGCCTCGTTTGTCGTGTAATACCCCAACGGACGCTGTATCACGTCAACGCGGGATACCATATGCACCACGGGTACTAACAAAAGCATAATAAACAGCATGACCGACAGGTACTGGTATTTTTTTGCATACGCCACAACCGTTGCCGTAAGAAATGCGCCGGAAAAAACGGCAAGAGACAAAAATCTGTACGGAAATTGAAACAATTGTCCCATGATCGGTATTTGCCAAATTATGCGGCTGTAGGTGGATGCAAGAAAAACGGAAATAGCAAAAATTACCAGAAAAAACGGAAGACCCGCAGATGTTTTCTTTCTAAATACTAACGCAAGAAACGACACGAACGAAACAATTCCCACGAGGTACAGTTGCTGATTTTTCAGAAAATAGTCAGACGGATTTGACACGATAACAGAGCTAAAAACCACGAACTGCCGTTCGACGATTGCGGGTATCCAAAAAAATGCCGCAAGACCGATTCCCAAGAGCATCGGTACGATCATTACCCTCATCCTGCGCACAGCGAGGTAAAACGTCAGGAAAACCATACCCAGAAGCGCAAGGGAATTGTGCGCGAGAATAAGAAGCCCCACCGCAGGAGGAACGAACCATTGTTTTTCCCTGTCTATCCCATAGAGAATAACGGGAACAAGGGACATCGCCAATACCTCACCCACGGAGCCGCGCGTATAGATGTCAAACACCAGGTACGGCGCAAACAGATACCCGAGCGCTCCCAGAAAACTCGGTAGGAGGCCGTAAAACGTCCGTAACCACAGAAAAGAAAATACGGTTCCGGTCACCACGGACCCGCCGATAATTATTTTTACCGTATCGGGAAATGAGAAACCCAACCCATGGATGAGTGATCCGATATAGAAAAATCCCGGATAGAGAAAATTGGCGACCGGATATCCGTAACTTTGGTTGAGCCGGCCCAGAAATCGAACCGGAAACTGTCCTTCCCGCAAGCTCTGAAAAAATGCGGATAACCGGATTACCATCCATTCCGCATCATCGGAAATAAAAAAACCGGGCTTGAGTAGCGGCCAGAGCACAACAAGCGACAGGAGGAGTATTCCCACGACCGCAAATACCTGGGATATAGCGTGTTTTGTCTTCATGAGGCTTTTGCTATGGGAAGTACAAGCCGAAACAAACGCAATTGTCTGTCTTTCCGTATCCCTTTCTGATAGTGCGCTATGAGCGTTACGGGCCAAGCTGGAGATATCTCCTGACTTTCGTTGGTAATAAGGTATGTCGGTCGCGCGGCAGCTTCCTCCAGCATCGCGGCTGGCGGTTCAAGGGGTAAAGGCCAAATACCGCGGATTGCGATGTTGGGATTATCCACCAGATCAATTTCCACCGCATAGGGCAGTAATCCAAACGTTCCTTCCGTATAGACGATTATGCTGCCTTTGGTTGCTTCCTGGGCCAGATACGCGTTCACCTCTTTGACGCCTCCACCGGCCGGCCAATCGCTTATGTACTGTCCTTTGTCCGCCTGGGGAATGGGTGCGTATGCAAAGTTTGTGAGTACGAAATAGTCTGCGTATATACTCGGCAATATCACTATAGCGATGAGCAGCGCGCCAACGTATTGCCTTCCCCACCGGCGCAGAATCCAATCAATGGTCACTGCAGCAAGTAACAAAAGCGGCATGGACATGAAGAGGATAAATCGCGGATAGAGAACTTTCCCGAACAGGGCTAAGGCTACAAACGGCCCGATCCACCAGAGATACAGAACCGCTTTCTCCCGAATCTTGCTCCAAAACGCAACAACAGGGAGCAGCGATGCCACAAACACCGGCCAGGTAAGGTAATGGATAAGCCAATCAAAGACCCCATTGAGATTGCCCCGGAGAAATTGGACCGGGTGCGTGAGCCATTCGCTAACTGTATAAATAAATACCGTATCTTTCTGTCCTATGATATGGAAAAACGGCGAGAGCCGAAGCACGCTGTACATCATCTGGGACAGGAGTGCTGAGAGAACCACAAGCCCTCCCCATCGCAGCAATCTGCTTTTCCGTTCTTTTGCCGTCCAATCAAATAACAGAAGCGTTACCGGTACCAAATACAGGCTCAAAAAACCGGATGTCTTGTTGAGCATGCCGGCGCCCAATACCATGCCGAGAACAAGCGCCATGTCCAGCCGAAGCGTCCGAACGAGACGTACGGCAAAATACAGACTCCATAGGGAAAATGCGGCAACCAGCGAGTCATAGAGCGCCATCCGGTCATAGACCAGGGCAAAGGGTGAGATGACATACAGAAAACTCGCTACCAGGGCTATGCGTTTGCTTCGGAAAAGTTCGTGTGCCAGAACGCCAATGCCCGTCATACCGGCAACACCCGAGAATACCGATACCAACCGACCAGCCAGTAGCGCGTTGGGAACTAAGCGCATGAGGACCATCGCTATCCATGTGAACAGAGGCTGTTTGCCGTCAGTGAGCGAGATGAAACGCCAATTGGCGTCACGACTTCCGATTTGGGACCATCGTACATAGATCGCCTCATCCGTAAAGATGGGAAGAGAAAGAATGTTTGTCGTGCGCAGTACGAGATACAAAATGAGCAAAAGGAGAGGCAGTACGATGTACATCCGTGCTCGGTTGCGGCCAGTGGCCATATGGTGTGATTATACCCGAAGCACGAGAATATGGGCAAATCTCCACCTAGCGGGTTTTTGGCGTTGGCAGAGCCTTTTTGAGAAGAAGTACCACTGCGGTAACGCCAACCGGAAGAATGGTTACCCACAGTTTCAGCGTTGGCGCAGGATTACCCCAGGGACCAAACAGAAGGGGATGTACATAGCGCAGCAACAGTCCAAGTGAGAGGGCAGTGGCAAGAAGTGTTATGTTTGTCTTTCGCGGGAGTAAAGCGACAAACGGAGCGATCCATACAAAATACCAGGGAAGCACTTCACGCTGGACACAAACGAGTACGAATCCGACGGTCATGGCAATCAGCGCATGTACCCTGTTCCACCGCAAGAAAAAAACCGGAAGAAGAAATCCGCTCATCAGTTTCGTCGCAACGGACACTGAAAGCAGGAAAAACGATGCGACAGTTTTTTTCCGCAGGTAGAGAACCCATGCGAGCAGAACCACGGCCATCATGACGACGTCGTTGTGCGCGCTCACCAGACTCTCTATAAGAATGAGCGGATTGAGAGCAAACAGGACCATACCGGTTGTTTTTTGATCCGGTTCGAGCCTCTCGAGAATTTTTCCGATACCCCATGTTGCCGCAAGATAAAATCCTGCGACGAGCAGCTTAAAATTCCACAGCGTTACGAGGAAAACATTGAATCCCAACAGGTACACCGGGAGTGTCAGGAAAATCCACACAGGGGTATAGGCGCTGGGCAAGTGCGTCCAGCGCATAAAATTCAGGTACGGATCAATACCGAGGAATTGCAGCGGTATAACCCCGTAGGGATTTTTCCCATATACCAGCACTGTTTTTGCGGTAAACATGTAATTGTATATGTCATAGGAAAAGGCGGGATAGGACAATACCAACAGTGCACTCACGACAAAAATGATCTTCCATGCGTCCCGGGACGAGAGCAAACTGTTGCGAGCCGCGCGAAGTACACACAGGTATAATCCAAAAAACAGAAGGAGTATCGCGCAATAGATTGCTGTGGAAAGAGGCCGCTGATAAAATCCGATATATTGGAATACTGTCTGCAGGCGCTGCCAAATATTCATCTGTGTTATGGTGAGGTTGAGGTCAACCTGGGTGAAGGAATACAGGAGTAGCGCTCCTGCTGCTACGCCATACCCAACGAGCAGAAACCGAACGAGACCTGATTTGTTTTTCATGCGCCCTACACGGAATTACCTTTTCGGAACTCCGTATGCTCCCTTCCACGCATTCCAACGAATCTTCATGATATCCATAAATCCCTGCCAAGAGTCTTTGAGCGGATTTACCCGCCGCGTTTCCACGTAATGCCACTCCACCGGAACTTCCTTCATTTTATATCCGAGCTTCTTTGCAACATACAAAACCTCTATATCGAAACCGGCGGTGACCATAGAGCCGCTCCCGGCGTGCGCGCGACCGTATAACCGCAACCGATCAAATATGTTTTTTGTCGTCTCTTTTCGAAATGCCTTAAAACCGCATTGCGTGTCGGAAATTCCGTGTAAACCCAATACGATACTGCGCAGCGCCATAAATCCCCGAGCCATAAAAAGCCTCCACAGCGGCGCACCCTCGCGTCGCGAATTTCTTGATCCGAAGACTACGTCGTACCCTTTTTCGAACCATGGAATCAGGTGTTCGACCTGATCAAGCGGTGTGGCTTGATCAAGGTCAGTAAACAGCACAATATCACCGTGTGCTGCAAGCATTCCCGTAATGACCGTGGCGGCTTTTCCCTGATGCGGATTGGTGAGCAAGGTAAATCCTGGCGTTGCTTTAACAAATTCGCCGACTAAAGGAATGGTTTTATCCGTTGAACCGTCATCTACAACCAGGACTTCCCACGGATAGGTCTGGCGATCCAAATAGTGGAATACTTTATCCAAGACGCCCAAACGAATGTTGGTTTCTTCGTTATATGCGGGTATGACAACGGATAGATACGGCTGTTTCACCATTATTCTCCTTTATAATGTATAAGCTTATATATTTCCACAAACGGCACCTCCCACCGGCCGACAATTTGCGCCCTGCCGAATCCCGCAATTTCCCATAGGGGGTGTCCCAGAGGCCGGCAATCGGGTGTCTCGCAGATGACAATCAGCTGATCCGTCACTGTATGTCTGTCCGGGTCCACCGTCGTGTTTTCTATGGTCACCGGCGCATTGTCCCAGATTTCAAAAAAGTACCGATAGGCGTGATCGGAATTGTTCCCTGTAATAAGCGCAAAATTGAACGGTTTGCCTTCAGTTTGTGCATATGCTTCCTGGGCAATGCGTTTGGTTTGCGCCAGTTGCTGGTTGGGTGCATAGCGAAAGGGTCTTCCCTGCCAATTGAAAAGAAGGAGTAAACCCCACAGTCCCAACGCAATATATTTTGTCTTGGGATAGCGCCAAAGCCGTGCGAGCACGTACCCCAGCAATAGGAACGGTAACACAAACAAAATGCCGAAATAGTAATCATAAATCGCACGCTTATACAAACCGAATAGAAACAGAACGATCGCAAACCAGGCACTCAGAAGCAAGAGACCCGTGCGCACGTTTGCCCGATTTTCTTTCCAGGAAGCGAACCATCTGCCGACGCGCGTCTTTTCCAACCATCCGCTAGAAACAAACTGCGACAATAAAATGGCCACCACGGCAATAATTGCCAATCGTACCGACCACACCCATGCTGCAATCTGCCATGCGGGCAGGTTTGCCAATACGCCGGGATCGGGGATGCGCAGGAGTAAACGGCCGAAGACTCGAAATATTACGTCGCTCAGAGTACCAAGAAACTGAACAATGGAAAAGCCCGTATCTTTTCCGCTTGCCAGAAACTGCCAGATGGAGACGGTATTGGGAAACCCGTGACGCAGTTCAAACGCAAGAAACGGTGCATATCCGATGATAAATCCCCCGATGCCCAACACTACAGAGGGAATAATCTTGTCTCGGAGAGACCGACAGATCCAGAAAGCAACCACGGGAAAAAGGAAAAGAAAAAGATAATGCAGCTGCAGACCTATTCCCAGTATCACACCAGCCCACAACGTCCATTTCCACCGGTACTTGACCCCTATCTGCAGCAGTGTATAGAGGAGGAACGCTGAAAAAAACGGTACAAGATTGGGATTCCACGACGAGCGTGAGTACGCAATAACCAGGGGCGAAAGGGCATACAGGCCTGCGGCAAAATATCCTGTTTCTTCGTCAAAAAAATCCCGGCCGATACGGTACACCATGTATACGGTTGCAACCCCGAATAAAGCGACCATAATCGCAGGCCCTACCGGATCCAACCGCCACAACCATAAAAACGGCAACATGAAATAGTAGTATATGGGGCCCATAAAAAACCCGCCGACGGATGCAGTGGGACCAAGGAGCGTCAGTTTGTGATCCACAAGTATGCGTTTCACGACCAGGACATCCCGCCCCTCGTCACCCAGAAATGTCATATATCCTGCGATGTTATATAACCGCAGAATTGCGCTTACCAGAAGGAGGAGCACAAGAAACACTAACGAGAGCATCTTCTGATGCTGCCGATAAACCCTACCTATGTTTTGAAGGGTGTTTTTTTCCATATAACGCGCGAATACATAAAATAATTCCATATAAGACCAAATCCTACTCCTGCGATGTAGAAAAAGCGGTAGGTCGGAATACCGAAGAGAAAAGTACCGATCGCTATGGTCCCCGCCTGAATAACTATCGCACCCACAGACGTCATGTTGAACTGGATAAATTTTTCTAGCAGTCGCATGCCGACGATCAACCTGTCGCGGAATGTCCATATGTTGTTCAGGGTAAAGTTGGACACTATCGCAAGCTCAGCACCAACAATACTTCCGATAGTCGGGTGGAAACCCTCCCGTACCATCCATTCCAAAACAACGGTATTGATTATGAAGCCGACGGTCCCGACGACACAAAACTTACCAAATGACCCGGTCCGGATACTGTGCCACCGTTCCCGGATGACATATAACAACACGTCACGAATATACTCCGAGGGAGCAATTTTTGATTTTCCGAAACGGCGATCCGTAAATATAATAGGCACTTCAAATATTCGTGCGCCGTGCGCAATGGATTTATGGAGAAATGCGATCTGAAAGACGTATCCCCGGTACGACTCGAGTTTATTGCGCATGGATTCGTAGTATTGTTTCTTATATACCCGATATCCTCCGGTCCAATCATGAACATGGGAAAAACCCAACCCGTAGCGTACGATTGCATTGCCAAAAATACTGAATAGTTTCCGATGCGGCCCCCAATTGGACGGAATCGACCCGCCGGGAATATACCTGCTTCCTATTGCGAAATCGTAACCGTTGTCTATCGCAGCGATGAACCGGGGAAGTACAGCCGGATCGTGTGACAAATCCCCGTCCATCTGCCCTATGATATCCGCATCCAACGTTTCTGTCGCGTATTCCATACCCCGAAGCAGTGCTTTTCCCAACCCCTCTTTCTTTCCGGTAATAAGATATACATCCTTATGGTTTTTTTGGTATGCACGAACCTCATGTGCGGTACCATCCGGGGAATTATCGTCTATCACCAGATATTTTATCGTATGATTCCGTACCGATACGACGGCACTTCGCAGCAGTTCAAGTAGTGTCGTGATACTTTCCCGTTCGTTATATGTGGGTAATAATAGGACCACTTTCATAGAAGGAGAGGATCACACGCGTTCCCGCCAGTAGTCCAGAAGGTCTTTCATTGTTTTCTCAAACGCTATTTCGACCTTCCAACCGGTCTTTGTACAGAACTTCGTGTTATCTCCCACAAGAACGGGTACGTCAGACGGACGCATACGGTTCGGATCTTTTTGAACCTTAACTTTCACTTTAGAGAATGACAAGAGCAGATCCAACATATCTCCTACCCGAACTGCCTTACCCGTACATATGTTATACACCTCACCCGCGTCACACTTTTCCACTGCCATGAGGTATCCGCGAACCACATCGCGCACATCCGTCCAATCCCGCTGTGCATCAAGATTTCCGACGCTGATGACGGGTTCCTGTTTTCCTTTTTCGATAAGTGCAATTTGCTTTGCGAAATTTGACGTGACGAAGGTTTCCCCCCGACGCGGCCCCGTATGATTGAAGCCCCGTGTTCGGACAATATGTATATTGTAGGAACAAAAATACTGATATCCCAGGTAGTCCATAGCGACTTTTGATACCGCATAGGGACTTTGGGGCCGAAGCGGATTATCCTCTTTAATCGGAATTTCTTCCGGCTTAACCAGCCCATATTCTTCCGAAGAACAGGCAATTTGAATTGCCGGGCTGATTCCTGCTTGGCGAATCGCTTCAAATAAGTTTGCAGAACCGACAACATTCACTTCAAGCGTCACCGATGGTGAAACCCACGACGTCGGTACGAATGACTGAGCCGCCAAGTGAAATATATAATCAGGTTTAATCCGAGCTATTGTTGAATAAAGGCTGTGTGAATCCAACAGGTCCGCATCTTCCAGCTGCAATTTACTTTTTATTCCTTCTATATGATCTGTCTTGCTTCGGGGACGGCACAGACCATGTACCTCATATCCCTTTGACAGCAGCAACTCAGCAAGATGACTTCCTGCAAATCCTGCAATACCCGTAATAAGCACTTTGGCTTTACTCATACTCCTCCTTTACCTATTGTAATCTACATGCGACCGACACCGTAGTACATGAAACCGAGTTGTTTTACCCGGGCGGGTTCGTAAATGTTTCTTCCATCAAACAGAACCAGGTTTTTGAGGCCCTTGGCCAAACGGACAAGATCGATCTGCCGAAATTCATTCCATTCGGTAATCACAACAACTGCATCGGCCCCTTTCCCCGCATCATATGCATCTTTTGCATAGACGACGCTCTTCGGAAGTACCTTCTTGGCGTTTTCTATGGCAACGGGATCATACGCAACTACCTGTGCACCCAGCTGAAGAAGCGCGTTAACGACGCTTATTGAAGGAGCCTCCCGCATGTCATCTGTATTGGGCTTAAACGACAATCCCAAAATAGCAATTTTCTTATTTTTCAGTTTTCCCCCAAAATGACGAGTGATTTTTTCGATAAAATTGCGCGTTGCTTCTTTGTTTACCTCGTCAACAGCTTTGAGCATTTTAAAATCGTACCCGTTGAGTGCGGCAAATGCGATGAGTGCTTTGACATCTTTCGGAAAACAACTGCCCCCATACCCGACCCCGGGATACAGGAAACTCCTTCCTATCCGCTTATCAAGGCCCACTCCCTCCAATACTTTTTCCACATCAGCGCCGACTTTTTCCGATAAATATGCTATGGCATTGGCAAAAGAAATTTTGCTTGACAAGAGCGAATTGGAGGCGTATTTGATCAGTTCCGCCGTTTCCACATTACACAGAACTGTTTTACCGTCTATCGATTTGTGAAGTTCCAACAGCAGCGCCTGAGCCCTGTCTGATGTTGTGCCTATAACGACGCGGTCAGGACCCAATGTGTCTTCTATGGCTGTGCCTTCCCGTAAGAACTCCGGAACCGATGCTATGGCAAAGGATGCACCGCCGGGCTTGACGCGGTTTATGATATCCGTAATTTTCCGATTGGTTCCGGGCGGTACCGTGCTTTTTGTACCAATGACCTTATACCCGATAAGCGCCTTCCCTATATTTTCCGCCGCGGTATAGACACTGGAGAGATCCGCCTCTCCGTTGTCCTTCGGCGGAGTTCCCACGCAGATAAAAATAATCTCCGAAGGGGCAACAGCTTCTGTATACTCTAACGTAAAAAGCAAACGGCCCGCATCCAGATTCCGTTTCACAAGCTCGGTAAGACCGGGCTCATAGAAAGGGGTGATTCCCTTTTTGAGCTTCTCAATTTTATCCTTCGTGTGCCCCACGACCCACACGGTGTTACCCAAATCAGCAAACACCGCAGCTGTTACTAACCCAACATATCCATGGCCGATAAATGCAATCGTCATACGTTAGATTCCCTTTCCGTTAATTTTGTGTGAAGTAATTCTTGCCCCGCATCTCCGACTATTTCCCGTAAACCCTCATCAAGGGTGTGCATGCGGATACCCAACTCACCTATTTTATCATTTTTGAGGCACGCGTAAAACGGACGCGGCGCACGTCCTGCGAAAAAATTCTTAAATGATGTTTGTGATACCAATGACGCAGGATATCCGAATGTACGTGCGATCTTCCGGGCAGCCTCATAAGGGGTGAGGCACTGGCTTCCGACAACATGATATATTCCACATGCTTTATTATCGGTAAGAACCTTTATGGCGTAGGCAATATCATCAATGAAAGTCGGGATGAACATTTGATCATTGGGCGCGGTAACGGACAATCCCTCATGAAGTCTCTCCTGTATTTTATGCAAGAAATCACGTTTATCGGTATTTATTGCACGATAAGGATTTGCGATTCGAATTATAAGACCTGATGTACCAAGTTCCAGCACTTTTTTCTCGCCTTCATGCTTCGTTACCGCATACCACCCCTGGGGATTGGGGATGGCTCTCTCTTCGTAAAATTTTTTTGTTCCGTCAAAAACATAATCCGTCGATATATACAACAGGCTTTTTTCTGAATTCCTGCATGCTCTGGCAATAGTACCTGTTGCCGTAACATTGATATTCCAGGTTTCACTTTTTTCTTTCGAACTCCGTTCTTTTTCCGCGCCGTCTACATCGGTTTTTGCCGCAAAATGAAATACCCATTGCCCGGGTGCTCTGACAATACGCTCATATACTGTTGCACTGTGGGTGATGTCTGTGCCTGTTTCCTTGCTGAGATTCGTGAAATCAAAAGACGGAGACAG
>Ga0214473_10007226_pt1 | contig 13199 bp, 9 predicted proteins | sample RVTome_7_FD_203509 | JGI IMG/M metagenome (GOLD analysis project Ga0214473, IMG submission 203509) | Soil microbial communities from uranium-contaminated site in the Upper Colorado River Basin, Wyoming, United States - RVT98D197 | ecosystem: Environmental > Terrestrial > Soil > Contaminated >...
CGACTCTGCCTTGCCGACTGACAGCGTTCGGCCACCCGTGATCGAGATGGTCTCGTCTTTGGTTACGGATTCGGTTCGGCTCCCATCTATCGAGATCGTCTCGTCCTTCGCCACAGACTCAGTCCGATTGCCAGAAATCGAGATGGTCTCGTCTTTGTCCACAGTCTCAGTGCGGTTCCCGTGAATAGAGATCGTCTCGTTCTTATCCACGGTCTCGGTCCGATTGCCATTCACCGTCGTGGTCTCATCATTCTTGACCGTCTTTGTTCGGTCGTGACCGATTAACAGTGTCTCGTCATGTCCGGTGATCTGGTTCTTGTCGTTTTCCGTCTTGATGGTCAGATCTTTTTGCCCGTGCTGGTAGATCTCCTCTGACCCCTTCTTGTCCTCGAAACGGTATTCATTGAAGCCGCCGCCACCCTTCGAGCTGTTTGACTTGATGGTGCTCTTCGTTTTTTCCGCGTCGAGGGGGTACGGGGGCATGTTGGCGGCGTTGTAGACGCGCCCTGTGATAATCGGACGGTCGGGATCGCCTTCGATGAAATCGACGATGACCTCATGGCCGATGCGCGGGATGAACATCGCGCCCCAGCTCTCGCCGGCCCAGAGTTGCGCGACACGTATCCAGCAGGAAGCCTTATCGTCTTTCCTCCCCTCACGATCCCAAGGGAATTGGACCTTCACGCGGCCATACGAATCGGTGTGAATCTCCTCACCGGATGGTCCTGTGACGACGGCTGTCTGAACACCCTCCACGATCGGCTTGGGCGTGACGCGGGTGGGGCGGAATGGGACGTCGGCGGGAATCCCCCGAAAGGTGTTGTTGTAGGTGAAGCGTCCACCTGCCTCGTTTTCGCCGAGGGGCTGCTGTCCGTCGTGTTGCACCGACGTGATCACGTACGGGCCGTTGAAGTCGCTGCGCGGAGCGTCCTTCAGTTCAAACTTGTATCCGGGTGCGAACCGCCGGCAGACGCTCTGCCCGACAAGCTCTTTGGCCCGCGCCAGAACGGACTGGAGCCGCAGTTCGGCCAGTCGTGTACCGTTCGCGTCGTCCTTGTAGAGACCGGGATAATCGTATACTTCGAGGTTCTCAGTGCCGCCCTGTTCCGCAGTCGACTTCTTGTCTTTCTTGAGGTCGAGTTTCGGCGTGGCGAAGTTGTAGTCCTGCAAAGTGACTTTACCCGAGCGCACCCGTTGGCCGAAGCGGACCTCGTAGATCCATTCGGCCGCTTCCACCATGCCGGTCGGTGGACGGTACGGGATGGCGATGTCGCCGTCGATGTCGATGTGCGACTGCGGCGTGTTGGCGATCATCATTTTCGTTCCCGAGTCGGTCGCTTCGAAGAAGTAGTAGATCCCTTCTTCTTCCATCAGGCGTGAAACGAAATTCCAGTCCGTTTCGCGGTACTGCACACAGTATGTCCGCATGGGGAATGACCCGCGCAAATTCAGCTTGATGGCGTCATTCAATCCCGCCCTTTTAAAGACCTCCTGGATGATATCCGGGGCAGTCTTGTCCTGGAAGATGCGGCAATCGTAGCGTTGCGTCATGAGCCAGACTTGGGGGACGAACTCGACGTAGTATGGGGTAAAGCGGGCGGTCGAAGCCCTCTGCTCAAAGCGGCTGACGATGCCGGTGATATCGCGTTGCGAATCGGGGTAATGTAGGCTCAGCTTGGCGTTGGCGCCTACGATCGCCGCGAAATCGATGGCGTCGTCATCGACCGCCAATTCAATCGCAAAGGAGAACAACTCCGAAATGGATTCGTGCCCTGATAAGGAAAGGACCCGCAGTTCGCCGCCGTAGCCGTCAATCTCGAATGCAAATATCGGACGATTCGGCGCGAGGAAATCGGATCCGGAGACGTTGCTGGAATCGGGCATGCTCACCTCTCAAAGGGCGTGCACAGACTGACTGTTAGGGCGGCGGCATGACCGACCGCCGTTGCCGCATCGGCGCCACCTCGCGGGGTGTATCGGTGGCGACGTCTTGCGTGACGGACTGTATCGCGCGCCGCGCATCCGGCTCGATGGGGCCGTAACGGATGTTGAAGCTCGCATCGGGCCAGAGCCGAAACCCTTCTGTTACGGCCGACGGGCTCGGACGCGCCGTGCCGATGAACAAACGGTTCGAGGAGTCCGAAGGATTCTCGAGGACCGCCACCAGATGATACTCAAATGGGGAGGACTGTGTCGCTATTAGATAGATGACCTGATAACCCAAAAGCCGCCATCCTGCCGCGCTCAACAGTTCCGCAGCGAGGTAGGCGTATCCCTCACAATCGATGACGCGTTGCGACTGATACTGATGGCGAGACCGTCTCACAATCTCCGACCAACGGTCGCAGCTCCCGCCGGGCCAAGAGACGTCACCCCCACGGTTACCGGGCACAAACATCACGTGGACATAGAAACTGCGCGCGTATTCGGTGTAAAGCTCAACGGCGCGTTCCCGGTCAGTGACCGTCCTAAAGAAGGCGAGCAGGTCCGCCCGGTCGGGCTGGCCATGCGGCAAACGGACGGCGTGTCCGAGGACAGACTGCATGTCGACGATGAAAGATTCGCGGCTCATGGTTCGACATTCATACGGCGTGAATGGCGGCCCTCAGTCGTACGATCCGGATGACGTACCGACAACCCGGGCCGTTTTTCGTTTCGATTTCTCAGCTCTCGAACTGCAGAGCAAAACCGGCGGCTTCATCCCAACTGATCTTGAGCGCGTCGGGCAAGGGACCCGCAGTCATGCGCTGGAGAATCTCCGTCGACATGAGCGGGAGGAGTGATCCCTGTATAATGTGGTCGATATTGCGCGCGCCGGTTTCGACCTCGGTGCAACGCTCTGTAATCCGGTCAACGATGACATCGTCCCATGTCAGCGTCATCTTATGGCTCTGGCGCAGGCGGTCGGCCACGCGTTCGAGCTTCAGTCGCGCGATGCGGGCGATGGCATCGGGCTTGAGCGGGAAGAAGGGCACGATTGTCATACGGCCGACCAGCGCCGGTTTGAAGTGGCGGTTGAGAATCGGACGAATAGCCGTAATCACCTGCTCATGCGAAGGAGGGGTCTCGGCCATTCCCATCTCCGTGATCTCGTTGGTCGCCAAGTTCGACGTCATGAACACGACGGTGTTCTTGAAGTCGATGACGCGTCCCTCGCCGTCCGACAGCATTCCCTTGTCAAATACCTGATAGAACAAGTTCATGACTTCGGGATCGGCTTTCTCCACTTCATCGAGAAGAACGACCGAGTATGGCCGCTGGCGAACGGCTTCGGTGAGGACTCCGCCTTCGCCGAAACCAACATATCCCGGCGGCGATCCGATGAGACGCGAGACGGTGTGTTTTTCCTGAAACTCCGACATGTTGATAGTGGTCATGAAGCGTTCGCCGCCGAAGAGCAGATCGGCGACGCCGAGAGCGGTCTCGGTCTTCCCGACGCCGGAGGGACCGACGAAGAAGAAGACACCAATCGGTTTCGAGGTATCCTGCAGGCCTGCTTTGGAGGCGCGAATGCCTGTCGCTACGCTCTCCAACGCCCAATCCTGTCCCTTGATCCGTTCCCGCAGACGGTCCGCGAACGTGAGGATTGTCCGGGCTTCGTCCTTTACCATGTTGCCGACAGGGATTCCGGTCCAATCGGCGACGACCTTCCCGACGACTTCGGGGGTAACCTCGAGCGGAATGTACGGATCGGCGCCTTGGGCCTTTTTCAGGGCTTCCATCGCATCCCTCAGCGCGCCCGGGGTTCCGCCGCCGTTCCCGAGGATGGCCTCCCGTTCCTTTAGGTAATCATCGACGGCTTTCTTCTCGGCCTGCCATCGCGTCGTCATTTCCGCGAGACTTTTCCCCAATTCTTCGATGCTCGCATTCAGGTCGGATACACGCTTATCATCATCTTCGCCCCTGCCGTGCAGGTCACGTTGATGGGCGTCACGTTCGCGCGCGAGAGTCTGGATGCGCCTCCCTGTGTCTTCCAGGGCATCCGGCCGTGACGTAAGGGCAATTTTTACACGTGCCGCGGCGGTGTCGATCAAATCAACCGCCTTGTCGGGTAGAAGCCGTCCGGAGATATAGCGTCCGGACAGTTCGGCGGCGGCAACCAGGGCGGCATCGGGTATCTGGACCATGTGCGCGGATTCATATTTCTCGCGCAATCCGCGCAGCATGACGATCGTGTCCGCCACAGACGGCTCGTCGAGTTTCACCAGTTGGAAGCGGCGGGCGAGCGCCGGGTCTTTCTCGAAGTACTTCTTGTACTCGGACCAGGATGTGGCGGCGATGGTGCGCAGTTCGCCGCGCGCGAGAGCCGGCTTGAGCAGATTGGCCGCATCGGATCCGCCGGCCTGTCCGCCGGCGCCGATCAGGGTGTGCGCCTCATCGATGAAGAGGATGATGGGCTTGGCGGAGGCCTTTACTTCGGAGATCACCTGCTTGAGGCGGTTCTCGAATTCGCCTTTGACCCCCGCACCCGCTTGCAGCAAGCCCAAGTCGAGAACCATGAGGGACACATTGGAGAGAACATCCGGCACATCACCCTGCGCGATGCGCAGAGCCAACCCTTCGACAACGGCGGTCTTACCGACGCCCGCCTCACCGACGACGATGGGGTTGTTCTTCCGACGGCGTGCGAGGATGTCCACCATCTGACGGATCTCACGGTCCCGTCCGAAGACCGGATCAATCTCACCGGCCTTGGCGCGTGCGGTGACATCAATGCAGACGCGTCCCAGTGCGCCGTCGCCGGTGGGCGCCGCGCCCTCGCGCGATGCCGCCCCGCCCGGAGCGGCCGTCGCGCGCGCCAGCATGGTCTCGATCGAGGCGCCGGTGATCGTGTGGAATTCCTTGCGCAAGACGTCGGAGTCGACCGGGCTCAGCTCGAGAATCTCTCCGCCGACCAGGTATCGTGAGGGGGATTCCATCAGCGCCAGGAGCAGAACGCCCGACCGCAGCGACATCTCGCCGAGAATGAGGGATCCGAACATCCATCCCTCGCGCATCCAATCGAAGAGCAGGGGAGAAAACACGGGTTTACCCGTGTTGCCGGTGCGCAAGCTCTCGACATTGTGCTGCAATGCGCCGATGACGCGTGCGGGCTCGACCTCGAAGTGCCGCAGAATATTCTGAACATCGGCCTGAGGGCTGTCGACCAGCTTCAGCATCAGGTGATCGACTGTGACTTCGTAGTGGGATCGTGCCAAGCACAGGCCGGTCGCATTCTCCATGGCCTCTCGGCAATAAGTGTTCAGCTTGTCGATCAGTGATTTCGGTTCGACTTTCGCCATTATCAGCCCTTTCCGATGTTTTCTACGGTACGATCTGTGCTCAGGTTGTTGCTGCTGCCGCGGACACGACCACGGACAGCGGCCGATCCGGCCGTGAGAAGAGCCCCGTTGTCCATCCGAGATGCCCCATACGACCTAACGTCACGCCGAGCCGCGGGGTGTCTTCCTCGCGGATGATAAGTTCAACGTCGTGCTCGAGAGCGTCCCCGGATGTTGCGCGCACGAGGCTGTTCAGTGTCCGAAGATTCTCGCTACCCGGAAGAAAGCTGCGATACGTGTCGAAGTCCACAGGACCTATCCGAAGGCGGAATTTTCCCGTCCAGTCGCGCACACGGGCGCCAATAGTCGCGTCATCACCGAGCCGGCATGATTGCCTCCCCAAGGCGGAGCGCAGTTGGCCTCCGAGGTACACCCAGCGGGGATTGCACTGGGCGATGGCGACACGCAGTCCGCCAAACCACGTCGACAGAATAGCACGTAGCGCCGCCGCCGAACGCGGTTTTTGGCTCAACAGACCGGCGAAGCGGAGTAGTCGCTGCGCCGGCACTCCGGCCGAAGCCGCGACACCCTCGGCAGACAGGCCCGCCACCGCGAAAAGCCGCCAAGAAAACTCATCCTTGGCATCCGGTTCAAAGAGCAAGTGTCCTCTATATTTCAGGACGCCGCGGTACAGGAGGGTCAGTATCCGATGATTGAATACATCGAGAAAAGCGCGTTGGATGTGATCGTCGTCATCGACACAGCGTTTCGCGATGTCCTCGGCGTAGAAGCTGGGCAATGGCGAGTGAGCGCCGTAGAGTCCCATGAACGTCGTGGTCAGACGGAACGGAGGGCGGTCGGGCCGTTCTTCGAAGATTTCCAGATCGCCCGGAGGGAAAGCCAGGGACGCGCTGGGACGAAGGCGGACGAGTTCTTCCGCCGCCGGACCCTGATGGCCCGGCTGGACCGCGCCGGGATAGGCGCGGTGCAACAGCCACATCGCCTGCAGGAACGCGAATTGCGGCACGCGGTCCTTGAGGGTTTCGGCTACAGCAATGGTTGACTGCCGAGCATCGGCGGCCATTGATACAACGATCCCTTCTGCACCCCGCGAACCGTCAGGCGCGTGAATGAGTTCAGGGTTGCGCAGATCCCGAAGAATTGATTCAAGACAGCAGCCAGCAAGAACACATCCCCGTCGCCGGCAAAACGGTCTTCCTGCATCTCCAGTTCGATGTCGAGTCCGCGGTAGGTGGCGCCGTGTTTCAGGATTTCGCCCGGACGTGAGCGGACACCCCTGATGCCTTCGAGGCGGAGCTGGTGGGAGCGGGCGATCTGACGATCCACCAGCGCGCCGAAGTTGTAAACCGACAGGACCGAACGCAGCGATTCGATGCGCGACAGCGACGTGTAATTCAACGATTGGTGCGAAATCAGATGCCACAACAACCGGTCTTCGAGAGGCGGCGCGATGGTCGGCGTCACCCGCGTGATGTTGGTGAATTCGGCAAAGGCCGGACTCTCCGATGTCGGCGAATTGATGTCGCCGGGGCGGAGTTTCTCAGGAAGATTGCGGTTGGTGCAGGTCAGATCACAGGCGACCGTTTCGACCGGCGGCATCTGCCCGGATACCACATGGGCGGCGAAAGACAGGTATGTTTCCGTTCCCGATCCCACTGTCGCCGGGCGGAGCCGTGTCTGGTAATACTCACCCGATTCACCCATCGGCCCCAAAGTATGCTCGTAGGAGAAGAACGGCTTGTATTCGCGCTCAGCCATTGTGGTTTTCTGCCAACCAATCACCCTGTCGACCGAAAAGATCTCGTAGTGTGCGGGATTGGACACGTCGGGTCGCACACGATACTCAGATTGCTCGTGGGCGATGTGCAACGGAGACGAGCGTAACGAAGCCAAATTCGCGACGGGCGTGCAACCCAGCCGCAGCATCCCCGGCTTGACACGAACATCATCGGGTGGGCGTTCATCGAACTCGATCACGATCTCAAACTTGCCGGGCACATCCATCTGCGCAAGAGGACGCAAATCCGTAATATCGAGGAAGTGAAACCGTTCGGGAAACGCGAAGTACTCCTGCAGATGGCGGAACCCTGAAAACGAGTCGGACGGATATGGCCAGAGCGGCTCCTCCTCGCCGAATCCGACCGGCGCTACTGAATTTGGCTGCAGCCGGACGGTGCGAGTCCCCGCACGCAAAGTCACGCCGCGTACATGACGGCACAGCCACAGGTAGAGATTATTAATGATGGCGGGCTCGCCGTTGAGAAAGAAGCGCAACGATCCCCAGTCGAGCGCGGCGCCCGTGGCCTGCTGGCCCAGTGTCAGCCCAATGCGCAGGTAGGCCGGTTGTGAGAGCGGCGTCTCCAAGGCGAGCGTCTCGATGGTGATGGGGTAGAGCTCCACATCCGAGGTGGTGCGGAAGCGGCAACGGGTCCCTTCGACCGGGGCTGAGTCGAGCGTCGTTCCGAGCGGGATTGTCTGCACATCCTGCAATGAGGCATGGGGCCGAAACTCGACCACCGAGAGCGCGGGAATGGGGCGCAGGTAATGGGGCCACAGCAGGCCGACCAGCGCGTGTGTCAGTTCGGGAAGTTCTGAGTCAAGACGCTGGCGGAGGCGTCCGGTGAGAAAGGCAAACCCTTCGAGCAGCCGCTCGACATCCGGATCGGTGCCGGTCTCGGCGAGCATGTGCGCCACCTGCGGGTTGGCGGCAGCGAACTCCTGGCCCAGTTGCCGCAGGTATGTCAACTCGTCTTGGTAGTACTTGTTGAACATCGCGGCTCCGGGCTACATCTCCATCAGATCAAGTCCTGACGCCGTTCCGGCTTGTGTGGCGAACTTCAGCGACACATTCTCCGTCTCGAGGGCCAGCCGTGCCGATATTTCAAAACGGATGTTTAGAGGATGTTCCTCGTCGGCCACCCAAGTCGCCTTCACATTCTTCAATCGCGGCTCATACTTCTCGATCGAGCGTTCGAGGGCCTGGCGCATCGGCCCAATTGACTCGGGAAACGAGAACATAAACTCATTAAGGTCAGGTATGCCGTAATCCGGTTGCGCGGGCGCATGGCCGTGGCGGCTGTTCAGCATTTTTTGGAGATGCGCTATAATGGAACGTTTCAGTAACGGTATATCCAGTTCAAGCCGGCGCGACCCAGGCGGGTCCGGTTGGGCCAAGCGTTCGAAGAGGGTGCGTTCGGAGATCATCTGTAATCAAAGGGCAATCCCGGCGTTGTGCCGGGATTGCCCATGTCGTGCCGGCGCTGTTCGAGGCGTCCGGGGCGTCGAGCGCATCACTTCGGAGCGAGCCAACTATCTTCAGACTCAATCCCGTCGATTTCCCATGTCCACCGGATCTTCTTGTAGGTGAACATGACTTCTTCCATGTGCGTGAAGGATTCGGTCAGCGGGTCGAGGCAGTTGGGCATCCAGGGACGCATGCTCACGACGATGGCGTCTGTCAGCGTATGGGTGAAGTAGTGCTGCTCCTGTCCCGAGGGGTCGATGCGGTACCACTTGACCGTCACGTTCTTCATGTGCTCGCCCTGACAGAGAGCCTGATAAAGCTTCGGTGACGACTTGTCGTAGACCTTAACTACCTTCATCGCTTCATGGACGCGCTTCCCGGTCGAGAGGCCGGACTGTGGGTCACGCGGGATGCGGACAGTGTGATCGAAGGCATCCAGCAGGATCGTGCCTTCGCGGCCCGACATCTCGCAAGATCCTTCAATTACGCCCTGTGCTTCCCCTTCCAGCGTCATATGGGCTGGCATTGGCATAGCAGAATCCCTCCTGTGATTGTTTCACTCCGCTTTGAACGTTCCACCGGTTATGCCCCCCGCAATGATCACTTCTGTTCCAGACGGCCGACCAACGACAGCGTAATGTCAGCTCCCATATACTTGAAGTGGGGCCGCACCTTCAAATCCACCTTGTACCATCCGGGATTGCCCTCGACATCCTCGACGGTCACTTGCGCCTGGCGCAGGGGCCGGCGGCTGCGGACACCGGGCAGCGGATTGTCCATGTCGACCACATACTGGCGAATCCACTCATTGAGTTCGCGCTGCAGATCGGAGCGTTCCTTCCAGCTTCCGAGATTTTCGCGCTGAAGCACCTTGAGGTAGTGTGCCAGACGCGAGACGATGAACATGTAGGGCAGTTGTGTGCCCAGCTTGTAGTTGGTCTCGGCGGCGCGTCCTTCCGCCGACGTGCCGAAGTACTTCGCCTTCTGGCAGGAGTTGGCCGAGAAGAAGCAGGCGTTGTCGGAATCCTTGCGCATCGTGAGCGCGATGAATCCTTCATCGGCCAGTTCAAATTCCCGGCGCTCGGTTACGAGAATCTCAGTGGGGATCTTCGCCTGCACCTCGCCCATCGCCTGGAAGGTGTGAATTGGGAGATTTTCGACCGCGCCGCCGCCTTGCGGACCGATGATGTTCGGGCACCAGCGCCACTTGGCAAAACTGTCGGTGAGACGTGTGGCGAAAGTATAAGCCGTGTTGCCCCAGAGGTAGTTCTCATGGTTGTCGGTCACCGTCTCATTATAGTCGAACGACTTGACCGGATTGTCCGACTTGTTGTATGGCAACCGCAAGAGGAAGCGGGGCGTGGTCAAGCCGACATAGCGCGCGTCTTCGGATTCACGGAAGCCGCGCCACTTCGTATAGCGCGGGCCCTCGAGGATCGACTTCAGATCCTTCAAATTCGGGAACTTCAGCCAGGATTCCTCGCCGAAGAACTGCGGGCCGGCCGCGGAGATGAACGGCGCATGGGCCATCGCGCCCACCGACGCAACATATTGTAACAGGGCGATGTCCTGCGACCCCGGGCCGAAGTAGTAGTTGCCGATGATCCCGCCGACCGGCGAACCGCCGAACTGACCGTACTCGCGCGAGTAGATCAGCTTATACAATCCGGACTTGGGGATCTCGGGCGAGTCCTGAAAGTCAGTGAGTAGGTCGTCCTTGGAGACATTGACCAACTCAATCTTGATGTTCTCGCGGAAATTGGTGCGGTCGACGACCAGTTTCAGCCCGCGCCACGACGATTCCATCTGTTGGTACGTCGGGTTGTGCAGAATCTGGTCCAATTGCTTGGACATTTTCTGATCGATTTCAGAGATCATTTCGTCGACGATCTTCTGCTGGACGCGTTCGCCCTTGCGTTCGGGCGTCGCCAGCATCGCGATGAGTTCGCGCATTCCCTCGCGCGCGAGAGAAAAACCCTCGTCGGAGGGACGGAGCTTGGTTTCCAGAAGGATTTCTTCAACCAGCGAGCCGCCGGCGGACTCCGCCTGGGCTCCGCTCGCCTGTTCCTTTGCGTCAGCCATCAGACTATCTCCTTAGTCGCACTGTCTCGGTGGCGCGGCGGCTCAGCCGACGCCCAGTTCCTTTAAGAGTTTGTCACGCGCCGCGTCATCGGCCATGATGTCCATGATCTTCTTGCGGAAGCCCGGCACGTTTCCGAGCGGACCTTTCAGCGCCAGAAGAGCGTTGCGCAGTTGCAGAAGCTTGTTCAACTCCGGAACCTGCTGGACCACCGCTTCCGGACCGAAGTCGTTGACGTGTTTGAATTGCAGGGTGACAGGCACCTCAGCGCCCTCTTCTTTCACCAAGACATTCTTCGCGCCGAAGGATACCTTCAGGTTCATCGCCTTCATGACATCGTTGAAGTTGTCCTTGTCGATGTTGATGGGTTTGCGCTCTTCCAGCGGGGTGTCGTCCGGGCGCATTGTGTAGTCGCCCAGCATCACCATCTTCAGCGGAAGTTCTTTTTCTTCCTGCACGCCGGTGGCCGGCTTGTAGACGATGTTGACCCGCTCTTTTGGGGCAACGGTTCCTTCTTGGCCCATATTCTCTCAACCTTTCCGCAAAAGTGGTTAGACTACAGTATTTGTCCATTTCATAATACATTCTGCCCCCGGTTGCCAGTGAATTATTTGCCATCCAGGGACAGGGCGGTGGCTAAGTCAAGCCGGGCAATGCGTTCGTGCAATTGGTTGGCTTTCTGCGCTAAGTCGGGGGTGGCCCGTCTTTGGTCCTTCATCAGCATGCGCCGCGCGCTCAAGAGTGCGGTGTAGGCGGCCAGACAGAGGCGGGGCTCCCAAATCTCCAGTTGATGGCGTTGGATATACGTTTCAAGCTCTTCCAAGAGTGGCGCGGCCAGTTGCGGCTGGTTGGATTCCAAGCAGATACGGGCCATTTCGAGCCGCCAGAGGAACTGCCCTCGGTGCTCGCCGGTGGAATGGATGCCCTCCTGCATTTTGCGCACTGCCTCCGCGAACTGACCCCGCCCCGCCATTTTTCTGGCGTCGGTTGCCGCCTCGGCCAGCCCCTCAGGTGATCCTTCGCCTCCCAGTTCGGATGTTGCGGAGCCCGCACGGCTGCCTCCACGACGCGAGATGACCTCATCTTTCAGCCATTTCAACGTCTCGGGCGATGCAAAGGGTATCCCTCCGGCAAATGACAGGTCGATGAGTTCGGGCATCCGACTCACGAGGGACGAGAGTTCGGTGACCACGGCGTCATACGCCTCCGCGTGGCTCTGCCCCAGTGTGCCCAATCCCTGCGCGATCCACCTCTGCAGGTCCAGCCAAAGCGGAGCGTTGGGGAATGCCGATTCGGAGGATTCCACAAGGGCGGTCCATTCGCCCTTCGTGTACAGTTCTATAAGCCGGCCCGAAAGTTCGGGCGTCGGTGCGGAAATCTGAGTCAACCCCTTGTTGTTCGGCGGCATGACCGTCATTGTGCCCCAAGCCATCGTCCGGTTCAGGCGGTAGGGCACAGGATCGGAGAGCGAGCCCTTTCTCAGTATTCCACTGATTTTATGGATCGTCGTCTTGAGCTTGCCGAGAACCTGGCGTGCCTGATCGGGAGTTGTGGTCTCATCGATTTCCCCTGCGGCGACCTTGGCCTGCTGCTGGCGGCGTGCCTCGCCGGCCTTTTCATCCGACTCGATTGTCTTAAGGCGGGTCTTGACCTCGCGCTCCAGGTCACCGAATCCGGGGGCGTCATCCCCCAATTTTTCGGCGAGAGCCGACTGAAGAGCCCCGACCAAAGTCACACATTCTTGCAGGATTTCCTTGTCGCCGGCCGCGGAATCCTTGTTTGCGGCGGATTTTCCCGCCCGCTCATTCAGCCAGACGAAGGCCTCGATCCGTCCACGCTTCCGCGCGGGCGGCGGATCGAGCACGTCCCAAAATGTGGACACAAGGTCGCGGCAGACTTGAAGGCCGGCCACCATCCCTTCATACCCATGCTTCTCGAAGAGTCCGAGTGTCAGGTAGGTGGCCGCGAGGAGGTTCTTTGAGCGCTTCTCCAGTATCTCGATTCCCGTATCGACAACGGAGGACCAGTTGACCGGCTCCTGATTGACGGAGTCGAGCTTCTGGACTTCGGCGCGCATCGCCTCGTAGCCCGGGTCGAGCATGACCGATTCGCCGCCCGGTTTGTCACCCGGGATCGGCGTCTGGCCCAACGTGCGGATTAGAGCGAGATCGGTCATAGGCAGTTCTTAGATTCTTTGGATGAACTCCAGCATTGCGAATTGTGGTGCGTCCAGAACGGTGGTTATCGCCGGGCCGAGAGCGTCACGCGCCTCGGCGGTTCTGTCGCGGCCCAGACTCTCCATGTCCCAGATGCTCTCAGTTGTGTGACCGGGATCGAGCATCGCGGACAACGCCGTCGGCGCGGGCGCCCGGAAAAACAGAAAACATCCCGGCCTTGCTGCTCCCTGTCCGCTGTGCCAGAACAACCATGCGCTCGCAAGCGATTCCTCGCCGATGACCGCCCGGCAGAGCGAAATCCACGAAGCCATCACCAAAGATGACTTCAACGCCGAATCGCTGGCCACCCCGGGAAGCCGCAATCCCATCGACAGCCGTTTCGGGGCGTACCCGCGCAACGGCGCGAGTGTCCCAAA
>Ga0214473_10007227_pt1 | contig 13198 bp, 12 predicted proteins | sample RVTome_7_FD_203509 | JGI IMG/M metagenome (GOLD analysis project Ga0214473, IMG submission 203509) | Soil microbial communities from uranium-contaminated site in the Upper Colorado River Basin, Wyoming, United States - RVT98D197 | ecosystem: Environmental > Terrestrial > Soil > Contaminated >...
AGAAAGAACTGCATTGAAAATACCGTATTTGATTTTCTTCTTTTCCTTATTAATCCTCTTATCAGCAATAAATATAGGATTTTTTTCAACGATGGTATAAATAGTTCTTTTCAATCTTTTAAAGTAATGCATCCAAATATTATTAATAAAAACAGTTAACATATTAGTTCTTAATTTTTGAATAAAAGGACTAAATGGTAACTTTTTGTTTTTTATAATATGCTCTCCATTAATAATTGTATCTGTCTTGAAATTCCAATCAGGTAATGATTTTCTATCAGTAATTAAGGGTAAAAATGATGTTTTAAAAAAATTAACAATTAAGGCTTTTTCTTTACGTATATTATCATCTTCAGATTTAGAATCAGGTGAAATATCATCTGGTTGACAAATACACTGCATGGCTACTTCAAATGTACTCTCTTGCACATCCAATAATGGTTGTTTATCCTTATATTGTTTAATCAGGAATGCTCTAACCAACAGAAATGTAAAAGTAATCATTTTATTAATTTGAAGAACATAATGATTTAATAAGGGTAAATCACGATCCTTATTCAAAAGCACATGATTAACTGTGGTCTTGATAGATCTGAATTTAGGATTAGATCGTAAAGATTTTTTTTTCCTAACCTTAAAATTTTTAGATATATTCATAATCAAGTTTGTTATATAGTATAATATATATTAAAAATAATATTTTAATTAATCAATTTTTTTTAAATATATAAAATTGATATATATAAAACAAAGCATGTATCTAATTAAAATAATTTAAATTAAATAATTATTTTAATTTTTTGGCGATCAAATCAGCCATTGCAAAATAATAGAATTGAAGATATGTAGAACTATGTTTTTCGTACCTGATTCGAATTCTTCGATAGTTATGTAACCAACTAAAAGTATTTTCGACTATATATCGCTGTTTAAGAAGTTGTTTTTCTAGTTTTGTATTGGTATTCTTTTGTTTTTTCTTGAAAGGATAGATAAAATGAATTTTTTTAGTATTTTTAAGTTGCTCTTTGAGATGTTTAGAAATATAACCTTTATCAGCAATTAATTTAGGCCGAATAATTTTAATTGGTATATTATTAATAGCAGGAAGAACTTGAGATAGATCATGATCATTGGCAGTAGTTAAGGTAACTGATAGGGGAATGGCATTAGAAGAAACAATAATGGTGATCTTGTTACCTTTACGATGTCGATCATAATGATTTTTACCAAGCAAATCAATTCCTTTAAAGTTTTTAATCATAGTAGAATCAATAAATAAATTTTTAAGATGTTCTTGAGATAAATAATTTTTCTGTAAGGCAATAGAAAGAAGAGATTGATGTAATAGCCGAAAGAGTCCTCTATTAGCCCATAATTGAAATTTTTTATAATAAGTAGACCAATGAAGAGGCGCTCTAATATCTCTCCATGCAATACCAGTTTTTAAAACGTATCCAAAGATATCAATATAATGAGAAATAGGATAAGAATTTTTGGTTCCAGGATTAGAAGGGAAAATAGAATAATATATTTTTTCTAATAATGAATGAGTTAAGTGGTTCATATATTATATTGAAAGAAAAAAAATATCAAAATAATTGTAAAATCAAGATGTAAAAAATGAAATAAATAAATTAGCAAATAGAGGAAAAATGGTAATAATTTGAACATTCTACATCCTAAATGTATCAGATTCTTGACTCTTTGACATTATAATTATATAATATTAATTACAGTAAATGATATAAAAATTATAATCAAATTTTTATAAATGGTTTTTGATATTATATAATAGAAGAATAATTATTCATCCTCTTCTTGGTTTAGAAATTTATTATATAAATCAATTACTAATCCTTTTAAATAATCATTGGTTATACCTTCGAAATCAGGACTCCATGTTTCTTTATTATTATATAAAATAGCAAAATATGGTGTTCCCTTTGTGCTAAAATGAATATTCACATAATCACTTGTTTTTTCATCATTTATTTTAACTTGAAAATGGCGTTGTACTGAATATCTATAATAAATATTATAATCTACTGCTTTTTCTGTAAAATATTCAATAATATCTGGAATACTAATGGATAATCGATCTTTAATTAATAAAAACATAAGTTTTTTTTCCAGATAAGGATGAAATTCTTCAAGTTCAGCAAATGTAAACTTTCGGTGTTCACAAAATTCTTCTAAAGTTATCTTAGCTAAATCTATACTATTACTCATTTTATAATAAACTATATATTTAATATCTATAAAATATGTTCAATTTTTAGCGAATTAATATATGATTATTAATTAATTATATATTAATATAATAATATAATAATATAATAATATAATAATATTAAAATATATAATTATTTTTTAATTTTTATTTATTTTTATTTTATTTTTTATAAAAAATGAATATTTTAATACAATCTAAAGGCAACCAAAACATTTACAGAATTGAGCAACAAGCATGTCCTTGTGGGCATTGGTCAGAGAATATCCTGAAGATGTCTACCTCCAAGCAAGCCCATTATTGCATAGTTTATTACAAGAAATTTATCTCAAGAAATGGCAGCAAGAACTCGGAAGTGAATGGGTATTCTTGTTAAAATTATGCAAATCGGATCGGAACAAATCGATTGAATCCATATGCAATAGCTTCCAAGAAACCACAGCCACAGTAATTGAAACACTATGGGAAGAACATCAATCAAACAAAAGTCACTTATTTCAACTACCTCTTCATATCGTTGAAGACATTCAGAATCGATTATTTAACGATATGCAGACGACATTGGGAAAATGGAACTGTTGGCAAACAAGGCTCGATCAAGATTTAGTAATATAAACATGTGTTTTAGATAATAATAATTTTATTGGGTTAGTTTGCATGTATGAAGAGTTATTGCTTCATTATAATCAGCTGAGTAACAATTTATACTATATGTGGTTAGTTCTAATTTAGTAACAGTTCCATCAATTTTACTCGTAGTTTCATTTATAATGACATCATATAGAGGATTATATAATGATTTATAGCCAAATAATAATTTTGTAACATAATCTACATCATTATCTTCTGAAAAATTTATAAATATATGTCTACCCATTATATCAAGTGTAATAAAACGAATATTGGGATCTATATATGTACATAATATGGCTTGATATATTTTATAATTTTTATCTAATTTTAGTATCGTATTGTTTAATGAATTTGATATATCATTCAAAACTATTGATATAGGATTTGAACTATCGCCTATAAATAATTGTGCTTTTATTTCTTGATCATATTTATTATTTTTTCCCTTAGCCCATTTATATAATGATAATGGTAATGAATATAAATATGAAAAATATGATGATTTTTCAACTTTATTAAATATTATTGTGATCCCCCTCAAAATCATTTAATTATATGTTTTATTATATAATATTTATATAATATTTATTTTATTTTTTATAAAATAAAAATACAACCGTTTGAACAAAATGTACATTTTTAGCTCTTTCAAATATTATTTGTACATTTTGTGAAAATAATTGGACCAATATTTTATTTTTATTTTATTGAATATAAAAATAAAATTTTTTTTATAGTTCTTAATATTATTTTCAAAATAAAAAATATACATGGATTATCAAATGAATTATTTGTATAAAAAAACATCGTGAATTTTGTTTACGAAATACAGATCAAATCGCAATCATATAATAAAAAATATCTAAATCAGTTATTTTTATTTTTTTGGAATATATATATTTTCAGTACATAATTGCGCACTGCTTACTATTACTTAAATCATCATATAGCTAAAATCATTAATATTAAATATGATTATTAAGATGTTAATTATAACATTATATTTTATATCTTAGTCTCTGCGCGCGCAGAGACTAAAATATAAATAAACAATTATATATAAATTATGTGTATATTTTTATAAATTTATAAATATTATAAATTTATAAATATTTTATAAAAACTGTAAACCGGTGCACGAATGGAGCGTAGCGAAATGAAGTGCTTATATTGTGGGCATAGCCCATATAAATTTAAAAGGGCGAAGCCCGTTAATAAAAAACTATATAAAATACTATATAAGGTACTATATATCATATAATCCATCCAGAGCTAATGATGTATCTTAATTATTTATTTTTTATTATTTTTTATTTTTTATTTTTTTATTTTTTTAAATTCAAAAAAATATATTTTTAAAATTTATAATTGGCTTTGTCACAAAGGAAAAATTGGCTTTGTGACAAAGCCAATTTTTGGAGCTTGACCAGTAGGTCATGGGGGGTATATTTTATATATTGCATATAACTAATAATTGTTTAAGAATTTTACTGCATATCTCACCAATGAAATAAATAATTTATTTATATTATTTTTTTTATTTTATTTTTTTATTTTATTTTTTTTTTTTTTTTTATTTTTTATTTTATATTTTATTTTTTATTTTTTTATTTTATATTTTATTTTTTATTTTTTTTTTTATTTTTTTATTTTTTTATTTTTTTTATTTTATTTTTATTTTTTATTTTATATTTTATTTTTTATATTTTTTTGAATATGAAGATGAAAAAGATGAATAAATCCAAAAATTTGATAAATTTGATGAAATTTATAAATATCTTATTATTGAAAATATTTATGCAATTTATTAAGGAATATGGACCAGTTAATAATTTATTACAGGAACAGATCAGGCAATATATAGATAATTCTAATATTCCATTTGAATTATCTAAGATTTACCGATCAGATATAGGAGAAAAGCTAGTTAACCTTGATACACGTTTATCAGAATTCCGTTTATTTACAGAAAAATATTTATTTGATTTATGTGAACAATTAGTTAATGAAATATCAGAACAAGATAAAAATATGAGTTATATGCTGGTTAAAAACGATATAACTCATATTAGATATAATAAAGGTGGGTATTTTAAGTCCCATGAGGATTATTTAAGTTTAACAACAAATATTATAGAAGAACATACACTAATTATGTGTTTAAAAGGAGGCTGTATAGGTGGTGAAACAGTTTTGCATTTTAATGATCATTTTAGTTATCCTAGTAAGGCAACAATTACAGCAAATAATATTCTAATATTCAGAAAAGATTTGCAGCATGAAGGAGCATTAATTCAGGATGGCACAAAAGAAATATTAACAATGAATTTATGGGCATTTCCTAAAAAGAAGTCTGATGCAATAGTTATTGTATCATTTGCCAATGATACTAGAACACATGTAATTGCTATACATAATATAATGAATAATGTAGATAATTTATTGAAAGCATATATTCATTTTACGGGATTAAAACACAATAAAAATATTAATTTCCATATAACAGACTATACATGGGAAGATTTTGATATAATAGCGCAAATTTATAATGGACAAGCAATACCATATGAACAATTTGCTATTCATCAAAATATTATAGATTATTATGGTTTTAATTGGAAAAATTTATTAATTAAAAATTTTCATGTTTCGAATACTACTGAGTTTTGTATAAAATGTAATACAAATGATAATATTATGATATGTGATAGCCTTAGCAGATATGAAGAACAATTACAACATGTTAAGGAATATCATTTACCATATATGCCATTTAAAGTATTATTTGCTGAAGGAATTGTTGAATATGGTGGCGGTATGTGTGGAAATAACCCAACAAATATTAAAATGTCTCCTGTTTGGGCATCATTTTCAGAACGCAATAATATTATGTTTTATCATTATATGATATCAAAAAGTCTAGATGAAATAGATAATAATGGACCTATTATTAGCAATACAAAGACTTTAAAGAAGCACAAAAAACCAATAAATATTAAACCAAATAATAAATTTGATAAAATTGCGGATTTAAGTCCAATTACCATATATGATGAAGATTCGTATAATTATGATAATGAAGATGATGATATTGATAATAAATTTTATGTTGACTATATAGATGATCAAGTTCTATTAGGATTAACATGTTGTGTGAAAAAAGCTGATCCGGCAGTAATAGTAAAAAAATTATTTAATGATGATAATATGAATATAATCGAGGCATTAAAATCAGGAAATGTTAGCACTAATAATGATAACAATAATCAAAAGCTAGATGATTACTATGTGATAGATACTAAAGGTAGATTAGCCATTAATCCTAATCATTTTGAAGCGATTTATGATAAGGTTAATAATATAAACTTATATAACTCATTAAAAACAATGATTAAGACAACTAAATTTATATTTCCCCAAATAACACATAATGTTGAACATTTCTTTTGCAATGAACAAATATATGGTAACTTTACATTTTTAATGGTATATGGATTCATGAAAATGGAATAATCATATTTATTTTCTTTTTCTTTTTTATATTTTATTTTTTATATTTTATTTATTTTTTATTTTATATTTGTTTTTTTTGTAATTTATCTAAGAATTTTTTTGTTTTTTTGTAACCAATATCATATAATTTTTGTTTTTCATCTAAATTCAATGTTAATTGAAGAGGGCTCATCCAATCTATTACTATGGTTAAAATTTGAATATCCTTTGTTGTATCAATTTGTGATCTAATTCTAAATAATTCACTATAGATACAGCTCCATATGCTATGTAAATATTCTTCAAAATTATTAATAGGTATAGGTTGATCACTACCACTTTTGTTATCAGCTAGTTCAACTCCTAAAATTTTTTGATTATGATCAAAGATATGAATTGGAAAATTGTTTAAAAGACCACCATCTATATACATTTTATCATTATGTGAAACTGGTTGTAGAATAAATGGGAGTGAAATTGACATACGAATCGCTTTTGCGATTGATAAATTAGGTGTTTTCAGATAATCAAATAATTCTAATTTACGATCATTCAGACAGGTTGCTGTTATAATAAGGCGATTGCCTGTTTTTTCATATAATTGCAAGAATGTTAAATCATCATTACCAGTTTTCTTTTTTAATAATAATCTAATAAATAATTGAATACGGTTACCACTATCGATTCCATAATTTTTAATGAAATTAAGCAAATTTATATCTTTTACATCCTTATAATCAAAGTGCAAAATGAAATCATGTAGCTCATGTGATGTATAACCAATAGCAACTACAGCAGCCATTATTGATCCAATTGATGAACCTGCATATGTTTTAATATCTTTTAATATATTATATTCTTCTAATGCATTTAATGTGCCAATATAAGTAAAACCTCGTAAACCCCCACCTGAAAATACTAATGTATCAAATAATATTTTTTTTTCAGTGTTAATCGTATCATCTATCGATTTAATTGTTATAGGATCATCTGTATTTAATTTAGATTCGTTTAGGGATTCATCATTTGTATTATTAATTAATCCTATTTCAGATGTATTTTTTTCACTCGATAAATCAATTATCAAGCTTGTTGAATCATCATTTGATGATATTTTATCAATATTATATAAAACCTTATCAACAAATTCTTTATCCGTCAAATAATTATCACCATCATTTTGTATCGCATTGTCTTGTATCACATTATCTTGAATAACATTATCTTGTATCACATTATTTTGTATAACATTATCTTGTATAACATTATCTTGTATCACATTATTTTGATTCGCATTATCTTGTTTTATATTATTTTTATTAGCTAGATCTAGTTGTATTATTAAATTGTTATATGAATCTGAGAGTAATTTAGTTAATGGATCATTCATAATGTATAATTATATATATTATATATGGTTTATGATTAATTTTATTTAACGAATTTAATTATAACATATAAATTTTATGCAAAACACTAAAGCATGTTATTATTGATAGTGGAATTGAGAATTTATATACCATAAGAGCAATTATTAGGGATATAAGTGTTAATTTATTGTATATGATTAATCTGGACTTATCTGCAATAATATCAATATTTTTATGGATTATTTTTGTGAATAAACCTATAAAAGATCCAATAATAGTCCATTTAAACCGTTGTTTATGAAGAATAGAACTGAATATTAATCCAATAGTACCACCGCATGTAGTATATTTTATAATGGATTTATTATTTTCATTCATAATAATAATTTATTTTAACAAGTAATTACTATTTATGAATATAATTTAATCAATTAAATCATTTTTTTATAATAATAAATATATTTTTTATAGTTTTATAATATAGAATAAGTATAATAATACATTAATGTCAATTGGGTTTAAAACTAATATTGAACAAGATACTCTTGAAAATGAATATTTTCGACAAGTATTATATACAGTTCCAGCTAAAATTAAGGGTCCTTGTACTAATCCAGGAATACAATTAACGGTTATGTCAATACCAGTTGGAGGTGACATCGGATTAGAAATGCATGAACATGTTAATCAATTTATTAGAGTGGAAAGTGGTACTGGATTAGCTCTATTTAGGAAAGGAAAGAAAGAAGAAGCATATGAATTAACATCAGCTGATGCTATAATTATTCCGGCAGGGACTTACCATAATGTGGTAAATACTTCTAAATCAGAACCACTTAAGGTTTATTCAATTTATACTCCACCAAATCATCCTCCAAATGCAATTCATATTACTAAACCAATTGAATAATTACTATGAAATTATATAAATGATAATATATAAAAACTCATTATCAAAGTTAAAAATTAAAGAAAATCATTGTGGGTAAAATTATTTTTATACAATAAATTATAAATATTATTTAATTTATAATTTAACTTCGTTCATAAGCATAATTTCTTTATATTTATAAAATAATTTAATAATGTGTTTCAAAAAAATGGGATATAATCTTCGCCAGGTTGATTTAATTTAATTCTTTTAGAAGAATTTTCTAGTAGTTCACCTTCTTCAAGTGGGGATTTTCTGATAAAATCATGTATATCATTATATGTATTATATGAATGTGATCCATATTGATTAAAATTTTGAGTATCAATTTGCCTTTCACTTAATTGATGGAATGGTTCCATGCCACCTGGACTTTTCATTAAATTTACAAAACCTGTATTATATGAATGAGCATGATATCCTATTGGATAATGATGTTTAATAAATTGTTGCATATTATCAAGAGTTGTAGCATAATATTGAAATTGTTCATTCAATTCATAAATTTTACAATTTAGATCTTTATTAATCTGTAATAATTCATTTATAGTGTTGTTGCCTGATTTATTATTTTTAATTTTACGTAATATATCGGAATTATTTACAATAATATTTTCAATAACATTAATAATTTTTAATAAATAATTTTCATAAGCTGTATATCCTGTATTAATTGTATATTTGATGGTATTTCCAGATTTGAAATAAGAAGCATGACCTGCATTATATTTATTTAATATAGCATTTATAGTTGCAAAATATGATTTAATAATAGGTGAATTATAATTAATAATTTTTTTGCATCCAAATCTTCGTACTATTAACCTTGGAGATCTTCGATAACCTGCTAAATGATCTTCAAGGTGTTCAATTAGTTGATTAAATACTTTTTGTTGCTTTAATAAAGTATTGATATCTTTATAAATGTAATCATAGAGTACATTTTCATGATCTTCATGAATTGTGCCAGTAAATAACTTATCATTAAAATTATATGAAATATTTCCCTGGATTTTATGATCTTTAAGAAAACGATTTAATTCGTTCAATAATCTAATAATAAAATAATCCATATGTTCTATGGAATAAATAGATTCATGATTAAAACTTACTTTTTTAATGCGACTCATATTAATCAGATTAATATCCTTATTTATCAATTTAAAATTAATAATCAAAATTTTAGATTAATTTTTTTTAGTATTAATTGATTAAATCGATTAATAAGTGAGAGTATTGGAGGGATAATTTTCCCATTCGCGCAATTAGTTATAAATGTTCCCCCAAATTTACTAACAATATACCTTTATTTCAATTATAATTCTATATAATTTTGGATAAAATATTAATATTTAATATATTTATATATTCTATAAGGTTATGCTTTAGTCCGCTTGGGGGACCAAATTATAAAAAAGATGTATAATTTCCCTACAATATTTTAAAATATATTATTTTACGTATCTGTGCGCAAGATATTAAATATTGAAATAAAAAATTAAAATGTTCTTAATTATATCCCCATTATCATTTGAATCAATTCTTGATTTAAGCGATTAGTAAGCGGGGGTGTGGGGAAATTCCCCTTCGTGCAATTAGTTATAAGTGTTCCCCACAATTTACTACCAAAGTACCATTATTCAAATTAAATTCTATAATTCTATATATTCTATATGTTTGGATAAAATATTAATGTTCTATATATTTTATCATATTCTATAAGGTTAGGCTTTAGTCTGCTTGGGGGGCCAAATTATAAAAAAGTTGTATAGTTTCCCTATAATATTTTAAAATATATTATTTTATGTATTTTTGCGCAAGACTAAATATTGAAATAAATAATTAAAATGTTCTTAATTATATCCCCAATTATCATTTGACTAATTTTTTGATTTAAACAATTAGTAAACGGGGGTGTTGGAGGGGGAATTTCCCCCTCGCGCAATTAGTTATAAGTGTTCCCCACAATTTACTACCAAAGTACCTTTATTCAAATTAAATTCTATATAATTCTATATAATTCTATATATTCTATATGTTTGGATAAAATATTAATGTTCTATATATTTATCATATTCTATAAGGTTAGGCTTTAGTCCGCTTGGGGACCAAATTATAAAAAGATGTATAGTTTCCCTATAATATTTTAAAATATATTATTTTATGTATTTTTGCACAAAACGGGGGTGTTGGAGGGGGAATTTCCCCCTCATTGAAATAAATAATTAAAATATTCTTAATTATATCCCCAATTATGATTTAAGCGATTAGTAAGTGGGGGTGTTGGAGGGGGAAATTCCCCCTCGGGGGTGTTGGGGAAATTCCCTCTCATTGGAGGGGGAAATTCCCCTCCTCATAATTAGTTATTACTTATAGTATCATTACTACCAATATCAACAAATTGTTCATTAGCTGCACCACCTACCATTGATGTACTTAATTGATAACCAATACCAAAACCAGATCCTTGACGAGCACCAGTAGATACAGTTGGAGCAAATACATCTAATAATGCAAATGTAGCAGCAGCAGCAAGAGCAATCATAGCTACTTCACTAATATTTATATTTTTTCGTGGAATATAAAATGCAGCAAATGCAACAGCGGCACCTTCTAATAAATATTTGAACAATGAAGCAAAATCAAAATAGAACATTAATTTAAACTTTCTATATATAATATATAATCAGAAATTCTAATTTCTTGAATCTTTAAAATATTGGTATTAATTAAATAGAATATGCAACGAAGTTATAATAGATATTCATTTCAGCAAATAGCTGGTACTATAGATCCAGTATTATCTAAAACAAAGATATCCAAAAAACAATCTGATAAATCCTATAATTATAATAACTATAACAAATCAAATAGAAATATTATATGTCAGGATACACAAATATGGTTAAAACACCAGACAAAAGAATCTATTGGAAATATAGTTACAGGTATATGTGATCTTGATGAAATTATTAATTTAAAAAGTAATACTAAAAAAACTTTTTCTATTGATCAATATAAAACTTTTTTTACAAATATAGCTGAACATCTGATGGCAATAACTAAACCAGATGGCTATTGTATATTTATTCAGACTGATCGCAAATATGAAGGACAATGGATTGATAAAAGTTATTTATTAAATAAATCAGCTGAAAAAGAAGGTTTAAGATTATTATGGCATAAAATAGTTCTTTTAAGAGAAGTAGGCCATACAGATTTGCATAGACCAACATATTCTCATATGATGTGCTTTTCTAAGAAGGCTAAACCAGGGGCTACTTTTCCAGATGTAATAGATGTTAGTAAAAGATTATATAAGAATGGTACACCATCATTAGCTGCAGAAACAGCTGTTAAATTTGTTAGTCAATATTCACCTCATAAAATAATTGTAGATCCATTTGTAGGACAAGGTACTATAGTGGCATATGCCAATGCATATTCATTAGATGCAGTTGGTATTGATATAGATCCAGAACAGTGCCAATTAGCAAAGGAATTTTATATAAAATAATGATTAATATATATTAAAATAAATATTTTATAAACATTTTTAAATTATTCAATAGGATAATAATAAAATTTTCCAGAAATATTTGGAGGTGTATCTAATTTATAATTAAGCACTATAACTGGATCTCTAATACTTGAAATCCGATCCATGTTAATCAGATAATTGTATAAATATATACAGCTATCAATGAATTTCATTGATATTTTAATATTACCACAATCCCACCATACACAATTTAATCTAATAAAACAACAACCTAGATCAGTTTTATATTGATCAATAGCAAATCTTATTATAATTCCATTTATACTTGGTCTATAATCATAAAATGTTTGCAATATTACTTCAATTTTTTCATTGGTGTCTTCTATTTCTGAAGCTTCTAATAAAAGTTCAAGAAATTCTCTTCTAAGTTCATCGGAAGATGTTACATCATCATTTGATGGCTTAAAATTAACAGTTACATCAGAATATAATTCTTTTTTATCAAAATTATAAAATAATTTTAATAAATCAGTTCCTAAATTAATACATGTGGTGCTAATATTATCTTCAATATTGATAGAAACATTGTTTATACTGTTTAATAAAATTTTTTTATACATATATACATTTTTTTCAACACACTTAATATATGATTGTTGTGCCATAACAACTGCTCTTAAATTATTGTTTTCATCCATTTTCTAGATGAAAATTTAAAATTATTTTTAGATAAATCATTTTTTTATTATTATATAAATAATTATTTTATAATAACAAAAAATTTATACATCCCCCATCCAACACCCCCGAAGGGGAAAATTCCCCTCCACATCCCCGTTTTGCGCAAAAATACGTAAATTAATATATTTTAAAATATTGTAGGGAAACTATATATCTTTTTTTTAAATTTGGGCCCCCAAGCGGACTAAAGCCTAACCTTATAGAATATGATAAATATATAGAACATTAATATTTTGCCCAACTATATAGAATTAGAATTGAATAAAGGTATCTTATTAGTAAATTGTGGGGAACATATA
>Ga0214473_10007228_pt1 | contig 13198 bp, 14 predicted proteins | sample RVTome_7_FD_203509 | JGI IMG/M metagenome (GOLD analysis project Ga0214473, IMG submission 203509) | Soil microbial communities from uranium-contaminated site in the Upper Colorado River Basin, Wyoming, United States - RVT98D197 | ecosystem: Environmental > Terrestrial > Soil > Contaminated >...
ACAGCTATCGGATTATCGGCACGATCTCGTTGCACCGACAGTTTTGGGTCTGGGCGACGACCAGCTCGATGATGTTTCGCCGCGCGGTTCTCGGCTACGTCTTTGCCGACGCCGACGAACCGTTCCGCAAATGCGCGGATAACTACGTCGCGCATTTTTGCAATCTGCTCGGCGGTTCGATTCTCATGCCGACGGTGCTAGGTTGCTACCGACGCCACCAGCGCAACACTTTCAGTAACAATCCACTGATCGGCGGCCGCTTGCCGACCGGGGACATGCGCCATCATCCGGCGCATAAACTCGTGCTCAGGTCGATTCGTGCGCGTTTGCTGGAATGCCGTGAACAGTTCATTTCTTTGCTGGGCCGGTCGGGATTTCTGCATGCGCTGTGCAAAGTAGCGCCGTTGGCTGATTTGTGGCGCGATGGCAGCAGGATACGAAGCAGTGGTGCCGATGGCATTAACGGAGCGGGCGCCTTCTATGCCGCGCTTGGCTTGCTCTATCTGCGAAGAATCAATAGATGTCTAAGAAATCGTCATCCGGCATTTTCCGCGGCGGATTTGGAAGGGAGCAAGCGTGCCGCAAAAGTCACTAGCTATGCCGACTATCAGCGTCATCGTCGCGACGCGAAATAGGCGGGCAGCACTCGAACAGCTTCTCGCCAGCGCGCGCGGATTTGCCGCGGAGCCTCGGTGGGAACTTCTTGTCGTCGATAACGGTAGCAGCGACGGCACCGATGCCTTACTCGCGTCCGCAGCCGGCAGCTTGCCCCTCGTGGCGATTGAGGAGAAGCGGCTCGGCAAAAGTCGCGCGCTTAACAAAGCATTGGGCCAAGCGCGCGGCGAGATTTTGCTGTTTACCGATGACGATATTATTCCAGACCGCCAGTGGTTAACCGCTTTATATCGGGCTGCCAGAGAATTTCCGCACACCAACGTGTTTGGCGGTCGGATACTGATCGATTACCTGTCGGTTCCTAAGTGGATTGTCGATTCCTATAACCTAAAAACCATTCTAACCTCAGAGCAGGATTTGGGCGACGATATTCAATGGTTTGCCGAAGATCAGTATCCCGTTGGCCCCAATCTCGCGGTGCGCCGGCGCGCCCTCGGGAGCGGTCGATGCAAGTGGCCGGTCAATCTCGGTCCTGGCACGAAGATACCTCTGGGCGACGAGCGCGCGTTTCTTATCCAAGTCAGTCCGCCCGAAGCGCGTGACCGTCTCTATGTGCCGGCGAGCATGGTTCGTCATAACGTCGGTGGTAGAGAGCTTAAGATTGCCAACGCCGCGACGCGCTGCTTCCTCGGCGGCTACGCGGCCGGATTGATCGACAAACAGCATGGGCACGGTGCGGCGCGGCCCCACAGCAAAGCTCCGGCGCTGGCGTGGCAGCGCTACCGCCAGTCGGCGAGCATGTCGGAATTATTCTGTAATTGCGCGCGCGCGTTGGGTGTGGCGGCGGGGGTACTTAGTCCCTATCCGCGCATCGTTTACGATTAAAAATGCGGGTACTTTTTCTAACCAAGCAGCAGTACATGGCCAAGGATCTATTGCAGGATCGCTTTGGCCGATTCTACGAGATTCCGCGGGTGCTGGCGCAATCGGGGCATGAGGTCCATGGCGTATGTTTGAAGTATTGGCCGGCTAACACTGACAGACCGATACCGCGTCCGTGCGAATTCGTAGATTGGAGTTCATTCTCGCTTGGCCGCAACTGGCCGTTGGGATTTTTCGAACATTACCAGCGGCTCGATCAGATCTCGGCTAGGATCAAGCCGGACATCGTAGTCGGCGCTTCAGATTGTGCCCATGTCGTGATGGCAGCGTGGCTAGCGGCAAAGTTTGGCGTTCCATACGCCGTGGACCTGTACGACAACTTCGAAAGTTATCGGACGACGCAGATTCCCGGAATGAAACAGTTGCTGCGGCGCGCGGTCAGGAAGGCGGCGGCGGTATCGGTGGTTTCGGAAACTTTGCTAGCGAAGGTGCGGGAGGAGTACCAACCGACGGGTGTGCTACGGACGATTACGAACGCCATCGCTCCGGAACTTTTTCACGCGGCTGATAAGACAACGGCGCGCCGCTGTCTAGGCTTGCCTGAAGCCGAAACGCTGATCGGCACCGCCGGTTCTTTGACTCGCGCGCGCGGCATCGAGACGCTCTACCGAGCGTTTGACCGCCTGAGCAAAACCAAACCCAATCTATCGCTCGTATTAGCCGGCCCCACCGACGAGTGGTCGGCTTGGCAGCTTGGCAGCAGGATTATCCACCTGGGCGAATTATCCCATGAGCGCGTTGGCAATCTATTCAACGCCTTGGATGTTGGAATAATTTGCAATCGCGATGACGAGTTTGGCCGCTACTGTTTTCCGCAAAAGCTGTTTGAGATGCTCGCTTGCGGACTTCCGCTGGTCGCCGCGGATGTCGGCGCGATGCGCGGCTTGCTGCCGGGCTATGAGCGTTATCTCTTCGCCCCCGGCAGCGCCGCTTCGTTGGCCGATGCCATCGTCGCTCAGCTCGAGACGCGCTACCTCCCGGCGGCGGCGATCCCGACGTGGCAAGATTGCGGGCTAATGTTTGAGAATTTGTTGGAGGCCGCGGTTGCGCCGAGCGCTCCATCACTCAGCCGAATTGACGCCGTCCATCTGGGCGCCGACGTACTGTGAGGGCTTTCGCCACGCAATAACGATAGAGACCAACGAACCCGACCTTACGCATCATTATCATCGAAGAAAACAATTAGCATGATTTTTCCCGTGTCAGTTTTCATCTTTGGCGCCATCGTCGGCAGCTTTCTCAACGTGTGTATCGCTCGGATACCCGAAGAGGAATCCGTTGTCCATCCGCCTTCCCACTGTCAGAACTGTAAGGCCCCCATCGCCTTTTACGACAATATCCCGCTGCTCAGCTATTTAATCCTGCGGGGCCGTTGCCGTTCTTGCAATGGTCCAATTGCTGTTCGCTATATCGTCGTCGAGCTGCTGATGGCGTCATTCGCGGCGGCTCTTTATGCTCAGTTTGGGCTCGGGCTCGCGTTCTTCGTATGTTTTGTTTTCGTCGCGGCTTTGATCGTTATTTCTTTTATTGACTTGGCCGTTATGATCGTACCCGACGTAATTAGCCTGCCCGGAATCATCCTTGGCTTGGTCTTCTCGCTCGCGGGGCGGTACGTGATTGACGATCCCTTCGAGATCATTCCTTCCCCGCTAAGTTCGCTGATCGGGCTCCTCGTCGGCGGAGGTTTTCTTTGGGCGGTTGGCTGGGTTTACGAAGCCTTTACTAAGGTCGAAGGGATGGGGGGCGGCGATGTGAAACTCTTGGCGATGATTGGGGCTTTTCTTGGATGGCAGTCCCTTCCTGCCACTTTATTCCTCGCATCTGTCAGTGGTTCCGTGATCGGTCTGACGGTGATGCTCGTTAAACGCGTCGGTCGCAGATACCCAATCCCATTTGCCCCGTTTCTTTGTTTGGGTTCGCTCCTGTACTTATTTTTCGGCAGGGATCTCATCGCTCTATATCTTTACCCACAATAATCGAACGCCGCCCGGCGCGTGACTTTTGGCAATATTCTCCAACCCCCGGGGGCTTCTTTTGACCCTTCGACTCGAGCCCCGGCCTCGGCCGGGGGCGCTCGCTCAAGATTCCGCCCCACGGGCGTACTGGACAGTGCCATGAGCTTATCCGTAGGGCTCCATTCCCTCCCTCTTGACAGGGCCTCTAGCGCAGCAGTATTGTCCGCTCAGTCTGGAGGCCGCCATGGTGTTCAACCCAAAACACGGCTTCTCTGTCCTTGAACTCGTCGTCGCCCTGGCTCTGGTAGGGATTCTCGCTGCCATCGCGCTGCCCGGCTGGAGCCGGCTGCTCCCCTCCTACCAACTCGACGGTTCCGTGCGCCAGGTGCAATCCGAGCTGCACAGCATGAAGATGCGCGCGGCGGCGGAAAACGCCGGCTTGCAACTAGTCTATCTGGCAGGATCGTCGCAGTACACCATTCAAGCCGACACGAAGATATTGGCGACCAAACCGCTGCCGGAAGGAATTGTCATTACCAAAGCGGGCACGATCTCAATTTCACCGCGGGGCACCGCGGGGGCGAACCGAGTGCGGCTGCGCAATTCCGCCGGCCTGTGCAAACAGGTTGTCGTAAGCCAGACCGGGCGCGTCCGAGTTTGCAAGCCGAATGATTGCAGCGGGGATTGCTGACGAAACGGTTGTTTCATGGATATCACGGAACGGCAAGCGGGTTTTACTTTCAACGAAGTTCTGGTCGCCATGAACGTGATCATGATCGCCGTCTTGGGGCATTCCCTGAGCTCGGTGTCGGTGATTCGAGACCAGGCAGTGAATGACAACCTTGCCGTCGCAATTCATCTGGCGCAGGATAAGATTGAGCAGTTGAAATCCCAAGCGAATCCGACCAACGAAAACCGTTGTCCCGAGTCCGGCGAACGTGGAATCTCAGCCGTCGGAGCTTCGGGTGGAATCTTCGACCGGTGCTGGAGAACCAGCGACTCGTCCCTGGGGTCGAGTCTCAAGCAGATCGATGTCAGGGTTTCGTGGCGCGATTATCAACCTCGTGAAGTTACGCTCTCGACAGTGATATTCATCGATGGCGGTTCGTGATGGCAAGACTCGCGAATATCCGAGGAGCGACGTTGGTCGAGAGCCTGGTATCACTCCTGCTCGGCACGGTGATGATCACCGGGCTCTACGGATTTTACCGTTCCGAGCTATTTCACCATCTGACTCAAGAGGCAAAAACCACGACCTTGGAAGACGCCCGTGGTGCGCTGGATATTATCGTACAGGATCTGCGAAACGCCGGTTCTTGGGGCACCGGCACGGCGCCGCCTGAAAGCGGCAGCGACGATCCCGACGGCGATGCCGATTCCATCTGCAATCGCGTCTACGCGGCCACCGCGACCATGATTCATGTCCAGATGGATTTGAACGGCAACGGCAACTGTAACGATGTGGAACCCCGAGAGAGCATTCGCTATGAACTCACCGGGCCCACTTCGACTTGCTCGGGCAGCAAGATCATGCGGCGCAACGGCGATTGTCTGATCGCCAATGTGGCGACGGTGACCGATGGCAAACTCTTTCGTTATTACGACAGCGCCGGAGCGGAGCTTGGCGACACGCCTTCGCCGGAGGCAATCAAGCGGGTGCGGGTTGCTTTTGCGGTGCAGTTGAAAGACCCGGACCCGGCGCGAGGTGGAAACGTTCGTTCGACGCTGTCCACCAGCGTGGAGTTTCGTAATTGAACGAGGAATCCATGGGAGACTTTCGAAAACGGCGGAGCCCCACGGGCAAGCCCGTGGCACATTTCACTACGCCCGTGGGGCGAAATCCTGAGCGAAAGCCCCCGGCCAAGGCCGGGGGGGATCGAGTCGAAGGGTTGAACGGGCAACGGGGAATGATCTTATTCAGTTCCCTGCTGGTTCTCTCCCTTTTGATCACGGTCGGAGTCGGCTCGCGCATCATGCTGACCAACGATTATAAGATCTCCGGCAATTTGCGTTTGAGCACCGACGCTTTCTACCTCGCCGAGGCGGGGATCGAATGGAGCAAGCGTGAGATCAGCGTGACGTCAAGCCATCCGCCGATTCTTGCAAACCGTGCCCAGAGTTTTTCTTCCGGGGCGTTTTCTGTTGTGTTTCCATCCTCGACGGCGGTCACCCTGCTTTCGGCGAAGATCTTAGTTCGATCGACGGGCAGGGTCGGCACGTCCACGCAGCAGCTCCAAGCTCAATTGACCAAGACCTATGATCTCGCGGACGGCGCGGCCGGGCTTCGTGGCAACGCGAGCCGCGTCGGATTTAGCGGCAATTCGTTTTTTATCTCCGGGGCCGACCATGATCCGGCGACGGCGGCTCCCGTCGCCGGAGCCCGATCTCGCCCGGCCATTACCGTTTCCGGTGACACGCTGCGCAATGCCCTCGTGGCGGGATTGGACGCGGGCCAGCAGTCCAATATCGTCGGGGCCGGGGGAGCGACCCCTGCCATTGCTGAAAGCAGTCATATTCCGGGCTCCGCCGTGACCCAATTCGCCAATGACCTTTGCAGCTCGGCGCAGGCGGTCCCGCTGGCCGTGCCGACCGAAGGGACCTTGTCTGTGGATAACCAGGAGTGGGGAACTCCATCTCTTCCCCAGCTCCGGTGCATCGAGGGTCTCCCCGGCGCGGGCGATACCGTCCGGCTTGGCGGAAACGTTTCTGGTGCCGGCGTGCTCGTGGTAAAAAACGCCGAATTGATCGCCAGTGGCCCGTTTCACTGGGAAGGTCTCATCATCGTCACGGGCAGCAATGTGGGCTTTACGGTTCTCGGACCGGAGACGAAAGATATTTACGGCTCCTTGATGGTTAATGAAACCGGCACGCCGGGGAGCGAAACGGCCATTTTAGATATTCGGGGGAGCATGCGGCTATTTTTCAGCCGCATCGCCTTGGGCAGGATCACCGCCATGATTCCGACTTCGGCATTGAACAGCGCGTACGGTTTCCTACCGTCCAATGTGACACAGGACTATTGGCGTGCCATGACCCCGTAGCCCATTCGAGATGCGACGCCCGGCAATTTTACATTGGGCCGCTAAGGTGTTAGATTACAGGACTATATCGATTCGGGCGTCGATTGCGTGCGTGACTAATTGAGATTACTTAGACCCGAGTGAACCTTCCGAGGGTTTGGCTTTCTAGCCTATCAAGCGGCCAGCGGACCGCCGACGGGACCACGGCTGAGGTGCGTGAGGGAGCGAGCATGGACAAAAATAAGACCATTATGGTGGTTGATGACAACCCTGATATCATTACGATCGTCAAGACCATCTTGGAAGGCAAGGGATACGGCGTATTGAGTGCGTCCGGCGGCGCCGAGATGCTGAACATGCTCAAAGTCCAAAATCCCGACCTGATTATTCTGGATATCATGATGCCGGAGATGGATGGCCTGGAAGTGCTGAGCCGGCTGAAGGCGATGTCGGAGACCGCGACGATTCCGGTGATCTTACTTACCGCCAAGGTTCAATACGAGGATGTCTTAGGAGGTTATAAGCTCGGCGCCGACTATTATATCACCAAGCCGTTCACCAGCACCCAGCTCGTCAACGGCATCAATCTGCTTTTGGGTGAGGGTAAGTCCTAAGCCGTTTGTTTCACCGCCTACTTCACAACGGCGGCCGCGCCAGTTAGAACGGCCCTTCCCGCGCGTTGCTTCATCGGTCCTGTTCGTGTCATTCTCCTAAATAGATGATTAGGTTCATTACCTTTGAGGGCGGCGACGGAACAGGCAAAACCACCCAGCTCAAGGCGCTTGAAAGTCATCTCCGAGGTAAGGGGCGCTCCTGTGTAGGCACCCGCGAGCCCGGCGGGACTTCTCTAGGGAAACTGATCCGGCAAGTTCTGCTCGAAGTCGGCAAACATTCGATCGCGCCGCCAACCGAACTGTTCCTTTACTTGGCCGACCGGGCGCAACATGTCCAGGACGTGATTCTTCCCGCTATCGAGAGCGGCAAGATCGTGCTATGTGACCGCTACACGGATTCCACGCTGGCCTACCAAGGCTACGGCCGGGGCATCGATCTCGGTCTCTTGCGACAATTGAATGAGTTCGCCAATCGCGGCGTGAAGCCGGATTTGACGCTGCTACTCGACTGCCCCGTGGAGCTGGGCTTGTCACGAACCGCTCAACGTCAGTCGAATGCCGGCTCAGCGCGCGGCCGCGAAGACAGGTTCGAGCGCGAAAAGGTGGAGTTTCACGAAAAAGTTCGCGCCGGGTTTCTCGCGATGGCTCGCGCGGAGCCGGAGCGATTCCGCATCATCGACGCCTCGCGCTCCGTGGAACAAGTGTCGCGGGAGATTCAAAACATCATCGACCGGGAAATGGGCTAAATGGGTTTTGCTGAAATTATCGGTCACCAGCGACCATTGGAAATCCTGCGCCTGGCATTGGGCAACGGGCGGCTGCATCATGCCTATCTGTTCGTCGGCCCGGAGGGAAGCGGCAAGCGAACGGTGGCCCTCGCTCTGGCCAAGGCGATCCACTGCCGGGAAACGAAAAACGATTTTTGTGACCGCTGCCCGGATTGCGCACGCATTCACGCAGGAAATCACCCTGATGTTCGGCTGGTTCAGACCCTCGAGGACAAGAAGGAAATTAGCATCAAACAGGTTCGCGAGATCGAGAAGGAGCTTAATTTCCGTTCCTTCTCGGGTAAGCGGAAAATCGCGATCATCGATCCGGCGACTTTATTGAATACATCGTCGCAAAACGCGCTCCTCAAGACCCTCGAAGAACCGCCGCAGAATTCAATGATTGTTTTAATTGCGCCGAACGCCTGGGCTCTTTTGCCGACCCTGCGCTCGCGCTGCCTGCGCATTTCTTTCGGACCCCTGGCACGCGACGAGATTGCCCGGTACCTGACGAGTAAGGAAGGAATAAACCAAGACGACGCAAGTCTAAGAGCGGCCTTGAGTATGGGCAGCCTCGGCGCCGCGCTCAAACTCGACAAGGATGAGCTGCTGGAAAAACGACGGAGTTGGGCCGCATTGCTGTTGTCATTGAGCGCCGGCGACTACCGCGGCGCCATCGAGGCCGCCGAAGCTATCGCGAGCGATAAGGAAGAATGTCTGGGTTTTCTCGAATGGGCCGAGACTTGGTATCGCGACCTGCTGGTTCACGCCGTAACCGAGAATTCCGATGAAATGGTTAACGTGGACATGCTAACGGAGATTGGGTCCCAATCCGCCAAGAGTGACTTTGAACAGATGCTGGCTTCGTTCGCGCAAACAGCCCGGGCCGCCGGCCGGATTCAACGTAATCTGAATCGCCGCATGGTGATCGAGCGATTCTTGTTCGGTGTGGTGGGGGGACGCTGATGGAGAGGATATACATTACGACGCCGCTCTTCTACGTCAACGCCGAGCCGCATCTCGGCAGCGCCTATACGATGGTCATTACCGACACGCTTGCGCGCTACTATCGCGGGCGGGGTTGCGAGACGTTTTATCTCACGGGTACCGACGAGCACGGCGACAAGATCGCCCAAACGGCGGCTCAAGCGGGGTCGGAGCCGAAGGCCTTTACGGACCGAATCAGCGCGTCGTTCCGGGCCGCGTGGGATACCTGCGGCTTTGCCTACGATCATTTTATTCGCACCACTGACGACTATCACATCGGTTATGTGCGGGAGTTTCTGGCAAAGGTTCATGAAGCGGGTGACATCTACTTCGACCGCTATGGCGGGCTCTATTGTTTTGGCTGCGAGCGCTTTTACACCGAAAAAGAGCTCGTCAATGGCAAATGCCCGGATCACATGACGGAGCCGAAGCTCATTGAGGAAGAAAACTACTTCTTTCGCATGAGCAAATACCAAGACAAACTGCTGCAGCATATCGAGCGTCACCCGGACTTCATTCGCCCCGAGGGATTTAAGAATGAAGTCGTCGCCATGCTCAGAGAACCCATCGGTGATCTCTGTATCTCTCGCCCCAAGAGCCGGCTTACCTGGGGGATCGAGTTGCCGTTCGATCAACGCTATGTGACCTACGTGTGGTTCGATGCGCTCATCAACTATGTGAGCGCGGTCAAATATAAAGGAGAGGAGTTTTTTAAAAAATTCTGGCCTGAGGCCCAGCATTTCATCGGCAAAGACATCGTCAAACCGCACGGTGTCTTTTGGCCGACCATGCTGATGGCGGCGGGCTTGCCGCTCTACAAGCACTTGAACGTGCATGGTTTCTGGAACGTAGAGGGCCAAAAGATGTCGAAGAGCCTGGGCAATACCATTTCGCCCCTGGAGATGAAGGAGAAAATCGGCATGGACGCTTTTCGCTATTTCGTTCTGCGGGAGAGCGTTTTCGGTCAGGACGCGGACTTTCGCAGCGACAATCTGACGGCGCGATACAATGCGGATCTGGCGAACAATTTGGGAAACCTCGTAAGCCGCGTGCTGGCGATGCAGCAGAAGTATTTTGCCGGCGCGGTGCAACCGTTAAGCGCCGACTGGGCCGCGCAGGATAACGAACTGCGCAATAAGTTCGCCCAGGCTGAAGCGGAACTTGACGGCTTCATGACCGAGCTGCAATTTCACCGGGCGCTCGAAGCGATTTGGTCGGCTCTCGATCACGCCAATCGCTACATCGTCCAGACCGCCCCGTTTACCATGGTTAAAGATCCGAACCGGCAAGCCCGGGTGGGTGAAGTGCTGCATCATTTGCTGGAAGTCATACGCACTCTTTCGCGTCTGCTCGCGCCGTTTATGCCGGACACCGCAAAGGAGCTGCGCGCGTTGCTCGGGCTCCCAGAGGACAAAACGGCTCTACACGCACCGTGGGGGCAGGGATTTCAACCGGGACATAAGATCAACGGCCCGAAGGTTCTCTTCCCGCGCATCGAGACCGACGCGAAGAAGTAGTTGGCTCCCGCAATCATGTTGATTGACAGCCACGCCCATATTCAGGGTAAGGAATACGCCGGCGAAGTGGAGGCGGTGATCGCGCGCGCCCGCGAAGCGGGCGTGGAAAAAATCATCGCCGTCGGCGGCGCCGGGGATATGTCGAGTAACACCGAGGCGATTGCGCTGGCGAATAAATTTCCCGACATCTACGCGACGGTCGGTATGCATCCGCACGACGCAAAGGATGTCGGCGCGGATGAATTGAAAAAACTAAAGCAACTTGCCGCCGCTCCCAAAGTCATCGCCGTCGGCGAAACCGGTCTCGATTATTATTATGATCACTCGCCCCGCGAGGTTCAGCGCCGCATGTTCGCCGAGTTCATTCACCTGGCGCGAGAAACCGGACTGCCGATCGTCATTCACGAACGGGACGCCGCGCAAGACGTAGCCGACTTATTACGGGCTGAAGGCGCAGGGAAATTGCGCGGCGTGATCCACTGTTTCACCGGCAACGACGAAGCGGCTCGTGCCTACCTGGATCTGGGATTCTACATTTCTTTCACCGGCATCATCACGTTCAAGAATGCCGACGCTTTGCGAGACGTGGTGCGAAACGTGCCGCTTGAGCGCATGTTAGTGGAAACCGATTCCCCCTACCTGACCCCGGTGCCTCATCGCGGCAAACGCAACGAACCGGCTTACGTTCGCTATGTCGGGGAAACTATCGCCAGCGTAAAAGGGTTGTCTTTGGAAGAAGTCGCGCGTGTGACGACCGACAACGTACGAAAGCTGTTTGGTGTTTAGTTGACCAGCTGTCGCTATGCGGTGGTCAGCGAGTGGAGTTAGGTGAGTCTGATGTGGACTCCGGATTCACGGTTTTCGAAGTCTTGCGCGGTTCGATTGGCGTTAGACCGCGCCTTTCGTTTGACTGTCCCCAAATGGGTGGATGTGATACTTTACCTTCAATGAGCATGGAGGTCGACCCATGAAACCGGCAAAAGTAGGCCGTGACGCAGGATATCTAAATGAGATCATTGAAACTCTGAAGTCGGTGCCGAAAACCCGGCTGCGGATCGTGCGCGATGTCGTTGGGGCGCTCGCTGGACATGCCGAGGCGGAGACGGGTGGAACGAAGGCAGAGCGCGGAGGACGAAAAAGCCTTCTCAAAACCCCCTTCTGCGGAATGTGGCAAGGACGAACGGATATCGGCAACGGGCGATCCTACGCAAGCTCGTTGAGGCAAAGATTGGAGAGCCGTGGCGACCGGACCTAGCAGCTTCGTTGACACCGACGTCCTTATAGATGTTGCGAGAAGAGACGCTCGCGCGATCGATTTCTGGCGGCGCACCGAGGCGCAGTCGAGGATGACCTGCTCGGTCATCTCTGTATTTGAGCTTCTTGCGGGATGCCGGAACCTACGTGAGCAGCGCGCCACGCTGAGAAGTCTTGCAACCGTGGAAATCGTCCAGGTTGAGAGCGGCGATTCTATCCTGGCTTTAGAGTGGTATCGCGCCTACCATCTTGCCCGCGGTATCGGGTTCCTCGACTGCTTTGTCGCCGCCGCCGCTCATCGTTTGAACTGCCAAGTTCACACCCTCAATACGAAGCACTTCAGGGCAATACCAGGCTTAAAAACCCTGCGCCCATATTAGTGTCAAGTACCCTTTGCTTGACCCGAGTTTTTTAACAATCTTGCCTGGAATAGAGGGCCAGCCTGGTTTGATTTTCGCTTCACCCCGTGAGCCGTTGTCACGGGAAGTTCCATGGCACTCCGAGACGTCACCGGCGCCGCCGTTAGCCTCGTTGAGTACGCAAGCGGCGACCCGGTGGTGGTGAGCGAGTTCGATTCGCTCACGACTTTGCTGCTACGCGCGCTTGACGACCCAGAACGTACAAGAGCTGTTTAGTATTTAGGGGTCACATGACAATACATCGCTGACACCTAAACTGACAATACATCGCTGACAGTTGGGGTGATAAAGATACAAGGTGTACAATCTCCCTCCAGTAAATAAGGGGGGTACGTATATGAGTCAAAAAAAGTTCCAGACTGATCGAGGAACGGAAACGATGCATCGGTTTGTGGTTGCAGGAAAAGCCAGCCAGTGGGATTGCCCGAAAGCTGAGACGAAGTCGGGAGTGGGTTCACAAATGGATTCGTCGGTATCGCAACGCAGGGAAGGCATGGTTTGTGGATTGCTCCAAGAGACCTCACCGGATAACTCGACGTGTGAGCGACTCCTTCGAACACTTGGTCATCCGAATCCATGCCAAGCTCAAGGGCAAGGGAAACCCTCTTGGATTCTATGGAGCGGAGGCAATCTACAACGAGCTGACCGATCTGGGAATCCGCCCCTGGGCCGGGGTCAGGCGTGATATTTGCTATTTTTAGGACTTGCGCAGGATTTGGAAACGGGGTCTGACTTCTACGTCTCAACAATCCTTCGCCGTGGTTCGGCAAGAAGACGCGGATGAGTTATGGAGTTGACGTTGATTCAACCCGCATTCCGCAATTGAATATTATTGATGATTGGGGTTCGGGGTCATTGGGGTTCGGGGTCATTGGGGTTCGGGGTCATTGGGGTTCGGGGTCAGGCGTGATATTTGCTATTTCCAAATATCTTTGCTACCTACTCAGGCGTCATGGCACGCCGGCCGAGGGTAGAGTATCCAGGGGCTCTGTATCATGTCATTACCCGAGGCAATCAACGTCAGAAAATTTTCTACGATGATGGGGATCGGGCGAAGTATTTGGAGATTCTCTCACGCTTGAAGCACACGTATTCGTTTCGCATCCAC
>Ga0214473_10007230_pt1 | contig 13194 bp, 14 predicted proteins | sample RVTome_7_FD_203509 | JGI IMG/M metagenome (GOLD analysis project Ga0214473, IMG submission 203509) | Soil microbial communities from uranium-contaminated site in the Upper Colorado River Basin, Wyoming, United States - RVT98D197 | ecosystem: Environmental > Terrestrial > Soil > Contaminated >...
CGGTCGGGGGTGGCGGGCAAGATCCAGTGACACATCGCGTCCTTGCTGCTGAACACAACACGTTCTACGACAGGCACTACTCGCTGTCGACTGACAGCCTGCTCGGGCTGAAGCAGAAGTCAAGCTGTGAGTCTGCCTGCCGCCAGACGTACACCTGCCAGGGCCGGGTCATCGGGCGATTCCTAGTCAACTTCAAGTTCTCGCAGAAGGAGCTGTCCTTCCCGGGCGTAGGACGGGAGACGGTCACCAACGTCGAAGTCCACAAGAACCCGTGGCTGGAATTCCCGTGAAGTGGCGTGGCCTCAGCAACGGTGGCCCGTCGATGATGGCTCCGCTCGCGCTTCTGGCGGCACAGCTCTTGGTAGCAGTCCCGGTCGGTGCTGGCGTCAGCATCGAAAGCCCTTCGCTTCGAAAGGCCTGCGATAAAGGCGACGCGAAGAGCTGCTACGAGCTCGGGGTGACATATGCCGAGGGCAGGGGTGTCGTGATAGACATCGGAACAGCTCTTCAGTTCTTCCAGCGGGCGTGTCGCGACTCGAACGCCTCAGCGTGTTCGCGGCTCGGTCACATGTTTCGGCTTGGTATGGGTGTGAACAAGGACCGGACGCGAGCCTTGCAGCTCTACCGACGGGCATGTAACGGCGGTGATCGGGAGGGCTGCGATGGTTTGAAGGCGATCGAGTCGGAAGACGCCCTAGCAGCGGAGGCTGCACATCTGCAGGATGCTTGCGATGAAGGTGATCCGGCAGCCTGCTATAGGCTCGGCATTAAGTACTTCGGCGGCGAAGGCACCGCAGGCGACCGAGTCCGGTCGGCGATTCTCCAGCGAATGGCGTGTGATCGAGCGAACGCCGAGGCTTGTCTCAACCTTGGCTTCATGTACGAGAGGGGCCAGGGAGTAAAGACTGACCTCACAGAATCACTACGCCTGTACGAGGCGGCGTGCGACCAAGGGTCAGCGCTGGGGTGTGGTAAGGCCGGCAGAGCCTGGCAGGTCGGAAGCGGCGCACCGAGAGACTCGGCGAGGGCGGCTCGATTGTTCCACAAGGCAGGTGCACTTCGGGAGCAAGCGTGCAATGGTGGAGACGCAGTCGCGTGTTTCGATCTTGGACGCATGTACGAAGAAGGACAAGGTGTGAAGAAGGACAACGCGAAGGCAACGGAACTTCTGGCCAAGGCATGCAAGGCAGGCTATAGCCAAGCTTGTAGCAGGCTCGAGCGGTCGGGCCGCTGATCCCGCGTGCACGCCCGCGTCCTTGTCACGCGCGGCGCAAGGACGGCTCGACGGTGAGCACCGCGCGCGCCAGGCGGCGGCCGTGCGCGGCGGCTACGGACAGAGGTGGCCGCCATGTCGTGCGAGCGCGAGCGAGGACGAACGCTCGCCCGACATCGCGGCGTCTTTCTTGAGGGTCCGGCTCCAGCGCGACGGCGGTGAGCGGGCTGGCCTGTTTCTGATGGACGAGCGCTTCCGTTCAACCGGGCGATGCAGCAGACAAGGCCGGCGCAAGCGATGGAGCCTTGCAGCTGATCGCGCGTTTGAACGGGAAGCGCTCGCCGGCTTCTCGGCTGTGGGCTTGTGGCTACGGCGCGCCTCCGCCGGACCAACGGCCCCGCGCCTGACGGGCGCCGGCACTGCGCCCGCAGCGTACGCACGGACGTGAGCGGGCTCGCGCCGGCGCCCGCTGCCGCGCCGTGGCTTCGCTTCGGCTGAGGGCGGGTCCGTCACGCGGCCTGCCAGGCGCGCAGGGAGCACGCCGTGCGCCGGCCCGCGGCGGTGGACTGTCGGCGAACCCGGTCGAGACTCAGGGGCGCTCGGTTCTCCCTCCGCGCGAGCGTGAGTGGACCCGGCGCGGCAGGTGTACGCAGTAAGATCTCTGCGCTCATGAAGGGTGCCCTCGTCTTCACGACCCACGCGCTTCGCCGTATGCTTAAGCATGGCGTCCGCAGCGGACAGATCCGCGAGGTCCTCGAAAAGGGTGAGCGCATCGAGAGCTATCCCGATGACACGCCGCTTCCGAGTTAGCTGATGCTCGCCACCGGCGAGGGGCGGGTGCTGCACGTGGTGGCGGCCGACGACGAGGCTCAGGACGAGACGATCGTCATCACCGGCTACGAGCCCGACCCGAACGAGTGGGAGTCCGATTTCAAGACGAGGAAGGGGCGCTGAATGCGGTGCGTGATCTGTAAGACCGGTGAGGTGAAGCCGGGGGCGACCAGCTTCACGGTCGAGCGCGGAGCCATGACGCTCGTGCTCAAGGGAGTCCCGGCGCGGGTCTGCGGTCAGTGCGGCGAAGCCTACTTCGACGAAGCCACCACCAAGCACATCGAGGAGATCGCCGAGAGAGCGAGCCACGTCGGCGTCCAGGTAGCCGTCCAGGACTACGTCGCAGCCTGACAGCTCGATGCTCTCGCTGCGCCAGACCGGCCGCAGCTTGCTCGCGCGCACCCTCGCGCGCGTCCTGATCCTCGCCCTCGTCGCGAGCCTTCTCCCCGCAGACACGCGCGCGTCAACGTCCGTGCCTGCGTCGCAGGTCTCGATCGACTCCTACATCCTGTAGCGGCGCAATGGGAGATGGCCGGGGCTTCGCGGCACCGGTCGGCCGGCCTGCGCACGGTTGTCGGGCTCTTCTCGCCGGTGTTCCGAGTCGAACGCTGCGTGCCTCGGCCGTGGTCAGGCACACCTCGGCCCTCGATCGGGCCCGCGGTGGACAAGCCGGCGAAGAGGCACGCCGCCTTTCGGCGCAGGAACGGGAGGTTGCGCTCTCGATCGAGACAGGCAATCTCGAAAGACGGCATGCTAGGAACGGTTTCTCCCGGCCGGCTGCGAGGCGGGTGCACGGCCGCGTGATGAGGCTGGGTGAGACCGAGGTAGACCTCGGCTGGCGTGGCGCCGCCCAAGCCCTGGTGAGGCCGGGAATGGGCGTAGTAGACGAGGCCCTCGTGGACACGACGCTCGAGGTCCACGGCGTGCCCCGGCCTGAGCGAGGCGAGGCGCAGACGCTGCTTCAAGGTTCGCCACAGCCTTTCGATGAGGGCGATGGATCCGGCCTCGCCGACGGCGCCGAAACGCTGGCGAACCGAAAGAGCCTTCAGCCGCTCACGAAACAGCGAGGCGGTGAACCCGGGAAAAAGCGTCGAGGATGACGGCGAGCTTGAGCGAGAAGATGCGGAAGAGCGATGGGACCTCGGTGAGGTCGGCCATCCAGACGTGGTGCGCGTAGCGGGCCCGGACCGCGCGGTCAGCTTTGCTCGCCGGCTCGGAACGTGGCTGGCGTCCCAGTCTACGTCGCTCGCGCGGGGCGCTCGAGCAGGAGCGCCAGGAAGGCCGGCAGGAACGCGAGCGTCCAGCAGCCGAAGTGGTAGGCGTAGTCGATCGTCCGCGGGTCGAAGTCCCGCCAGATCCCGGAGACGAGGTAGAACGCGAGGCCCGAGCCCACCGCCGCGACGGTGCCCCGTGTGAGCGCCTCGCTCGTGGAGTGGCGTGACCCGAGCCAGCGCCCTCCGAGCAGGCCGAACGCGAGCCACAGGGCCATCCAGAGGACGAACATCGCGGAGTAGCCGAGGAACGGCCGCAGCGCGTAGAAGCCCAGCGCGGCACCGAGCACGATGGCGGCGCCGCCCATCAGGCCGGCGACGGCGCGGCCGCGGGCCAGCCCCAGCGCGAGGCCGATGGCGCCTCCGAGCAGCGCGCCGTGGACCAGGCCGAAGACGGCCCTGTGCTCGGGGATCCACCTCGCCCAGACGAAGTCGCCGAGCGTGCTGACGGCCGCGAGCGCCGCTGAGGCGGCGAGCGGAAGCAGGAGTTTCCGGGCCATGAGGCGAGAATACCCACGGGTGGAGGCAGGGGCCAGCGTGCGCAGGGGCGGGGCGGCATGACGGGGGAGGCTGTCGTTCGCGTCAGCATCTGGCTGTCCCTTGGTGCGTGGGGCATTGCGGAGTGGTGGCGCGCGCGGGACGCCGGGGCCAGCGTGCCTCATGCACTGGCGCGCTTCGCCTGGACGCTCGGCGCCGGATTCGCACTGCTCCACGTCCTCGCCGCGTTTCACGTGCACCACGGCTGGAGCCACGCGGCAGCCGTGGCCGAGACGGCACGACAGACCGAGAACACGCTCGGAGTGCGCGTCGGCGCGGGCGTGTACGTGAACTACGCATTCCTCGCCGTCTGGATCGCGGACGTGCTCTGGTGGTGGCTCTCGCCCGCGAGCTTCGCCACTCGGCCCCGCGCGGTCGACACCGCCACCCGGCTTTTCCTGCTCTTTATGGTCGTGAACGGCGCGATCGTGTTCGCGCGCGGGCCGGTGCGCCTCCTCGCCGTCGTGCTCGTGACCGCGCTCGCGGGGGCGTGGTACCGTCGCCGAGAAGTGGCACGAGCGGGGACTCGAGCGTGACGGCGGCCGCGACGGAGTCGCTGCCGCGGCCCCTGGGCCTGTCCCGCTGGCCGCTGTACTACGGCTGGGTGAACCTGGGAGCGGCCGCTCTGGCCATGATCGGAACGCTGCCCGGCCGCACGCAAGGGCTGGGCCTCGTGACCGAGCCGCTGCTGCGCGACCTGCGGATCGACCGGGTGGCCTTCGCCGAGATCAACCTGGTGGCGACGCTCGTGGGCTCGCTCTTCTGCCTGGGCATCGGCCGGCTGGTGGACCACCTGGGCAGCCGCCTGGTACTGACCGTGCTCGCGCTCGCCCTCGGAGCCGTCGTTCTCGCGATGGCGGGCGTGACGGCGTTTCTGCCGCTGCTCGTCCTCATCACCCTGACGCGCGGCCTCGGCCAAAGCGCGCTCTCGGTGGTGAGCCTGACGATGGTCGGCAAGTGGTTCTCGCGCCGGCTGAGCGCGGCGACGGGCGTCTACGCCGTGGTCATGAGCATCGGCTTCATGATCGCGTTCCCCGTCGTGGGCGGGGCGGTGCTCGCGCGTGGCTGGCGCGCGGCCTGGGCGGGCATCGGGATGGCGCTCGTCTTCGGCCTGGCGCCGCTCGCGTGGGTGTTCGTCCGCCGCACGCCGGAGGCCTGCGGGCTGGAGCTGGACGGACGCGAGGCCGCGCGGGACGCGAGCGCCCTGCCGGCTGCGGCCGATCCGGAAGCGACCGGCGCGACGCTCGGCGAGGCGCTCCGCACCTCGGCCTTCTGGGTCTTCGCCCTTTGCAGCTCGGTCTACGGCCTCGTGGCCTCCGGGATCGCCCTCTTCAACGAGTCGATCCTCGCCGAGCGCGGCTTCGATCCCTCGACGTACCACCGCACGCTCGTGATCACGGCCCTCACCGCCCTCCTCGGCAACTTCGGCGGCGGGCTGCTGGCGGAGCGCTGGTCCATGAGGCGAGTGCTGGTGATCGCCATGGCTCTGCTGGGCGCGTCGCTCGCGGCGCTGCCTCGCGTCGGCACGCAGGCCCACGTCGTGGCGTACGCGGTGGTGATGGGGCTCGCGGGCGGCTTCGTGATGGTCGTCTTCTTCAGCTTCTGGGGGCGCGCCTACGGCCGCTCGCACCTGGGACGCATCCAGGGCGCCGCCCAGATCCTCACCGTGCTGGCCTCCGCGGTCGGCCCGCTGCTGCTCGCGACCTGCGTGGCGCAGACGGGCTCGTACGCGAGCGTGTTCTACGCCCTCGCAGTCGTCGTCGGCGTCCTCGGCGTCGCGGCGGCGACTGTCCCCATGCCGCGAGGCGCGTCCTTCGCCCGCTGACGGCGGTCGCCCAGCCGACGCCTATGCCTCACTCCAGCCTGGACCCTCTCGGAGCGTCGAAATGCGCGCGCAGGCGCGCGGCGGTCGCCTTGCCCACGACGTTCGCCAGCTCGGCCTCGCTCGCGCCGCGAACGCCGCGCAGCGAGCCGAACGCCGAGAGCAGCTTGCGACGCCGGGCCGGGCCGATGCCGGGAATCTCGTCGAGCTCCGACGCGATCGTACGCCGTGAGCGCACCTGGCGGTGGAAGCCGATCGCGAAGCGGTGCGCCTCGTCGCGCACGCGCTGGACGAGCTGCAGCACCGGCGAGGTGTGCGGCAGCGCGATCGGCTCGTCCTTGCCGCGCACGAATACGAGCTCCTCGCGCTTCGCGAGCGAGATGACGGGCTGCTCGCCGAGCCCCAGCTCCTCGAGCGCCGCGACCGCGGCCCCGAGCTGTCCCTTGCCGCCGTCGACGAGGACGAGCTCGGGCAGGTCCTTGCCCTCCTCGAGCAGGCGCTTGTAGCGGCGCCCCACCACTTCGCGCATCGAGGCGAAGTCGTCGGGGGCGCCCGAGACGGTCTTGAGCTTGAACTTCCGGTAATCGGACTTCTTCGGCAGGCCGCCCTCGAACACGACCATCGAGGCCACCACGTCCGAGCCCTGGATGTTGGAGATGTCGAAGCACTCGATCCGCTGCGGGTCGACCTCGAGGTCGACGACGTCGCGCAGCGCGCGCAGCAGCTCCTGCGACTGGCGCCGCGCCTGCTTCCACTCGAGGTCGTAGGCCAGGCGGACGTTGCGAAGCACGAGCTCCATCAGCCGCAGCTTCTCGCCGCGCTGGGGAACGTGGATCCGGACGGCCGTCCCGCGCCGCGCGGCGAGCCACGCCTCGAGCAGCGCGCGGTCGGGGATCTCGCCGGGCACCACCACCTCGCGCGGCACGTAGCGACCGCCCGCGTAGTACTGCTGCAGCGTCTCGCTCAGCACGCGCTCGGGCTCGGTCAGGCGGTCGAGCAGGAAGCCTTCCCGCGCCACCACCTTGCCGTCGCGCACGCTGAAGACCTGCACCGCTGCGCGCTCGCCCTCGACGTGCGCGGCGAAGAGGTCGCGCTCTTCGATGTCGGTGGTGGTGATCTTCTGCGGGGCCTCGAGCCGCACCAGCGCCTGGACCTGGTCGCGCAGCGACGCCGCCTCTTCGTAGCGCTCCGCCCCGGCGGCGCCCGCCATCTGCTCGCGCAGGCGCCGCGTCACCTCCTCGGTGCGTCCCTCCAGGAACAGCCGAGCGTCCTCGCACGAGCGGCGGTAGCGCTCGGGCGAGCAGATCTCGGCCACGCACGGCGCGATGCAGCGCTTGATCTGGTACTGGAGGCAGGGGCGCGGGCGCTTGCCGTCGAGCGTCTCCTTGCAGGTGCGGATCCCGAACAGCTTGCGCACCAGCGCGGCGGTGCGCCGCCCGAGGCTCGCCGGGATGTAGGGCCCCCCGTAGGCGTTGCCGTCCTCGGCCGGACGACGGACCACGTAGAGCCGCGGGTACTCCTCGGCGAGCGTGAGCTTCAGGTACGGGTGGTTCTTGTCGTCGCGCAACCGCACGTTGTACGGCGGCTGATGGCGCTTGATCAGGTTGTTCTCGAGTGCTATGGCTTCCATCTCGCTGTCGGTGACGACGAGCTCGAGATCCGCGATCTCCTCGACCATGCGCGCCTTGTGCAGCTCGGCCGGCCGCGAGGCCTGGAAGTAGGAGCGCACCCGGTCGCGCAGCACGCGGGCCTTGCCGACGTACAGGACCTGGCCCGAGCCGCCCTTGAACAGGTACACGCCCGGGCGGCCGGGCAGCTGCGCGAGCTTGTCCTGGAGCGCCAAGAGCGCCTACCCCTGCGGGTACCGCCGCAGAGCCAGCATCGTGACGAACGGCGGCACCACCAGCAAGGCGCCGTGAAACGCCGCGTGCCGCAGGTCGCGCAGCGCCGCGAGCGCCACGATCAGCGTCGCGCTCGCGAGCAGCAGCGTGTTGAGGATCAGCGCGACGCGGCGCAGCCGCCGCATCGGTCCCTCGCCCCGGCCTCGCTTCGGGAGGCTGAGCGCCGCCGAGTTGAGCACGGCCACGGCCGCCACGGCGGCCGCCGACCAGCGGTCGCTGCGGTCGCGCGGGTGGGCCTCGAAGTAGAGGCCTGCGGCGAACAGCGCCAGGTTGGCGAGCACCGCCGTCACGCGCAGCAGGCGGCGCGCGCGGGTGCGCGGCGTGGCGCGCTCGACCTCGCGGCCAAGCGTGTCGTCCGCGCCCCGGTGCATGACCACCCAGTATAAGACGGCGCGCGTGGCTCGCTCGCAGCGCGGGTAGAATCGGGGAGGCCATGTCCGCGCGTGCGACGATCCTGCTCGCCGACGATCACGTGCTGCTGCTCGAGGCGTTCCGGCGCATGCTCGAGCCCGCCTTCGAGGTGGTTGGCGCGGCGGCCGACGGAGCCGCGCTCGTGGAGGACGCGCTGCGGCTCGAGCCCGACCTGGTCGTGGCGGACGTGTCGATGCCGCGGATGAACGGGCTGGAGGCGGCGCGCCGGCTGCGCGGCGAGCTGCCGAGAACGCGCGTCGTGTTCCTCACGGTGAACGAGGACCCGCAGATGGCCGCCGAGGCCTTCGCACTGGGCGCCTCCGGCTACGTGCTCAAGAGCTCGACGGCCCTCGAGCTGGACCACGCGATCCGGGCCGCCCTCGCGGGACGGCGCTACCTCTCGAAGCGGATCGCGGGCGGGGACCCCGGCGCCCTGCCGCCGTCGGCCGGGCCCGCGAACCCGCTCGAGCGGCTCACCCTGCGCGAGCGCGACGTGCTCAAGCTGTTGGCCGAAGGCCTGTCGATGAAGCAGGTGGGCGCCGAGCTCGGCATCGCCCCCCGCACGGTCGCGTTCCACAAGTACCGGATGATGGAGACGCTCGGGCTGCACTCGAGCGCGGAGCTCGTGGGCTTTGCGGTGGAGAGCCGGCTGACGTGAGACGCGCCACGGCCCCGCCCCTGCTGCTCGCACTCGCACTCGCACTCGCACTCGCACTCGCACTCGCACTCGCACTCGCACTCGCACTCGCACTCGCCAGCGTCGCCGCAGCGCAGGAGCCGCAGGAGCCGGTGGCGATCCTGGTCGTGGAGGCGGGAGAGCCGGACCAGCCGGAGCGGGAGGCCTTCCAGGAGTCCTTCCAGTCGGCCCTCGCGAATGCCTGGCAGGCGCCATCCCCGCCGGCGGTCCACACCTTCAACCTCGAGCTGTCGCGCCCGGGGAGCGCCGCGTCTGCGAGCGCGCTCGACGCCCGCGTCCGCGAGCGCTACCAGGGCATCCAGATAGCCGTCATCGTCGCGCTCACCGACCCGGCCGTCTCTGCCGCGCTGCGCTGGCGTGACGCGCTCTGGTCCGGGGTACCCGTGGTCTGCCTCCAGAGCGCGGACGGCGACGCTCCACCGCTCGCCGCGCCCCAGGCGACCACCATCCGGGTTCAGGTCGACCCCACGGCCACGCTCCGGACAGCTCTCGCGCTCGTTCCCGGCACCTCGAATCTCGCAATTGTGGGCGGCGCCGAGGTGCGTGGCCGCGTAGCGTCGAGCTTGCAGGCGACGGCGCGAACGCTCGCCCCGCGGCTCAACCTGATCGAGCTCGTCGGCCTTCCGATGCCGGAGCTGAAGCAACGGGTGGCGGCGCTGCCGCCAGAGACGATCATCCTGAGCGCCGGAATCACGCAGGATGGCCGTGGCCGCCGCTGGGTCTCCGCCGACGCCCACGACTACTTCTCGCCCTCTGCCGCCGCGCCGATCTTCACGGTCCACGGAGGCCTCGTCGGCCATGGCGTCGTCGGCGGAGTCGTGTTGGACTACGCGGCCCTGGGCCGCGAAGCAGCCGATCGCGCGCTGCGGTTGCTGGCCGGCGAGTCCGTGCTCTCGATGCCGCCGGTCCGCACCCGCTCGCTGCGGGCGCGCTTCGACCACCGCGAGCTGGAGCGCTGGGGGATCGCAGACGCGGCGCTGCCGAAAGGCAGCCAGATCATCTTCCGGCCGCAGTCGTTCTGGGAGGAGCACAAAGGCAAGGTGGTCGCGGCGGGAGTCGCGCTGCTGCTCCAGAGCCTCGCGATCACCTCGCTGCTGCTCGAGAGACGACGGCGCCACGCGGCCGAGGCGCGGCTGCGGCAGCTCTCCGGGCGCCTGATCACGGCCCAGGAAGAGGAGCGCAGCCGCCTCGCTCGCGACCTGCACGACGACGCCGGCCAGCGCCTCGCGCTGCTCGCGATCGAGCTGGACCAGCTGCCGGCGCAGCCGCTGGCAGACCGCGCGCGCTCCCTCTCCGCCGACCTGCACCGGATGGCACACCAGCTCCACCCGGCCATCCTCGACCAGCTCGGCCTGCTGCCGGCGGCCCAGCGCTTTGCCGCAGAGCTCGCCGCGCGGCACGGGGTGACGGTCGAGGTCTCGAGCGAGCGCTGGCCCGAGTCGCTGCCGCGGGACGCGGCGCTCGTGCTGTACCGCGTCGTGCAGGAGGCGCTGCAGAACGCGGTCAAGCACAGCGGGGCGGCTCGCATCGCGGTGGCCTTTCGGGGCGAGGGGCACGAGCTGACGCTGCGGGTCGCCGACCAGGGGCGCGGCTTCGCTCCGGAGCAGCTCCAGGGCAGCCACGGGCTCGGGCTCGCCGGGATGCACGAGCGGCTGCGGCTCGTGGGCGGCGGCCTGCGTATCCAGAGCGCTCCCGGAGGGGGTACAATTCTGGAGGCTTGGCTGCCCGCGCCCAGGGCGGCCGACGGAGCGTCCCGTGTCGCCTCTGCCCTCCCGCCCGCCTAGACCACGGATCGTCCTCGCCGAAGACGACACGCTGCTGATGGAGGCACTCAGCCGGCTGCTGGAGCCGTCTTTCGAGGTGGTGGGCACAGCCTCGGACGGCGACGAGGCGGTCCAGGTGGCCCTGCGCGCCCGGCCCGACCTCGTGCTGCTCGACGTGCGGATGCCCGGCTCGAGCGGGTTCGACGCGGCCCGGCGCCTGCGCACCGAGCTGCCTGGCGCCCGGCTCGTCTTCCTCACCGCGAACCGCGACCCCCAGCTCGCGGCCGAGGCCTTCAGCCTCGGCGCGTCGGCCTACCTGCTGAAGGACTCGACGCCCGAGGAGTTCGAGGCGGCGCTCGTCGCCGCGATGCGGGGAGTGGTCACGCTGTCTCCCAGCATCGCCGGCGGCGACCCCGGCTCGCTGCCGCCACCCCCGCGGGCCGAGGGAGCCTCCGAGCGGCTTTCCCCCCGCGAGCGCGACGTCCTGAAACGCCTCGCGGCCGGCCTCTCGATGAAGGAAGTCGCGGCGGAGCTCGGCATCGCCACCCGGACCGTGGCGTACCACAAGTACCGGATGATGGAGACGCTCTCGCTGCGCTCGAGCGCCGAGCTCGTCGGCTTCGCGGTCAGGAACGGGTTGAACTGAGACGCCGCCCGGCTCAAGGCGGCGCTGGCACCGCGTCCGGCATCGCCAGCCGCACGTCCGCGCCGAGCCAGATCATCTTCTCGGTGATCGCGAGCTCGCCCACCTTGATGGCGAGCTCGACCGGCTGGCCCCGCACCTGCATCGTGGGCTCGATGCCGACCGGGATGGCCATCGGCTTGATCTTCTCGGTGGGCAGGCGCACGTTGAAGCCACGGTCGATCAGGCCCTGCACGATCTTGAGCACGTTCACCTTCTCGAGCACGTAGCCGCACACGCCCTGCTTCTCGTCGAGGATCTTCTGCACGGCGGCCCACGACTCCTCGGAGGGCTGGACCTTCAGATTCACCTTGATCAAGGGGAACTTGGGCGACGCCAGGATCTCGCGCGTGGTCGCGGTGAGCACGATGCCGCCCGAGACCGGGTACTCGGCCGGCTTCACCCCGCCCGAGACCTCCTGGGTCACCTCCATGTCGCCGCACACCGCGCCGCTCACGTTCTTGCCGTCCCACTTGAAGTGGATGGTGGCGCGGCCGCTGCCGGAAGCTACCGTGACCGGCAGCGCCAGGCTCACCGTGTTGCCGCCGAACGTCAGCTCGGGCGTGCCCGTGCGGAGCTTGCCCGTGACGCGGTGGATCCGGACCTGGAGGTCGTACTGGCCGATGCTGACGATCTTCTTGACGGTGCCGGTCTTCTTGACGTTCAGGTTCTTGAGCTCGAGCGTCACCCGGTCGACGAATCCGGTGACGACCCGTGTGATCAGCTCGCGCGCGAGCGCCGTCGGGATGCCCACCCGCACGGGCTGCGTCGGCATCCCCTCGATCAGCGGGTCGCCGTGCATCAGCACGTCGAGCTTCTCGCGCAGTGCTTGTCGCTCCTTGTCGAGCGCGTCGATCTGCTGGCGCAGCTCGGCCGGCGTCGTGCGGTCCTCGCGGCCGCACGCGAGAGCCGGGACCGTCGCGAGCAGCAGCAGCGGGACGGCTCGCCTCGCGCTCATGGCCGCTCTGCCTTCGCGCTCGGCTTGCCGGCGCTCGGCGCCGCGTCGAAGCCAGCCTCCACGTCCTCGGCGCGCGAGTCCTGGGCCTCCGGCGCGTCCCCGGTCTTGACCAGCTCGCCCGGCTGGAAGTGGATCGCCACCCACAGGCGCCCCTGGCCCGCGAACACGCGCGTCACGTTGGCCGCGATCGGCATGCGGGCGCCCTCGATGCGGACCGGCCCGTTGGTCACGGCCGGCAGCTCCAGGCTCTGCTGGATCTTCACCGGTATCTGGATCGGCGGGAGCTTGTCGGCGAGCTGGAGCCGGATCATCCGCGCCACCTCGTCGAGCGTCGAGCCGCTGAAGACGGCCTCGGCGCCGGCGGCCTTCTCGATGCCGATGTGGTCCACCACGATCTTCGCGGCGAGCGCGCCCCGCGCGCTGTCCACGGAGATGTCGTCGAGCGCGCCGATGACGTCCACGACGGCCTCGAGACCCAGCCTGCCCCGCCGCTCCAGGCGACCGTGCAGGCGCACCGTCGGCGCGCCGCGGAAGTGCACCTCGGCCCGCTCGAGCGTCAGCCGGTAGTCGCCGATCTCGTTCTCGAAAGGCAGCTGCGCCGCGATCACTTCCTGCAGCAGCGTGTCGTCGATCGCCACGGCGAGGTCCGTTTCCGGAAGCAGGGGCTCGTGCCGCTCCAGCCGGCCCACGGCGTCGCGCAGGCCCGCGACTTCGCGGTCGAGCACCTTCTTCCTGGCGCGCAGCTCGCCGCCGCCCTCGTAGCCACGGCCACAGCCCGCGACGACGAGCGCGGCCAGGAGCGTCGCGCTCCATCCGACAGCCCTCATGCACCCTCCGGGGCTCGCGGCCCGTCGTGACGTGTCCATCATAGTGAACCCGGCGGGCAGGCGTAGCTGTCACAACTGACAGTTCCCCCGCCAGACGAATGGCGCCTACAGTGGCAGGATCCTGTCGCAATCGCCGCCCGTGAGGCGAGCCGCGGCAGTGGAGGCCGAATGCCGGTCGCGCACGAGCTCGCGCTCAATCTCGCCGCAGTCCTGGCTCGCAACTGGTGGGTGCTGCTGCTGCGGGGCGTGGTCGCGATCCTGTTCGGCGGCCTGACCTTCGG
>Ga0214473_10007231_pt1 | contig 13191 bp, 12 predicted proteins | sample RVTome_7_FD_203509 | JGI IMG/M metagenome (GOLD analysis project Ga0214473, IMG submission 203509) | Soil microbial communities from uranium-contaminated site in the Upper Colorado River Basin, Wyoming, United States - RVT98D197 | ecosystem: Environmental > Terrestrial > Soil > Contaminated >...
CGGCCTCGGGCCCTGCAATTACGCCAACGAGGAGGCGACGGCGGCCAAGGCGGCGCTGGACCCGCCGATCGAGATCTTCACCATCGGCTTCGGGGTGGCGGGCGACAATTGCACCCACGAGACGTCGTCCTCGCCGTACGATGACGTCCGCGTCAGCCGGCTCCTGGCGGACATGGCCACGGACTCCCTGGACGACGGCGGCGACGGCCCGGGCGGCATCGGCCCCGGCTGCGACAACACGACCGAGGTCAACAGCGAGAACGCCGACGGCGACCACTTCCTTTGCGCTCCCAGGACCAGCGACCTGGAGCCTGTCTTCAGGTTGGCGGCGGAGAGCTTAGCCGGCGGCAGCCACCTGGTTTGGATTCCGTTCTGACAGACATGCAAGCAATTATCCGGCTCCGGCGAGAACGAAAAGAGTGGAGGGTGGACTGAATGGCAAGAACGCTAGCCAGCGGTGTGGTGCAGCGGGCAGACCGCAGGGTTATGGCCCTGGCAATCGTGTTTGCGCTTATCGCCGCTATCCTGATCTTCGCGGTCCTTTCGAGCAGCGATAACGGCAACAAGACGGCGACCCCCGCGGCGAACACCGTGAACGTCGTCGCCGCCGCTGACGATATCTCGGCGCGCACCACGCTCAGCAGCGACATGCTTGAGATCGTCGCCGTCCCGGCCGATCAGGCGCTGAGCGGATCGTACAGCGACGTGGCCAACCTGGCGGGCCTCACCACCCGCTACCCGCTGAGCAAGGGGGAGCAGGTCACGGCCGGGAAGATCGGCGAGACGCAGAAGGACGACAAGAGCCTGGCGCGGGTGGTACCCGCGGGCAAACGGGCCATCGCTATCGCTGCCAAGCAAGAGTCCATCGTGGCCGGGCTTATCCTGCCCGGGGACCTCGTGGACGTCATCGCCGTCTTCTCCGCCTCCAGCAGCAGCTCGGAGAAGGCGGTGACCATACTGCAGAACGTGGAAGTGCTGGCGGTGGGGGAGACCGCGCAGGAGCCCATCCCGCCGCCCGAGAACGCCGGCGATTCGACGCCCGACAGCGTGCGGCTCGGCCAGACGCCGGGCGACGCGAAGCCGCAGCCGGACGCTGCGACCGTCACCGTGGCCGTCACGCCGGAGCAGGCCCAGATCGTGGCCCTGACGCAGGAGACCGCCAACCTGTGGCTCTCCCTGCGCCCGCGCGGTCAGGAGCCGGCCGCCAAGCTGGGCGAATCCGACCTGTCCCAATTCGGAGTCGGGCCGTAGTGCCGGTCGTGAGTGTGGGGAGGGTAACCAGATGGCGCGAACGCTAGCGGTACTCCTGGTCGATCAGAACCCGGACCGGCGGTTCAGGATGAAGCAGACCGTCGTGCAGGCCCAGTTCGGTATCTGCGGCGAATCGGGCTACGGCAAGGCCGCCGTCTCCCTGGCCACAGAGGTGAAGCCGGACGTCATCCTCTGCGCCATGGAGAAGCTTGTAGGACGTTCCACCCAGACAGTGGAGTCGCTCATTGACGCCCTGCCGGAGACGCCCGTCGTCGTCTACTCTCCGGACAGCGACCTGGAGGTCGCCCGCCAGGCGATGCACAGCGGCGCGCGTGACTTCCTGCCCATGCCCCTCAACCCGGAAGGCCTGAGGAAGGCCGTCATCGGCGCCCTGAACTCGGAGGCGCGGCGGCGCATGCGCCTGGCCGGTGACCTGCCGTCCAGCCCCCAGGGCATAGTGGTCACCGTCTTCGGACCGAAGGGCGGCATCGGCAAGACCACGGTAGTCACCAACCTCAGCGTCGCCCTGGCCCGCTCCGGCCAGTCCGTCGTCTGCCTGGACGCCGACGCCGGCTTCGGCGATGTCGCCAGCATGCTGGACATCCAGCCGGAGCGCACCATTGTGGACCTCAGTCAGCGGATCGATCAGGTGAATCGGGAGACCCTCCCGCGTTATCTCATTCCGCACGATAGTGGACTCATGGTGCTGCCTGCGCCACCCATAGCCCTGGACTGGCGCGACGTTTCGCCGGACCACTTCCGCAAGGTGATCGAGGCGCTGGCCCGCTCCTTCGACGCGGTGCTCATTGACACCTCCGGCCTTCTGGATGAGTTGAGCCTTGTCGCCCTCCAGGCTTCTTCCTTCGTGCTCTGGATCACCACGACAGACTACGCCAGCATCAAGGACTCACAGGCCGCGATGACCGCCCTGCGCGGCATGTCGTTCCCGTTGGATCGCATCCGTTTGGTCATCAACGAGACGTCCAACGCCGGCGATGTTAGGCCGTCAACCGTGGCGGAAATTCTGGGGCAACCCATCTTCTGGAGCATTCCGTATGACAGGCGCCTGCGGCGCGCCGCTCAGGTGGGTCGACCGGTGGTGGAAACGGAACCGTACAGCAGAATCGCACAGCGGTTCGAGGACCTGGGGCGGCTGATCAGCGGCACAGCTCCGGAGCCGAGGACCGGCCTGCTGAGCCGGTTGGGACTGGGAAAGAAGCTACAGACGGTGGCGCCGGAGGAACACATCCGGGCGATGGGCGGCTTCCGGGACGAGGATACACTGGCCGAAGGGGCGACCGTGAACCCCGACGCCGTGCTGACCAGGGTCGCGGAGGTCGAACACGGCCTCGCGAGCGTGCAGGCCGGCATAGAGGAACTGCTGCGGCGCGCCGACGGGCCAGCGGCGGCGGATCGCCCGAGCCCCGGCAACCGCAAGGGCCCCAGTGATGGCCATACGAGGGAGGAGACATGAGCAGATGGGGAGGCACATCGCCACTGGATGACGGATCTGGGCCCGGCACAAACATCCTTCAGGACGTAGACTACTCGGAGATCGCCTACCAGGTTCACCAGCGCCTGCTTCAGGAGCTGGACGTGACGGCAATCTCCAGGATGGAGCGCTCCCGCGCCCGCGAGGCGGTGGAGGCGGCGGCCAGAGGCCTTCTGCCGACAGTCGCCGCCGGCCTGTTCGGTGAGCAGCGGGAGATGGTGGTGCAAAGGGTCGTGGACGAAGCGGTGGACCTCGGCCCGCTGGAGCCACTCCTGCGCGACCCCTCCATCTCCGAAGTGATGGTCAACGCCGCCAGTGAGGTCTACTACGAGCGCGACGGGGTGATATACGAATCCGATACGCACTTCCACGACGCCGATCACATCATGCGCATAGTGGACCGCATCCTGGCACCGTTGGGCAGGCGCGTCGACGAGTCCTCGCCGTACGTGGACGCCCGCCTGGCGGACGGGTCCCGCGTGAACGTCATAATACCGCCGCTGATCCCGCGCAGCCCCACCGTCACCATCCGCAAGTTCCGGTCGGACAAGTACACCGTGCAGGACCTCCTCGCCAATGGTACCCTGACCGCGCCCCTGGTTGAGTTCCTGGAGCACTGCGTCCGTCTGCGTCTGAACATCATCATCTCCGGCGGCTCCGGCACCGGTAAGACCACGTTGTTGAACGCCCTTTCCAGCTTCATCCCGGAACGGGAACGCATCCTCACTATAGAGGACCCCGTGGAGCTGAAGCTGCAACAGCAGCACGTCATCTCCAGCGAAGCGCGCCCGCCGAACATCGAAGGCAGGAATGAGGTCACCCAGCGGGACCTGTTCCGTAACGCGCTGCGCATGCGGCCGGACCGCATCATCGTCGGCGAGGTCCGCGGCGGGGAGGCGTTCGACATGCTCCAGGCGATGAATACGGGACACGAGGGCTCTCTCACCACCGTCCACGCCAACTCCCCCAGGGACGCCCTCTGGCGAATCGAGAACATGGTCCTGCTTTCAGGCCTTGACATTCCAGTGAGAGCGATCCGCGAGCAGACGGCCTCAGCGCTGCACCTCGTGATCCACCTTTCCCGCTTCGCCGACGGCCGCCGGCGGGTCGTTCGGCTGAGCGAGATTGCGGGCATGGAGGGCGATACCATCACAATGCAGGACATCTTCCGCTTCGAACAGACCGGGATCGATGAAGAGGGCCGCATTCAGGGAGAGTTGAGGCCCACCGGCATTGTTCCCACTTTCATGGACCTCTTCACCCAGGCCGGCATAGACGCTGAAACTGAAACGCAATCGCAATCGGAATCGGAATCGGACACGGGTACCACCTCCCAGCAGAGGTGGGCGTAGCATGCTTCCGGCCCTGGCCGCTCTCTTCACCTTTCTCGCCATCGTCTTGCTCGTCGTCGGCCTGCTCTCTCTCTCCGAGCGCCGCCTGCAGCCGGAGTCCCGCCTGAGGGCGCTGCTCCGGAGCGAGGCCAAAGAGACCACCGCCCCGGGGCAGTCGCTGCTCCGGCGCGCTCCGTCCTCAGTGCCTTTGCTCCGGATTCTCGTCAGCGGCGTCTGGGGAGAGCGCCTCGCCTTCGACCTGGACCGCGCGGATCTCCGGCTTCGGCCCGGAGAGTACGTGGGCGTCAGGCTGCTACTGGCGCTGGCGTTCTTCCTGGCCAGCCTGATCTTGCTAGGAACGTGGCCGGGGTTGTTGTTCGGTACACTGCTTGGTTTCCTGGGCTTCATCATCCCCGCGATCTACGTGCGCCACCGCATCTCCACGCGCACCGCGGCCATCAACGGACAGCTTTCCGAATTCCTCAGGTTGACCGCAAACGCCATGCGCGCCGGTTTCGCCCTCCTTCAGGCGCTGGAGTCCGCGGCTAAGCAGCTGCAGCCTCCCCTTTCGGAGGAGCTGGAAAGGCTGCTCGTTGACACGAGGCTGGGCGCCAAGACCGACGATTGTCTTCGCGATTTGGCGGAGAGGGTTGGTAGCTATGAGACGCGCATGATGGTTACGGCCATTCTCGTCCAGCGCGCCACCGGCGGGAACCTGGCGGAGATCCTGGACAACGTGGCGGAGACCGTCGAAGACCGGGAGCGCGTCCGCGGCGAAGTGCGAACGTTCACCGCGCAGCAACGCCTCACCGGCAACATCCTGTCCGTTTACCCGCTGCTGCTGGCTATTCTCTTCACCATCTTGCATCCCGGGCTCATGTCCCTCCTCTGGACAGAGACTGCCGGAGTCGTCTTGCTGCTCATCGGCGGAACCCTGCAACTGACCGGTTTTCTTGTCATTCGCCGCATTCTGACCATCGACTACTAGGGGACCACCGTGCTGCTTAACTTGCTCGCCTCAATGGCCGCCTTCGCCTCTGTGGTGCTGGCGGCGCATTGGGTCACCCATCGCTCCGCGCCCACGGCGGAAGCGCGCGTTCGCGCGCTGAGCTTCGGAGAGCGTGCCCACTGGAGCAGCGAGGACACGTTCGGTGAGCGCATGGTGACGCCCCGCCTGGAAGCGCTGACACGCGCCTTCGCCTCCATTCTGCCCGCACGTATCAGGATGCGGACGCAGGAGCGCCTTGCCAGCGGCGGACTGTCCATGTCTGTGGAGGCGTTCCTGGTCCTCTCCCTTCTGACGGCGGCGACGCTGCCGCTGGTAGCGCTGGGAGTGACTCTCCTGATCTCGGACGGCTCTCCCTCAGCCCTTATGATCCTCGTCATGGGCGTGCTGGCCGTGCTGGGGATGTGGGCGCCCACCCGCTGGCTGCGGGCAGTCGTCAATCGCCGCCGGACCGCAATGAGGAAGCGGCTGCCCGACGCGCTGGACCTGCTGGTGCTTTGCGTCGAGGCGGGCCTGGGCCTGGACGCCGCCTTCCGCCGCGTCTCGGAAGAAGTGGAGGGGCCGTTCGCTGAAGAGGTCAGCCGGATGCTGCGCGAGGTGAGCCTGGGAAAGCCGCGGCGTGAGGCGCTGGAGGAGATGGCCGCCCGCGCACAGATCGCGGAGGTGGGGGTAGTGGTGAACGCCGTCATCCAGTCGGAGCAGGTGGGCACCAGCCTGGCCAACACGCTGCGAGCTCAGTCCCAGCTACTCAGGTTGCGCCGCCGTCAGCGCGCGGAGCAGCTGGCCCGGCAGGCCTCGGTGAAGATGGCGTTCCCCCTCGTGATCTGCCTGATGCCTTCGCTGTTCATTATCGTCCTTGGGCCCGTCGTTTTGAACCTCATCAAGGTTCTGAGCGACTGACTCGCACGGGACGCGCTGCCGGCTAGCGTCCTGCTTGGGCCTGCCCCGAAGCGCCGCCATGCATCTGCTCATCCAGCAGGCTTGGCGCCAGCGCCTCGACGAGCTGGCGCAGCGGCATCGGCGATAGCGCCGGCTGGCGGAAGGTCGAATCCAGGTTGACCGAGTAGACGTTGCTCCGTCCACGCCGCCGCTGGATCTGTACGACCCCGGCTTCCGAGAGGTCCCTCACGATCCGGAACACCTGCCGCTCAGTGATGCCCAGGGCGTCGGACGCTCCGCGGACTGTGGAGTCCGTGTGCCCGGCCAGATAGAGCAGCACCAATCCGTGATTCGATACGATCGTCCACTGCCCCTTGGCCATCGTGCCTCCCTTGGCCGCTGTTCACGTGGGCCCTCAATGCCAGTTTCGTCATGATATACATCTCATGACTAATATGTCAATTGCCTGAGTACGTGAAAATGAGGGTAATTAAAAAGACATTATTGACATGACGAATATGTGGTGAGCTGGCTGGCGACGTCCACCGCTCCGCTGTCGCCCAGCCCATCACGTCCCGGCGATACACGAGTGCGCGGGTTCACTGGTATGATCTGCGCGTGCAAGTCCATCTCGTCGACGGCACCTACGAGCTCTTCCGGGCCTTTTACGGCGCCCCCCGCAGAACGGCTCCCGATGGCCGGGAAGTCGGGGCCACCCTCGCCCTCGGGCGCACGCTGCTCAGCCTGATCGGCAACGAAGGGGCGACTCACGTCGGCGTGGCGTTCGACCACGTCGTCGAGTCCTTCCGCAACGAGCTGTTCGAGGGCTACAAGACGGGCGAGGGCATCGACGCCGGCCTGTTCGCGCAGTTCGAGCCGGCGGAGCAGATGACGCGCGCGCTCGGCCTCGTCGTGTGGCCCATGGTCGAGTTCGAGGCCGACGACGCCCTGGCCGCGGCCGCGGCGCGCTACGGTCGCGACGGGAGGGTGGAGCGTGTGCTGATCTGCAGCCCGGACAAAGACCTCGCGCAATGTGTGCGGGGACGGCGGGTGGTGCTCGTCGATCGGCGCCGCAAGAACATCATCGACGAGGTGGGTGTCCTGGCGAAGTACGGCGTCGAGCCGGCGTCGATCCCGGACTGGCTGGCGCTCGTCGGCGACGCAGCCGACGGCATTCCCGGAATTCCCCGTTGGGGCGCGCGCTCGTCCGCAGCGGCGCTGAGAGCCTGCGGCCACATCGAGGCCATCCCCGACGATCCGGCGAAATGGAAGTTCAAGGTACGCGCTGCGGCTGGCCTGGCCGAGAACCTGAGCACACGGCGCGCGGAGCTGGCCCTGTACCGCACGCTGGCGACGCTGCGCGAAGACGTACCGTTGACCGAGACGGTCAAAGATCTGGAGTGGCGCGGGGCGAGACGGTCAGCGCTCGAAGCGCTCTGCCGTGAGCTGGGCAACGATAGCCTGCTCGGCCGCGTTACGCGCTGGTTGGAGCCGCGTGACGAGCGACCATCCGATGGGATATAGTCGCGGCGGCGGGACCGGGAAGGAGGCTGCAGCGGATGGCCGAAGGCGAGAGGCAGAAGGCGGACCAGGCGTTCCACGAGCTCCCCATCGGGACGGATATTGGGAGCATCGAGTACACACTCTCAGAGGAGCGGGTGGAGCGGCACCTCAAGGCCACCCACCAGACCCCCTACCCCGAGCGCGGCGGCGAGCGGCTGGCGCCGGTCAGCATCCTTGCCAGCGATGGCATCTGGCTGGCCGAAGCCCGGTTCGATATCAGCGAGTCGGTCCACGCGGGTCAGCGGCTCGAAGTCCTTAACATCCCTATCGTCGGCTCGCGGGTCAGGGTGAGTGGCAAGGTCGTCGACAAGTTCGAGAAGGGGGGCCGCCAGTTCGTGGTCATGGACGTGGTCTCCGAGGACGACCGCGGCCGCGTCCTGGCGCGAGGCCGCATGACGGGCGTGGCGCGCTACCGCCCGGAAGGCGGTGCCCCATGACACCGCCTTCCGTCGAACCGGGCGCCGAGCTTGAGCCCGTCTCCCGCGTCGTGACCCTGGAGGATATGCTCCTGTTCGAGCCGGAGGGCGAGAAGAACATCCACACGGATGACGAGGTGGCGCGGGCCGCCGGACTGCCGGCGGCGATCGCGGCCGGCGTGCAGTTCATGTCCTACATCTTCGATATGCTTCACCGGGAGTACGGCTTCCAGTCGGTGGAGGGGACCGTGCTGGACGTGCGCGTTCGGGAGCCGGTGTTCGCCGGGGACACCGTGACGGCGCGCGGGCGCGTCACAGAGGTGCAGGCGGACGGCTCCGGGCGTCGCGTGTCGCTGGAGGTGTGGTGCGAGACCCAGCGCGGTGGACACGTGATCGCGGGGACGGCACAAGTCCCCGTCGCCGGCGGCGAGGCGGGAGGCGTCACGTGAGCGACTGGAGGGGCGCCTTCGGTAAGAATCTGGTGAGCGCGCACGAGGCGGTATCCGTCTTCGCATCAGGGATGACGGGCGTGTGCAGCCTGACGGAGCCGAGCGGCCTGTGCGCCGCCCTGGCCGGGCGAGAAGACGTGGAGAACATCACCGTCGTCTCGGCGGTCCTCCTCCCCGGCGGGGCCAGCCTCGCCGGAAGCGGGCGCTTCCGGCTGATCACCGGCTTCGCCACGCCGGTGAGCTATCCGTTGCAGGAGAAGGGTCTCGTCGAGTACATCCCGCTGCAGTTCTCGCAGGCTCACCGCTGGGTGGAGTCGCAGGTGCGACCCGACGTGGTGATGGTGCGCCTGACGCCGCCCGACGCCGGCGGCATGTGCAGCTACGGCTGGGCCCCGGGCTTCACGCCGGACCTCGTCCGGCTCGCCGGAGAACGCCGGCTGCCGCTGCTGGCCGAGATCGACGCCACGATGCCGTACACGATCTCCGAGGAGCAGGTGCCGATCGGCGACATCGCCTATGCGGTGGAGGCTTTCGGCCCGCCCGCCGGGGGCGACGTCCCCGCCTTGGCCTCCGACAAGTCGGGCGCCATGGCCGTGTACCTGAACCCTCTCATCCCGGACGGGGCGACCCTCCAGGTTGGAATCGGCAGCGTGCCCGACGCGGCCGTCAGCCTGCTGGTGGACAAGGCGGACCTGGGCATCCACACGGAGGTGCTGAACGAGGGGCTCATCGAGCTGATGGAGGCCGGAGTGGCGACCAACGCCCGGAAGACGTTCCGTCCGGGGCAGGCCGTCTGCACCATCTGCGCCATGTCCGATAAGATCCACGCCTTCGTGGACCGGAACCCCCGTGTGCTCGTCATGTCATCGCGGGAGGCGCTGGATCCTCGGGCGATCGCCCAGAACCCCCTGGTGCGCTGCATAAACTCGGCGTTTCAGGTGGACCTCCTGGGGCAGGTGAACGCGGAGACTATCGGTGGCTTCCAGGTGGCCGGGGTCGGCGGACAGCTAGACTTCTTCCGCGGCGCCGCGCTGGCCGGCGACGGCCTATCGATCATCGTCATGGATTCGACTACCTCCGACGAGTCACGGACGCGCATCGTGTCGGCGTTCGAGCCGGGGACCGTGGTTACCTCGACCCGCTACGACGTGGACTACGTAGTGACGGAGCACGGCGCCGCCCTCCTCAACGGAGCGACCACCAGGGAGCGGGCGCTTGGCCTCATAAGCGTCGCCCACCCCAGGTTCCGGGACGAGTTGCAGTCCGCCGCCAGGAAGTTGGGGCTGGTCTAGGGGCGCCTTCGGGACGAAGGCGCTACCGCCTGTCCGCGCTCTGGCGCTGCCGCTGCGGGCTTGCCCGACCTCTCCGCTCCCTCAGCGGGCTCGGGCTGTTCCGCCCTGTCGACACCGGCGGCGACCCTCAGCTCGACATAGGATTGGTCCAGGAAATCCCTCAGGCGGTCCACGTCCGGGGCCGCCTGAGCATCGGCCACCAACCCGAAGTACAGCCTCCCGTTGTAGCTCATCACCCCGCAGTTGATCCCCATTCCCCAGAGCGGAGGGGGCATGGGGTAACCCGATAGCATCCGGTGCCCCACTGTGTAGAGGGGAATCATGGGCCCGGGAACGTTAGTGCACACGATGTTGGCCACCGTGTTAGGCGGCGGCCCGACCGTGCCGAGCATCGCTCCAATAGGCGAGGGCATGTTCAGGAGCAGGTTCGCCACTGACTCGATTCCGTCTGCGACGTGACTCCTCTTCAGCTGCGCCGTCCTCTCCGTGATCGTGCGAAGACGCTCCACGGGGTCCGGCATGCCCACCGGCACCTCCACCAGCAGCATGGCTATGTGGTTCCCCAGGGCGCCGCGCTCATCCTCACGCCTGACGTTCACAGGCGTCAGTACCCGGATGTCCCGGTCCTGAGTGGGCTCGCGGTGCATCTCCAGATAGCGCCCGAGGGCGCCGCCCAGCATCGCGAGGACAACGTCGTTCACCGTGCCGCCGCATGCCCTGCGGATGTCACGCACCTCTTGGAACGAAACCTCGGTGCAGGCCAGCTTCCTATCGCCGGAGAACGGACCGTCGAATGGGGCGGGCGCCACCGGCACTGCGAAGTAGGGAATCGCGACCCCCAGCGCCCGTGCTACGTTCCGTGCGCCGGCGGTGTCGCCTCCCATCGTCAGCTCCACTAGAGCTTTCTGGACGTTGGCCCAGCGCCCCAGGTCCTCGGTAGCGTTGTCCCAGATGGCGTCGAAGAACAGAGTGGGCCGGTCGGGAATTGCCGGAGGCTCATACTTTTCGGGGGGTGGTGGAGTGGGAGGAGGGGTGGGCGACAGGTCTAGCGTCACCATAAGGAGCTCAATGCCGGACACGCCGTCCACCAGGCAGTGGTGGGTCTTGGCGATCATGCCCGTCCGGCCACCTTCCAGCCCCTCCACCATGTAGATGTCCCACAACGGCTTCCCGCGGTCCAGTCTGCCGGCGTACAGCCGAGCCGCCAGGTCTGCCAGCTGGCTATCTGTGCCCGGCGGGTCAATCCGGAGTCGGTGGATGTGCCGCCTGATGTCGAAGTTCGGGTCGTATTCCCAGGTGGGCCGCCCAATGTTGAAGGGCGGTGGCACAACTCGCTGCCGGTAGCGGGGCACGAGGTGCAGCTTTGACGCCACACCCTCCACGAATTCGTCGAATGGGATCTCGCCCTCGAATATGAACACAGAGCCGACGTTCATCGGCGCCGCATCGGTGTCGAAGTAAAAGAAGGCGGCGTCCTGAGGGCTGAATCGGCGGTTGAGGTTGCGCTGAACCATCTCTACTCTCTTCCGGGGGAATGCCCATCGTAACGCGATGGGCGCGAGAGTCCAATTATACACTGACCCGGTGAGCCGTCAATCTGGCAACAGAATGGCGACGCCGGCCCTTGCGGGCGTATGATCGCGCCGAATCTCGGCAAAGCGGCAGGGTGCCCATGAGCATGTCGAAGTCCGATGGCCCCTTCGAACGAATCTTCATGGCGGTAGTGACCCGCGCCCAGCCGGTTGGGCTCAACACGTCTGGAGATAGCCCGGCACGCCCAGCAGCCGGTCCAGCGTGACCGGGTGGAGGCCGCGGGCCCTCAGGCCGTCGAGGATGAGGGGCAGAGCCGCGACGACAACGGACCGATCAGCCCCGATGTTTCCGTCGATCCCATCGTGGAGAAGGATTATCGAGCCCGGCTTCACCTTGTCCAGCACCCGCTTCGCCACCAGCGCTGCGTCGTCCGTGGCCCAGTCCCCGGCGGACACGTCCCAGGTCACCATCTTCATCCCCTGCCGGTGAACGGCGCGCGCCATGAAAGGGGTATGGTTCCCGTGGGGCGGCCGGAAGAAAGCGGGGCAGACTCCCAGGTTACGCTCGAACGCAGCCTGGGCCGCCCCAAGCTCAGGATAGCCGGGGTCCAGCCAGCGAAAGGCGTCATGATGGTACGAATGGTTGGCGAGAAGATGCCCGTCTTCCATGAGGGCTCTGGACACGTCCGGGCGGGCGTCCAGGGCCTTGCCCGCCGTGAAGAAGGTGCCCTTTACGCCGTGTGCGTCCAGGATATCCCGGATCTGCAGGGTGTACGGCGGGTTTGGCCCATCGTCGAACGAGATGGCGACGAGGTCGCCGTCTCGCGGGCCGTGGCTGACGACGGACCCGAACCAGCCGGCGGTGGGGGTCGTCGCACCTACGTAGGCGGCGGTCATCATCACAACGGCCATGCCGCCGAGTCCGAGGGCCACGCTGCCCCTGCCGAGCCTCAGCCGCTGGGGCCCGGCGAGGCTCCAGAGCGCCGCCGCGACTGCGACGATGGCCGCCCCGGCCGCCATCGTCGGGCCGCGCCCGGCCAGCAGACCGGTGGCGATCAACCCGAGCGCCAGGGCCAGGCCCGGGATCACGGTCTGCGGCACGGGCCTTGGCGACGGGCCCGGGAACGCGAAAGCGAGACCGGCTCCCAGACCGGGAGCGATCACCCAGGCGGCTTCAGGAGTGGAGGCCTGTGCCAGCAACCACGTCGACACGGCGACCATGGCCGCGCCTGCGGGCGCCAGCGCTCGGCTATCGGCCACGCGTGCCAGCGGTACGAATACGAGGCCGGCAATGACCGAGCCGAGCAGTGCGGTGCCTATCGAGGCGTGCACCGGAGCGCCAGGGGTCGCCAGCGCCGGCAATACGAGTGCCCCCGGCACCACGACCACGAGCCACTGCGCGACGCCGGCGAGGCGGCCGCCCGCGCCTGCTAATCTCTCCGCTGCTGTCACGCTAGGATATCCGTGGCCGGGACGACTCTCCCAATACCACCACAGGTTAGCCGAAGCGGTGAGTCGCGCGCCACCCCGGCGATCCCAACGGCATCGCCTTGAGGGGAGAAAGACGGGTCGCAGTCTTAATGGAGCCTTCATGTTGGCAAACGGATTCTGCGTGGTATAGTCTCTTGATGTGAAGCGATTCGCTCGTCAAGGGGGAGATCAATGAGAGTGCCCCCGGCCTCAATCCACGTGCCGGAGGAGGACCGCGCCTGGATCCTCGGCCGCATCGACGAATGCCTCCAGAGCGGCCGCCTCACCCTGGGGGAGAACGGGGCCGCGCTGGAGGCGGACTTCGCCCGGCGCTGCGGCGTTCGCTACGCCGTCGCGGTCAGCAGCGGGACCAGCGCTCTGGAGATCATCCTCCGGTCCCTGGGCGTACAGGGACGCGAGGTCATCGTCCCCACCAACACCTTCTTCGCCACCGCCGCCGCCGTCGCCCACGCCGGCGGCGGCATCCGCTTCGCCGACTGCGATCCCGCA
>Ga0214473_10007232_pt1 | contig 13191 bp, 13 predicted proteins | sample RVTome_7_FD_203509 | JGI IMG/M metagenome (GOLD analysis project Ga0214473, IMG submission 203509) | Soil microbial communities from uranium-contaminated site in the Upper Colorado River Basin, Wyoming, United States - RVT98D197 | ecosystem: Environmental > Terrestrial > Soil > Contaminated >...
AAATGCATTTCGCTCTCTTGATTACCCAGATTTCCAAAAACGATTACACAGATTTTTCTTTGATTTCACCTGGATTCCTAATCAGTGTAATCGTTCCATAATCCGTGTAATCAGAGATTTCCAGGCTTTTTCAGAAATCTCAAAAAACTATTTGACAAATCCCTTTATTCTGTTTATAAGAAGGGTAGCCACGAAGGCCGCACGCCCTGGAAAGGGATGCCCCGAGTGGCTTTTTTTGTCAGCCGCGAATGACTCCATGGAAAAGAAAAAGAAGTCCATCATTGTGATTGACGGTCAAGGAGGCGGTATCGGAAGTCTGATCATCAAACGCCTTCGGGAATCCTTGGCTGAAGAGGTGGAGGTCATCGGTCTTGGAACAAACGCCATGGCTACGGGGGCCCTGTTGAAGGCGGGAGCAAATCGGGCTGCCTCCGGAGAGAATGCAATTGTCCAGACGGTGAAGACAGGTGATATCGTGGTCGGAACTGTAGGTATTGTTCTGGCCAACTCAATGATGGGAGAGTTGACCCCCGGGATGGCTGAGGCGATCGCCTCATCGCCTGCGGTGAAATGCCTTCTTCCCCTGAAGATGGCGGAGGTGGAAATCATCGGTGCTCCTAGAGAACCTCTTCCCCATCTGGTCGATCAGCTGGTCAAACGGATTCAAGAACTCATCGCTTAAAGAATCGCATAGCGCAAAGCGGATGGCGCATAGCGTAAGCACCGGAGGAGATGATGTGTGAGGCGAATGCATATCTTGTGAGAGAAGGCAAGGAAGAGTTGATCCTGGAGGACATCTCTATCCTTCGTCCTGAAAAAGACGAGCTTTATCTCCAGAATATTTTTGGGGAACAGAAACGGATCAAGGCACGCATCAAGGAGATGAACCTCATTGACCACCGAATCCTTCTTGAAGAAAAGTAAAGCGTCCCAACTCACCCTCCCCCTTCAGAGACTGTGTCGTAATGGGGGAATTTGGGTGTTTGTCATTCTGAACCCTTCGCTTTTGTCACCCTGAGGGAAACGAAGGGTCTCGATCTTTGGCTCAGGGTAAACTCCGTGAAGAATCTAATGATTTCAACTGAATCGATCATAGAGATTCTTCGGCTATCGCCTCAGAATGACATTACGACACAGTCTCTTCAAGGGGGAGGGAACATTAAGTTAGCACTTATGGGATGAAAAGGGGAGAGCTATCTAGATTTAGGCACTTTAGGCATTTCGAATTTTAGACACTCTGAGCACAAGGCCACGAAGGTCTTTATTCCACAGAAGTGGAAAGTCTTCGTGGTTTTTTATTGAGAGCTCTGAAAAACGACTTCGCGCTCTCTTGATTACACAGATTTCAAAGAATGATTGCACAGATTTTTACTTATTTTGACCAGATTCTTAATCTGTGTAATCCTGACATAATCAGTGTAATCAGAGGTTTCTGGACTTTTTCAGAAACCTTTTATTTGGAGGAACCATGCATATACCGGATGGATTTCTGACCCATAGCATCAATGCTGCCACCTTTATTATTTCAGCGGGAGCCTGTGCCTATGGAGTGAAGAGGGTGAATCGCTCCTTTGGAGAAAGGGAGGTCCCTTTGATGGGCGTGACCGCTGCCTTTGTCTTCGCTGCTCAGATGCTAAACTTCCCCGTTGCGGGTGGAACGAGCGGCCATTTCCTTGGGGCGGTCTTCTCCTCCGTCCTTCTCGGCCCCTGGGCCGGCCTCATTATCATGACCCTCGTCCTTGCGGTTCAATGCCTGGGATTTGCCGACGGGGGACTGTCTGCTATCGGATCGAACATCTTTAATATGGGCATTGTTGGAGCATTGGGCGGCTATGGCATCTTCTTTGCTATTTCGACGCTCCTTCCGAAGGGTCGGAAAAGCTTCTTCTTCGCTCTTGCCGTCTCTTCCTGGCTCTCTATTGTGCTGGGCGCCACTGCAGCGGCTGTTGAACTGGCAATCTCAGAAACATCCCCTTTCCTGGTTACATTTCCTGCAATGGTTGGGATTCATGCAATCATCGGCGTCGGTGAGGCCATCATCACCACCGCAGCAATCTCCCTTATCCTGAAGACAAGACCGGATTTGGTAGTTTCTGTCTCTCCAGGCTATCGAAGGAAACTCACTCAGGAAGGTATCCTTCATGAAAACCCGATATAATGGATTTGTTTGGCTCATTCTTGGAATCTCGTTGCTCATGGTTCTGATTCTGTCACCTTTTGCCTCTTCCTCTCCCGACGGCCTGGAGAAGGTGGCGCAAGCAAAAGGTTTTTCACACAAGGGAGAGCAATGGAGCCTATGGCATTATGCTCCCATGCGGGATTATGCCATCCCTTGGATCAAGAACGAGATGGTGTCCACTGCGTTTTCGGGCATGATCGGCATCCTGGCCATCTTCCTTCTCATTTTGGGCTTCGGGCAATTAGTAAGGAAACGCAGCAAAACCTAACCGAAGACCGGGCTCACCACGGAGCCACAGATGAGACTTGGACCCTAGGCACACATCCGTTGCAGTATCGCATGGGGCCTATTGCCATAAATGAGAGAAGAGGTTAAGGTTAGTCGTTAATAACACTTCCTCTCCGGAAAGCTCTTCTTGCATCACGATCATGCCGAAGGAAGGTTCAATTTAACCCTTACGAGAAGGGGACTTAGATGCATCACGTTGGAATTATTGGAACGGGATCTTATGTTCCGGAAAGGATCCTTGCAAACCGTGACCTGGAAAAAATGGTGGAAACCACTGACCAATGGATTTGGGAAAGGACAGGCATCCGTGAACGAAGAATTGCACGTGAAGATGAAACCAATGTTACCATGGGTCGACTTGCTCTCGAACGGGCCATAGAAAACGCCCGTATCAACGCGACAGATATTGATATGCTCGTGGTTGGGACCAATACGACTGACCCGGCTTGGCCCTCCGCCGGGGGCCATATTGCTCAGCTTCTTAATCTCCGTCGAAACATACCTTTCTTTGATCTGCAAGCCGGCTGTACGGGCTTCAATTATTCTCTGGCCATGGCAGAACAGTTTGTGAAATCAGGGCAATATAAAACAATCGCCGTGGTCGGATCGGACAAGCTTTCGGCGATTACCGACTATAAGGACCGAAATACGTGCGTCCTATTCGGAGACGGAGCGGGAGCTGTGGTCTTACAGCGAAGCATGAAAGAAGGCATCATCCGATCGCATCTGGGTGGTGAATACAAATTACGCGATACCCTTGTGCTTCGCAGGAACGGAAACAATGGCCATCGATTTATGTGGATGATGGGTAAAAAAGTCTACAGTTTCGCTAAAAGTGCTATGGCGGAAAGCTGCCTGAGGGTCCTTGCCCCTGACGTGACGACCAGCAAAAAAGAGCTTTGCGCATTACTCGATCGAGTTGACGGAATCATACCCCATCAGGCCAACATCAGGATCATCCAAAGCGCAGCAGAGAAACTCGAATCGAGTCTGGGACTTCCTGAAGGGGCAGTCAAGAACAAGATGGTCGTTACAATTGAAAAATATGGAAATAACTCCACGGCCTCCATTCCTCTCGCTCTTGATGAGTCCCTTCGGGAAGGAAGACTCCGGAAAGGAGACCTTATCATTCTTGTCGGTTTCGGAGCTGGCCTGACTTATGGTGCAAACCTGATTAGATTGTAGTTTGGGAAATGAGCCTGAAGTTTTTGAGAAGGATGTCGTGAAGCTGGGTCATCAATGCCTCCCGGTCCTTCATGCTGCACTCCTTCGTTTCAATGGGACGATCGACCCGGATGGTGATGGATCCAGGGTAAACCCTCAATTTTCCTTTTCGGATGATCTCACCGCTCCCAGTGATCGCGATGGGAACGATGGGGACCTTCGATTTAATAGCCAGTGTGAACCCGCCTTTTTTGAACGGTTGAATTGAACCGTCGGGACTCCTCGATCCCTCCGGAAAGATGACGACGGACATTCCCTTGTGAATCTTTTCCGCGGCGTCTCTCATGGCCTTCACGGTCTCCCGGGTCCCTTCACGATCGATGGAGATGTACCCCGTGGCCTTCATGGCCAATCCGAGGATCGGGATGGAAAAGATCTCCTTTTTGGCCAGCCATTTGAATTGAAACGGAAGATGCCCAAGGAGGGCAAAGATATCGTAACTCCCCTGATGATTAGACATGAAGACATAAGGCCCTTTTCCGGGAATGTGCTCAAGACCTTCCACCCTCACTTTCACTCGATTGGCCCAGAGGGCTATCTTTCCCCAAAACCCCGCCAGGTGGTGATTCAGCCGCCCGCTGGGGTTAAAAGGATAGCAGATGATGCAGAGAGAGCTCACGATGGCGCCCGCAACAGCGATGCAAAACCAGACAAAAACTGTCCGAATCATAAGCTCAAAAACCTAGCGATGAAATGACGTCGCCATCCTGCTAGAGAAGGGGTCCTCGCAACGATTAACATCTCTAAGATCTGCTTCTTAAGCTCACAGTTGCATAAACTATCGAAAAGGCGGTCGAGTGTGCTCGAAGAGCTTTAGAGCGGCACCTTTAAGCGGTTGGCTGCTCTGCCGCCCAGCAAATGACAAACCTCATCTTCGGTGACATCCCATGTTACCCATAAAACATGCCAAGAACCCGCATTCTAAAGGTCTGGAAGCACACCCGACTGCCTTTTCAATGCATCGTTAAGGTTAAGCTACGGAAATCTTAGCTTTTTCCCAAGATAAAGTCAACGGTCGCATCTTGTATCCCTTCGACGGAGCCTGTGAGTCTTACAAGAAAACCTTCTTGTTTCCGACCAGAAGTTGAATCATATAAAGGAGACCCACGCAGATCAGGGAGTGGAGGATCACCAGAACACCGGCCATCCGGGTATCACCCGCGGCAAAGGCGGAATAGATGGCAAGGGGAAGAGTGTTGGTCTTCCCGGGAATGTTACCAGCAAACATCAATGTCGCCCCAAATTCACCCATGGCTCTTGCGAAAGAGAGAACAACCCCTGCCAGGATTCCCTTTTTGGATAGGGGCAAAATAATCTTGAAAAAGGTTGCCCATTTCGATCTGCCCAGACTATAAGAGACTCTTTCATAAAGGGGATCGACCGATTCGATGGCGCTCCTTGAAGTTTTCACCATCAAGGGCAGTGAGACGATGATCGAGGCCAGGACAGCAGCTCCCCAGGTGAACGAAAGACTCCATCCCGTCAGGCGATAGATCGGCCCTCCAAACCAGCCTTCCCTCCCCAAAAGGACGATGAGATAGTATCCCGTGACCGTGGGAGGAAAGACAATGGGCAAGGAGATCAGAACGTCCAAGAGATTCTTTCCGGTGAATTCTCTCCGGGCGAAAAGAAGACCTAAGAAGGTTCCCATGACTAAGGTAATCCCTGTAGAAATGGCAGCAACCTGGAGGGACAATCTTAAGGGGAAAAGGTCCATCTATTCTTCCACCTCCTTAATCCTAACCGAGTTCTGACGAGTAAATTCCAAATCCGAATATCAAACATTCTAAACTCTTTGTTTGAAAAATTTGTTTTTTTGATCCCGCCTTGGCGGGACTTGTTTCGAATTTCGTGCTTCGAATTTCGATTTTATTTCTTTAGCATTTTGGTCAGGGTCGAAAAAAGCCGTACTTTCCCAGGATCGACACCCCTTCCCTCCCTCCAAGAAAATCGACGAATTTCTGAGCCAGTTCCTTTTTCTCAGACCTCTTCAAAACGGCAATCGTCTGTCGAATGGGGTTATGAAGGTCTGATGAAAGCGCAGAACAACGGATCTCAAGGAAGTCAGTTAATGAAAGGGCAATGATTCCGGCATCCACCTCTCCTCTTTTGATGTAGGTTTGGGCCTGAAGAACATTCTCACCGTAGACCATCTTTGGCTTTACTCGTTCCCATATGCCCATTTTCTCCAACGCTTCCTTCGCTGCCACGCCGTAAGGGGCATGGGCAGGATTTGCAATTGAAATCTTTCCAATTCTGGGACCAACAAGGTCCTCCAATTTTTCAACACTCAGTTTTGCTTCTTTCGGAGTACACATTGCGATCCTTCCAAGGGCGAATACCTTTCTATTCTTCTCTATCACCAATCCCTTCTCCTGTAATCGATCAACCCATTCCGGACTGGCGGACGCAAAGAGATCGACCCCAAGTCCTCCTTGAATCTGGGTTGAAAGCATGCCGCTTGACCCGAAGATCCATTTTATCTTCACCCCGTGGGCATCTCCGAAAGGCTTCTCCATCCTCTGAAAAGCATAGACGAGATCTGAAGCAGCGGCTACGAGAAGTTCTTCGGCCGGAACTGCTGTTACATAAGAAAGAACCAGAAGAAAAACTAACCAAAAACATATGAAATTTCCCAATAATCCCCTCCCCCTTCGATGCCTGCCTGCCGAAGCCTCGGCGCAGGCAGGGGGGAGGGTGAGGGTGTAAGTATCTACAAAAGGAAGAACCATGGCGTGAAGTCTGTTCATTTTTCTTTTTCCCTTTCAGGAATGAGCCAGATCGAATTCCATTTGAAGGCAACGCTCACCTTTTTCCCCACCGAAGGGGAGAGGCTTCGGTAAGCCAAGTTGGGAATAGAAATTTCAAAATCGTACTCGTCCCGAGCGAAGCTCCCCGCCCTTACGGGCGGGGTTTCCCGGCAAGGTATTATCGTTTCATATTGTGCCCCTTCTGCCCCGCCATGAGGGGCAGTCCTTGTACCGTGTTGGTACAGGGCGGGGCTTGCGGGGCACACCCCGGTCAACCTGAAAAAGAGAGTGTGGTCCGCACCCTTTTCGACAATGGAGACCACCTCGCCTGAGAATACGTTATCCTTGAGGCTCTCTTTGATCGTCCGCTCTTCTTTTACGATCATAATCTCTTCGGGACGGATGCAGAAAAGGACCGGATCTCCAACAACCATCCCTTCCCGGCAGGAAGTTGTCGCAGCGAATCCTTTCTCCTCCACCCATATCTTCATCTTCCTCTTGTCGGAAAGGATTTCGACTATTTCCCCGTGGAAAATATTTTTGGCACCGAAAAATTTAGCCACTTTATGTGTTTGAGGGTGGTAAAAGACATCCTCTTTGCTCCCCACCTGCTCCACCCTCCCTTCGTTCAAGACCACAATCTCTTCGGCAAGAACGAATGCTTCCTCCACATCGTGAGTCACAAAGAGCGTGGGAATGCGATCTTCTCCCAGAATTCTCAAAAGGTCGAGCCTCAGTTTGGTCCGAACAGGTTGATCGAGGAATGCAAAGGGCTCATCCAGGGATAGCAATACAGGACCGGTGGCCAGGGCTCTTGCAAGAGCCACTCGTTGTTTCTGCCCTCCTGAGATTTGATGGGGATAATGCTTCTCCAGTCCTCTCAATCTCATTCTCTCCATCATATGGTAAACCCGTTCCGTTCTCTCCTTCGGGGGGCGGTGAGGAATGCCATAGGCGATGTTCTCAAAGATCGTCATGTGGGGAAAAAGGGAAGGTTCTTGAAAGACGTAGCCAATGCGGCGTAGATGAAGGGGCAGGTTTACTCTCTTTTCCCTGTCGAAATAGGTCACACCGCTGACCCGAATCATTCCCGAATCGGGTTCTATCCACCCGGCGATCATCTGAAGTGTAAGGCTCTTGCCCGAACCGGAAGGCCCGAAAAGGACGGTTAAACCTTTCCGAAGATTGAGGGAGAGATTGAGTGAAAAGTCTCCAAGGTCTTTTGAGATATCGAGTTCAATCACTGTCGATACGAATTTCGATCCGCCTCGCAGTACTACATCCCTTCAGAGGGACGACCATCCCTCTGATCGCACTCTTTAAGAAACCCCTCACAAAAGGGGTTAATGGGATTCCCCTGCCATCCACCGTCAGAGTGACGTTCTCATTTTCTCCGGGTGAAAGGAACTTCTCGATGATAAAGTCGGAGAGTCCCTTTGCATCTTCAAGGTCAAAACAGGGGACACCGACGTCAAAGGTCCGATTCGAAACGATGGCGATAAGATGATCCTCTTTGGTACAGAGGAGTTCCTGATGCTTCTCTTTACGGAAGACCTCAATCTTTGGCTGGACATCGCTCTTATATCCCTCCGATACGATCAGGTCCACGTCCCGAACCAATTTCTCCCGGATCTCGCCAAGGGTGAGATCTTTCTCCACATCCCGGATCAAGGCGACTTTATAAGGTGAAGAGATGACGACCGTGTGGGCCCCTGCCTTTTTATGGCGCCAACTGTCCTTCCCTTCACGATCTACTTCGAACCCATGGACATCATGCTTGACGGTGGCAATCCTGTACCCACCCCGGGTCAATTCCGGCACGAGCTTCTCAATCAGGGTGGTCTTCCCGCTGTCCGACTTTCCAACGATCGAAATGATGGGAATCATAATTAAAGACCAATGAAAAATGATCAATTATCAATGGTCAATTAACAATTCAAAGACTCAATCTTCCATTGCTAATTGATAAATGCTAATTGCCAATTGTCCATCGATGTTTCAGAAGTTACGGTCCAGGACCTGGACTTTTACCTTTTCGCCTGCTTTCACAATCTCTCGGTCTTCGGGGATGACCATAAGCGCATTGGCCTTGACCATCGACTTCAGGATTCCAGAACTTTGATCTCCTGTGAGAGACACGGAGTATTGACCATTTTCAAAAAAGAGATAGGCCCTCATAAAATGACGTCTTCCAGGTTTCTTCCGAATATCCTCTCTCAGAGCTGCTTCGACCACGGGCCGAAAGATTTGGCAATGGCCCATCATCTTGAGAAGTGATGGCCTGACGAACTGCTCAAATGAAACCATGGACGAAACAGGATTTCCCGGGAGGCCAAAAACGGGCTTTCCTTGGATCGTTCCGAAGGCCAGCGGTCTTCCGGGCTGCATGGCCACTTTCCAGAAAACCATCTCCATCCTCAGATCTGCAAGGGCATCCTTCACAAAATCATAATCTCCCACCGAAACCCCCGCCGAAGTAATGAGCACATCCGCTCGCAGCCCCTGAAGAAGTTTTCCTTTAATCTCCTCTTTTCGATCCTTAGCGATGCCCAGCTGAATCGGAATCGCACCACAATCCTTCACCTGGGCGGCTAAAGTGTATGAATTGCTCGAAATGATTTTCCCCTCTCCCAATTCTTCATCAACGTCCGCCAGTTCGTCACCGGTGCAAAGGATCGCTACCGAAGGCCTTTGATAAACAAAAACAGATGCGCGCCCTACCGAAGCCAGCATCCCAACCTCTGACGGCCGGATCAAATCGCCTCTGGAGATCACTCGTTCTCCCTTTTTCACATCCTCACCGGCCCTCCGGATGTTTTCGCCTAGGGGGAGCGCTTCGAGGATCGAGACGGCCCCGTTCTCCTTCCTGGTATTCTCAACAGGGACAACCACATCCCCTCCTCGGGGGATGGGAGCTCCGGTCATGATTCTTATGGCCTGCCCCTTCCCGATCGTTTTCCTCGAAACAAATCCCGCAGGTAAATCTTCAATCACTTCCAGCCTTACCGGGTGATCTTGTAGAGCTTTCTCAACATCCTCCGATCTAACCGCATAGCCATCCATCGCAGAATTGTCCAGAGGAGGGATGTCACGAGAAGCGTAAACATCCTCCGCAATGACTCTACCAAGAGTTTCTAGGAGGGAAACCTTTTCAAACCCCAGTGGCTCGATATGCGAAAGAATTCGCTCTAATGCTTCGTCAACCGTTATCATAAGACAAAATGATAACATAAAACCCCCCCAAAACCAAAATCGAAAAAACGCCTTCCAAAGAATGATGGCCAAAAATATCACTCAATTTGCATGCTTGCCTCAGGGGAGTCATGAAACTCCCTATTGTCAAACTTCTGCTGAAACGTGATGAGAGAACCCCGGCTACTGCCATCACAAGAGGGGTTGATCCTGCCGAGAAAAAACTCCATCCGGCTATGCCTATTTATACAATGTCCGAAGAAGATCTGGATGCCCTTGTTGCTTATATTAACCAACTGGGCACCGAACTTGATCCGGGGTTGACCCAAGCCATCATCAGAATCGGAACGATTCTTCCAATGGAGAGCCCTCTAAAGGAAATCGGGGAGGCGGCCAGAAGGACGATCCAGGCGTATTTTGACGAGGTTATCGATACCTCCTTTTGGTCTTTGGGTTTCACCTCACAGGTGATATTTTTTATCACCGAAACCTCTTGACCAAAAGGAGTTTTTTTATTTTTTTGATTTCCTATCTCTTTTTTCTTTACTCCTTGTTTATTATCCCTCTCTCTTCCAAGTCTTCGGCAACGTAGTCCATACCTAATTCATGTAAAGACTCTTTCGTAGGAATGCCCTGGTTATTCCACCCCTTAAATTTGTAATACTCATCTAAGAGCTTAGCTTCAAGCTCGGGAAATCTTTTTTTCCAATGGTCTTCAGGCGGCTTCTCATCAACTCTCCTCATGCCTCTTCTTATATTAACGGCTCTAAGCAGAGTTCGGTTCCTCTTGGCTGCTTTCGAAAGTCCGGCTTCATCCATATCGATCCCGGTCGCTGAAGAGATAATAGCCGGGTAATTGTGTATATGATACGGAGGCTTTATGGGAAATGATGACAAACCTGCACAGATCCCGGTGCAGTCATCGATGTAATGCATCGTCTCTTGCCAGTCAACAAGTTCACAAGTTGTTTGAATACTTGGGTAATATGGAAGTGTGCCTGGTTCCCAGTTCAAAACAAATTCCTTAAACTTTTCATTAGGAACCTGGATCCAATCCTTTACAAACTCTTCTTTCTCCTCTCTCGTAGCAAAAGGCGCCTGGGGTATCTGCCCTTCAATTTGGGTAATGTTTATCTTCTCGCCGGTGGCATGCATAAGGAAATAAATGGGATTGACAATTCCTAGCTTGAGAGCCACTTGCTCATGTTTCTTAATAGTATTATGATCGTACGACTCTGCCCCCCTGCCAATCTGACGGGCTGCCCAATAAACCCCATTGGCCAAAACATCTCCTATCCCTTCTCGCCGAACAATTCTGTCAAGTAACCAGTAAAATCTCCCCTCCTTATCGGACGGAAATCCTGGCATGTCCTGGTCAGTCAAAATGCCAGCTTCGTAAAGCTCAACGGCCAAGGCCATAACTTGTGGAGTTGTAAACCCGTCCACTCCATACTCCTGAGCAAGACCAGCGATTCTAAAACCAAAAGCCAGGTCGTCTACCATGGCTGCCATCACATAAGAAATCTTCGAGTAGCATTTCATCATGTAGGTCGAAATTCCTGGGACGGAAATTGTTGCCCCGCATTTTATCGGACAGTTATAGCAACTGATAAGCCGCATCCGCACACTTTCTTGAGTCTCCTTCCAGCTCTTTTCAACTTCCTTGTTCCAAAAACCTTTTCTCCGATGGCGGGCATGTCCCCAGGCGAAAGCGGTGGTGTGCCACTCCTCATCATGTAGTGCCATCTCTTGCGGTGACCCGAGCCTGGCTAAAATGGGCGGTATCCCCTTAATAGGATTCTTCAGTCGATATTGTGTATATTTCAGCACTTCGTTGCAAAACTCCATAAATTCAGCCGGTCTGGCGATATGGATGTCCTTTGTTCCACGTACAGCTATCGCCTTTAACCTTTTGTCTCCCATAACAGCGCCTATTCCTCCTCGACTGGCGCTGGCCCTGCCCTGCTCGATGGAAGCAAAATAGACCCTGTTTTCACCGGCCAGGCCGATGGCAGCTACCTGGGCTTTCGGCTCCTTCAACTCCTGTCGAATAAGTTCCGCGGTATCACCTGCGCCTTTACCCTGCAAATGAGAGGCATTACGTATTTCTACTTTGTCATTGTGTATCCACAAATAAACCAGACTGGAGGACTTGCCGCGAATGATCACTTTGTCATAACCCGCATACTTCAATTCTGGCCCCCAAAATCCCCCCATCATCGAAAATGCCATTAACAAAGTCTGTGGAGAAAAGGTGGAAACAATGGTACGATTAGCACCAGGAGCAGGTGTGCCACATAAAAGACCAGTGCTAAATATGAGTAGATTATCAGGAGAAAAGGGTTCAGTTTCAGGGGGAACCCTATCCCATAATATCTTGGCGTTAGTACCGAGACCCCCAAGATGAAGTTCGGTTAATTTTGGGTCAGTTTCTACCCTCTCAATGTTTCCTCGGGATAGATCAATTTCTAAATTATACCCTGTCTCTGCGTACCTCATTTCTTAGCCCCTTTAGGTATCTCCTCGGCCATGGCCTTCAACTGGGCCGTTTGTTCATATTTTCACATGTATCTGTTCTATATGATAACACTATAACGCCCCGTCAAGAGGAAAAGCAACACTCTCCGTACCGTTCTTTTTCCGCTGCGCAGGTCCTTCATATTTTTTGCATCCTTATCGTAAACGATATGGACTTCCGCATAAGTAATGCAATATAATAGAGGCATCCTGACAGGGGGGTGTCTCCATGCGACCGAAGGGTTCTCCGAAAGGGCTGGAACAGCGACGGCGCAGTGTCGTTGCGTTCCTCAAACAGAATCTGCCCCTTCATGAGATCGCCCGACGCATGGGGTGCCACGCGAGCAGTGTTCTTCGTTGGCGCAATACTCTGCGATCCGGCGGGCTGGATGCCCTGAAGGCCAAGCCGGCGTCAGGCCGCCCACCCCGACTGACATCAAAGCAGAAAGCGCGATTCGTTCGTCTCCTGGCCAAAGGAGCCATGGCCCATGGATATCGGACAGAATTGTGGACCACGCAACGAATAGCCGACCTGATCGAACATCAACTGGGCGTGAAATATCATCGCAATCACGTGGGCAAGCTCCTACATCAGGTAGGTTGGAGGCACTCGAAGCCCGAACATCGGGCCGTTGGGCGCAACGAGGCGGCCACCGAATGGAAACATCCGTCTGGCCCCGTGTAAGAAAACCGCCAAGAGGCTGGCAGCATTGTGAAAGGAGGTTCCTGATGATAGTCGCAGGAATAGATGTGGGGGGCAAGAACGTTCACATTGTAATCAAGCGTGATGGGAAAATCCTTGGCAAAGGGGCAGGCCCCACAGGAATCAAGAAGGCGGAAGCCGTAGAAACCCTGTACGACGACGTCCTCAAGAAAGCAAACCTCACACGCAAAGACATCGAGAGGGTTGTGGCAACCGGCAGCGCAGCCAAACGGGTGGCTTTTGCCAGCGGTTTCATCCCCGATGCAGCAGCCGATGCCAGGGGCGTTTCTAAACTTGTCCCGTCAGCAAGGACAGTTATCGACGTGGGAGCAGAGGAA
>Ga0214473_10007233_pt1 | contig 13190 bp, 13 predicted proteins | sample RVTome_7_FD_203509 | JGI IMG/M metagenome (GOLD analysis project Ga0214473, IMG submission 203509) | Soil microbial communities from uranium-contaminated site in the Upper Colorado River Basin, Wyoming, United States - RVT98D197 | ecosystem: Environmental > Terrestrial > Soil > Contaminated >...
GGTCCCAAAGACCCTAGTCACTACCCAACGTGCGGTCGTGGCGATCGTCGCCGGAGCCGCCCTGCTGATCGGGGTCGTCGGATGCCTCGCGATCGGCGGCATGGCCCTGCTCTTCAGCCGGTCCGAGGCGGAGGCCGCCCCAGCGTGGCGGACCCCGCCCGCCGTTCCGCCGGTGGGACCGGGCTCCCCGCCCGGCAGCGCGGTCCCGGACCAGGCTGGCCAGATGCGGGCGCGCTACCGCCCGGGTCCCTACGTCACCGTGGAGGGTTTGCTGCCGAGCGGCCGCATGCGCGTCTCCCGAATGGACGCCCCGGGGAGGTCCGGGCGGAGCGTGGACACGCCCTGGATCGTGGGCGGGGCCGAGCTCAGACCGGGCGCCGCGCCGAGCCCCACTGCTGCCGGCGGACCGAGCCTGAGGAGCGCCGACGCGCCGGCCAGCGGGGAGCTGACGGTGATCGCGGGCGTGCCCGCTCGCGTGGCCCTCGACGCCGACGACGGGCAGGGTGCGGGCGGCGACGTGAGCGCATTCCTGGTCGCCTTCCACGGCTACCCGGGCCACTTCTTCCTGCCGGCCTCGGTGGACACAGAGCTCGGGCACGTGCAGGTCGCCGGCGTAGACGAGGCCACGGTGTACTTCGGCATCGATTCGCCCCTGCGTCCCGATGGCAGAACCATCGATGCGCCGCTCCAGGTGACGATGTACGTCGCCGCCGTGGACACCGCCGGCCGGATCTCGCCGTACGTCACGCGCAGCCTCTCGGTCATGCCGGTCGGCAACGGAGACGTGGAGGTGACGCTGACCATGACCGCGGCGACCGACCTGGATCTCTACGTAATCGATCCGGCTGGGGTGACCGTGTACTACGGCAACACGACGTCCTTCAGTGGCGGGCGACTCGACCTCGACGCCAACGCGGCCTGCAGCGGCAACCTCGGCGTCAACAACGAGCACATCTACTGGCCGCGGGGCGAGGCTCCGGCGGGGACGTACACGGTGCGGGTCGCGAACTTCGAGAGCTGCATCGGCGGCGCGCCCGTCGACTATCGCGTCACGGTGACAAGCTGCGGCGAGATCGCCGTGCTCGCCGGCCGGTTCGAGGGCACCGGCAACACGGACACGTGCGACCGCCCACCCGGCGCCGCCCGCGACTGGTGCCAGGACGTCGTCGAATTCGAGGTCGAGCCCTGCGAGGGCGCGCCGCCGGCGCAGTGACGGCGACTGCGTCAGGCACCGGCGCCAGTGGACCGCGGGCCTCCGCCCAGCGCGCGAAACGAGTGGCGATCGCCGGCGCTCCGTCGGCGGCACCGCCACTCCGCAACGCGCATTCGTTTCGGTTTCCTGCGCCAAGGCGTGCGGCACAACTCCTGCTCCTTGCCTGCGCATGCATCCGAAGGGAGCGACGTCGGTGGCTCATCGGTGGGCATGCGCGTCCTGCGCTTCGCGACCGGTCCGTGTCGCGAGCACAGGGGACGGACCGCGCGTGCTCTTCGGCACGCCACCAGCTCGCGCCCGACACGGACGCACGATCACGGTGAGGAGGAGAGGGCACGGTCGGCACCGGGTGGGTCGCGGGGACGGCCGGATCTTCAGGGTCCGGCGTGGACAAGCCCCGGGCGCGATGTGCTGCGCCGAATGCCGCGACGGCAAGGGGGGGGCTCGGCGGGAAGACCCGCCGGGCTCCCGCTTGCGTTTCACGCAACGCGAAAGGGGGGCCTCGAGTCGACAAGGTCCATGCCCGCATCGAAGCCGAGCGCCGTCCGCCCCGGTCAAAATCCCCTCCGCGGGTGCGAGAGCCGGTAGAGCATGGCGGAGACGCGGTCGGCGAGCGCATCGGCGTCGGCGTACGCGCCGTCGTCGAGATAGCCCCAAGCCGACACAAGGCGTAGCGCGGCGCGCGTCTCGGACAGGCTGCCGGCCGCCGTGCAGAGCCGCGCGCGGGCGTTGCCCGCGTCGCTCCGCTCCATCTCGGCCAGGTTCAGCACCACGCTCGAGGCGGCGCGGCGCAGCTGGTCCGCGAGCGAGCGGTCGTGACGCGCGACGCGACCGAGGAGCGGGCGCAGCGCGCGGATCATGTCGAGGGCGACGGCGTGGACGTGCAGTGTCATGCGGGACCTCCGTGTGCGGCGGCCGCGACGGGCCGCTCACTCGTCAGAGGCGGCCCTCGCGACCGCGCACGCGGAGGCCTTGCGCACCGCGTTCGCGGCCCACGGCAGACCGTCCACCGTTCGCGGTCCGCGGTTCGCGGCCTGCCGCTCACGGCTCCGGTTCGCGGTCCACGGTCAGCGGCCCACCGTTCGCGGACCACGGCCCACCGGTCCCGGCCCGCGGTCCACGGTTCCGGTCCGTGCTCGCCCTCGAGCCCCGCGAGGATGCGCCGCCTGCGGTTGTGCCGTAGACGGTGACCGGGACCTCGCTGTCGCGCAGCCCCCGAGGATCCGATACGATGGTGCTTCGGCTTCGATTGGAGGATGACATGGGCAGAGCTTTTCTTCTGGTGACGATGGCGGCGGCGCTGGTGGCCTGCGGGGGAGATGACGAGCCTGCGGGCGGCACCGATAGCGGCGGAGTCGACGGCGGCGGAGGAGGAGTCGACGGCGGTGGCGGCGGAGTCGACGGCGGCGGCGGCGGAGTCGACAGCGGCGGCGGAGTCGACGGCGGTGGCATGGTCGACACGTGTACGGCCACCGAGGCGGACTGCGGTGGCACCTGCGTCGACACCCAGACCGATCCGATGAACTGCGGCGGATGCGGCGCAGCGTGCCCGAGCGGCCAGGTGTGCCTCACGGGCTTCTGTCTCATGATGTGCAGCGGCGGGACGACCAACTGTAGCGGCGCGTGCGTCGATACCGACGTGAGCCTCCGCCACTGCGGGGGTTGCGACATGCCCTGTCGGGCCGATCAGCGGTGTCGGGGCGGAGGGTGTGATTGCCCGCGTGGCTTGGACGACTGCGGCGGTGCGTGCGTCGACACCGACAGCGACGCGATGAACTGCGGCGACTGCGGAACGATCTGCGGCAGCGGCGAGCTCTGCGCGGGTGGAGGTTGCGTGACAGCGACGACGTGCCCAGACGGCCTGACGCTGTGCGGCGCGAGCTGCGTGGATACCGAAGGCGACCTCCGAAACTGCGGGAGTTGCGGCATGGCCTGTCGCCCCGGGCTCACATGCAACGGTGGCATGTGCGAGTGCTTCGGTGACTTCACGCTCTGCGGCACGCAGTGCGTGAACACGTCGCTCGACGTGCGCCACTGCGGCGGGTGCGACATGCCCTGTGCGACCGGAACGCTTTGCCGCGGCGGCGTGTGCCGCATGCCCTGACCTCCGAGGCTGGGACGGCGGCTCGGACCGACACAGGAGTCCCGACGCGAGCTCCGGGGTGACAACCTAGTGCGCGGCGCCACCGTCGCAAACATCTCCGGAGCAGCCGGGCTCCGGCTCAGGCGTCGGGAAAGCTCGTGCTAGGATCTCCGCGTCCGAGAGCGCGCAGTCGTAGCTCGGCGCAAGCGGAACGGGCGAAGGGGCTCCAGCATAGCAGGACTCGCCCAGTCGCAAGACGACGCGGCACAGGCAAGATCGCTCCGCACACTGGGCGGTCCTGACCTCGACATCAAGCGTGCGGGCCGCGTCGGCCTGCAACGCCGACTCCGCGGCTTCACAGAGCGCTTCGCAGCTCGCAGGGTCGGCCGGATCGCATCCCGAGAACGCGCTCCCCGCAACAGCGCACTCGGGGGAGAATCGGCTGTAGAGGTCGCAGTCAGGCCGATTTCCGAGTACGAGATCGTTCTCAGGGTGCGCGACGGTGTCCATTCCCCAGATGTAGTGGCACAGGCATCCGGTCGTCCCTGCCAGGCAACACGCGGGGCTCGGCATCATTGGGTCGCGGACCACGCACGTCGAGCCTGCCGGGCGCCGGTCCAGGGGCGGAGCGGGTTCGCGAAGAGATGCCGCCAAGTCCTCCGCGGAGGCCATACAGTCACTGGCACTCAGGCATTGGCACGGCCCAGTCGGTGCGCCCGTGTCACTCGCTGGCGCCGGCCTCGCGTCGGGTGGCGGCTCAGCGCGCGAGTTGCACCCGCTGAGCGCGCAAGCCACGAGGAAGAGGGCGCAGCGAGCGCAAACGGGAGCGCGGGCAGCGGCGCTCATGCGCAGACACCAGAGCGAGGTTCTCATGAGGTGCCTCCAGACGGCCACGTGATCATAGATGCGCGTTCGAAGCGGTGAGGGTATGGTATTCGGTGTGGCATGACCTTTGGTAGAGGCAGCTCGATCTTGCTGCTGGTCTTCATCGGCTGCGCGGGTTCGCATGCGGCTGGGGATGTTCTTGACGCTGGATCGTGCGACGACACCCGTGAGCCGGCCGAAGGGAAGATCGCGCCAGCGTTGCTGGATCTCTATGACGCCGAGGGCGAGCCGCAGAGCATCGGCGTCGTCATGACCGAACGCCTCGACTTCACGATGGTTCCCTCGGACGAACCGGAACGGAGAGAAGCGCTTCGTGATCTCGACAGGCAGGCCGCCGAGTCGCAGCGTTGTGCCATCGCGGAACTCGAGCGGACCGGCGGGTCTCTCCTCTATTCTCCGACGTTGGGCAATCTCTTCTTCGGTTCGGCCCATTTGGCGACGACACAAGTGCTCGCGACACGGACCGACGTGCTGCGGATCTCCAGGTCGCACGACAGTTACTCCCCGTAGTCACGGGGCAAGACCTGTCCGTCAGGAGCTTCCACCAGCTCACGCGCGGAACCACGGCGAGGACCCAGAGACAGCCCGCGGCGACCCGGCCGAAGAGGAGCGCTACGGACACGCCGGCCGCGGGTCGGCGCTCACGTAGTGGAAGAGGTACACCCCTTTCACTCGCTCCACCGCCACGGTCCCAAAGAAACGGCTGTCGTTGCTGCGGTCCCGGCGGTCACCGAGGATGTACATGTGCCCGGGGGGCACGAGCGTCGGCGGTTGGTTCGACGGCGGCGAGAATTCGTAGCGCATGGTCCAGTACGTCTGGCGACCGAGCCGTTCCTCGAAGCACTGCTCCTCGCCCGTCACTGTCGTGTTCCCCGTCCTGATCGGACTGCCGTCCACGAGGACATCGTCCTCGCGGATCTCGACGGACTGGCCTCCCACGGCGATGACGCGCTTCGCGAGGTCGATGTCGTCGCGCGGGCTCTTGACGATCACGACATCGCCGGGCTCCGGCGAGCCCCAGCTCACCACGGCACCGTCGGTAAACGGCAGGAACACGCCGTAAGCATACTTGCCGACGACGATGCGGTCGCCGTTCGCGAGCTCCGGTTCCATGCTCGGCCCCTCGATCTCGAACGCTTCGAACACGAAGATCCGAAGTGCGATCGCCAGCGGGATGAAACCGCCACCGATGACGATCGCAGCGATTTTCGTCCTACGCCCCTTGCGTCGTGCGTCCTCCTCGCGCTTGCGTGCCGCCTCCTTCTTCGCCTCAGCGCGCGGGACGGCGTCTTTCTCGTCGGGTGTGACGCCAGAGCTCTGCGCGGATGAGGGCCGTCTCCCCACGAGATCGAGTCTACGCCGCGGGCCCAAGGCGAAGCTAGCCAGAGTGGGGCCGCGGACGGGGACCGGGACCGAACTCCGAGCGCCGGGCCCAGACTCAGCGCAGCTCGCGCAGGGACTCGTCGAGCGCGGCGAGGATCAGCGGGATCTCATCGGCGTGATTCGGCCAGTGCGGCGCGAAGCGCAGCACTCCGTCGGGCGTGGTCGTGGCGATGCCGCGCGCTGAGAGAGCCTTCTGCAGCGCGATCACATCGACGCCGTCGGGCGGCAGCACGCCGAGAATGCACGAGCGCCCTTCGGGCTCCGCGACTCGCAGGCTGCGACATCCGCGCTCGACGAGCGCCGGCTCGAGCGCGTCGAGATAGGCCGACACGTGCGCGAAGATGGCGTCCACGCCGAGGGACGCGATCAGATCCACCGACGCCTCGAGCGCCGCGTAGCCCACCACGTTCGTGGCGCCGCCCTCCACGAACGTCACCGACCGTTTGATGGGCCGGTCGTATCGAAGGTGCCCCGGACCCTCGAGCAGAAACGCGAGCCCGCCCTCGTGTCCGAGCCACCCGGCCACGTGAGGCCGGAGGCGCGCGACCCGATCGGCCCGCACGTAGAGGAACCCCGTGCCCTCGAGACCCATGAGCCACTTGTGTCCGCCCGAGGACAGGTAGTCCACGCCGCTCTGCCGGAGCGACAGGGGCACACCGCCGCAGGCCTGAATGCCGTCCACGAAGAGCTCCGCCCCGTGCGCGTGGCACAGCGCCGCCATCTTCTCGAGCGGCATGCGCAGCCCGCTTTGAAACTGCACCGCGCTGATCGCCACGAGCCGCACACCGCGGCGAAGCTCCAGCTCGAGCTCGGCGAGCCCCTCACCGTGATCCCGTGCCCAGGGAGCGAGCGGGAGCCACGCGATAGACACCTCGAAGAGCTCGGCGGCCCGCTGCCACGGTGTCACGTTGGTGGGAAACTCTCCGTCGAAGAGCACGACCCTGTCGCCGCGCTCCCACGGCAAGCACAGGGCCATGTCGGTCACGCCGCGGGTCGTGTTGGGAACGAACCCGATGTCCGCCGCGTCCGCGTCGAGCAACTGCGCGAGCTTCGCGCGCAGCCCCTCGCGCCGCTCGCGCCAGGGCAAGTGCGCCGACACGCCGCGGCGGGCCTGGTCGGCGAGAACCTCCTCCACCGCGCGGCGAACCGCAACGGAAGGCGGCGAGATGGCCGCGTGGTTCAGATAGGCCCGCGCGGCGAGGTCGGGAAAGAGGCTCCGGTCGCCCAGGCGCGCCGCGAGGTCGCCATCCACGGTCGTGTCACTCCTCGAGCGCGTCGAAGTGCTCGTACGGGTGCTCCATCCACTCGCGCAGCGTCTTCGACATCGTCGCGGCGTGGCTCCCGTCCAGGATCCGGTGATCGAACGTGGCGTGCACCATCATGATCTGCTCGATGCCGACCGCGTCGTCGATGACCACGGGCTCCTTGCGCAGGACGCCGAGGGCCAGTAGCAGCGGCACCCGGCTGTAGGGCACGAGGGGCACATAGGCCGACTCGAGCCCCAGCGAGCCGATGTTCGTAACCATCACCGAGCCGAAGGCGTCCCTCGGCATGCCCGCCCACCGCAGGTCCAGGTTGAGCGTGTAGCTCAGGAACGAGATGAGATTGAGGACCCATCGAATCAGGAAGAACGGAATCGTCTTGAAAAGCGAGCGCGCCCCCTCGAGCTCCTTGTCCTTGCCGGAGCGGACCTTGTCCACCGTGGCTTGGAAGTCGTCGAAGATCTCCACGAGGCTCTTCTCGTTGGCGTCGTGCACGGTGGCGCCGGAGAGGTCGATCTCGCCCGTCTCGCTGTCCTCGATAGACACCTGGAAGAAGACGGCCACGTCCTTGCGCACGTAGATCTGACCCAGGCGCAGGATCGCGTTGGCGTCGGGCATGGCCTCGAGGACCATCGCCACGGCCTTGGCCATCATGTGGCTGATAGTGAGCTTGCGCCCCTTCTTCTCCCGGAACTCCTCCATGTACCGCAAGGCCTCGTCCATGCGCAGGCGCATGGAGCCGTAGACGCTCGGGTCCCCGGCCGTGCGCCACGTGCCGAGGGCCATGCGGCGGAAGGAGGACAGGTTCTTCTTGCGGACGAGAGCGAGGTTCGGCATGCGCGGGCCGCCCGGATGCTACCCGAAGGCGCGCGCCAGGCCCAAGCGCTCTCGCCCTTCAGCGCCTGCAGGGCGGGATGTCGTCGTCGGCGCCGAGGCTCGTGCTCCCCAAGTCCCGTGCCGCCGCGCGGTCGCAGGGCGACTGACCGGCCACGTAGGGGCAGGGCTCGCGGGACGCCGCGGCAGCCCCCGCGGGACAGGTGCCGAGGCGGGCGCCGTAGAAGAGCTGGGCCGCCACGAAGCCCGCCCCGAATATGCCCGCCACGAGCGCCACGAGGGCGAGCCCGCGACCGAGGCGGCCAAGGCGCGGAAATCGAACGCGGAAGAGCTCTCGAACGAGACCGGGGATCGTGTTCGGTCGCGGCATGAGTCGATCCTAGGGCCATCGGCCGCGGCCGCAATCCCCACCCGTCGCAAAGCCGTTCGGCAGAATCCCTCGGCTTCCAGGGCGAACGGCGGGCCCGCGCGAGCAGGCCCGCCCCGGGGTCACTTGCCGCCCTTGGCCTTGTCGACCGCCATCGCGGCCTTCTTGAGCGCATCCGGCTGCGAGAGGTTCCAGCCTTCCCCGAGCCGCTTGTCGATCAGGTGGGTCGTGCCGTCGCCCACCAGTCCGTCCACGTCGTAGCCCCAGGTCTGCTGGAGGTTCTTGATCGCCGTCTCGGTCTTACCGCCGAAGACCCCATCGATCCCGACGTCATAGCCGAGCTTGGCCAGCTTCGTCTGGAGCGTTTTTACCTCGTCGCCGCGCGCACCCTTCTTGATCACCGCCATGGTCCCCTCCTTTGGGTTGGCGCCTCGGCGCCCGTCGCATGGTAGGTCCACGGGCTCGGAAGTCCAGCCCCCTCGATCGAGGCCGTGGCGCGTCCGCTGCGGGCGGGGTATGCACGCGGACATGACACACACTGCGGGCCCCGCCGGGTCGGTCCTGTGCGCCCTCTTCGTCCTCGCCTGCTGCCCCGACCGGGCGGACGACGAAACGGCCCACCGCTCGAGCCAGCCGAGCACCGGGGGCGAGGCCGGCGGCGGCTACCTCGACCCGGGGGCGGCCGCGGGGCGGGGCGGCGGCACCGACGAGGTGTTCGTCGGAGAGCTTGCGGCCGGTGACCCCGTGCTCGACGGCGGAGAAAGTCTCTACGACGAGTACCGCGTGAGCGTCGAAGCGGGCGCGACGCTTCGCATCGCGATGTGGAGCGCGGACTTCGACACGACCATCATGCTCCGGGGTCCGGACGGCGAGATCATGGGCGAGGACGATGATTCCGGCGGCGGGCTCAACTCAGTCCTCTTCGTGCGCGCCGAGCAGGGCGGGACGCACGTGGCCATCGCGACCTCCTACGGCGGGGGCGCCACGGGCCGCTACGCGCTCCACATCGCCACGCGCCCTCCTGGCGAACACTTCGAGGGCGGGCCCTACGGTCCGGGCGACGAGTACGTCGAGGAGCCGGAGGAGCCACAAGAGGAAGAGGTCTACGAGGAAGACTACGACGCCGAAGAGGCGGAGTGAGCCGATCGAGCCGGTCGCCCTTGCGGCGCGGCGCCCTTTGGGGTTCTGTAGTCCCGTGACATTGCGTTCGACACGCGCGCGCTTCGCGGCGGTCCTGCCCTTGCTGCTCATGCCGCTCGCGTCCTGCGCCGAGCGCGATCTCTCCTGGGACATCGTCTTCGAACCGCCGGCCCTCGGCGATGGCGTCGTGCGCATCGACGCGCTCATCCGCGAGGGCACGTGCCCCGGCGGAGACGTCCTCTATGAGGCCACGGTGCGCCCGGAGGCGGCGGGTGCCCGCAGCCTGCCGGTGCTGCCCGAGGGCGACTACTGCTTCTCCGCGCGAGCGGGTGACGCCACCTGCCAGTGGTTCGCCGCGGGCTCGACGGGCGCGAGGCTGCCCCTCGACGGCGACGGCCCTGTCCGCGTCACCGTTGTGGCCCAGTCGCCCGAGGCCAACTGCCCGACGACGTGCTCGGCGGGACTGTGTGGACCGGGCGGCGGCGAGGACTGCCCTGCCGGGCGGTGCCTCGTGACTTGCGGCGGCGTGGACGCGTGCTCACGATGCTGCTCGGGCGGAGCGTGTCCCATGACGTGCTCGGTGGCGGCCGACTGCACTTTCCGATGCTCGACGGGGTGTGCCATCACCTGCGAGGGTGCCGCGTCCTGCTCTGCCACGTGCACGGGCGGCGGGTGCGCCATGGCCTGCCGCGACGCAGCCGACTGCGTGTTCGACTGTCCGGGCGGCGGCTGCCAGTTCAACTGTGGACCCGGAGCCACCTGCACCACGACCTGCGCCGGCGGCGGCTGCATCGGAACCTGAGTCGCCCACGCTCAGGGGCAGGCCGCGCACCGATTGGCGAGACAAGCCGCCGGGGCCGCGCACTGGGCGTCCTTGGTGCACATGGCCGATTCGCCGCGGGGCGCGGCGCAAAGCCCGGCTTCACAGTAGCCCGTGCAGACTTGGTCTCCGCCCGGATCGCAGCTGCCGCCCACGGCCAGACGTTGGCACGTGCTCATGCGGCAAGCCCCCTCGTAGCACGCGAGGGTCGCGCTGCAGGGGCCGCCCTCGAGGGAGTCGGGCGTGCAGAGCCCACCCGAGCAGGAGAACCTGAGCGGACAGTTGTCGTCCAGGGTGCAGGCCTCGCCCGGGCCCACGAGGGGCACGCAGAGGCTCCCCGCGCAGCGCAGACTCGGCCCGCAGGGCGCCGTGGGGGAACAGGACCCGGTGTCACCGCCGCCGACACCGCACAGGGACGTCCCGCTGGTGTCCGTGCAGACGAGGGGGAACGCGCAGGGATCCTCGGCTCCGTTCGTGCAGGGCTGAGCTGAGGTGCGGGGGGTGATGCAGGTGTCGGTGCCGGCGTCGCATACGAGCCCGAGCTCGCACGTCGTCGACAGGCACGGCGCATCGAGGGCGCCGGGTGTCGCACACCGGCCTTCGACGCAGACGAGGCCCAGGCGGCATTCCTCGCGCTGGGCGCAGGCCGCGCCGGGACCCCCGCCACGGTCGCAGGTACCCGGGCAGCGATCGCTCGAGCGCATGCAGTGGCCCCCGAGGCACTCGGTGCTCGCGACGCAGGCGGCACCATCGGCGAGCGTGGGCGTGAAGACCGCGAGGCAGGCGTCGGGCCACACGGCGGTCGGCAGCTCACAGGATGGAAGCGCCTCGAGGGCCTCGAGACATCGCCGGCCCGCATCCGGATCGAAGGTGGCGCCGGGACCGGGCCAGAATGGACGGTCGAGCCGAGCCCCCGCCTCGAGAAAGGCCTGCATGACGGCCGCGTGGCAGAACACCTGCGACTGCCAGGCCCAGATCGATCGCGATTCGCACTCCACTGCGCGCGCGCACAGGAGCTCCGCGGTTCCAGAGATGAGCTCGTCCTGTGTGGGCGGCGGCGGCCCTGCGTCTGGCGCAGGCGCGTCGGCCCCTTCGGCATCTGGCACGGGGGCGTCGGTCCGCTCCGCGTCCGCGGAAGCGTCAGGGCCACCGCCATCGCGCGCTGGCCCCGCCGAGAACCGATCGAAGTCCAGCGCGAAGCTGCACCCGGTCGCTACCGAGGCCAGAAGCAGCCCCACCACAGCCCGACCGGCTCTCGTGCCCATCCCCACCATCGCGGGCCGAGCCTAGCAGCCCGAAGGGCCCGCGAGAACGCCCCGCGATCACCGACCCGTGACGCGCCGGAGGCCCTCGAGACCGCGGTCGATCTCCGCGTCCGTGACGTAGGGAGCGGGCCCGAGCCGTAGCAGATCGCCGCGCGCGTCGACGAGGACGCCCTCGTCCCGGAGCCGCGCCGCGACGGACCGGGCATCGGGCAGGCGCACCGCGACGAAGGCCCCCCGCGCTCCCTCCCCCCGTGGCGTGCGGACGTCGAACCCCGCGAGCCCCTCGAGCAGGCGTGCCGTCTGGCGCGCATATGAGCCGCGCAGCCGGTCCACGGTCAAACCCTGGGCGTCGAAGAAGTCGAGCACGGCGGCGGCGCGGTAGTGGCTGGCCGGGTCGTAGGTCGCCCCGGCGAAGCGATCGGCCCCGCGGGGGCCGTAGCCCACTTCCCCGACGATCCCGGGCGTCTCTAGGGCCGCGAAGTCGGCGAACCACCCTGCGAGCACGGGACGAAGCGCGCAGCCCGGAGGGACGCGCATGAAACAACAACCCTCGCCCCACTGGGCGTACTTGTATCCGCCCGCGACCACAAAGAGCGGGTCCGGCCCCAGATCCGAGACCCGGAACGGGAGCGCGCCGAAGCCGTGGTAGGCGTCGAGGAGCACCTGGGCCCCGACCGCGTGGGCGGAGGCCACGGCCTCGCGCAGGTCCGGCACCACCGCCGAGGTCTCGTAGAGCACCGTCGAGGCAAGCACGGCCGCCGTGTCGGGACGAACCGCGAGCGCGAGGCGATGGCCGAGGTCGTCCACGGGATCGGCCGGCACGACCGTCACCTCGAGGCCGGCCTCGGCGAGGCGCCGGAGCAGCCGGCGTAGGCTATGGAACTCGCCGCCCGTGGTCACGAGGTGCGGGCGCGATCGTAGATCGAGGGCGGAGAGGAATCGGGCGACCAGGTCGTGTGTGCTCTGACCGAGCGCCACGTCGTCGGCGGTCCCGCCGATGCGCTCGGCGACCCCGCGGCGCACGCGGTCGGCGACGGCGCTGGCCCGCGCCCACTTGTCGTCCACATGCGCTGCGGCATCCTCGAAGGACTGCAGGAGCCCTTCGCGCGCCACGTCCGGCCAGGCCTGATGGGAGTGGCCCGTCAGCAGCACGCGCCCCGAGCGCAGAAAAGCGCCGTAATGCGGCCGCAGGACCTCCGGATCGGGGGGCAGGACCATGGCCGCGAGTGTCCCCGGCTTTGGGTGGCGGGTCGAGGCGAGGGTGGGGAGCGATCCCCGCGTCGCCGGCTAGGCGAGTTGCCGATCCGCGACTGTGGGCTCGTAACTGCATGAAATCACTAAGGCGCGCACATGGCACGGGCCTCGCTATGGACCGGTGCGCCGTAGCTCCCGAGGAGGCCCACCATGTTCCGTCGAACCACACTGCTGTTTTCGCTCCTGCTCTTGACCGCTCCCACCTTTGCAGCCTGCGCCGCCGACACCGACGACGGCTACGAGGTCCCGGGGGGAAACCGGCTCGAAATCGTCGGTGCCCCGTCGCGCGCCATCGATGAGCGCGCCGAGCACGAGGTCGAGGTCCGCTACACGCGCAACGATGGCTCCCCCATCGACGGGATCGTCGACTTCGCGATCGAAGGCTCTGCCGGGGGCGCCACCCTCTCGGGCCACGCGTCGCAGACGAACGCGGATGGCATCGCCCGCGTGGTCGTCCGCGCAGGGTCACAGGCGCGCTTCAACGTCGTGGCCGTAGCCCCGCTGGCCTCTCCCGCTTCGGCCGAGATCGACGTGCGGCAGATGAGGTTCGGCGCGGTCGAGTACTTGGCAACCTACACGGGTTCGCGCGTCATCGACACCGTCGAGGCCGCCCTCTTCACGAACATCACCTGCAGCGACCTGGCCCGCACGGTGCCGGCTCCGCGCGAGACGCAGTACACGCGC
>Ga0214473_10007234_pt1 | contig 13190 bp, 10 predicted proteins | sample RVTome_7_FD_203509 | JGI IMG/M metagenome (GOLD analysis project Ga0214473, IMG submission 203509) | Soil microbial communities from uranium-contaminated site in the Upper Colorado River Basin, Wyoming, United States - RVT98D197 | ecosystem: Environmental > Terrestrial > Soil > Contaminated >...
GGTTTTTGATAGAGAAACTTTGCTTAAAGATGTTTGGGGATTTGATGTTTACGTTGTCGATCGAACAGTGGATGTTCATATCAGAAAAATACGGGAAAAATTAGGAAAACGTTCCGATCTTATCGAAACTGTGAAAGGAGTCGGATATAAATTCAAGTCGCTGGAAAAAAATAAAGCATAATCTTAGCTCGTCTAGTTTTTACCTAAAAGAATTTCTGCTTTTTATTTTTTTTATTTTTATTTTCATTTTCCTCCTTGAAAGCAGGACTCTCATCATCATTGCCCTGGTAATAATCATTTTGATTTTGAGCATAATTTATTTTTACAAGATTGGTTATAAAAGAAATACTGAAATTGAGAAAATTCAAAAAATTATTGCGGGGATCAGAAAAAATGAACTAATAGACTCCTCAGAAATTAAGCTTGGGAAACATTTGCTGAACCTTGAAGATGAGATCAGAGAAATGTTTATTAAGAATAAAACTGATATCGAGTATCTTAAAAAGCTTGAGCGAGTTCGAACAGAATTTTTAGGCAACGTTTCACATGAATTGAGGAATCCGATTTTTGCTATTCAAGGCTATATTGAAACTCTTCGTGATGGCGCAATTGATGATCCAAAAGTTAATAAACACTTTCTTGATAAGGCAACAGAGCACACCATCAGCTTAAGCAGCTTGCTAAATGATTTGATTGACATCTCAATGATTGAATCCGGCGAGATGAGATTAAGCTATAGATATTTCAATGTTAACGATTTTATTCAGCCGATTATTGATCAGCTAAAATCTTTAGCAGGAGAAAAACATTTAGAACTCATTTACCATCCATACCGGACAAACCTTAAACTTTTTGGTGACAAAAATAAGCTGAAGCAGGCTCTAGACAATTTAATTACTAACGCCATTAAATACACGGAAAATGGTAAAGTTGAATTGTTAATTGAGGAAGATGATAAATCAGGAAGAGTCATAGTTAGGGATACGGGAATAGGAATTCCTGCAGAAGATTTAAGTAGAATTTTCGAACGGTTTTATAGAGTGGATAAGGCACGTTCGCGTGAAGTGGGTGGAACCGGCTTAGGATTAGCCATAGTTAAGCATATCATTGAAGCTCATGGGTCAAAAATTTCGGTCAAAAGTAAGGTCGGAGAGGGTTCGGAATTCTCTTTTACCTTAAAAAAGTGAGATAACTAATTTTTTTTGATAGACAAAATTTGTTAATTCCATGTTTGCACCAGAAATTTAGCATATTTGCTCATATTATTTTTTCGATCTTTCATTGACTTGATAGCAGTTAATAACTAAATTTGTGCTCTAAATTTTGAAATAATGAGGTAAGAATGTTCGCGGTTGTAGATATAAAAGGTCATCAATTTAAAGTACTGGAAAATGCGCAGTACTACGTTCCAAAACTGCCGGCTGAGGTTGATGCCGCCTTAAAGTTTGATTCAGTGCTTCTTTTTAACGATGGAAAAGCAACCAAAGTTGGTTCACCTTATCTAAGCGGTATGGCGGTATCTGCTAAGGTTCTAGAACATGTGAAAGATGATAAAGTGATTATATTCAAAAAGAAAAGACGAACCGGTTATAAGAAAAAAAGAGGGCACAGACAGCAGTTAACCAAAATTGAAATTACAAAGATCGGATAGGAGAAATTAATAATGGCACATAAAAAAGGTCAAGGTTCTACTCGAAATGGAAGAGACAGCAATGCGCAGCGGTTGGGAGTTAAAAAATTCGGCGGAGAACAAGTTTTAGCCGGAAATATTATTGTTCGTCAGAGAGGTACGAAATTTCACCCCGGCCGGAATGTTATGAAAGGCGGAGACGATACTTTATTCGCCTTGATTAATGGCAAAGTTAAGTTTGAAGTTAGAAGAGGTGAGCGTAGATTTATTAATATTGATCCCGCATAATTTTAATTTAAATATTTACAAATAACCCTCCCTTTGGAGGGTTTTTTGTTGCATAGAACTGAAAATTGTTGAACACTTTGAAACCATGTATTCATCAATCCTAACATGATCAGCATGTTTTAACATGAGATCGAAAAAATCAAAAACAAGTTAATCGCTTCGGTTTTACTTTAACAGATTGACATTTATCAATCCCATCACTTGGTGGGATCAGTATCCCCATATTTTGTTTGGAGCTTTTGAAGTTCGATTTTCAAATTGTCAATCACATTTGCATAATTGGAATCATCGTATATATTATTCATTTCGTAAGGGTCTTTATCCAAATCATATAATTCCCAACTATCGATATCACTATAGAAATGGATTAGCTTATAGCGCTGAGTCCGGATTCCGTAATGACACTTTACATCATGCCATCCATGAGGATATTCATAATAGTGATAATAGATTGACTTTCGCCAATCATCTGATTTTTTCCCATGCGTTATCGATCTGAAAGATTCCCCTTGCATCTCCGCAGGAACATCCACTCCGGCAAAATCAAGAAACGTAGGTGCAAAATCCAGGTTCAATACCATCTCTTCGGAAACCTGATTTGGTTGTATTTCTTTAGGATAGCGCATAAGCAACGGCATGCTTAGAGATTCTTCGTACATAAATCGCTTATCGTACCAGCCATGCTCACCAAGATAAAATCCTTGATCGGATGTATATATCACGATAGTATCTTCCGCTAATCCAGTATTATCAAGATAATCAAGCAGCCTGCCAACGTTTTCATCAACAGAAAGAATACAGCTCAGGTAGTCTTTGATGTATCGTTGATATTTCCATTCCGTGAGATCCTTACCTGATGGTTTGGCTTCCTTAAACTTTTCATTTATTAAATCGTAGTGTGCATCCCAAGCTTTTCTTTGTTCTTCCGTCAACCGCTCATAAATCCTTTGCCAGGCATTTTCAACTTCTGCTGCAAATTTTAAACTTCCACCTGAGCCCGTTTCCTTCTCGTAGTATCCTTTTTTTAACTTTAAATCGTGTGACAAATACATATCGTCAACTCTCATATCGGCACCTTCGGCTGCTTTTCGGTTTTTATAGTCATCATAAAAAGTTTCCGGGAGCGGCAATTCTTTATCATCATAGGCATTCATGTATTTTGCATTTGGCATCCAGTTACGATGCGATGCCTTGTGGTGTACTAATAAGCAAAACGGGTTTTTAGTATCTCTGCGGTTCAATACTTCAATGGCTTTGTCAGTTATAATATCCGTAGTATACCCGGTATATTTTTTTTCTTCTCCATTTTCGATAAATCTTGGATTGTAATATTCACCCTGATCGATTAAAATCTGCCAATCATCAAACCCGGTGGGGTTTGATTTCAAATGCCATTTCCCAACGATATAGGTATTATAACCGGCCTTTTGAAGTTGTTTTGTAAATGTCATTTGCCCGCCGTCGAATTCATCTCTGTTGTCACGCAATCCATTTTTATTGCTGTATTTACCTGTTAACAGAGTTGCTCTGCTCGGTGCACAAATAGAATTGGTAACAAAACTATTTTCAAATCGAATTCCCTCCTGTGCAATTCGGTCAATATTTGGCGTATTAATTAATTTTTTACTGTAACAGCTAATTGCGTTTTCTGCATGATCATCGCTCATTATGAAGAGAATATTTGGTCTCTTCGCTTGCAAATCAAATGAGGAAAACAAGATAGGTACAGTAAGTCCGACCGTTCCTGCTCCGACTGCCTTAATAAATTCTCTTCGTGTATGATGCATAGCTTTTCTCTATTTGATTGTGATAAAATAAAAAGAATTTAAGAAATGTATTGTCATGAAAATTTTTCAGTTATTTCGATTGTATTTAAGAATCCTTTTATCCCTACATTCTCAACTTATAAAAAAAATCCAAACATTTAAAGCATACGTGGAATTTGCGATGAATGATGATGAATAATCTGACCTGCAAGAGCAAGATTTAATACATAACTAAATCTGGCTCAAAAGTAAGTAGCTCATCATCAACAAAAAATCGCCAACGATAAATTCCGCTTAAGGTGAATACATCTTCTTTTATTTTCTGAATAATCAGCGTATTCTTGTGCAGCTCTACACTTAGTCCTTTTCGGTTCCGAAGTCGTACGAAATAATCTCGCAGATCTTTTGGAGTTTTTAATAACCTGTTAGAAAATGTTGGAATAAGAATAGCGCTCTTATCGTATAAAGCAAGAAGATGTTTGATGTCCCCTTTATTAACAGCAATTACCCATTCGTTAAGAATATGTTCTGGTTTTTTCATAATCGTTTTCATTTACTTTATATTTTGTTTAAAATTAGGTGGATTGAATGGATTTGTTTTTAAGCTGTTTCTTATAATACAAACTGTATTATACTACAAACATAAATAATCTAAGGTACTGTATGAAAATTTACTTGTATATCCTCATTATTTTAGTAAGTATAGCGGTCTATGGACAAACCTTCCCTGATAGCGAAACTGACGGGAAATATTATAACATAAACGGTGCAAAGATATGGACAGTCAGCTTTGGAAAAGGAGAACCATTATTTTTTATTGCTGGTGGTCCCGGTAATGCACATTACTACTTAAGAAAGTTTGACTCACTTTCGACTGCCAATACATTAATTTATTTTGATGGGTTTGGGCGCGGTAAATCTGATACTGCCAAGACGTTAAAGGAATATTCTTTAGAAAGAGATATTGAAGACCTGGATCGATTACGTGAAGCAATGGGTTATTCTTCAATTAATATTTTAGGGCATTCTTATGGTGGAGTAGTAGCTCAAGGGTATGCTATTAAATATCCTGATCATGTTTCGCATTTAATTCTGGCAAATACTTTTCATAGTTATCTCATGTGGCAGGAAAATGATAATAATTCCAATCACGAAATAAAAACGAGTTACTCGGAAGTCTGGGAAGAGCTTATGAAAGTACGAGAACAAGGAGCTGTTTCCAGCGATCAGATTCATCAGGATATCTATGGTCTTGTGACTTATGGATTTCTGTACGCCTACAACCCGGATCATTTTAGAATCAAGAGAAAGCCTTATCCAAATAATATGAATACTAAATTGTATTATCAAATGGTTGGTAAAGATGGAGATTTTATTGTAGGCAGCGATATCGGCAATTTTGATTTCAGAAAACAATTGAAAGATTTAAAAATGCCAGTGCTAATTTATGGCGGACGCTATGATCGTGTAGCAGTTCCGTGGATGATGGTAAAATATAAAGAGTATTGTCCGCAAGCTAAGTTTGTAATCTTTGAATATAGCGGTCATAATCCACAGGTAGAAGAACCGTCAGCAGCCTTTAATTTAATCAAAGAGTTTCTAGGCCATTAGTGTTTCTATAATTTTTAGTTATACGTTTCTATTATTCTTAGTGATTTACGAAATAATTTACCTTTAAACATTTAAAGGACTAAATAGCTGAATCTAGGATAGGGAACTCATATAGAAGACCTTTGAAATGAACATCATTTTTTTTTGTTTTTTATTATATTTTGTATCGAAGCTGATGTATGCTAATAAGTCGGTCAATCAAAAATTGTAATGAAAAAAATCACAATAATACTTATTGAAGATAATCGTCTTCTTCGTGAGGGTCTTCTCGCCATGTTTGAAAGGCAGCCGGACATGAAAGTAGTTCAGGCTAATCCAAATGACGAAAACATCCTTAAAATTATGCGTAAGCAGCAACCTCAAGTAATGCTTCTTGATCTTGGTCTTAGAAACAGAGCAGTCTAAACTTAGTGAAATTTATTAAGAAGAAGTTTTCTGAGACATAAATAGTAGTCATGGATCTTATTCCTACGCAGTCGGATGTCTTTAAGTTTGTTCAGGCAGGGGTATCGGGGTTCATCCTAAAGGATGCAGCAGTTAATGATTTTCTTAAAACTGTCCGTTCAGTGGCCAAGGGAATTTAGGTTTTACCGCCAAACTTAACCGGTTCACTTTTTCCCCAGATAGTTGAGCATGCAATCAACCTGTCCAAGCCTTCCGCCCTAATTGATTCCGTCCGAAGGACAAAGCGGGAGAGTCAGGTAATTGAATTGATTTCTGAAGGCCATTCCAATAAAAAAAAAGCGCAAGAACTTCATCTCTCCTCTTATACAGTAAAAAGTCATGTACATAATATTCTTGATAAACTTGCACTCAGAACCCCGGTTTCAGGTTGCAATATATTTGCGTGACTCACAAGAGCTAAATTCAGTAGCAGATGCCCTCTCCTTACTCGATGATTAACTTTTTTCAACTGAAAAAAGTAATCGTTTATTCAATCTTAAAGATTAATCCCTTTTTCATCCTTTCGATTCATTTCTTGCGGTTAACACTTTTAATATCTTCCGTGGGTATTGATGTTCAAAGATAAATTCGTATCTTACAATTAAATTGAATTGTAAATTCATAAATTGAAAGAAGATAACAGTATGCACCGTAAGCTGAAAATTGGAATAATTGATCTTGTATCTAAAAAGCCGACCCGGAAATTGTTTGCACGAATAATGAATGCAAACTTCGCAAGCATAATGCCGCAGGTAATTGGAGTTTGGTGTGAAGAAGAAGGACATGATGTTACGTACGTATGTTATACCGGGAGGGAATCTTTATTGACAGATCTTCCGCTAAAATCAGACCTTATTTTTATCGGTGCTTTCACCGAGGCAGCTCAGACCGCATATGCTTTAAGCAATCTTCTACGTTCACATGGGGCTGTTACGGTTTTAGGGGGACCACACGCGAGATGTTACCCGGAAGATGCTTCTAATTATTTTGATTATGTAATCGGGCTTACTGATAAAAATATTATTCAGGAGATTCTTTTTGATTGTTCCCCACACCGCCCTTTGGGTTTGCATTTTACAGCAAAGCGCCAACCATTATCACTTCCCGGGGTAAAAGAACGGTGGAAATTTATCGAACCTACTCTTAAAAAAGCTCCGCTGATAAAAATGGTGCCTATGTTAGGAAGTTTAGGCTGCCCATACACCTGCAGTTTCTGCATTGATTCGACTATAGATTATCAACCATTAGACTTTGGTGTATTAAAAGAAGATTTATCGTTTTTGCTTACTAAGTTTAAACGCCCACTTGTTGGATGGCATGATCCGAATTTTGGAATACGGTTTAATGAATACATGAATGCGATTGAAGAAGCTGTGCCCGAAAATAGCATAGACTTTATTGCAGAAAGCAGCTTATCCTTGTTATCCGAACCTCATGTTAAACGACTTAGTAGAAACGGGTTCGGTGCAATGCTGCCAGGAATAGAATCATGGTTTGATCTTGGAAACAAATCCAAAACCGGCAGCGCCGCGGGGATGGATAAGGTAAAACTTATTTCAGAACAGATTAACATGATTCTGAAGTACATTCCCTATGTACAGACCAATTTTGTACTTGGGCTTGATTCGGATAAAGGGGAGGAACCATTTGATTTAACAAAGAAATTTGTTGACTTAACACCAGGTGCATTTCCCGGTTATTCGCTCCTATCTGCATTCGGAATGGCAGCACCGCTTAACCTGGCATACCAGGAATTAAACAGGGTAATTCCATTTCCTTTTCATTTTCTGGATAATAATCATGCAATGAATGTGAAGCCAATTAACTATTCATGGACTGAGTTTTATTCTCACGTAATCAGTCTCGGTGAACACACATTTTCATGGGGCGCAATCCTTAAACGGATGATAGCAACAAAAGCATTAATTCCTCGATGGATGAATGTAGTACGCGCAATATCTTCAGAAGGTTTCGGCAGGATTGCATATAATAAAGAAATTCTCAAGCAGCTTAATTCAGATACAAAATTCCGGGCTTACTTCGAACAAGAAACAACCAAGCTTCCGCCATTTTATTTAAAAATAATGGAAAAGGAACTGGGTGTTTTGTGGAACTTTCTCCCAAAAGAAGCAATATACCATGATCAGAATGCATATCTTAACAACATGGCAGAACGAATTGCAGTTTGAGAGTATATAATTGATTACACGGTGAGAAAAATAATGAATATTCTTTAGTGTATCATATGAACCTGATGCATTCTGAAGATTCAAGCACACTTTGAAATTTGCATTAAAGGTTTCCCCCCCACAGGATTACTCACAGTTGCGGAAATGCTTCCTAAAGCCTTGAATAAAAAATTAATTGATCTGAACACAGCCAAACTTGAGGATATCGATATTCAGTGGACTGACTATGGCTTCATAAGTGCGATGTCAATCCAAAGTGAATCTGTCGATGAAGTAATTCGGAGATGTAAAAAGTCAAATACAAAAATTATCGCTGGTGGGCCATTATTTACAAGCAGTTCCGAATATCACTAAAACATTGACCCCCTGGTTCTTATTGAAATAACAATAAAAGTAGCCATTTCATAAATGAGAAATGGCCATTAAAATAATTATAACCAGTAACTCAGTTTTATCATAAATATATTATCAGGTCTAACGCCAAAAAGATTATCTAGTGATTTTCCAAAACGGAAATCTCCATTGGAATCGACATCTTGTCTGCTTTGTGTCCAAACTAAGAACAGAGTTGAACCAGGTAGATATTCCCAGCGCAGCACCGCATTACCTCGCAGAGAAATATAATTGAAGTTGGGATTATCAATTGTTTTTGATTCGGATTGCCCATTACCATCAGCATCTAGAGTGTAAGATATTTCTCCCTCTGTAGAAACAGTTTGTTCTAGAGTTGAACCATTGTCACCATATTTTACGTAATTGTATGATTTAGATTTGGCTAGATATTTAAAATCGCTGTACTTACCTGAAGCAATAAATGGCTGCACATAAATCTGGAAGCTAAGTTTAGGACTGATTATCCAGTCCGCCCGTATATCGGCAGCAACTGTAGTTTGATCAAGATGGGCAAAGACATATCTCATGCCATATGTTTCCGTGGCTGCATTATCGATAAAATTACTGACCCATTGTGTTTCAAAATTATCTTTCGAGTATTGTGGACCCACAGAAAGTGTTAAAGTAGGAAGAGCTTTAAATTCAAAAGTTGTATTAAGTGAAAGAGAATTTCCATCTTCGCCAAAACCTATATTGCCTCCTGCATTTGCAACCCACCAAACTCTATTGTCTGTATTTAAATTAAAATTAATTGATTTTCTTTCGGGGTTAACCGTTAAAGGTCCCCCTCTTGTTTTACGGGAATTATATGTAGAAGGATTGTAAGTGAAAGATATATTACCTCCATAGAAATCGTGGAGAGTAATATAGCTGCCCAACCAATAACCCTGCGATGTTCTGTTCCCTCCATAATCATAACTTACGAATGTGGCAGCATTTATTCCTGCAAAAAGATATAAATCAGTTGGTTCATTCCATCTATAACTTGTGAAAAAATGAGCATTGATTAAATCACTGAATGAAGTAAACCCAAGATCATTAACCTCAAATTTTGGACTGATAAATCCCAGGGCAGTATTGAAAGTCCACCTGCCCCTGTTTTTATTAAGCAAAAGACGTCCGCTGTATCCAGTCAAAGATGTTGCCGAGCTATCGACGGAAATATGGCTTGCATCGGGACGCTGAAAGTAATGTAATGAGCTTTGCTGAAGGGCAGTCATCCGTTCCTGATTTCCTTTCACATTTGATAATGCACCCCATCCGCTTAGCACATATGTATTTTCATTATCCAAAAAAGTCCAGCCATCAGCCGCAAAAACAAAAGCATTCTTATTCGCCGAATTTCTGAGAGACTGATCGCTGAAGAAACGATTTGTAAAAGTGGAAAGTAAACCGATTCCTTGATCGCCATTGTTAAAATCTCTCTGTGCCCTGAAAATTCCATAATATGTTGAAGGTTCAACTTCAACACTTGAACGTTTACCGCCAAGATCAATATCTGCAGATTCACGTTGTGTGATTGCATGAATAGTCCCTACTTTCCAAGTATCATAAACCTGACCCGAAACTTTGGCCGCGGTTAAAATGTGAGTACCATTTGGAATATCTGCATAATCGTAATCAGGCAAACTTCTTTGAGGGGCTCTCCCTATTCTCCTACTGTAAAAGATACTTGGATTAGACCAGTTGAAGGAGACATTATTATTTGTTCCTCCTTGACCAAAGCGGTAAATGCTCACTCCTTCCGTAAAGAAAGGACGTTTTTCCTCGAAAGAATATTCCACATCGGTCAAGTTCACAATTGCCGGGTCCAGTTCAACCTGTCCAAAGTCAGGATTAATGGTTCCATTCAGAGTAAGACTACTGCCAAGTCCGGCTCTTAAATCAAGCCCCATACCCGGACGATATTCTTTACCCGAATTAAACGGATCCTCCGGAACATTACCCACATACTCGGCCTTACCCGTTACATAAGGCAATATTTCAATTCTTGCCGGCGGGGTAATTCCTTCAATGCCAACCAAATCCGGAAACCTAGATGTAAATCCGCTCTCATTTCTTGGGGTATAAGCAAGCATGTCTGTTTCGAACCTGCGGCTGATAAATCGCTCAACATTAATGCCCCAAACCTGCTTATCACCTTCATTAAACCGAAGTTGGGAGTATGGGATTTTCATTTCAACCGACCAGCCCTCGTTGTCGATATTTGGCACACCTTCCCAAACAGCATCCCATGACAGATCGTTTGGCTGCTTCACATCATTTTCGATTAATCCGTCTGCGAGAGTACCTGCTGCAGAAACATAGAAGAAATAGCCGCTTCTGTTATCATGATAAGAATCGAGATATAGCACGCAGCCATCGGAAGGATCACCCCAGATAAAATCCCGCCTAACAAGCCTTGCCATAATTGAATCGGGTCTAGTATCATAGTATTTGGCGGCGAAATAAATTGCCTCATCATCGTAGGCTACCCAGAACTTAGTATCTTGTGAAGGTCTTAAACCCTGATCGGGATCCTGCTGTTCTAAATTAGCGTAACCGGAACTCTGCCATACCTGTTCTGTCAAATGCCCATCTACCACAATTTGATTATTTGTTCTTACTGCTACAATTTGCTGGTTAGTAGTGTTGTTGCCGGCAATTACTGAATATTGTAATGCCATGAATAAAAGAAAGAAAAGCAATAAGGTACTTCTCATCATTATAAACTCCTGATTTTATCTGCATTATTATATGAAAAGAATTGTTTTGATTGGAAGTAAAAGTAATAGATGGCATGATGGGATGATAAACGGAGAAAAACAATTTTACCAGAAAATCCCGATTCAATTACTTCTTATAGAAGTTATTCAAAGAGATTTAAATTAATCTAATTACTTTTACCCGTTGTGAATGAATTACCAAGCGCAATCTTATTAATGGGATGAAAGCTGTAGATCTCGAATCAATCAGTTTTAGGTGGATGGGACGTGATTCTATTGCCGTAAAGAAAAAGATTTTGCTGAGATAGTCATTCTATGCAGCGCCGGCAGGATACTGTTTTTTAAGTTCGGCCATTCCTTTAGGATTACCGATAATCGTCAATCTATCTCCTTCAATTAAAACAGTACTACCTTTGGGAATTATCGTTTGTCCGCTTCTTCTTATCATTGCTACAAGACAATCTTCAGGAAATTTTATCTGCTTAAGTTGTTTGTTCAAAAGAGGAGCAGTATCTGTGGAACCCTCTACAATAATTGAAAGCAATCTGTCTTCGTGGAGCAGAGCTTCCTTTATTTCTTGATCATCTTTTGCTGATTTCCATTCTTCGGCAAAGCTTTCTTCTTCGACCCTTCCCGCAATTTGCGCTAGAATTCTTAAATGCTGTGTGGGATCTTTTTCCGGACTAACTAAAAAGAAAATTGCATTTACATCTTGTTCGTCTTCATCAAAATCGGTTAGCGGATTTTTGAATTTCATATGAATACCATTATTTCCCCTGACAATTACCATTTCTGCTTGTTGTAATCCGATTAATCTTAAATGCGGTAATGCAATTCCGTGAGTAACAGGTGTTGCACCCATTCTAGTTCCCTCTAAGAATTGCTTCTCAATTTCTTCTGCTGAATGCTGTACAAATTGTGATATCCAGGCAGAGGAGGATTTGACAACATCTTCAAATTCTACCTTTTCATCCAGATCTATTACATTACTTCTCATAACAATTTCATCAAACGGATCAGTATCTCTTAATCCTTTTTCTTTTAATATTCCTCTCATTTCACTTTCGAGCCCCGCATATCGTTGTCTGCCTAATCTTTCAAAGATATGATATATAGCTCCTGTTCTGACTACTTTTTTTCTTGCATAATACCAGTACCACAAAAATCCAATTACGATTAAGCCGCTTGAAAATGCGATCGGCATAATTCCCATTTCAAAAATCATCCAAAAAGAAATTAGAATTCCTGCTATCTGCATCCATGGGTAAAGAGGAGATTTATAGCCAGGATCATATGATTCAATTTTACTTTCACGCATAATTATTACAGCAAGGCAAACAAAGGCAAACATTAACAGCTGAAAAGCACTTGCAAGTTTTGCAATCCTTGTAATGTCAAACATCAGTATTATCAATATTATAATTGCAACTGTCAATACAATTGAAATTACAGGTGAACCGTTTTTGTGCAGAATTTTTAAAAATCGTGGTAAAATATGATCTCTGCTCATTGCCAGCGGATACCTCGAAGCACTAAGAATACCTGCATTTGACACCGAAATGAAAGCGAGCAAAGCGGCAATGATTAAAGTGATTTCTCCCGCCCTCCCAAGTATTTTTTTACCGGCAGTTGCAACAGGGGCAAGATCACCAGCTAATAGGTTTATTGGAATGACCTTCACCATAATAAATGTACCCAGCAAATAAATAATAACCGACGTAATTAATGCAAGAAATAGCCCAAGAGGTATATTTTTTTCAGGGTTATGAATCTCTTCCGACAAACTTGTAACTTTTGTTATTCCGGCATAGCTTATGTAAACCAGTCCAGCTGTTGAAATAAGCGATTTAAAATCTGAGTTGTAGATAACTGAATAATCTACCGGTGTTGGATTGGACATCCCTGAAAGTATGAAGATTGTAAGCAGAACAAGTAAAAGCACTAACATAATAATTTGAAAAATTCCACTCTTCTTACTGCCAGCAAAGTTCAAGACTCCTAGAATAATAGCAAGCAAAATTGCCAGAGGAATAATTGGAACAGCCGGAAATAATATCGCGATGTATACACCCATACCGATGAGAGAAAATGCAACTTTTAATATGAGTACAAGGTATGTTCCTATTCCGCCGATAGTACCAAAAAATGGTCCGAGAGAACGATC
>Ga0214473_10007235_pt1 | contig 13188 bp, 11 predicted proteins | sample RVTome_7_FD_203509 | JGI IMG/M metagenome (GOLD analysis project Ga0214473, IMG submission 203509) | Soil microbial communities from uranium-contaminated site in the Upper Colorado River Basin, Wyoming, United States - RVT98D197 | ecosystem: Environmental > Terrestrial > Soil > Contaminated >...
GCAATAAGCATATCACTCGGCTGTTGGATTATAGGAGCAGTGGTTCAGCAATTCTGAAAAATATGCCTCCGGCTCGCTCAAGCAAGACCGGAGGCGTACTTAATGCGTGATCTGAATATGGAATCAAGTGAAGTTGTGCTTGTGGTTAATGGCGCCGCGATAGAACTGAACCCGTTTGCCAATCGAGTAATCGGCAATACCATCCTGGGATTGGTCAATTCTCTGAGGCTGGATAGCTCGCCGCAAGTCATTGAGATTAAGATAACAGCGACTAAGCCGTCGCCAACATCGTAAATTCAAAGTGCCGCGACCGAGCCGTAGCGTCTAAGGCATCACAATGCGATGACGCCCGGCCGACGGGTCTGGATGGAAACGTCCTGGCCTCCCGTGATTGGAAAGGTCATTATGAACAGCAAGCGCTTTAAGCCTCCACACCGCCGCCGGGCTCTATATCGTCTATGCCACTCTAAGGCGGCGGAAACTCCCCACACGCCGTTCCCTTCCCGGGCCGTCCACGGTATACTGCAAAGGAGCCTGTCATGTTAAATTCAATAGTTTTATCCGCCGCCTTCAGGAATCGTGTATGCTTGGCACTGGGGATTGCGGCGGCCCTTGCGATCATATTCCCGGGCTTAGGAGTTTGCGGCGATACCACGGCAGTCAAGAGCGATTTACCCAAAGATAATTGTCCGGTCTATCATCTTGGGGAAGTTATCGTGGTGCGTGCCAACCCCCTGACCATCGACGTTTCCCAATCGCAATTAAGCAATATCGATATGAAAGCATTCGGGGTCAGCACCGTGGCCTCGGCTTTCTCGGGGATGCCGGGGACGGTGGTCACTGCAGGCTCGAAAGGAGAATCGCGATTGCAGTTGCGTGGTTTTCAATCCCAGGAAATCCAGGTTCTAATCGACGGACGGCCGAGTAACCTGCCTTATTACGGCGACCTCGATCTAACCTCGATACCGATTTCCAACATCTCGCGAATCCGTATTCTCAAGGGCCCCGTGCCTTCGATTTACGGCGCCAACACTATGGGCGGGGTGGTAAATATCATCAGCCAACGCGTGACCGATAAACCTCACCGAGAATTACGATTCATGGCTGAACGCGACAGGACTTACCAGGGCGTCCTGAACTATGGCGCCATGCGCGGCCCTCTTGATTATTGGCTGTCGCTTGGGCTATCCTCCTCGGATGGGCACCGACTTTCATCGGATTATCGGAAGGAACCACTCGAAGACGGTGACCTCCGATACAATTCGGAATACCGCCATTTCAATATCGACACCAAAGCAAATTATACTCTTCCCGGCGGTGTTCTCATATCATTGTCAAGCGGCCTTTATGACGCCGAGCGCGGCCTGCCTTCCGGTACCGATCGACCGACTTTTCAGCATTTTCCCCTGTGGAGACGTTGGTACGTCGATGCCGGCGGCGATGGACGAATCGGCAGAAATTTCGTGTGGCGGGCCAAGCTATATTATGATGATTGCGAGAACCGCCTTCAGCGATATGATGACAGCCTGATGGTCGACACCAGCCTGGTCTTCGATAGTTATCATGACAGCTATGATTTCGGGGGCAATCTGAATGCTAATTTTAAATTGAGCCCCGGACTCGAAAACACGAGCGGCTTGACCGCGCGCCTTGATGCCATACGCAAACAGGACGATATCGGAGAGCCGTGGCTAAGCGGCAAGATTGAGACCTACTCGGCGTTCACCCAGTTTACTTTATCGCCATTGTCAAAACTTGATGTCGAGGCCGGTGTATCGCTGAATCTGATGGCTGCGTACGTGATCGATGCCCTGGCTCTCTCCTTCGACCCCTATGTTAGCGTGGAATATCGCCCCCTGATGCAAGTGAAAATCCGCAGCGCGGTATCGAGGGCTTCGCGCTTTCCGACCTTGAATCACCTGTTTTCCACCGAATCGGGCAATCCGGAATTGGAATATGAGCGGGCGCTGAAAGTCGATTTGGGCTATTCGATCGATCTGCCCGCTCGCCTGACATGGTCCGAGACGTTTTTCTTAAGCGATGTGGATAATCTCATCGATCGCAGAAGCAAGCAAGATTTGTATGAAAATATCGACGATGTGGAATTGCGAGGCTTGGAATCGGGAATACGGGTTTCACGGCATCGCGGGTTTTCTCTATCGCTAAGCCATATGTATCTCCATGCGAAAGAATACCGGTCGGTGGCCGGGGTTCGCGCCGGTGCGCGCAGGCCGCATTCGCCGAGTCAGAAGACCGATTACAGTGTCATTTTTGCCCCCGACTTTGGACTGGAAATAACTCACTCGGGACAATACATCGCGGATCGGATCGCGCCCGATGGCACGTCCCTGCCGGACTATTATCTGGCGAACCTGAGACTGGCCCAATCGATTCGAGCGGGTATGAAGATGTTTGTTAACGTTCGAAATGTGCTTGATAAAAACTACGTGGAAGAGAAATATTACCCTATGCCCGGGCGCACTCTCGCCCTGGGAGTCGAGGTGCTGTTCTAAATCTATCTCAAGTGTGAACGATACTGCTCAATTGTTTGTGGATCGTTGAAATTGATAAACGATAAATAATATTCCGGTATCTGGGCGAAGTGCGAATCGTCAAGGTAACGAACGGAGATGGATTTGAGCAGTTCCGGCATATGGCCTTGACGGGCGCGACAGAAATGTTCGACCGCCGGCAATATGCTTTTCCTGTATACGGCATGTAGGGGCTGGTGGACGCCCCCTATAACTGGAAGCAACGCTTCCTCGGCCCCGAGGTGACTGATGATGACGCGCACAACCGAGGCGTTGATTAAGGGCATATCGCAGGCAAAACAAAAGACCTGATCTCCAGGAGCGTATGACAGCGCGGTATACAAACCGCTCAGTGCTCCCTTTCCGGGAATCAAATCGGCGCGGCATGGCAACCCCAACGCACCATATGTCTTGGTGTCCCCCCCTGCAACCATCACCGTCTCGAATATAGGGCAGAGACGGTCGTAGATTCGACGAATCATAGGGGTATCTTCAATAAGGAATAACGCTTTGTTGGTACCGAAGCGCCTGCTAAGGCCGCCGGCCAAAATGGCTCCTGAATAGGTCATTATCAAACCTCTTCAAGGCAATGGATGTTACTTGCAATATGCGCCGCCAATAGAGCTTCATTGCCATAATTGAAGTGCGGCCGGCTGTAGTCAAATAGGTTCTCGCCGTATGTGGCCAGAAGGTCGTCGGGCGGCGCAATGGAGCGGTCGCTGTAACCCGGCCGGCATACTTCGATCTTTTGGCCGGCGCCACGTCGATATCCTTCAACCAGGACCAGATCGATGGATTGATAAAATATTCGGATAAGATCGAGGTGGGGCGCCAAAATGTATTTCTCTTGGTTCAGCGAAAAAGCGAAAATTCTCGAACCAAAGATGCCTGTTGCCATGCTCCCGGCTTCGCGATGACGATAAGTGTCTTTTCCTGGAGTATCCCAATCGAATCCATCGTGTTCCGTATATTTCAAGGTTCCAACCCTCATTCCCTGGCTCCTTAAAGGAGGAATCAAGACTTCACAGGTTCGGGTTTTACCTGCATGTTTGCAGCCGACGATATAAAGTAATCGGGGCATATTTAAGTTGCTATCCTGTTCGCCTGCCCCAGAATCAGAGGGGCTTGCCTGCTGATTCGGCAGCATAGAGTTATGCTCGCTGCCTCAGCCAGCTTGGCTGCAAGCGATGTCGCGGAACGAGGTGAAGCCACGATGGGAATCCCCGCCCGAATAGCTTTCAGCATCATCTCGGAAGAAATTCTTCCGCTCGTGGCCAACACCATTTTACCAAAATCGGCTCTTAACCGTAGGCCCATTCCGATTGCCTTGTCAACGGCGTTATGACGGCCGATGTCACATGCAATCGATATCAGCCCGCCGCCATCACCAAGTGCCAGCGCCGCGCTATGCTGGCCTCCCCCGCTGCATCGCTGACGCAATACCCCGAACATTTCAGAGATCAGCCTGCGTAACGTCGCGAGGGTTACAGTCATTGTCGAGTCGCAACGCCTCGCGTCGGCATGATATTGCTCCAATGCCGTCGTTCCTCCGGCACACCCCGACGTTAATACTTGTTGAAAGGCACGAGGATCAAAACGGATATTTGGTCTAATTTGGGCCAATATTTTTATATTCTCATCGCAAATCTGCAGAGACTCAATGTCATCGATGCAATCGATCATCTCCTGTCCGTAAAGCCATCCGGCTGCGAGGTCGGGGAGGTCGTATGGTGAGCAAACCAGGTGCACGGAAACCCCATTGCTAACGACTATTTTGACAATCTGCTCTTCCGGCAAATCCAAATCTCTGCGATGGTCGTTTAACGATCCCGGGTACTCAGCGTCATTTTCAGATTTTGCCATTATGCCTTTCGGGTCAATCGAAATCATCAAGCCATATCGCGCATCCCGGCAACCGCGCAGGCGGTCAAGCAATGTGTCGAATCTCGAGGATAATAATATGGTCGAAACTCGCCCCTGTCAACCCGGTCGCAAAATTCAATGGCTTCGCTTATAGCTATGCCCCCGATCTGCTCACTGATCATATCCACGCGCAGTCAAGAGAACGTATAGTAGACCTCACAAATGGGCGCGCTGCCGTCGATTTATAAATTGGGATTTAGCCAATCAACCTGCAAAAAAGAACTGTTTAATTTTATATAAATTTATATGGCCTTGAGCTAATTGCAGGGGGATGGTTTTATTGGCATGGGGGAGCCCGAATTAAATTCGACCGCTCCTGAAACGGTGGTCCTGGAGGATTTAGCTCCGGCGGATATCATCATTGGATAATGAGCTGAATTAAAAAGGCTTGATTATTAAGTAAGTGTGCCTTAGATTAAGAACTCTCAGTTTACATTCGTTTGACAACGTGCAATTTTGCGGATTCGCCGGAAATGAAAAGTGTCGCTTGGGAGCTTTGGCCTAATTCCCCAATAGGATTAGAATTTATGCGGCTGAACCCCATGAGCCTCAAGAGCTCGGCGGCGAAGCGATGACCCATGTTTATTCCAGCATCGAAGATGACGTTATATGGATTAAGAAGCGTATCCGGGCATGGAATCATAAGAATTCAAGAATATCAAATCAATCTTTAGGGAGCTTCATATGACTACCGAAAGGAAATCAATTCCTCCTTTGGACAGCGAGCCCAAAACATGCCCGGAATGCCAGGGGCGTGGATGGGTCGACAACAGGTGCCTCACTCCAAATCATGAGCATCGCTGCATGCATTGCGATGGCAAGGGATTTACTGCCCTTGAAAAACAATGTTACGCCTGTCACGGTACGGGCCTGATTGAGGTCAGGCAGGTGGATGTAAATCCTTGTCCATTGTGCGCAGGCGCAGGTGTCTATCCGACCCCTGAATCGATGACGTTTTCCGAATTCGCATATCGGCCCGGAATGGGGCGTTCCGTAAAGAAATGATATCGCTGCATTTTGATTTGTAGTCAAGAACCGCCCGGCGATTGAATAAGAGTCTACATTTCGTCAGACAAGACATTCACCTCAGTCTGAGTGGTGTGCCTCATTTGGCAACATAGTCAATTTTCAGATTGCTGGGTCACGCTCGAATCGATACTACCATGATTTACGCCCACCTGGCTGAGGACCATAGTGCGGAAATGATGGCTAAATTGCCGTACTGAGTACGCACGTTATCATATTCAGGGGGCAAACCGCCATTGAAAGACGGCGGTATTTTTATATTGAAAACAACAAAATTGTTGTCCCATTGTTGTCTCGGCAAATATGTGTTTTGATAGCTTCTCGTAAGTCATTAATAGATATAGCGGCGCAGGGATTCGAACCCCGGATACGAGGATTGCGATTCCCAGCCGAAGAAATTTAATAAGTTACGGCAATTCAATAACTTATAGCAGACGAGATTAAAATGACGTCTTTGACCAATGAAGTAATGGGAATCATTCAAACCCATTGAAATGCAGAGAATGGCCAACTAAGTATTTGGAGCATCAAACAGCACCGGAAAATTTCATTGCGTATCAGGCCGCTGAAATTCAGAGCGATACTGGCCAATCGGAAATCCGAGGCAATTGTTTTCATCTATAAGCCATGATAGCTTCGCAGCAGTGACTATTGGGTCCCAGGTCCGAAGCGTTGTATTGATGGCGCCGATAGCTTCGATAAGCCTGCTTTCATTTTCACATGCCCATTGCAGAAGTGGGCAGCCAGGATTGCACTGAGCACTCGGCACGGAGAAGCAAATAGCCACAAAGCACTTCAAGAGCTACGTAGATACTGGGCTTCCGTTACTATGACTCGTGGTGGCGGGCCGACATCACCCTCCCAAAACTCTGGCGATCATTGAATTCAAAGCTGCGTTCCAGTTTCAACCCTTAACGGCAAGATTCATGGACAGTGGAACTGATAGGCCAGGTAGTGCCCTCAAAGGGCCTCGCCACAGTTTTCTGGCCCCGACAAGTCGCGACAGTTAGAGGTGAAAAGTCGCTTCGCGCCCGATTTCACCTTCCCAGGTTCTCTTGACATGCGAACCCGCGACGCCCAAATCGATTAGCGGTATTATCCAGGCCCTTGCGCAAACGTGTCCCGTCGCTATGACATTGACTATCGTTACTCTTATCGTTATACTCTCGTGTGAGCCTTACATCTTAGCCGGGTTGTAATGAGAAAAAGAATTTCCGAAAGCCTTCATCTCAAGATTGCCCTCTTGATACTCTCGATACTTACATTCTCAGCCGCTGCCATATTCTATACACAATATCAGTTGAGCAAGAACCACCTGACCAATTCCCTAAAGGTGTCGACCACGAATCTAAGCAACACGCTCTTAAGGAGTTTCGAAATCGCCATGTTGGGACGGCGGTTGGAGGAGATCCAAAGGGCCCTGGAGGAGATTGGACAAGAGCCTCAGATTGACAGGATATTCATTGTAAACAAGTCGGGCGAGGTCAAAGTTTCATCCGACCGCTCGCAGCTTGGTAGAGTGATCCATATTTCGGAAAGGACTTGCCAGGTATGTCATGTAAAGAGGCCGGCCGATCGAGAGCAGTCGATCATAATAAAAGACGATCGCGCCAGCTACCTTCGCAGTGTCAATCCCATCAGGAAAAAGCCGGTTTGCGAAAAATGTCATCGCGGCAACGAAACAATGCTCGGAATGTTGATTACCGATGTTTCCGTGAAGGATATTGAGGCCCTGACGAGGAGTAATCTGAACATAACATTTGTGATGATTGTGGTCACCCTGATCTTTATGGCGGGAGCCTTCAGGCTGGGATTTAAGAAAATAATCATTGACCGGCTGGCCCTGCTGAAGGCTGCAGCCGGACGGCTGGAGAAAGGTGATTTCTCGGCGCGGGCGACACTGGATACCAACGATGAGCTCGGAAGACTGGCCGGAACCTTCAACCGCATGGCCGATAACCTGACGCAATCTCTGGAACGCATCGAGCGGGCACGAGCCTATCTCGAAAACCTGATCAATAGCATCGATGACGGTGTGGCCGTAATCAAAAGAGACCGAACGCTGGTCATGGTAAATGACGCTTACCTTCGGATGTTTGACAGAGAAAAAAGCGATCGCAGCGAATATCTTAATTCATCCCTTGAGAACCTGTATCCATTTCATGGCGAATGGTGCCGGATCCCGGAAAAAAAGTGCAATGCCTGCACCGTGTTCGAGACCGGCGAATTTTCCAATAGAATCGTCTCGCTGGTCTCCAGGGACGGCGCCCCAAAAGTCTACGAATCTTATATTTCAGTAATCAGCAGAGACGAAGAGGGGGTCGTCGAGGTCGTAGAGGACCTTCGAGATACGACCATCAGGAAAAAGCTCGAAACGCAGATGGTAGAGGCGGAACGGCTTGTCTCGGCCGGCAAGTTGGCCGCCGGAGTTGCCCACGAGATTAATAATCCAATGGCCTCTATCTCAACATGCGCTGAGGGCCTGCTCAAGATGATCGACGAATTTCCCGGCGAGAACGAGCAAAAAAGCATGCTGCGGGAATATTTGGAGACGATCCGAAACTCCGCTTTTAGATGCAAAGCCATCACCCAACGCTTGTTGAATTTCGCATCGATTCAAAGCAGCGAATTTGAGCTTCTTGACTTCAATGAGGTAATCGAGGACGCGGTCCGGCTCGTCCAATACGATATCTCCGCAAAGGGAGTTAGTCTCGAAAAGAATTTGTCCCGGGGACTGCCCGGAGTGAGGCTTTCGCGGACATCGTTTCCTCATGCGGTTGTGAATCTTATCTTAAATTCACTTTATGCCGTCGAACGAAGGGGCACGATAACAATCAGCACCGCCCTGCGGGGACAATTCGCGGTCTTGAAGGTGGAAGATAACGGCTGCGGCATCGACGGGCGTCACTTGCAACGCGTTTTCGAGCCTTTTTTCACAACCAAAAAAATCGGTGAGGGCTCCGGTTTGGGACTCTTTATTTGCCGCAACATCGTAAATAACCACGGCGGCAGGATCGACGTTCAAAGCGAGGCTGGAAAAGGCACGGTAGTAACCATCAGGATACCAGTGACGGAAGAAGCCAATGGATAAGCCCATCAAAAAAGAGATGCAGAAGCCGCTCATACTGCTGGTCGATGACGACGCCACCTTCTCCAATGTTTTCCGCCGCGAGCTAAGCCGAATGGATTTCGAGGTGGATTATGAAAGCGACTCAAACAGAGTTTTACAACTCCTGGGAGAGCGCAAATATGACGTTTTGCTTCTGGATATTTTTCTGCCCGAAACCGATGGAATGACAATCCTGCAGTCCGTCAAGAAATCATACGCGGAATTGCCGGTCATCATGCTGACCGGTTATGCAACAATCGACACAGCCATTGAATCGATGAAGTTGGGAGCATTCGATTATCTATCCAAGCCCTTCCGGTTAGACGAGGTTAAAGTGGTCATAGATAAAGCAATAGAAAATCGAAAACTCTCCGAATCAAATGCCAGGTTAAGAGAGGGTCTCTCGGAGCGGCAGTATTCTAAGATGATTGGAAAGTCCAAAGCCATGTTGGATACCATCACCATGATCAAGAAAGTGGCTCCGTCGGATTCAACCGTTCTCTTGATGGGAGAATCAGGCACCGGCAAGGAATTGGCCGCTCGACTTATCCACCGGCTGTCGCGCAGGGCCGAGGAGCCGTTCGTCATCGTCGATTGCAGCACCCTGCATGTCAACCTCGTGGAGTCGGAGCTTTTCGGCCACGAGAAGGGAGCCTACACGGGAGCATCCAAGAGAAAACATGGCTTGTTCGAAGTCGCCAATGGCGGTTCTATTTTCCTCGATGAGATAGGCGAAATCAATACCCTCACCCAGTCCAAACTTCTAAGAATCATCGAGACGGGGAAATTCAGAAGGCTCGGAGGAACCGAGGGGATCTCTGTCGATGTCAGAGTAATAGCGGCCACCAACCGAAACCTGGGAAAAATGGTTGCCGACAATCTTTTTCGAGAAGACCTGTTCTATCGTATAAATGTCTTTTGCATTAGGATACCGCCTTTGCGCGAGAGAAAAGAAGATATTGTCGAACTGGCCAATTATTTCGTGGAAAAGAGATGTCACTCTATGCGCCAGCCAAAGGAGTTTTCAGATAACGCCATAATCATGATGCAAGGCTATGACTGGCCCGGAAACATCCGCGAGCTGGAAAACGTGGTCGAGCGGGCCCTGGTTTTGTCGGAAACGGACGTCGTCGGTGTCGATGACTTGCCGCTGAATATCCGTGGCAATTTCAATTTCGCTGCCCGGGACAAAGATTTCAGGAGCTTATCCCAAATAGAAGATGAATACATCAGATTCATATTGGATAAGTGCAATGGGAGCCAGGCTCAGGCCGCTGCCGTTCTTGGCGTCGACCCCAAGACTTTATACAGACATCTGAGAAAAAATCGGGAATAATGCCCGATTACTGTCATTTCGCCAACTTTCCCCGAAATCACAAACTTTCATAGGCTTGGAATAACAACCACAGCCTCATCGGGCATAATGCCCTTTTGGGGTTGTAATTCTCAATAAGCTGTTCGTCTAAGTTATTAAGCCACAATCATATATTTTCTCGACAATCTGGCACAATGTTTTCTATGTCTTAAACCTGAACTTATATACGGCAAAGGTTGCTGATGACTTGATAGGGCGGCCCAACGGGAAAGTCAATCCAACATCCGCCGCTAAGATCACAAGGCACCATGAGCCAAAAGGATGAACATCTAAGGTGAACAAACAGTCCGTTTTCTCTGCAGCCGCGATACTCATTCTCGTCATTTGCATTTCGGTGATGGCAGTTGGCAACCGCTCATACAATCAGCCTATACAATTTAACCATTATAAGCATTTTGTCGAATTGGACGTGGAATGTCAATTTTGCCATCAGACGGTGGCCGATAACGATGTCGCCGGGCTGCCCAATATAGATATTTGCATATTCTGCCACGAAGAAGGCGTTGTCAGCGAGAATCCCAGATTTCATGAAGTGGTTCAGATAATCCGGGAATACTCGCGACGCCAAGAGAAGATAAAGTGGAACCGTATCTATGAATCTCCGGAACATGTCATTTTCTCACATCGAATACATATCGGGGCCGGGGTCGAATGCGAAAACTGCCATGGAATCACCGGAAAATCAACGCGGCCATCCGGCCAACCCGAATTAATAAGCATGGAAAGTTGCATGGATTGTCACCGCAAGAGTAATATCGAAACCGATTGCCTGGTCTGTCATAAATGATATGGAAATAAATAGAAGAGATTTTTTCAAAGTTGGGGTTTTCTCGGCCGGGACATTGTTCGCTCCGCGTCTCTGGGGTGATATTGCCGCGGAAACAGTAGCAGAACAGCCCTGGGAAGGCCCGCCAGGGCAAGAAAATGAAGTCTTATCGGTTTGCCAAATGTGTCCCAACGGATGCGGCATCCGCGTCAGAATTTATGAGGGTCGAGCAATAAAGATCGAGGGTATCCCCGGTCATCCCCTGAATAATGGAAGTTTATGCCCCAGGGGACAATCAGCGCTTCAACTATTGTATCATCCCCGCCGGCTGGCATACCCGGTATTAAATAAAGGCGCAAGGGGCAAAGGCGGCTCGCAGAAGATGACGCGCGAGGAAACCGTCGGCTTGCTGGCAGAGAAAATCGGCGATTTAGTAAGTCAACGGCAAACTCATCGCTTGGTCATTGTCTCCGGAAGCCATAGCGATACGGATGACTTGATTTTACGCAGATTCTGCGATGCCGTGGGGACACCCAACTATTTGAAAATCGAGAGCCTGGGACGCCGGTCCAGATCCATGGCCATGGGACTTACCCAGGGGATATTCAAGCCGCCCAGCATAGATTGGAGCAACTGCAATTTCATAATGTTTTTCGGCGCGGAACCGGGTAACTCTGATATATCTCCGATGTGGCTTTTGCGCGGTTTTGGCGAATTGCGTCAAGGACGAGCCGGACGACGCGCGAAAATTGTTCATGTTTCCACCCATTTCTCTCCTTTTTCATCAAAGGTGGATGATTGGATTAAGATCAATCCGGGCACGTACGGAGCATTGGCGCTGGGAATCGCCAATATTATCATTAGCGAAGAAAAATACGATGCCGACTTTATAGAACATTTTACCCTTGGCTTTGAGCAATTCAAAGAGGTCGACGGCACGTTAAGGCCCGGTTTCAAAGAGCATGTCCTCGAAAATTACGAGCCCGCGAAAGTCTCCTCCATAACCGGTGTGCCGGAGGCTACCATAATACGCCTCGCCGACGAATTTTCGTCGAACCGCCCGTCAGTCGCGTATGGCGGCGATGGCCCGGCATCCTATTCCAACGCCGTTACCGAGCTTGTGGCGATTCATTCGCTCAACGCCCTCATCGGAAGCGTCGATGTCCCGGGAGGAGTCTTAATTCAACGTGATCCGCCGCTCAGGATGCCAGAAAAGGTATCCAATAATTCACTGTTCTCTCACAATCTGAACCAGCCCCCGGTGGATAACTCAATCAGGAGTTCCAACTTGCCCGTCTATAAGGCAGGATCGAATTTACCGATGCGGCTCTCAGACAATTCGCCTTATCCCGTCGAAGTGCTTGTATTAGTTGATTATGACCCTCTGGAAGAGGCGCCCGGACCAAATTACTGGCGCGAAGCTTTCAAGCAGATTCCTTTCGTTGTAAGCTTCTCCAATTTCAGCGATGAGACTTCACGGTTATGCGACCTCACTATACCGCCTGGCACGTTCCTTGAAAGATGGGATGGGAAATCGGTCGATTCGAGTACTGGATTCCCAGTATGGGGGCTTTCACGTCCAGTTCTCGAGACTCCCTTGGGCGGCATAGATCCTGCAAGCTTCTTCATGAAACTTTCAAAGAGCATGGGGCATCAGATTGCCAGCGCATTCCCCTGGCAATCGATAGAAGAACTGCTGAAGGAAATGGCGGCGGATCTTAATCCTTCTCCCGGGCAGGTCAATCCTTGGGACGAGATAGCCGCTAAGGGGTATTGGTCGCAAGGCCCTTACAGTTTTGGGCGGCAGCGGGAGGTATATCAGACCCGCGGAAATCGCTTCAATTTTTTCATGTATTCGTTGGAGGCCGCTGGAACGCACCTCCGCGCCGCCGTATATGCGAACGGTGCTAAAGCCGGAACAGATTTGGCTCAAACGGCCTTCCTGCCCAATCATATTCCTGCCGAATTTGAAAACTGGGATACTCGAGAGCTTTTCTATTTGGAGCTGTTCGGCACGACCTTGAGCGGACATGGCCGCCATTTTTCACTCGAGGGGCTTCGCGAATTGCAGGAGCTCGACCTCAATAGAAGTTGGGGGCTATGGCTGCTGGTTAACCCTCGCACGGCTTCCAAACTCAATCTATCTGATAATGATGCCGTCTGGGTGGAATCTAACCACGGCAAATTGCCCGCCCGGGTGAAAAAGGTCGAGGGGATCAGTGAAGATTCAGTCGGCATGATATTCGGGCAAGACAAAGGCACAGAACATAGCCATGCTATTTCCAATTCAGCGATGTCGCTGGTTGGCGAAAATATTTCTCCTCTGGGTGGGGGACTTTGCTGGGCAACAACAAGAGTTAGAATTCTCAGGGCATGAAATGACTCGCTGGGGAATGGTAATAGATCTCGATCGCTGCAGCGGTTGCCAGGCATGTGTAGTCGCCTGCAGACAGGAAAA